>JABAHO010000332.1_pt1 | contig 56765 bp, 60 predicted proteins | sample 7062071 | NCBI WGS metagenome assembly JABAHO01 (sample SAMN14534356, study PRJNA622989) | marine sediment metagenome | biome: marine biome [ENVO:00000428]; feature: marine pelagic biome [ENVO:01000023]; material: deep marine sediment [ENVO:00002113] | place: India: Gulf of Kutch | collected...
GACGCTTGAACTTGACCACTTTGATCTTATCGGCGCGCCCCTGGGCGATGACCGTGGCCGATACCTGGGTACCACTGACGTAGGGAGTACCCAGCTTCACGTCGTCGCCCTCCCCGACCATCAGAACCTGGTCGAACTGGACCTTGGCGCCGGTCTCAGCGGCAAGCTTCTCGACCCGCAGGGTGTCTCCCTCCCGGACCCGGTACTGCTTGCCACCGGTCTTGATTACCGCATACATTTAGGCGTCTCCAACGCGAGATGGCCGGGCTCTGCCCTGCGCGAACGAAACGCGAATTGTAATAACGAACGCGCTATGGAACAAGGGCTTAGGGGCCGGCCCCAGCCCGCACCCGAGGGGGGTATAATCGCGCCATTGAGGGTCCGACTCCGATGGATTGCGTCACCGAACCATGAGCACCGCTCAAGCCTCTAATCGTCTGGCCACGCCCCTCGGCGACGTGGAGTCCATCAGGCTTCCCGTGGCCGACGATCTGGCGGCGGTCGACAGGCTCATCGAGCGGCGACTGCACTCCGACGTGGTCCTGGTCAACCAGATCGCCCACTACATCGTCTCCAGCGGCGGCAAGCGGCTGCGCCCCCTGCTGGTGCTTCTGAGCGCGCGGGCCTGCGGCTACCGAGGCGACCAGCACGTCCACTTGGCTGCCATCACCGAATTCATCCACACCGCCACCCTGCTCCACGACGACGTCGTCGACGACTCGCAGCTGCGCCGCGGCCGTAAGACCGCCAATGCGGTATTCGGCAACGAGGCCAGCGTGCTGGTGGGCGATTTCCTCTACTCGCGGGCCTTCCAGATGATGGTGGACGTGCGCAACATGCGCGTCATGGAGGTCATGGCCGACACCACCAACATCATCGCCGAAGGCGAGGTGCTGCAGCTCCTGAACTGCGGCGACCCGGAGACCAGCGAGGAGCAGTACCTGCAGGTCATCCGCGCCAAGACCGCGCGGCTCTTCGAGACCGCGGCCCAGCTGGGCCCCATCCTCTGCGAGAGCCCGCCCGAGCAGGAGCACGCCCTCGCCCGCTACGGGCTGCATCTCGGCATCGCCTATCAGCTCGTCGACGACGTGCTCGACTACGACGGCTCGGCCGACGAGATCGGCAAGAACGTGGGCGACGATCTCGCCGAAGGCAAGCCGACGCTCCCCCTCATCCACGCCATGCGCAGCGGCACGCCCGCCCAAGCGGCGGTCATCCGTAAAGCCATCGAGCACAGCGGACGCGACGACATCGATGCCGTCATCGACGCCGTTGAATCCACCGGGGCCATCACTTACACTGCGCGCGCTGCGGCCGCCGAGGCGGACCTGGCCCTCGAGGCGCTCTCCGAGATCCCATCCTCGCCATACCGGGACGCCCTCGAATCCCTAGCGGAGTTCTCCGTCAGCCGCACATACTGAGTCGAGGGGATCAGGCCCTCGAGGACCTACCTATAGTCGGGGTGTAGCTCAGCCTGGTAGAGCACTGCCTTCGGGAGGCAGGGGCCGGAGGTTCAAATCCTCTCACCCCGACCAACGTAACACCCTGACCTTCCCTAGTAACTAATTGAAAAGTGGGTTAATTCGGGTCGACTTAGTCCGAATTCTCAACCGCACCTTGCCGTTTACATTCCCACACAATCCCCTGTAGAGTGACACCCCAGTAGCACCCCGGCAGACTGTGCGATGGGCATTTCGTGCCGGATCCTGAAAAAGAGGGTCGACTCTTCATGAGCCAGTCTAAGAATGGTCCCGTGAAGCTGACCCGCGCAGCTATCGACAGGCTAGAGCCACGGGCCAAGCGTTATTCAGTCACGATCGAGGGATTCTCCGGTCTTGAGCTGAGGGTATCACCGAACAACGTTAAGACGTTCTCGGTGATCTACCGAACGCAGGAAGGTAAGCGAGAACGTTACACCATTGGCAAGTATGGCCAGATAACTCCGGAGCTAGTTGCCAAGAAGGCGCGGCAGCTGACCGGGCAAGTTGCCGACGGCCGAAATCCGCAGGCCGATAAACGAGAAGCCAGAAAGACCGCGGAAGTCCCTACACTCGGTGAATTCATAACCAGTCAATACTCGGACTGGGTTGAAACCCACCAAAAGACCGGAAACTTAACGATTAAGCGACTGAGGGGGGCATTCAATGAGTTCCTCTCCAAGCGCCTCGACGAGCTTACCAGCTGGGACATCGAACGCTGGCGTTCGACTCGCATTAGAGCGGGCATATCTAAGTCCACTCTCAATCGGGATCTAGCGGCGATTCGCGGCGCCATCAGAAACGCGGTCAACTGGGGCGTTATTTCGAACAATCCCCTAGCCACCGTTAAGGCCCACCGAGTAGGCAAATTCGGTAGAACCCGATACCTAAGCGTCGAGGAGGAGAACCGACTCAGAACGGCATTGGATATACGCGAGTCTCGAATTCGGGAGCGAAGGCATAGGCACAACGAATGGCGAAAGGCACGCCGCCTTCCGACCGAGGACCCGCTGACACGGGAGTTTGCCGACCACCTAAAACCCATGGTGCTCTTGAGTTTGCTTACCGGATTACGGCGAGGAGAGTTGTTCAGTCTGAAATGGGTAGACGTAGACCTTTGCACGAACAATCTCCGGGTTCTCAACTCGACGACAAAAAACAATCAAACGCGCGACATCCCGCTGAATCAAGAAGCATGCCAAGTACTCACAGCATGGAGATCACAGCAAGATAAACAAGCAACGCTGGTGTTTCCCAGCCGCAACGGTGGCCGCTTCAACAACGTGAAAAGATCGTGGGCCGGTGTACTCAAAGAAGCATGTGTCGAGAATTTCACCTGGCACGACGTTCGTCATACTTTTGCTAGCAGACTCGTTGCTTCTGGCACCGACCTCAACATGGTCCGGGAGCTCTTGGGGCATTCTGATTTGTCGATGACCTTGAGATATGCCCATCTCGCCCCTGAACAGAAGGCTGCGGCAGTGGCTCGGCTTTCAAATACCTAAACCATGCTCGAATCAGACGAACAGGTTGGCCCGATTCCCGTACGTCAGCGCAAATTTCGCCATCCCTTCACTAGTGACGAACTCCTTCGTCTACGTACACTTTTCTCAATGTCCTATCCCACTTACAAAATAATGCTTAGAGAAGGCTGTCGCCAATCCGTCATAATTCTGGCTCAAGAGGGATACCGATTCCGATGGCGGGATGTGCACGCAATTAAGGAGTTGGCTGATTCATCTCGGAGGCCGGGCAAATCATCTCGGAGGCCGGGCGATCTACCTCGGAGGCCGGTTGATCCATCTACTCCTCTCTGGCATGCATTTAACGCCCTGCATTATGCTCGACTAACGCGCGAGGCTTACCGGACTGATGATAAAGAATCGGTACTCAACAAGTTTGCAGCATTTATGATTTCCCTAAATTACTTAAACGTACACACCTACGAATCTCTAATTCTCCGTCACGAAACAGCGGAAGAGGAGCGCCACAGGGCCGCTCGAGTGGCCTGCAAATTTGCCAAAGAGTTCGCGAAAAAACATTGGAGAATTGACGACCATATAAGACCACACGAGATGGCGACCATGCTATTGAAAGAACTGAAAGATGCTGACTACCGCCTAGACAACGGAAAGCATCCTTCTCTTAGAACCATACGTGACTGGATTCGGGGTATTACTCCTAGAAACGCGAGAAAAGGTGGACGTCCTCGCAAATCCGTTCTTCCTTAGACGAAATTGTCCCTCCTCCTAGGAGACGTACTTTTTACCCTGTCGGTACAAACGTACACTCCTCCTTAACCGAATACCGCCGCTCACCCTGTTCATAGGAGGATGCATGACACATGCAGCACCACACGACCGCCCTTTCGAACTTGAGAGTATTCGCACTAGAGATGCTGCCGAGCTTCTCGGAGTGAGCGTACGAGTGCTTGAGAAGTGGCGAAGAGAGGGTGGTGGTCCGCCATTCCTTCGTATTTCGAGGCGATGCGTCCGTTATCGCCTGAAAGACATTGAGCTTTGGCAGGAGGAACAACTCGCTTGAAGTTACTCGCGGCTCCTTGGGCGATGGCGACGCACTGACCCAAGTCCCGAAAATATGACGATGTTGGCCTGTGACATCTTAGCGAGGAACAACTCATGAAAAAGCGAACACGATCAACCGGAAAATCGAAGTCCAAAGAGTCGACTCCTTCCTCTCGTTTGCCATCTACTACTGAGGAAAAGAATTCAAAGCGACCGTCCGTATACAAATCGGAGGACGGACAAATACTGTTTGGCGCTCGGGGTGACGAGCTTCGTCGACAGCTAGCGACCCTAACTGGACTAGATGACTTCGAAGCCGCGATGGGCGTCATGGAAGATTTCCTGTCACTACAACCCCTCCCCCACGATCCCGATCAGATCAATGAAGCACTAGCACTCGTGCAGCACCTCAACCCACGAGATCAACTTGAATGCATGTTGATTGTGCAGATGCTCGCAGTCCACAAAATGATCATCGAATATTCAAAGACACTTTCTATTTCAGGGGCGGTTCTGGTCGATAACGGCGTGGTCGTACGGCAGGTCACTAGGCTCGTCCGAACGTTCAACGCTCAAGTGGAGACGCTTGGACGGTATCGTGGCAAAGGCCAACAGACCGTTACCGTGGAGCACATCAACATCCACGGAGGCAGTCAGGCTGTCGTGGGGTCCGTTCACAGCTCACAGGGAGGGGGGCATGGCAAAAGTAGCGGATGAACCCCATGGGCAGTCGGATATCACCTCTAATTCAGCTGGCCCTCTTCCAGGCTTGTCGCGCTGCGGAGCCAAGACCCGTGGCGGCGAACCCTGCCGACAGGTGGCGATGCCAAATGGCCGATGCTACATGCACGGCGGCAAGTCGACAGGGCCCAAAACGCCTGGGGGACTCGCGCGATCGCGCATGGCTAACTATAAGCACGGGCGCTATTCCACTGAGTCCCTGCGCCAAGCGCGAGCCATGTCCAAGCTACTAGCCGAGTGTCGGCAGGTCATGCAAGACCTCAGTCAAGAGTAAGAAGCCGCCCCATTCATTTAGCACTGTTAGTCGGAGAACACCCATGACGAAGCCCCCCAGTCTATCTGACATCGAAGAGGCAAAGATCGAAACCGCACCCCCAGCATCGGCCGACACGCTTTCACTGATCGAGCAAGCAAGGGCGGACGAAGCTGCGCTAACCCTAGACAGTGGCGAAGCATCCATAGTTAAAGTTATTCGGCCTCCAAAGTCCCGGTTCTTCCGGGCCCATCCAGAGCACATGTATCCTTGCGGGATAATCGACCACGAGACAACGGACGGCATTCGGACGCCTTATCTTTTACTACCGAAGCTGTTTCCGGAATTTCAAGGCGATTACGCACCGAAACGTCTATTTTTGTGTGTCGCCGAAGGTGGCGGGTTTCATTTTTGGCCGGTAAGTGCCAATGAATCGAGTTGGTCGAAGTCGGCACTCGCCGTCATACGATTAGCCCGGGACGAATGGATCCGCGCGGTGCCCGATCGAGGCGCAAACGAATACGGGATCATTCGTTCCGCCGCGGAGCGGCCCGAGCCATCCTGGCCGGACAAGACATTGACCGAGCTTGTCGGCATGGCGTTTCCGGCCGATCAGATCATCACCGGAATGGATCATCCGATTGCGCGCACCTTGAAGGGCTACGCCCCCAATGGGGTCGCTTAGCAGATTCGGAGAGGTGTGGGTTGTCGATACAGAGTATATCGCCAAGGACGGCGAGCGCCCCGCCCCGGTATGCCTGGTCGCCGAGGAAGTCCGCTCCGGCAAGACTATCAAGCTATGGCGAGATGAGCTTACCAAGTTAGCTCGCCCACCGTTTGGCGAGCAGGACGATTCCGTTACTGTTGCCTATTTCGCGTCAGCGGAGCTCGGTTTCTATCTTGCGCTCGGGTGGCCCCTACCTCGCAACGTCATCGACCTGTACGCGGAGTTTCGCGTAGAAACGAATGGCCTCCCCGGGATCTCCCCCAAGCCTTCATTACTACAAGCGTGTGGCCACCATCGGGTAGACATCTTCGAGGCTTCTCACAAGCATTGCATGCGCGACCTTATCTTGTCGGGCGGGCCGTGGACCAGGGAGGAGCAGCAGCAGATCCTCGATTATTGCCACGATGATGTACGGGCTACGAAAGCCTTACTTGCGCGGATGGTAGCTTGCCTGGATGTGCCTCAGGCGCTTCTGCGTGGCCGCTACGTTGGCGCGGTGGCACATATGGAGGCCAATGGCATCCCCCTCGACGGGCCGCTTCTAGACACGCTACGGACTCGGTGGGACGAGATACGGCGGCATCTAATCTCAGCAGTGGATAGCGACTACGGTGTGTATGATGGAATGACGTTCAAGCAAGCGCGGTGGGCTACCTGGCTGCAAGAGCGGGACATACCTTGGCCACGGCTCGAGTCAGGCGCATTGGAACTCAAGGACGAGACATTCCGGACAATGACAAACACCTACCCCGAGGTGGCGTCCATTTACGACCTGCGTTCGACGCTCAGCAAGCTGCGGTTGAATGACTTAGCCGTCGGCACCGATGGTCGCAACCGCACTTTAATGTCCCCCTTCGGTTCAAAGTCGAGCCGGTGTACACCTAGAGCGAGCCAGTTTGTATTCGGTCCGGCGCGATGGATACGAGGTTTAATCAAGCCAGAACCCGGTCGCGCACTCGCGTATCTGGATTGGGACCAGCAGGAATTTGTGATTGCGGCTGCATTGTCGCGGGACGCCAATATGTTGAAAGCCGCCCACCTAGGTGACCCCTACCTTGCGCTCGCCAAGTTTGCTGGCGCTGCACCAGAATGCGCGACCAAGCAAACTCACGGGGCAGTGCGGAATCTCTACAAGAGCGTGACCCTCGGAGTGCAGTATGGTATGGGACCAGCTGGCTTGGCCGCCCGCACTGGAAAGAGTCAACTTCTAGCGTCTCACTTACTCGGCCAGTATCGAGATATTTACCCTCAATTCTGGCGATGGTCCGATGCGGTCGTCGCACGCGCATACGATGCGCAGTCGATTCGGACGCGCTTTGGCTGGCGGCTACGAGTGGGTCCGTACGGCGAGGAAAACGAGCGGTCTCTTCGAAATTTCCCGATGCAGGCAACGGGTGCCGATATGATGCGGGTCGCGGCCGTGTTGATGATCGACCGTGGCGTGCAAGTATGCGCCAGCATCCATGATGCGTTTCTGATTGAAGCTGCCGCTGATGAAATCGACGTCCAGGTCGCGATCGCAACCGAATGCATGGAGCACGCCTCCCGATTGACGCTGGATGGAGTCAGCGTCGGCGTCGGCGCGGACGTGATTCGCTGGCCCAATAGGTACATGGATGAACGAGGCCGTGCGATGTGGGAGACCGTCATGGGTCTACTGAAAGAAACCACAGCCGCTTGAAAGGGATTGTCACACCTAGGTGGGCACACCTTGTACTAGGACCCCCCTGTCCTAGGCCCCCGGTGTCCTAGATCCCCGGTGTCCTATTTAATACATATTTATATATATAGGTATTAGGGGTGACTCCTGCTGAGCTAATCGCTGCCATTGAGTCAATTGACTAGACAACACGAGACCAGACTGGGCAGCCTGAGAAAACGAGGTGCTGACCGATAACCTTTGAGCCCGGCGCGACAAGGAGATCTTCCTCAATCCGCTGCGCCTGCTCGAGGCCTGGGGCTTCGAGCTCGCACCGGGTCTGTTACTGGTGTCGGAGCACGCCACCACAGTCCACCTGGTGGACGCTGAGCGAGCGATATTCTCGGGTCGCCGAGAGTGAGCGCCGTCACTGATTTACTCATTGAGGCGGAACACGCGGGAAGGGTGACGAGTGGAAAGGCGATCGCATTCTCGACCCGGAGGGCGGCAAGGTCAGAGCCGCCCACGCGGGTAGGTCGGGGCTCCGATGGGCCGACGCGCAAGCATCCTGTTTGTCTCGGCCGACCTCTGCCTGTCGCAGGCATGGGTCTTCACGCCAGTTTGAAGAGACCAACTTGCCTTTTCCGATAGATAAGCATCGATTCCCCAGCACCTGTCTCCCAGGGTTCCGCGGGGGATCCAACGAGCTGCCACCACCGCAAAGCTCGCGGCCCGTTTCACCACCCAGAATCGTCGCTAAAAGAGCCTGATAGTCACTCTTAATTGTTGATTTAACATACAATACGAGAGCTCAAGAACGTGAATGGGCTGCTGTCACTGTATCGGGCACGACTTCACCGACATCAGATTACCCAATTGTTTGAATGTCGTATTCTGCTCAAATATCAATCAGCTAAGATCCTCGGTGTCTCTCGGCAATATCCTTTGAAGTCGATGTGCCGGTTCAGGGGATATCACTCTCGAATCGAATGATAGCTTCCGCTCACTCAATTCATCCAACAACGCTTGGGCCTCTGGCAGCTTTACCCCTTTGAGCAACGCATGAGCCTCTTTGGATGTCAAGTCGCCAAAATCACTATCCACTCTCATTTCTTCAATCGCATAGAGTATGGCCGCCAATGCAGCGACTCTTTTCTGTCCTGCTTTCTTGGCAGCGTCAATTGCTGCTCGGTAGAGGCGCCGCCCATTGTCAAACAACCCTGCCCGAAACGACAGTAGTCCTGCCGTCGCCATATATACAATTCGCTCGTCGCCATCCAGACGCTCAACTTCGATTGCATCGAACGTATCTAGGGCGGACTCGATATTACCTGCGCTTGCTTCTGCAAATGCCAAGTTATTCAGTAGTGTAAAATGGTTAGGATTACACTTTAGCCCATCCTTTGCGAGATCAATGGCTCGATCGAAATCTCTCAACGCCATCGCAGCCACATATGAGCCGTGCACAGCAGGGCGGCTCGAGAATGGCTGATCGCGTTGCCATTCGTGACATGCATCTAACGTGCCCCGCCATTCTTGAGAAACTGTCAAATCCCACGCCCTAGCCTCGAACGCTCTTTCCAGGGCGAGCGCTCGTCTTGGGACTTTGAGACCTACATCTAATCGCTCTAGCCAAGCAATCTGTGCGAGCACATTTTCCGTCGGCTCCCGCAATGCATCGGATAAAAGGCGTCGACCCTTTTTCTGATTGCCGTGACTCAATTCAATGGTTCCCAACGCTCCCCCGAGTTCTGCAACATCATGAGGTGAAAACTTTCCACCCGACAACACTTGGAGTCCTCGCCTCTTTTCCCTGGATGTCTTTGCCGCTGCCTCTGCAATAGCTATTTCAGCTGACAAGATCCATGGATCGTGACGATGCGCGTCCGAGCGGAGAAGAATTTCATGAGCCTGATCCAAGTCGTCAAGGTGCACGAAAAGCCGGCTCGCAGAGCGCAAAACAAATCTGTTCTCTGGAGAAAGGCGGACAGCGATGTCCATTGCGCGTGCCGCCTTGTCTTTTTGGGCGAGCAACGTATATGCGCGGGACAATTCCACCCAGCTAATAGCATCGTAGGGTTCGCGTCTTACAAAATCGCGAAAAAATCGAACCTGATCTCTCAGCGCCTCATTTTCTATCGCAGAAACAGATTCACCATCAAAGCTATTGTCGGGCACACCCGTGGAAATATCCTGAACAAACGTCCTCAGCTGCGGCGTAAGTTGTTCCTTGTTTTCTGTCAAAAAGTTGATAGCGTCTTGGACCTCTGGGATGCGATCTAATACGAACGCGGATCCCACCAGATCTGCCGCGAACGGGATGCGACGATTGGTTTTGAATGCAGTCAGTTTCTCGGTCAAGAAGTCGTAACGCTCAATTCCCAGTTCTTTTTCATTAGTATCTAGGCGCGGAAAGGACAACTCCCCCCGTAGGATGGTCTCCTTAAATCCCCTCCAACGTGGGATCACCTGCCGATCGTGGTCGTCTGAGTATCCGGCCATTTACGGACCTGCAATCGGAAGTTTTCCGGCAGCTGAGAGTTCCGCTGTTCGGGCGAGTCGGTCCATTATCGAAACATAGCGACGAAGGGCATAAGGATTGCCACCACCGCCTCGATCCTTTGGATGTCCCCGTCGGTGAGGGTCCGGGTGGCAAAGCTGTCGAATAACTTCGATTAACTCCTGTGGCCGCGGGATGTTTAGATTGGACTCTATTTCTGTCATGCAATGCGCAAAGGCATTTTCGATGTATGGAAGGACGCTTCGATATGATCCAGCCCATGCATTGGGCCGATGGGGTGCGGACACCTTCTGTAACAAATAGGTTGTCATAGAAAGGCTGGTGCAAAAGAAAACGATCATGCTTCCGAGTAAATAGGCATCGCAACCGTAACGCCTAACCCTGTAGTCCGGATCGATCTCGCCGTAAAGTAACTCCGGAGGCGAATAACTCCTATCCCCTGCACATAGATAATTGTCGTGTGGGGCGACTTGGCCGCGGTCCCATGCTCGACCGAGGTCCGCGAGCTTTGATGCATCTTGAGAAAAGACAAGGACATTTGATGGCTTTACGTCCTGATGAGCAATCTCAATTCCGTGAAGCTGGTCTAGCGCCGCTGCAATATTATGCGCCATTCTAAGCGCCCAGGCTGATTGGATGCCCTGAGAACCAGCAAGATGAAGACGAACATCTCCTGTAGCTTGTTCAAAGATTAGATACTGGACGACATAAAACGGTCCGCCACCACCCGGATTTGCCGTTCCCGAGTCAACCACTCGCACGATCCGACTCAGTCGCCTATTTTGACACTTCTCCAAGATCGAGCGTTCGAAATTGAACGAATCAATCAGTATCTTGAGAGCAGCTGCTGGGTCATGACTTGTTAGTGCTTCGGTGAAATCTATGGCCTTCAGGAACGCCGTGCGCCCCTGTGTGTCAGTAACTATGTAGCTCGTCGAAAAATGCCCTCCACTGTGACCAGTGATACTTGCGGACGCCACCTGACTAGTGACTGCCCATCCTCCTGGCAGGTTCATGCCAGTCAGCTGGTCTCGGGGACGCGGATGAGCTGCCACTAAGCCGTTCCAATTTCAATAAACATAAGATTGGGTCACCTGGCGCTGCTCTCAAGTATCCAAAGAAATACTGAATATTCTCGCTCGAAACTAATACGCCGAGTGTCCGCAGGACATGATCGCAGTCTTGTAACTCATTGAATCTAGGGGAGGTAATCGTCTTCAGGTGCTAACACTTGGGTCTCAAAGTGATTGTGGCTGATTCCTGCTTATTGTAGTTACAAATCGGTGAACCAACTCCGGGCACCGCGACTAGCCAAATCGGCAATTTATGATCGGCCATCTCATTTTGCAGCCACCAAATCACCCAAACCGCAGTCAATGTGGGTCACCCTCGTGCAAGCTTGAGCTATAGATGTGGTGGCCACAGCTGGCAACTTCCACGGCTAGTTTCGCGGCCTATGAAAGACGCTGAACGTCAGAAAAAAGTCTGAATACGTCGCCGCTTTCGGGAGGTGGTGGCATCTAGTCAGCGCTCGATGCCGTCGCTGCCTGGATAATCGTCTTTTTGCATCGAGTGAAAGGATCACGGCTAAACCATCCGTTAGTACTCCCGATGCTCCGGTCCTTGGGCCAAATCCATATTGCTCTGACACCCAGGCGGATCCCCAGCAACACAGATCCGGTGCGAGCTCCACTGTATCCATAGCCGAATGAGCGAATTGCCAAGACTTTGAGATCGCCTACTGTAGGCAGAGGTCGAGAATTCAGACCATTTCATCACGGTGGAATGATGCTTTGGCCACTCCTGTAGTTAACCCCTTCGCTGGGGCATTGTCAGTAGTCTCCAACACAACCGACGCCCGCGGACGACCCGCAAGCGACCCTATGCACGGGAGCTGCCTTGTTGGTTTTCAGTTCTTTGGCCACCTTTGGGAAGTCAAATGCTCGTGAAACGGCTGATTGCCGATACCGGAGTTCCTACTGCCGATAGCAGCCCATAAAATGGGGCTCTGACTTTCTGGTAGCTAGGAGGGTGGAGAGCAGATATGAACGCTTCACGTTCCGATTTTGTCCGGCCCATTACGGTCGCAATTACACTTACGCTCCTGGGCGAGATCCTGCTTTTTCTCATTTGGGGCGTACATCTGTTCCCAACCGGCGTCCTTTGGCATAAGGCAGTGTGGACGGCCACGTGTGGACTAGCAATGGGGGCAACAATTGGAGCTCTTGTCAATCTCGTGGTTGTCGGGCGTATGCGTGGGAAAACAGCCGCGTTTTGGAGCGGCTTGCTGTACTTTAGTGTGTTGGCGCTATGTACTTTTCTTTGCTTCGAGATCGACCTGGCCACGGGCAGCCATTTCGGTGCTCGTGAGGCCCCTTTGCTCTTTATTGCGGGTGGTCTAGTTCCAGCGCTTGCGACTAGTTTCGTTTACGCATGGCTTTTGTTTGCAGAGACCGGCACGAGTGTGCTCTCCAAGTTTGGATACTAGGTTGCTCGCGAATACTGATAGGCTGCGTTCGGAAAATAGGGAGACCCTACTCCATGTACGAAAGGGGGCGAGAACGGCTACAACTACCGAGCCCGTCATTATTGGGAACAGGCTGTGAATAATTCCAGCGCTAGCCTGGAAAAGCCTCGCTCTCCTCGGTCCCCCGTCATACTACGGCGATCTCGCGACCATTTTTGCTAAATTCGTGGCTTAGATCGGCCAGCTTAGCGTCAAATTGAGGAACCTTTCGGGGTTCGGCGGGTCGGAGCTTTGATATACACTGTTCAGTGATCTTCCAGAGATTCGGCGATAATCCCACCGTGGCGCTACCGAGGGCATACCAACAGGATACCACCCGGCCAAATTGCCTAGCCATTACGCTTTGCGCCGCCATATTACTGACGCTAGTAAGTTTCCTCGGATTCGGCACGGCCTCAGCGACAGACGTTGTAGGGCACGATGTTGAGTCGACCTTGACGATGGACAGCGATCTCATCACGGCCAACGGTACGCGGCATAGCGACGATGATTGTGGCCATGATCACCAATCTTCTGAATGCTCGCCCTGCCCTACCTGCTCTGGCGCTTTGCCTTTCATGGAAAATCAAGGTTCGACCGGCAAAGCGATTGACCAAGAACCGCTTCCTCAGCCGCGTTATGCTGGTATTGTGCCGAAGGGCATCCGCCGACCACCACGCATTTCCTGAACCAGCAGGAGCCTCTCCCCGTTCAGGGTACGACGGCCCCTTGTCCGCCGTATAGCGGCCAGGTCCGCTCGATTTCGGGTTCAACTCGCCAAGTTCGTAAGCAGCTATCCGTTCGACGGTGAATCCGAGGGCGGAAGGATGATCTTCTTTGAACGATCAGGTAATGCAATGAAACAGAAACTGCTGGCTTTCGTCATCTCAGCCGCATTTCTAATGGCGGCGGTGCACGCATTTGCCGAGTCCGACATTCAGTCGCTCACCCGCGCTATTGACGAGAGATTGCCCGGCGTGAAGGTGGACTACGTAGATCCTTCGCCCGTTGAGGGAATATATGAAGTCGGGATCAATGGCGGCGACATCGTCTACGTCTCCTCCGATGGCAAGTATCTTCTGAGTGGCGTGCTGATCGATCTTGTCACGCAGGAGAATCTCACCGAGCGTGTACTCGCCCGGCAACGCGTTAAGACGCTCGACGGAGTTCCGGAGGAATCCATGATCATCTACGAGCCCGAAGGCGAGGTAAGGCATACGATCACGACCTTCACGGACATCGATTGCCCATATTGCCGGAAAATGCACAGAGAAATGTCGTTGTTGAATCGCATGGGGATACGTGTCCGATACATGCTCTTTCCCCGTGCCGGAATCAACTCGCTGTCATATCAAAAGGCAGTGTCCGTATGGTGTGCAGACGATCAGCAGACGGAGATGACCAGGGCCAAGGCCGGTGAGACGCCGGCGAAACGCGACTGCGAGAATCCCGTCCGTGACCATATGGCACTGGCAAATCGTCTGGGTCTGCGCGGCACGCCGTATACGATTACGGACACCGGGCGGGCAATTGGTGGATACATGCCGGCACCGGAGCTGTACGAGTCTCTCGAGGCCGACAGACAACGAGCATCCCAGTGAACCGACGCATCAGTCAATCTTCTGCATACCGGTCTGAGTGCAGGCAGCGGTTCTTCATTGCCGCACTGTCTCTAGTACTGATGCTGTCGGCGCTACCCGGCGTAATCGGGGTTGTATATGCCGATCACACCGACAACCATCCGGCATCGAGCGCACTGCCGAAATCCGGACTCAATCCTTTGAGCATTCTCGAGCGTTTGACGGGGGGCGGCGGTAACGAGTTTCTTCCCCCTGAGGTCGCCTATGTAATGAGTGCGGAAGCACGAGACGCCAATACGCTGGTGGTCCACTTCGAGATCGCCGACGCCTATTACCTCTACCGGGAGAAGTTCACATTCGCGGTGTCCGGTACCCCCGGAGTAGTCCTCGAATTCACGCAACTGCCTGATGGAAAGATGAAGGAGGACTCCTATTTCGGGCTCATGGAAGTCTATTACGACAGCGTCGAAGCGGTTCTGCGGATGCAGCGTCCGACATCCGAGCCAGTGCCGTTGACCGTCGAGGTTGGCTACCAGGGATGCGCGGAAGCGGGGCTCTGTTATCCCCCGATGAAGAAGTCCGTTGACATCACTCTGCCTGCGGCGCCAGCGCAGACCGGAGGAGTAACCATCGGTCCCGGGGACCTGCCGGATTCCGCCGACGACTTGGCGACAGTGGGCGATCTCCCCGAGCAGGACCGCATTGCGCGCTCGCTGGCCTCCGGCAGCACCGTTCTCGTTCTGCTCAGCTTCTTTGGATTTGGCCTGCTGCTGACTTTCACGCCCTGCGTTTTTCCAATGATTCCAATTCTCTCGAGCATCATAGTCGGCCAGGGAAAGCGCATTACGACCGGCCGGGCCTTTACCCTATCCCTCACCTACGTCCTGGCCATGGCGGCGACGTACACCGTTGCCGGTGTCATTGCGGGCCTTGCGGGTGCCAATCTGCAGGCGGTTTTCCAGAATCCCTGGATTCTCGGTTTCTTTGCAGCGCTGTTCGTCGCACTGGCACTGTCCATGTTCGGGCTTTACGACCTGCAGGTCCCGGCAGGCCTGCAGTCCGCACTGACCCGTCTAAGTAACCGCCAGCAGGGCGGAACGTTCATCGGAGTTGGCATCATGGGATTTCTCTCTGCCCTCATCGTGGGACCCTGTGTGGCGGCACCGTTGGCAGGCGCGCTCATCTACATCAGCCAGTCCGGCGATGCCCTCCTCGGAGGTACGGCGTTGTTCGCCCTGAGCATGGGGATGGGGACGCCAGTGCTCGTTGCCGGGACATCGGGCGGCAAGCTGCTCCCCCGGATGGCACCGTGGATGGCGAAGGTCAAGGCCGTGTTCGGTGTGATGCTGCTCGGCGTCGCGATCTATCTGCTGGAGCGAATTGTTGCGGAAGGGGTCAGCATGTTCCTCTGGGGAGCTCTCCTTGTCGGCGCGGCAGTGTATTTTGGAGCGTTCGACGCGTTGCAGCCGCACGCCGGCGGGCTGCGGCGCCTGGGGAAAGCGGTCACACTCATCATGGGCGTTTACGGTGTGCTAATCATCCTCGGCGCCACTGCAGGTGGAAACGACATATTCCGGCCGCTCAGCAGTTTCAGCTTCATATCCGGCAAAGGCGCTGCAGAGCGAAAGCTGGTGTTCAAACCGGTCAAGGGACTCGAAGGCCTCAAAACCGAGCTCCGATTGGCGGCCGTCAATGGTAAGCCCGTAATGCTCGATTTCTATGCCGACTGGTGCGTGAGCTGCAAGGAACTCGAAAGGTATACGTTCTCCGACCCCGGCGTTCAGGCTGCCCTTGCCGACGTCGTCCTGCTGCAAACCGATGTTACTGCCAATGACGCCGAAGACCAGGCTCTGCTGAAATCACTGGGATTATTCGGCCCGCCGGCGATTCTGTTTTTTGGCCCGGACGGGGAAGAGCGTCCACGGTTTCGAATCGTCGGATTTGTAAATGCAAAGCAGTTCCGTGCCCACGCAACCAGGGCGATTGCAACAACCCGCGGCTCCGGGAGCGCTCTGCGGACCGGCGACGCTCAGAGGGATTCCGGGAAATCCTGACCCTGCAACTTTGGTCGATGTACCGAAACAGCGCACTTTGTTCGAGTTTCCGCATGCTCGGGAAAGCCGAATCGCGATAAACTGTACCCGAAATGAACTGCCTCCAATTCCGCCGCAGACTCCTGACGGACCCGGGTACCCGCGACACCGCCGTCCGTGGGCACGTTCGGGATTGCGCGGCCTGCGCACGGTGGGCTGCGGACTCCATGCGGTTCGAGAATGTCCTCCGGGAGGCTGTACAAGTCGAGGTTCCGGAGAACCTGGCATCTCGAATTCTGCTTCGCCACGCTTTTCGTCATTCGTGGCGTGACAAGCCGAAGCGGGGTGCACTCGCTCTGGCCGCGAGCGTCGCCGCAGCAGTGCTCCTCGGCGGGCTGGTGCTGTGGTTCGAATCAAGACCGAGTCTGGCAAGTGACGTGTTCGCGCACATCGACGAAACGTCGTACGCACTGACTTCAACGACGATTCTCGACGACAACACGGTCGCGGGAGTATTTGGATGGTTCGGCGCGAAGGCGTCTTCGGAACTCGGGGACGTAAGCTTCGCCAACGTCTGCAGCTTCAGAGACAAGCGGGTCGCGCACGTCGTGTTGCAGGATTCTCACTCTCCGGTGACTGTAATCATCATGCCGGCGGAGCGACTCGAGAGTCCAATGCATCTCGGCGCGGGTGACCGCAACGGGCTGTTGCTTCCCTACGCCGGGGGCAGCATGGCAATAGTGGCGGAGCCGGGGCGGCGATTGCAGGATCTGGCAGGTCGGGTACAAAGTGCAATCCGGTGGCCGGGCTCAGGCCCCGAATCCAACTCTGCACCTTCCTGATTGCCGACGCCCGAGCGAACGACCAGCAGACGGCCCGAGCGAGCGCCATAGTCCTCCCCGAGTCGAGTTCAGAGCGCGTAGTTTGGTCAACCTGCCGATTCTTCAAGGTGCGACCTGGGACATGGAATGGAAGGGGCAAATGACTACGATCTACAGTTATCCGACAGCAGTCTGGTGAAAGACTTCCAGGCGGGACGACCGGTGATGCGATCCGATATGTCGACCAACCCGCTAATCGACCTGTTTCGATGAGATCTCCCATGCGGATCGCCGCAATGCTGATGCACACATCAACCGTCAACGCCCGCAAGCTTGCGGGGATTCTCTTCCTTCTGTGGGCAGGCGCCCCGGTGCCCGTTTCCGGTCTCAGCGCTCCAGCTCCCTCGTCGTTCGAATCGGAGCAGGCGGCCCTCTCCAGTGATGAGCACTTTGTCCGTCGCTCGACGCCCAGTGTCTTCAACGGCATGAGCCCCTGTAATCGTTTGGACGAGTCCACGTGGGTACCGGTCCCTGCCTGGGAACCACGGGACGTACTGGATCTTGATGAAGTCTTCTACGAGGCGAGCGTCGAAGGACGGCTGGTCATACTGGTTGTGTATGCCGAGGGTTGCAGGGGTTGGAGTCGGACGGTGGAGCCGCTGGTGGCGGCGGAGGGTGTATCCTCGATCGCCATGGACGCATTTTACACCTATGCAGTCAACGCTGACGACGATGAGCAGGTGGTTCTCATCGAGGGACGTACGTATTCGGCACCTCAGGTAGCCGACATGCTCGCCGTCGAGACGTATCCCGCCTTTGCTCTTTTTGATGGCGGCGGCAAGCTCTTGCAGATACTTCAGAACCCGGATTCAAGACACGTCCTTCAATCAGTTCTCGAGAACACCGTTGTGCTGAACTTCGGGATTTCCGAATCGACTCAGTCCGAATCGGGTAACACATCCGGCGGAGATGTTAATGTCCTCCTCGAGCACGGTGCTGAACGCAACGCGCTCCATGTTCTGAGTCTGGAGGACAAGGTCGATGGACGGCCCCTCGCGGTGTTCTTCGAAGAGCCGGGCTGCCAGCACTGCGATCACTTTCGATATCACATTCTTTCTGATCCGAGAACCCGATCGCTACTCGAGCGATTCCGGATAGCTCGCTATGAGCTGCCTTCGACTTCGGTGGTCGTCACACCCGCCAATCGGCAGATGACAGTCGCGCAGTGGAGTCGGGAGATGGGCATAACGCGCCCACCGGCGGTTGTGATCTTCGACATGTCAGGTCGGCGAATCGGCCAGACAGGCGATCACACCGATCTGTTCCGGTTCCAATCGTTGCTGGACTACGTCGTGTCCGATGCATACCGGTGGGATCCGGATTTCACGCACTTCCTGCGGCATCGGGCCCGGCACCTGCGCAGTCACGGAGAAGATATCGATCGCCACATTCATTGACGGGCTTCGCACCTAATCGAGCTGGATGATTTTACTGATTGAGCAGATCCTCTGCCTGTGACTGCAGAATTGCGCGGTTGAGCTCCCCGAGGTGCCTCTTCTGCACGACTCCTTCCCGATCGATGAAAATCGTCGTCGGTAAACCCACGCCTCCGAAGCGGCGATGAATACTCTGGCTGCGGTCGAATCCCGGAGGTGCACCCGGGGGGTCGACCCAGATGGGATACTCGACGTCAATAGACTCGATGAAGCGCCGAACCAATTCCATGTCTTCTCCGACATCTACACCCACAACCGTGAGCCCGCGAGCTGAATATTCCTTCTGAAACGCGTCCAGCAATGGCATCTCGCGGCGGCAGGGCGGGCACCAGGTTGCCCAGAAATTGAGTACGACAGCCCGCCCGGTGAGATCCGAAAATCGCACCGCATCACCATTCAGGTCGACGAGGGCGAAGTCCGGCACGCGCTCGCCCGTGCGGGCGATCTGGGGCCCTGCGAATATGTTCATGGTGCCGAGCACTGATACGGCCAGTATCGCTCCAACCGCATAGCCTCCCCCCAGTGCCTTCAAAAGGGAAAGACGCTCACCGACGGGGGATTGCCACAACCGCCAGGCAGCATACATCGCGCCTGCCAGCAATCCCCAGGTCGGCGAGTAGCCCGGTTGCCAGAAGTAGAGCGCGGTCCAGGGGGCACCTTGAAACGCGCTCCAATTCATCAGCACGAATCCCAGGCGAGCTCCAATAACTCCCGACCACGCGCAACCTTCCGCCACCCGCTGCAACCATCGCGTATCGAGCGCCATTCGGGCGGCAATCACCCTCGAGATCCACACCGCAAGCAGCAATGACAGAATGACCGCCAACGGGCGCGTGGAAATCAACAGCGGACCGATGTTGAAACCGTCAGGCATCTTCCCATACCGTGATCGGTTGGAAGCCCATTCGCCGGTGTCGGGAACAGCGCACACCTACTGAAGTTATCCGGCCTACTGCGTGGTCGAACGGGATTGGAGCTCCCTGGCGAACCACGCTGCGTAAATCTCATCGGACCACTTGTCCTGGAACCAGGCGATAACGTCGATGACATCCTGATCGCTCAACGTCTGTGCGAACCCCGGCATTTTTCCGCCCCCACCGGGTGCGCCGAATTTTATTTGAGAGCCGAGTGCGCGGATCGGATGGTGCCAGGCGTGTCCAGTACCGTTCAACGGCGGTGGCGGATACTTACCGTCAGCGCCCACCTGACGCCAGGTGAATGATCCCTGGCCTTTCTTACCGTGGCAGGCGGCGCAGTACTGCTCATAGACAGGGGCGCCCCGCGAGACGTTGTCAGCGGTGTACCAGCGCGATTGCACAGTTTGGGGTTCTGACTGACCGGAATCAGTGCGAGTGCTTTCATCCTCATCCGTGCAGGCTGCGAGCGCCAAGCTGATCGAGAGCAACATGCAGCGTAATGCAGTTCGCGAATCAAAAGCCGTCCGGCCGGCTTCGAGAAGAGGTGAATCCGGTTCCCCGAACGTTTTCATGTCGCCCCCCCCGTGTAGAACCTGCCGATGCAAGGTGGTGCAATTCATCACATCGGCCATGACGCACGTCAATGTTGGCATTGTTATTGTCAACGATGATTTCTTACCTCGACATCTCCGGAACATTACAATCAGGAAATTTTGGCGGTCATACTGAAAACGGAAGTTGACAATGTGAGTGCAATCGCATAGTGCCGGAAATCGGAACTTTTCGCGTTCGTGTGACTCACATTGGTAGATCTCCTGGGGAATAAGCTGGCTCCGCGGCAAACCAGACAAATGCGCATCGAATCTTTCATTTCATATAATCTGATGCGTTCACCGCTGGTGCACGCAATACTGGCTGCACTGCTGCTCACCCTGCTGTCCGCCGCTCAAGCTGCTTCGCAAGCGTCCGTGCCCGTTGGTGTAGAACGACTGCAGGAAGGTCAGCCGTCCGCCTGGATGCACGCGGGAGACCACGCCGAAATTGTGCCGGTGAGCTCCGAGGTACCCTGTGTCCATCATGAGCCTGGAAGCCAGTGCGCACCCTGCCAGCACTGCAGCACGCCGGCGGCGGAGAATCCCGAACTGCTCGTGCTTATCGACAGTGACGTCCGGATACACGGCCCTCCCGGTGTGACGCAGTACTTTCCTGCCAGCCTGTTCAAGCCACCCCGCCAAACGCGCTAGTCAGCGCTTCCCTGCAGGCGCCGGACCGGCGATGACGCCGGCCGCGCGACTAACTCGACATCAGTCCGGACAGGTGCCGGCGAAACAGGCGTGAATGCCATGAAATTAAGGCTTCGTGTTCTCCTCCCCCTGGCCGTGTTCTCAGTCATGGTTGCTTTTTTCGCCGTGGGTCTCGCGTTGAATCCGCGGCTCGTACCGTCGCCGCTTATCGAAAAACAGGCTCCCGACTTTCAACTGCCCGAGCTTCACGATCCGAGTCGCATCATCGCCCTTGCAGATCTGGAGGGCCGCGTTTCTCTGCTCAATGTGTGGGCGAGCTGGTGCGTGGCCTGCCGCCAGGAGCACCCGCTCCTGATGGGACTTTCAGCCAGCGGTGCTGTTCCCATTTACGGGCTCAACTACAAGGACGAGCGTTCGGACGCTATCGCGTGGCTCGACAAGCTCGGTAACCCGTATCGGGCGATCGCTGCCGACCGCGACGGCCGGGTTGGAATCGACTGGGGAGTCTACGGTGTGCCGGAAACATTCGTCATCGATCGCAAAGGCGTCATCCGCTACAAGCACATCGGCCCCCTGGACAGCGCGGCATTGCAGCAGACGGTGCTTCCCCTGGTGCGCCAGCTGCAGCAGGAGGATAGCTAGGCCATGTCTGCACGCGTCAGAGCACTCCCGCGCCAGGAGAGTGGGCTGGGGGCGACAGCGGACCTGAAACGCCGCCTATTGTTCTTGCTCGGGGCGTTGGTCGTATTTCGCATCGGTTCGTTTATCCCCGTCCCGGGTATCGATCCGACGGCCCTCGCAGCTCTGTTCGAACAGCAACGGGGCAGCATTCTGGACTTGTTCAACATGTTCTCGGGCGGTGCCCTCGCCCGCTTCTCGGTATTCGCCATCGGCATCATGCCCTACATATCCGCGGCCATCATCATGCAGCTCTTGACCCACGTGGAGCCCCATCTCAAGGAACTGAGAAAGGAAGGCGAGTCCGGGCGGCGCCGCATCACCCGGATCACGCGCTACGGGACGGTCGTTCTGGCGGCGTTTCAGGCGCTGGGGGTCGCCATAGCGCTGGAGAGTCAGCAGGCGGGAGGCCTGGCCGTGGCGATTTCCCCCGGATGGGAGTTCCGGGTAACGACCGTCGCGACGCTCGTGACCGGCACGGTGTTCCTGATGTGGCTCGGGGAACAGATCAGCGAACGTGGGATTGGCAACGGCATATCACTCATCATTTTCGCCGGCATCGTGGCGGGTCTGCCGGCCGCCATCGGCGGAACCCTCGAGCTTGCGCGCACGGGCGAGCTGCATGTGTTGCTGGTGACGGTGCTCCTCGCGATGGCTCTCGGCGTGACGGCTTTCGTGGTTTTCGTCGAGCGTGGACAGCGGCGCATCACGGTCAACTACGCGAGACGGCAGGTAGGCCGTCAGGCATATGCTGCCCAGGACAGTCACCTGCCTCTCAAGCTCAACATGGCGGGTGTGATTCCGCCAGTATTTGCATCGAGCATCGTCCTGTTTCCCGCCACCCTCGGTAGCTGGTTCGGCAGCACCGGGAACATGACATGGCTTGCCGATCTGGCCACGACCCTGTCACCCGGACAGCCGCTCTACGTGCTGTTGTATGGAGTAGCGATCATATTCTTCTGCTTCTTCTATACCGCGCTCGTATTCAATCCCGCGGAGACCGCGGAGAATCTGAAGAAATCCGGGGCCTTCGTCCCAGGCATCCGTCCTGGAACACAAACGGCACGCTACATCGACAACATCATGACAAGGCTCACCCTGGCCGGATCGCTCTACCTGGTCGCGGTTGCACTGCTGCCGGAGTTCATGATCCTGAAATGGAATGTGCCGTTCTACTTCGGCGGTACCTCGTTACTCATCATCGTCGTCGTGACGATGGATCTCATGGCTCAGATTCAGGCTCGCATGATGTCCCAGCACTACAGTGGGTTGCTCGAGAAGGCCAACCTGACTGGTCACGGGAGGGGTAAAGCGCTCCATTAGAGCTAACGGTCCCCAGTGGCCCGGAGTTCAGGAGTTACCACGATGAACGCAGCAAGATTATCCATGACGATTGCAATACTTTTGAGCGGGGCAATCTATGCCGCAAATGCAGATGTTCCGGACCCGATTCGTCCATTTCTCGGCGAGTACCAGGGCCACTCGATCGAAGACTCCGCGCGTGTGCACACCATTCACGATATCGGAGTTCGCATCACCCGCTTCGATGGAGGATTTACTGTGCAATGGAGCATGGTTACACCGCTCTCATCCGGAGAAACCGGCAGAGTCGAGTACTCAGTGGATTTCCTGCCGACCGACCGGAAGCATATTTTCGCGTCTGCAACGGCGCCCGATCTTTTCGGAAAAAAAGTACCGTTGAATCCGCTGGAGGGCGAGCCTTTCATGTGGGCAAGGATCGCAGTGGATACACTTACGGTGTATGCGATGTTCGTGACCGACGCCGGCGGCCACGACATGCAGATCTACGAGCGCAGGCTGTCCGAAGACGGTCTGCAAGTGAGAATTCAGCGGCTTCGGGACGAGATGCCCTATCGTGTCGTTACTGGCACCTTGAGGAAAATCCTCTGAGGCAGCGCAAGATGCCCGTGCCCGACTGGAGTCACCGTCGATTGAGATATCACGGAAACGTGATAACCACGCGTACCCCCGGCACATTATCCTCGAGGGAGATAGCGGCATTGTGAAGTTTCGTCACCGCCGACACGAGGCTCAGGCCGAGTCCGCTTCCCGGCGTGGAACGGCTGGAATCGAGCCGGTAGAAACGCCGGAAGACATTGTCCCGCTCCTCCGCCGGTATTCCCGGTCCGGTGTCGCTTACGATGAGCCGGGGGCGCCCGGCGTCGCGCGCGAGCCGCACGTACACGGTCGTGCCCGCGGGCGTGTGACGAAGCGCGTTTTCAGTGAGGTTGGCGAGCATCTGGGTCAGTAGCTCGCGGTCCCCGTTCACTGCGATTCCGGGTTCGATGTGAGCATCGAGGCTTTTGCCTTCATCCTCGGCGACCGCTGCGAAAGCTTCGAAGACGTTTTCCGCGATACTGCTGAGATCCGTGTCCGAAAATCGGGCTCTGCGAGCCCCCGCCTCGATCTGCGCGATCCGCAGCATCGCCTCGAAAGTCTTCAAAATCGCGTCCGTGTCTTCGATGGCGGCGTCGATCGCCGACTCGTACTCTGGGGAACTACGGGTCTTCAGTCGAGACGCCTCGAGACGCTGCCGCAGCCGGCCGAGAGGTGTGCGGAGATCGTGAGCGATGTCGCTGGTGACGTGCCTCAGGCTTTCCATCAGCTCCTCGATTCTCGCGAGCATCCGATTGAGATTTTCCGCTAGTCCTCGGAGCTCGTCGTGAGGGCCGACCACGGGAATGCGGCGCGACAGATCACCGTCGATGATGGCCCGCGCCGTACGATTAACTGCATCGACCCGGCGCAGAAGCAGGGCTCCGATCACGAGCCCGCCACCGAGCGCCAGTACAACTGTCGCTCCGAGCGCGATACCGAAGGAACGAGTGATCAGCGCCCGGGTCTGGGTGAGATCTGACATGTCATTTGTTACCAGCACGAATATGTTGTCATCGAACCACTCACCGTGTCCACGGAGCATGCGATGGGTGTTGTTCGATCCATCGGTGCCGGGCGCCATGGTGATGTCCTGCCAACCTGCTCTTGCTGGAACCTGGGGCAAATCGCCCGCGATCTTGTTTTGCGCACGATCCGTCACGAGAAAATGAACGCGGCTGCTGGACTGCTTTTCAACGTGCTGCCGCACGAGACCGATCATGGAGTCTCGGCCGTCCTGCTCGAGGTCGTGACGCAGGACCTCGAGCTGTTGATCGATACTTTCGGCAAGGTGGCGCTCGAGCAGGGAGATCATCGACCAGTAGATCACCCCGAGCAGGATGCCCATCACGATCGTCGCGAGAGCAGCGAAGATTAGCGCGTACCGCACCGGGGCAGCTCGCGCCAACTCGAGAAATTTCATGGGTGCTCAGGTCCGCGCCTGCAGACAGTACCCCGCACCCCGCACGGTTTGAATCAGGGGTAAATCGAAGGGCTTGTCCACCTTGGAGCGTATACGACTGATGTGCGTTTCAACNNCCCGCGTGGCGCATCAAGTATTCGAGGAGCCGGAACTCGCGCGGCTGCAGCTCGATCGTTTCCCCGTTTCGTGTCACCGAGCGTTTCAAAAGATCCATTTCCAGATCTTCGACCCGCAGCACCGTCTCGGCCGCGGTGATCGGCGGCCGGCGTCCGAGCGCGCTGATTCTCGCGAGAAGCTCCGAGAAGGCGAAGGGTTTCACCAGATAGTCGTCACCACCGGCGTCGAGGCCGGTAACGCGATCGTCGACGCCGCCGAGAGCGGTGAGAAACAGGACGGGAGTCTTGTCGCCGGATGCGCGAATCGTCTTTACGATCGTGAGTCCGTCGAGCTCGGGAAGCATGCGGTCGACCACGAGTAGGTCGTATTGCTCGCCGGTGGCGAGGAACAGTCCATCGCGTCCGGTACCCGCCAGGTCCACCGTGTGCCCGTGCTCCTTCAGGCCATTGGCGATGTAGGCGGCAGTCTGGGCGTCATCCTCGATAACCAGGATCTTCATGCCGAATCATCCTGTGTGCGCGAGTCGCTCATTCCCTGCAGGCCATCTCTGTTCAGGATCGAGTCTGGTAGAGACGTGGTTGAGAATCGATGACTGGAACTATACAAAATCGTAATGTCGGCGAGCACCCGAGATGCGGGGGGCTCGCATGGAATTCTCAACTTTTGGTAACTATCCGGAAACGCGCCGGCGAGCTCTTGCCCCCCAGTATCGCGTCGAGTAATCGGGACAGGAGGCTTCCATGCGCGGACATATCGATTCCGAGCGCCGGCATTTCCTGACCGCATCGACCGCGGTCGTCGGCGCCGCCGGACTGGCTGTGACGGCCTGGCCGTACGTCGCGTCGTGGCAGCCGAGCGAGCGGGCGCTGGCCGCCGGCGGGCCCACCACGGTGGACGTCTCGAAGCTCGAGCTCGGGCAGCAGATTACCGTCGCGTGGCGTCGGCGGCCCGTGTGGGTGCTGCGACGCACGCCCGAGATGCTCGCAACGCTGCCGCTGCTCACCGATTCGCTGCGCGACCCCGACTCGCGCGTGGAGAGCCAGCAGCCCGGGTACGCACGCAATGAGTATCGATCGATTCGCTCCGAGTACCTGGTGGTGGTGGCCATCTGCACCCACCTCGGCTGCGTGCCGGCTTTCCGGCCGGACGTCGCTCCGCCCGATCTCGGCCCGGCCTGGCTGGGCGGCTATTTCTGTCCCTGTCACGGCTCGCGCTTCGATTTCGCCGGCCGCGTGTTCAGCGGCGTCCCGGCGCCGACGAACCTGGCCATCCCGCCGTACCGGTTCGCCGGCGACTCCCTGATCGAGATCGGTATCGACGAGACCTCCGTCTGAAGTCTCCGCCGGGCGTAGTTTTCACCGGCTCGGGACGCCCGCATCGGCGCCATGGTCGCGACCCTGTGATAACTGAACTTTTCGTAATGTTCCGGCAATCAGCCGGCGATTTCACGGCTGCTAGGTTGGACTGCGGATATGGAGCTAATCGGCGTCTACAGGTTGTCCGGAGGGCCCGTAGGTGCCGGTCGCGTGCATCCCGCAGCAAGCCCTGGAGAGAGCTGACCATGGACCAACAGACCTGCGGTTACGGACACGGCGAGGCCGAGCCCGAAACGCTGCGCGACCCGGTATGCGGCATGGCCGTGGGTGATGCCTCCGAGCACCGCCACACCCACGCCGGCGAGACCTACTACTTCTGCTGCGCGCGTTGCCTCGAGAGATTCCGTGCTTCGCCGCAGGAGTTTCTCGGGCGGGAGGTGGGCCACCACGACCACGGGAAGAGCGCGCCCGTCAGCGGCGCCTCGGCGGGCGCCTGGATCTGCCCGATGTGTCCGGAGGTCCGCGAGGACGGCCCGGGCGCCTGCCCGGGCTGCGGCATGGCGCTCGAGCCAGAGTCGCCGCTCGCCCCGGCCACCCGTACGCGTTACACCTGCCCGATGCACCCCGAGGTGGTGCGCGACGAGCCCGGCGAGTGCCCCATCTGCGGCATGGCGCTGGAGCCCATGACGGTGACGCTCGAGGAGGAAGCCAATCCAGAGCTCGTCGACATGACGCGTCGATTCCGGGTGAGCGCGGTGTTGACGGTTCCGCTGGTCATCGTCGCCATGGGCGAATTCGTAGGACTGTCCTTCGAGGGCCTGGCGAGCCCGCGCGCCCTCAGCTGGTTAGAGCTCGTTCTGGCGACACCCGTGGTCCTGTGGGGCGGCTGGCCGTTCTTCGTGCGCGCCTGGCAGTCCGTCGTCAACCGCAGCCTCAACATGTTCACGCTCATCGGCCTGGGTGTCGGGGTCGCCTACACCTACAGCGTCGTCGCGACGGTGGTACCCGGCATTTTCCCCGGCTCCTTTCGTGACGCCGCCGGCGAAGTGGATATCTACTTCGAGGCGGCGGCCGTGATCGTGACGCTGGTCCTGCTCGGTCAGGTGCTGGAGCTGCGCGCACGCAGCCGCACCGGCGCCGCCATCCGGGCGCTGCTCGGCCTCGCGCCCAAGACCGCGCGGCGCCTGAATGCCGACGGCACGGAGAGCGACGTGCCTCTCGAGCAGGTGCAGGTGGGCGATCGGCTGCGGGTGCGCCCCGGCGAGAAAGTGCCGGTGGATGGCGTCGTCATCGAGGGCGCGAGCGCGGTGGACGAGTCCATGATCAGCGGCGAGCCGATTCCGGTTGCCAAGGAACGGGGCGACAAAGTCATCGGCGCGACCGTCAACGGCACCGGCGGTCTCGTCATCGAGGCCGAGCACGTCGGCAGTGATACGCTGCTCGCGCAGATCGTTCAGATGGTGGCCGCGGCGCAACGCAGCCGCGCGCCGATTCAGAAACTCGCCGACGTGGTCGCCGGCTGGTTCGTGCCGGCGGTGGTGGTGATCGCGGTTATCACTTTCGTCGTCTGGGCCTTGGTGGGGCCGGCGCCGGCCATGGGCTTCGCCATCATCAACGCGGTGGCCGTCCTGATCATCGCCTGCCCGTGCGCGCTCGGCCTGGCGACGCCGATGTCGATCATGACCGCCACCGGCAAGGGCGCGACGGTCGGGGTGCTGTTCAAGGACGCGGAAGCCATCGAGATCATGCGCCAGGTAGACACCCTGATCGTGGACAAGACCGGCACGCTCACCGAAGGCAAGCCGCGACTGATCGCGGTCGAATCCGCGGGCAAGCTGGCGGAGTCGGCCCTGCTGAGATTCGCCGCGACGCTGGAGCGCGGCAGCGAGCATCCTCTGGCGGCCGCAATCGTCGCCGGAGCAGAGGAGCGCGGCGTCGAGCTCGGGGAGACCACGGCGTTCGAGTCGATTACCGGAAAAGGTGTCATCGGCGAAGTGGGCAGGCGCCGCATCGCGCTCGGCAACGCGGGACTGCTCGACTCGCTGGGCGTCGACCCGGGCCTGCTCGCTTCCCGCGCCGAGGCGCTGCGAGCGCAGGGTCAGACGGTGATGTTCATCGTTGTCGGCGACGAAGCCGCGGGCATCGTCTCCGTCGCCGATCCCATCAAGGGAACAACGCCGGCAGCAATCGAGGCGCTGCACGAAGAAGGCGTACGTATCGTCATGCTGACCGGTGACAGCGAGACCACGGCGAAGGCGGTGGCGGCCAGGCTCGGTCTCGACGAAGTGGTCGCCGGCGTGCTTCCGGACCAGAAGGCGAGCACGGTGAAACGCCTGCAGAGCGAAGGACACGTCGTCGGCATGGCCGGTGACGGCATCAACGACGCCCCCGCGCTGGCCCAGGCCCAGGTGGGCATCGCCATGGGCACCGGCACCGACGTCGCCATGGAGAGCGCGGGCGTGACGCTGGTCAAGGGCGACCTGCGCGGCATCGTGCGCGCGCGGCGCCTGAGCCGCGCCACCATGCGCAACATCCGGCAGAACCTGTTCTTCGCCTTCATCTACAACGCGCTCGGCGTGCCAGTCGCGGCCGGGGTGCTGTACCCAGCGTTCGGCATCCTGCTGAGCCCGATCATTGCCGCGGCTGCCATGAGCTTCAGCTCGGTCTCCGTGGTGGGTAATGCACTGAGGCTCAACCGCGTCGAGCTCTGAAACAGTTATTTGATTTCAGCAGGTAAAATCGATGAACCAGACGAAAAAGGTGTGGTGGAAGAATCGGACGAACCAGGCGCTCATGGTGTTCCTCGCCATCGGCGGTTACTTCCTGTGGATCGAGCATGAGGCCCACATCGTCGCGGCATTGCCCTGGTTGCTGATCGGCGGCTGCCTGCTCATGCATCTGTTCATGCACGGCGGTCACGGCGGCGGTCATGGCGGTGACAACACAGGGCGGAGAGACGACGAGTCATGAGTGACCCGACTCCGGCATACGGGCTCTGGACTCTGGTGGTGATCAACTCACTGGTGTTCATCATCTTCGCGTTCAGCTTCGCCAAGCCGCAGACCAAACGAGACTGGCGCTCCTTCGGTGCATTTTCCGCATTTCTGGTAGCGCTTTTCACGGAGATGTACGGCTTTCCGTTGACGATCTACCTGCTCTCGGGCTGGCTGACGACACAGTTCCCGGGAGTCGACTGGCTCGCCCATGACTCGGGGCATCTGCCAGAGATGATCTTCGGCTGGCGTGGCAATCCCCACCTGGGACCGTTTCACTGGATCAGCAACCTGCTCATCTTCGGCGGCTTCGTACTGCTCGCTTCGGCGTGGAAGGTGCTCTACGCGGCGCAGAAATCACGCACTCTGGCGATCACCGGCCCCTATGCACGTATTCGGCACCCTCAGTACTCCGCATTCATGCTCATCATGCTCGGCTTTCTGTTCCAGTGGCCGACGCTGGTGACGCTTGCGATGTTTCCGGTGCTGGTGTTCATGTACGTACGCCTTGCCAGGCGTGAGGAGCGTGAGGCGATTGCCGAGTTCGGTGACGCATACCGCGCATACATGCGCGAGGTTCCGGCCTTCATACCGAGGCGGGGCGCAGCGAATGCACCAACGCCTCCGACCACTGCAAACTCAGGAGGCAGTCTGTGATGGACGGCTTGCTGACGTTTCTGATTTTCGCAGGGCTCTTTTACCTGATGATGCGCTTCGGCTGCGGTGCGCACATGGTGCACGGTCATCATGGCGGACACGAGTCCGATGTCAGTCACGATGGTAAGCACATCGACCCCGTATGCAACAAGGCTGTCCCTCCGGACGAAGGTTACGGAAAGATGCACGAGGGCCGCTTGTATCGATTCTGCTCGCGGCAGTGCCTGGATACGTTCGACGTCGAGCCGAACCAGTTCGTCGTCGAACAGAAAGGGGCAAGAGCATGAAGCACGGTGTATCACTGATCGCAGTCGGTCATGCGAGCAGCCTGTTTCTCGCGATCACTTTCAGTCTGTGTGTCGCGTTCGACCTCGTATTTCCGGGCCTTGCCATGTACCAGGTGTGGCTCAAGTTGCTTCCTGGATTCGAGTGGATTTCCTGGAAGAGCTTCTTCCTCGGTCTCGTCGAGACGTACGGGTATGGCTGGTATTTCGCACTCATCTGGGTTCCGTTTTATAACCTGGTTGTGTCGCGGCAGGCCCGTCGCCGGGCTTCGGTGTCTTCGAGCGGCGCCGCATCATCAGAACAGGAGTAAACAACAATGAGCAAAAAACGGACCCGTCGGACTTCGAATCGGGATCCCGTATACGGAAGACGGGTCAATCGCAACAAAGCGCATATCGTGCTCGAGTACAAAGGCCGGGAGTACCCGCTCTGTTGTCCCGTGTGTCAGTCCGAGTTCGAAAGAGAGCCCGAAAAGTATCTGCGTGCAACAGGTTGACCAACCATTTGTTGCGCGGAAATTCAATATCAATTTGCTCAGGAGATGAACGAAATGAAATCTGTCACGAAAATATTGCTGGTCGCAGCGGCGCTGGCCGTGCCGGCGGCCTTCTCTCACACGCTTCTGGCCGCCTCGGACACGACATCCAAGTCGGTCGAGCCCTCGCGGGGCGGGGGGATGGCGATGATGCCCATGCAGCAGCAGATGATGCGCATGCAGGAGGAGATGGCGAAGATTCATGACACGACGAATCCCATGGAGCGTCGCGAGCTGATGCGCGAGCACGCGAAGAGCATGCAGAGCATGATGCAGATGATGCACGGCATGATGGCAGGCCAGGGAATGATGGGAGGCTATCCCGGCGGTATGGGCATGATGCACGGCTACCGCGGCGGCATGGGAATGATGATGCCGGGCCCGATGGGGACTCCCGGAGCTGGAGCTCCCCAAGGCATGGGGCCGGGAACCATGGCCCCCGACTCCGGCGCCATGATGGGTCGCATGGACATGATGGAGCAGCGCATGAACATGATGCAGATGATGATGGACCAGATGCTCAAGCAACAGGAGCTGCTGCTCAAAGAACAGAGCGACAACGACAGCTGATCATGGAATCCCGCCGTCACCATGCAGCCGAGAACCAATACGACGAGCTCGAGTGCCGGAAACAGCATCTGACTGGCACTCGGGCGTGGAGGACAACCGCATGAAGAAAACGCTGAGTGTATCGTTCATGGCGCCGCTTCTCGTGAGCCTGTCGGTCCCCGCGGTGGCCGACAGCGACAGTGCGAAGTTCAAAGCGCTCGAACGTCAGATTCAGGAATTGCAGGCCCGGATCGCGGCGCTCGAGGAACGAGTGACCTTCACGAGCTTCATGCCGGACTTCGCTGAGCGCTTCCACGTGATGCATCGGGCCGGCGAAGCCGGCGATTGGGCCGTCGCTTCCCACGAACTCGAGGAGATGAAGCGGCTGACGCGCATTTCCATTTCCATCGATACCGACAAGGGCAAGTTGATGCAGGCAATGATGCAGCCGAGCTTCGAAGCTCTGGGGAATGCAATCGAGCACGGTAACCACAAGAAGTTCGCCAAAGCGCTCTCGCAGACCACCGACACATGCAACGCGTGTCACACGGCCACGGGCAGCGGCTTCGTACAGGTGACACTCGACGCACAGGATTCTCTGGGATTGCGGCATCCGCACAAGTTCATGGAGCAGCAGGTACCCGGCGGTCACACACACTGATTGGAAACGCCTCTCACTGAATTAAGAGGCACATATTCTTTCACTCGAACAGGACTGACATGGCAGATCAGAGGATATGACGATGAAGGCTTCGAGAAGAAAGGCGCTGGTAATGGCCATGGCTCTGGCTGCCGTCGATGCGGCCGCGGGAGCGCCCGAGGTCTACATACCGCTCGGTGGCGCCAACAAGGTGCAGATCATCGACGCCGCTACGCAGCGCCCGACGGCCGTCATCGAAGACGTCGCCAATGTGCACGGACTTGCCATTACCCCCGGTCAGCGTTATCTGGTGGCGGGATCCTTTTCCGAGCTTCCCGCGAACGGTGACAACACGCCGTCGCGCCCGGCGGGTGTATCACAGGTGGAGCACGAGAAACACCACTCGGCATCGTCCCGGACTGGCGCAGGTACCGGAATGAAGAGCCACGTGTCAATTGTCGACGCTGCGACTCTGAAGGTCATTCGGCGGCTCGACGTACCGGGCGCCGTCCATCACGTGGCAATCTCACCCGACGGTCAGATGGCCGTCGTCACCCATCCGGGCGCGGGCGGTATCAGCATAATCGACTTGGAGACTTTCTCGGTCACCGGCTTTGTCGAGACCGGAACCGCGCCGAACTATGCAGTATTCGCGGGCGATGCACGCAACCTGTATGTGAGCAATGCGGGTGACAACACTGTCAGCGAGATCGACGTCGACACATGGACGGTCAGTCGTCGGCTCACCAGCGGTCGCTCACCGGAGCACGTCGTGCTGTCGCGAGATGACGGCACGCTGTACGTGAACAATGTGGCGGACGGCACTGTCTCGGCTATTCCGCTCTCCGGGACGGCGTCTGCGCTGACTTATCGAATAGGCAGCGTACCTCACGGAATCGATCTTTCCGACGACGGCAGCACGCTGTTCGCCAGCAGCCAGGGTGACGGCAGACTGGTGGCTATCGATCTGGCGAGCGGACGTTCGCGACACGTCGCGCTCGCCCCGGCGCCATACCACGTGACGACGGTGCCGGGCAGCGGAACCGTGTTCGTCTCGAGCCGGGCCGAGAAGCGCGTATGGGTTCTGGATCAGAGCACGCTCGCGCTGCGCGGCGAGTTCACCATCGACGGCATCGGTCACCAGATGGCGGTTGCGGCGCGATAGCGACGCCTGGCGGCGCTCGCAATATGCCTCGAAGAGAAGTAGGGGCCGGGTACCATGGACGCGAGTATCGAATTTCTCGGCGCGACCGGCACGGTCACCGGCTCCAAGTACCTGGTGACAGCCGGGCAATACCGCGTGCTCGTCGATTGCGGCCTTTTCCAGGGTTACAAGCAGCTGCGGCTGCGCAATTGGGCGCCGCTGCCGGTGGATCCCGCCGGAATCGACGCCGTCGTCCTGACCCACGCGCACCTGGATCATTCGGGATATCTGCCGGTACTGATCCGCCAGGGCTTCGGGGGTAACGTCGTGTGCACGGCGGCAACCCGCGACCTGTGTGCCATCCTGCTCCCGGACAGCGGATACCTGCAGGAACGTGACGCCGAGTTCGCAAACCGCCACGGCTTCAGCAGGCATCGCCCCGCCCTGCCGCTCTACACCGAGCGTGAAGGCGAGGCAGCCATCGAGCGCTTCGAGACCCTCGGCTACGGAGAGGAGCGATCGCTCGGCGGGCAAATCGGCGCACGCCTGAGCCCGGCCGGACACATCCTCGGCTCGTCCGTCGTAACACTGCGGGTCGGCGGGCGCAACGTCGTCTTCTCCGGCGATCTGGGCCGGCCGGTGAGCCCGTTGATGCCGCCGCCGGCCGAGATCGCCGAGGCGGACTGGCTGGTGGTCGAATCGACATACGGCGGCCGGCGGCACTCGGCCGACGACCCCATGGACCTGCTCGCCGACATCATCACGCGTACCGCCGCGCGTGGCGGCACCGTGCTGGTGCCCGCATTCGCGGTCGGCCGCGCCCAGTTGCTGCTCTATTATCTCGAGCAGCTGAAGGCCGCAGAACGCATCCCGGATCTGCCAATCTTCCTGGACAGCCCCATGGCCATCGACGCAAGCGAGATCTTCTGCGCCCATCCGAACGAGCACCGTCTCGACGAGGCAGGATGCCGCCGCGCGTGTGCCGTGGCGCGCTACGTGCGCGATGTCGAGGAGTCCAAGCGACTGGATCGCGCGTCGATGCCGATGGTGATCGTCTCCGCCAGCGGCATGGCGACCGGTGGGCGCGTGCTCCATCACCTGAAACGTTTCGCGCCGGATCGGCACAGCACCATCCTCTTCACGGGCTTTCAGGCCGGCGGCACGCGCGGCGCGGCGATGGTGGCGGGTGCGAAGCAGGTCAAAATTCACGGCGGCTACGTGCCGGTGCGCGCCGAGATACGAAGTCTCGACATGCTCTCCGCACACGCCGACGAGGACGAGATCATCGCCTGGCTCACACACCTGCGCCGGCCGCCGCGCACGACCTTCGTGACCCACGGCGAGCCGGACGCTTCGGACGCGCTGCGCCGTCGCATTCAGGACGAGCTCGGATGGCACTGTGTCGTCCCCGAGCATCGGGAGCGGAGTGCGCTCCAGTGAAACAGGTAACGTCGGGTAACGACACAAATGTCACGGGAAGCCGCGTGTCCAGATCGCCGAACCGCCTCCGGCTTCGCCGCCTCGGCATCGACACGCATCAGGAGGCGGTGATCTACATGCGCGACGACTGCCACGTGTGCCGTGCGGAAGGCTTCGCCGCCCATGCCAGGGTGGCGGTGTGCCACGGGGACACCACACTGATCGCGACGCTGCATCATGTGACCGGCGACCTGCTCGCGCCCGGTGAAGCCTCACTCTCGGAGTGGGCCTGGTCACGTCTGGGCGCGGTCGACGGCGACGATGTGTCGCTCGCGCATCCCGCCCCCATCGAGTCGCTCGGTGCGGTGCGTGGCAAAGTGTACGGCCATCGTTTGTCGGCGCCGCAGCTGCGTGAGATCATCACCGACGTCGTCGCGGGACACTATTCCGATGTGCAGCTCGCGTCATTCATCACCGCCTGTGCCGCGGGAGATCTCGATACCGACGAAGTCGTTGCGCTCACGCACGCCATGGTCGAGGTGGGCGATCGGCTCACATGGAATCGCGTGCCCGTCGCCGACAAGCACTGCATCGGCGGCCTGCCCGGCAACCGTACCACGCCCATCGTGGTCGCCATCGCGGCGTCGCTGGGCGTGACCATTCCGAAGACCTCGTCGCGCGCGATCACGTCACCGGCCGGGACCGCGGACACCATGGAAGTGCTCGCACCCGTCGATTTGGATCTCGCGAGCATGCGCCGGGTTGTCGAGGCCGAGGGCGGTTGCATCGTCTGGGGCGGCGCCGTGCGCCTGAGCCCTGCCGACGATGTGCTGATTCGTGTCGAACGCGCCCTCGATCTCGACGCCGAGGGCCAACTGGTGGCCTCGGTGATCTCGAAGAAGGTGGCGGCCGGGGCAACGCATCTGGTGCTCGACGTTCCCGTCGGCCCCACCGCCAAGGTACGCGACGCCGCGGCCGCTGAAGCGCTCCGCACGCGTCTCTCGCGCGTGGCGGACGCATTCGCCATCGAGTCACGGGTCGTAGTCAGTGATGGTTCCGCGCCGGTGGGGCGCGGCATCGGGCCGGCACTGGAGGCGCGCGACGTGCTTGCGGTCGTCGGCAACGAAGCGGATGCGCCGGCGGACCTGCGCACACGCGCCGTCACGCTCGCCGGCGAGTTGCTCGAGCTGTGCGGCGCGGCCCCGGCAGGCGCCGGAGCGGCGGCCGCCGGGCGCGTACTCGACGATGGCCGGGCGCGCGCGAAGCTGGAAGCCATCTGCGAGGCCCAGGGCGGAATGCACACACCGCCGGCAGCGGTCCATACAAGCGAGGTGCCGGCCGCGCACGCGGGCACCGTCACCGCCATCGACAATCGCCGCATGGCGCGGCTCGCCAAGCTTGCCGGCGCGCCCTACGCGAAATGCGCGGGCGTGGCGCTGCACATTCGAACCGGTGCCACCGTCGCCCTCGGCGAGCCCCTGTTCACGGTGCACGCGGAGACCCGCGGCGAGCTCGACTATGCGCTCACCTATGCTGGTGCGAACGCCGACATGATCCGGCTGGCCGAGCGGTGACGGCGACTGCGCCACCCGTTCAGATTTCTATCGAGGGAGATGCATATGCGAAATCCAATCAACCGCAGGCGCTCGGTTCTGGCCTCCCTGAGCGCCGCGCTTATGCTGCCGGCGCTGTCGGCATCGGCGCAGGCCGATACGTGGGGAGGCGGCTGGCACGACGGCTGGGGGTGGGGCCACATGTTCTTCGGCTCCGTCATGATGTTGCTCTTCTGGGCCGGACTCATCCTGCTGATCGTTCTCGCCGTGCGCTGGATTGGCAGCGGGCCGGGCCGCATAGGTGAACAGGCACCACGGGAGAACCGGGCCCTCGAGATTCTCGAGGAACGATTCGCGCGAGGCGAAATCGACAAGGAGGAGTTCGAAGAGCGCAAGCGCCTGCTGTCGAAGTAGCAGCGATGAGGTTGCCTGCAGAGATCGAGTGATGGATACGCTGCTCCTCGCGCTTCCGGGAAACGAAGCCATGACCGGCTCGCTGGCGCGGCTGCTCGAGGGCGAGACCGGTGATCTCGAGCTGCGGCACTTTCCCGACGGCGAGACGCACGTACGCATCGGCGGCGACGTGGCGGGCCGCCGCGTGATCCTCGTGTGCACGCTGGACCGGCCCGACGCGAAGCTACTGCCGTTGTTGTTCACGGCCGATGCCGCACGGGATCTGGGCGCTTCGCAGGTGGGGATCGTCTGTCCCTATCTCGCCTACATGCGTCAAGACACCCGTTTCGAGCCCGGAGAAGCCGTTACCTCGGTCAGCTTCGCGCGGCTCCTGTCGTCGTGGCTCGACTGGATCGTCACGGTCGATCCGCACCTGCATCGGTTGTCGTCCCTCGCCGTCGTCTATGCCGTGCCGGCCGTCGCGGTGTCCGCCGCTTCCCTGATCGCGAGCTGGATAAGGGATCATGTCGAACGCCCGCTGATGGTGGGACCGGACAGCGAAAGCGCCCAGTGGGTGGCGGCCGTTGCCGGGCAGGCGGGAGCGCCGCACGTCGTGCTGGAAAAGGTGCGCCACGGCGATCGTGACGTGGAGGTGTCGGTGCCGGAGCTCGAGCGCTGGCGTGACCATACGCCGGTTCTCGTCGACGACATCGTCTCGACGGCGCGCACCATGATCGAGACGGTGAAGCATCTGCTCAGCGCCGGCCTCGCGGCGCCCGTGTGCGTCGGTGTTCACGCTGTGCTCGCAGGCGACGCCGAGTCCGCGCTTCGCGATGCCGGCGCCGCCGACATCGTGACCTGCAACACCATTGCGCACCACACCAACCGCATCGACGTGAGCGCCGTCATCGCCGAAGCGGTACGCAGGCAGCTCACGGGAGCAAAAAGCGCATGATTGGATACTTCGACTCATGCAGCGGCCGCTCACACGCACGTCGAGCCGGAGTGGAACCCCGCAGCATTCTCCAGTCGCGAAGTCGGTTGGCGAGCGACTGACGCAATGGAGCCGGAGCAGATGGTGACGATCTACATTGCAAGCTTGATTATCTTCGCTCTCGCCGTTGCAGGTCTCGCGGTCGGATTGCTCGCTGGTCGGCGCGAGCTACGCCCGGGCTGCGGGCGCGGAGCAACGGAGCAGCAGCCTTGTGAGCTTTGCGGACGCACAACATGCAAGCGCCGCAAGAGACGGCCATCTCAACCGAAAGCGGGAAGGAGGCCATGAGGTCGTTCATCGACACATCTGTTGATCATCATTTCCCGTGGTACGTCAGGCTGTTCTTCTGGAATCAGAAACGACGCTACGGCGCCGTGCTGGAGCCCGCGAGACTGTGGGGGCGCTCGCCGAAGGTGTTCGCCACCCTGGCGCTGCTCTATGGGGCTCTCGACCGGCGTTCTTCGCCCATCGAGCCGCTGCTACGCTCGTTGGTTACGGTACGCGTGTCGCAGATCAACTGGTGCGCCTTCTGCGTCGACATCAATTCCGCCAGCGTGCTGAAGCGCGGCGCTCACCAGGCAAAGCTCGCGGAGCTCGCCGAGTTCGAAACCAGTGCTCGTTTCCACGAGCGCGAGAAGGCGGCGCTTTCCTTTGCGGAGGCCATGACGTACTCGGACGTTCAGCCAACCGCGAGACACTTCGAACGCCTGCGCGTCCACTTCGACGAGGACGCGATAATCGAACTGACGGCGTTGATCGCATTTCAAAATCTGTCGAGTAAATTCAACGCCGCCCTCGGCGTGGAAGCTCAGGGCTTCTGCTCGACGGCACCACAAGCAAAAGCATCGGCGGCTCGTGACGAGGGGAAGTAGCGATGTGTCATCTGATCCTGCTCTCGCCCGTATTCGCGCTTTCGATTTTCTGGTTTTTGCCACTCTGGATTGCCGTGCCCGCCTATAGCCTGATACTCCTGCTTTCGATGCTGCTCTACGTCGCTACCGTACGCGTGATGCGTTTACCGCAGATCACCGGTGTGCATTCCCTGCTGCGACGGTCTGGAGTCGTCATCGATGTCGGCGGCAAGGGCCCGCGGGTACGCATCGGTGGTGAGATCTGGCAGGCGCTCAGCGCAGATCGGCTGCAGGTGGGTGAGCAGATCAAAGTCGTCAAGCAACACGGCATGACCTTGGAGATGGAGCGAGCGGCATGACGCCCGAAGTCTCTCGACCACTCAAATGGCAAATCACGACGGGGATCGTGATTCTGCTCATCGTCGGTGGCGCGTCGTGGTTTTACCTGCAACCACCGCCGACCCCGCCGGGAGTACTCCTGATCAGTGGCCGTGTGGAAGGCGATCTGGCCAGGGTGGGCTCGAAGTCCGGTGGCCGTATCATTCTCATGCCCGCGCGCGAGGGAGACAGGCTCGAGGCCGGCGCGCTCATCGCCGAGATGCAATCCGATCAGCGGGAGGCCGAGTTCGAACGAGCCCAGCATCTCCTACACATGGCTCGCGAGCAAGTCGCTCTGGCACGTGCGAAGGTAGCTTCTCTGGAACGCGAGCTAGAGGCCGGACAACTCGCCATGAAACAAGCCGAGGAGAACTCCCGCGCGCAGATTGGTGAAGCTAAGGCCGGCCTCGGAGTGGCGCAAGCGCATTTGCGCCACGCGGAAGCTGATTTGACGAAAAGCGCCAGGGATCGAACCCGTTACGAGCAGCTGTCCTCCGAAAAGGTGGTGTCCGCCGAAACCCTCGATGACGCCCGGAGTCGCGAAGAAGTTGCAGAGACCGCCGTCGAGGCCGCCAGAGAGCAGGTGGCCCAGGCGGAGCAGGCCCTGAACCGCGCCCGGACCACCCGAACGACGGTGGCGCTGCGCAGCAAGGAAGTGGAAACCATCGCGGCACGCCTCGAGGAAGCCGCCGCCGGCATAGAGATGGCTCGCGCCCGGATGCAGTCGGAGGAAGCGAACGTCGCCCTCGCCCGCGCTAACCTGGATGACACGCGTGTGATGGCACCCTTTGACGGCACGGTACTAGAGAGGCTGGTAGAGACTGGTGAAATCGTCGCGCCGGGAACACCCATCGTGACGTTCATGGACATGGAGAACCTGTACGCGAAAGTCTACGTGGCAGAGCAGGACATCGCCAAGGTAAAGCTCGGAGACCCGGCCAGACTCTACGCGGACGGTTTCTCCGGCCGCTACTTCGACGCCGACGTCAGTCGCGTCTCGCAACAGGCGGAGTTCACACCCAGGGACATTCACATGCCCGACGAGCGAACCAAGCTCGTCTTCGCGATCAAGCTCGCGATTCGAGATGCGGAAGGAATACTCAAACCGGGCATGCCGGTGGATGCGCGCATCCGCTGGCAGGCAGGAAGCCCCTGGGAGGACGGGATGGATTGAGGGGATGGACACGGCAATTTCGATGCAGGGGCTCGCAAAGCGGTTCCGGCAGACGGCCGCTCTTGACGGCGTCGATCTGGACATCAAGGAAGGCGAGATCTTCGGCCTCGTCGGGCCGAACGGAGCAGGAAAGACGACCTTGCTCCAACTGCTGGCCGGGCTTCTCGATCCCAGCGCGGGTCGGGCGGTAGTTCTGGGTCACGACGCGATCGCCGACGCCGAGCTACTACGACCACGCATCGGCTATGTCTCTCAGGAATTCAGTCTGTACGGCACCCTCGGGGTAGAGGAGAACCTGGATTTCTTCGCCGACCTCTACAACGTACCGGCCAAGCTTCGCGATCAGCGCAAGGAGACCCTGCTCGAATGGAGTCGTCTTGCGCCGTTTCGCGGTCGCCGGGCGCAACAACTATCGGGGGGCATGCAGAAGAAGCTGCATTTGTGCTGCAGCCTCATTCACGAACCCGAGCTGTTGCTGCTGGACGAGCCCACGACTGGCGTCGATCCGCTTTCGCGCCGGGAACTCTGGGAAATTCTCTACGAGCTCGTGGGACGTGGCCTGACGCTCGTCGTCTCCACTCCATACATGGACGAGGCGGAGCGTTGTCAGCGGGTCGCCCTCCTCCACTCGGGCCGGGTGCTTCGCTGCAATACGCCGGCATCCCTGCGGCTCGCCATGGTCGAAGATGTCTGGGAGACCCGCGCGCGGATCTCCGCACGTACGCTGTCACGCATCGTCGACAACCAGCTTGCGGATCACGCACATCGCATCGGCGATCGCGTTCACGTGCTGACGCCGAAAGGACTGGACTTTCCAACGGCACTGCGTGACTCCGAGGTATTCGGCAACAAGAGCGCTGAGCTCGAATTCCACCGTATCTCGCCGTCGATGGAGGACGTGTTCGTTTCCATGGTCACCAAGGCCGGGGCCAGGGATGCTCGATCTCCCCCGAGCGGCGGCATGGTCAGCGCGACACCTTCGCCGCTTATCGCGGAGAGCGTCGTGCGCTTACAGGGCCTCACGCGCAGATTCGGCGATTTCGTGGCCGTCGACAATTTGTCGCTGTCTGTCGACCGAGGAGAGATTTTTGGATTTCTGGGCCCCAACGGTTCGGGCAAGACGACCACCATTCGTCTGCTCTGCGGTTTGCTCACCCCCTCCGAGGGCAGCGGCGAAGTGCTGGGTGAAGACACGCGGCGCAGCGGGCCCAAAATCAAGTCTCGAATCGGCTACATGTCGCAACGCTTCTCGCTGTACGACGACTTGACGGTCGATCAGAACCTGGCGTTCTTCGCCCGCGGCTACGGGCTGTCGCGGGAACGCGCGGCGGAGCGGGCGCTCTGGGTTCTGGATATGACCCGGCTACGCGGCGAGGAGTCCCGTCTGGCCCGCGAGCTGTCGGGCGGCGTTAAGCAGCATCTGGCGCTCGGCTGCGCGGTCCTCCACGAACCGGAGATGCTCTTTCTCGACGAGCCGACGGCGGGCGTCGATCCGTCATCGCGGCGCGAGTTCTGGGACTTGATCGGCGAGCTCTCCGACGCTGGCGTGACCATTTTCGTGACCACCCACTACATGGACGAGGCAGAGCACTGCAACCGCCTGGGACTCATCTACGAGGGACGGCTGATTGCCGAAGGAAGACCCGAGGAGCTCAAGCTCGACAGCCACGACGGAATCATGCTGGAGCTCGATTGTGCGGATCCATTCGGCGCACTGGCGCTCGCGAGGCTCGAGCCACGGGTCGTGAGCGCAAGTCTTTTCGGGCGTCACGTGCACCTGCTGGTTGATGACTCCGTCGATGCCAAAGCTTCGATCGTCGGTCGCCTCCAGTCTGCCGGTCTCGCCGTCGATGCGATCGAGGTCATTCCGTTCACTCTGGAAGATGCATTCATCAGATTGATCGACAAAGTGGAAAAACGAAGGGCGGCATCCGATGGTTAGATCGTCCTTCACGCGATTTCTTGCGGTAGCGAAGAAAGAGAGTCGGGAGATCCTGCGTGATCCCATCACGCTGTTCGTCTCCATATTCCTGCCACTGGTCATGATGTTCCTGTTCAGCTACGCCATCACCCTGGACGTGAAGCCCATCGATCTGGCCGTCGTTGACGAGAGCAACAGCGTGGAGAGTCGAGAATACATCGCGCGCTACCTGGAGTCCGGCTATTTCCGTATTCGCGCAGCGCCGACGAGCACGATAGGCATCGAAAGTCTGCTCGATCGAGGAAAGGTGCGCATGGTGTTGGTCGTGCCCTCGACGTTCTCGCGCGATCTCCGCCAGGGCGCGCACACCAGCGCCCAAGTTCTGCTGGACGGCTCTTTCCCCAATACGGCGCTCATTGCGCTCAATTACGCAGACGGGATTACACAAGCCTATGGCTTGCGGCTTCAGCGGCGCGCACTCGAGGCCCGTTATGGCAGACTTCCAACGCCGTCGGGCGCTATCGAGCTCAAATCCCGCGTTCGCTACAATCCCGCGCTGCGAAGCGAGAACTTCATCATCCCGGGGCTATTCGCCGTCATCCTGATGGCCTTTCCACCGCTGTTGACGGCTCTCGCCGTGGTGCGAGAGTCGGAGCAAGGGTCCATTCAGCACATTTACATGTCCCCGATTCGGACCTGGGAGTTCTTCTTCGGCAAGCTCGCCCCCTACGCCGTCATCGCCTTTGTCGAGATGCTTCTGTTGCTGGTGGCGGCGGTGCTGTGGTTTCACGTGCCGATACGCGGCAGCGTTTTTTTGCTGCTCGCCTTGTCCGTGCTCTACGTGGTCGCATCCTGTGGATTCGGACTGGTGGTATCCACCTGGACGAGAAGCCAGGTAGTGGCGCTGCTGCTGGCCATCGTTCTGACTTTCATGCCCGCATTTCTGTTTTCCGGCTTTCTATTCGCCATCGAGAGCATGCCGCCGGCCTTTCAAGGGTATACGTATCTTTTCCCCGCACGCTATTTCACCGAGATAGCCAGGGGAATCGTTTTGAAGGGGGCCGGCATCGGGCTGCTGTGGCCTGCCGCCGCCATCCTCATCGCCTACAGTCTGGCATTGCTGGCGCTCGCTGCCGTACGCTTCCGCAAGAAAATAGGTTGACCCATGGGACCGATCGGCGCCTTGATCAGGAAAGAATTCATCCAGTTCTTTCGCAACAAGCCGATGGTGATCCTGTTCATCTACGTCATCGCGGTGGAGATCGCGATCTGCGTCTATGCCATCACCTACGATATCACCAATATCTCTCTGGCTGTTCACGATCTGAACCGTTCCAAGGAAAGTCGCGAGCTGATCGTCCGCTTCGCCCGCACTCCCTACTTCACGCGACCGGTATCGGTATCGCGACGCGACGAGCTGGATCAGATGCTCGATGCGGGCCATACCACCGTCGGGATTGTAATTCCACCCGACTTTTCCACCCGCATCGCCGAGGCTTTGCCCGCGCCCGTACAGCTGTTGCTCGACGGCTCCAATTCGAACACGGCTCTCATCGCGCTCGGCTATGCAAAACGGATCGTCACGGCCTACGGCGCCGAGCTGGAAATCGAACGGCTGCAACGTGCCGGGGAAGGCGCCAGCGGCATACCTCGACTGACGATCCAGCCGCGCGCGTGGTACAGCCCGGCGCTCTCCAGCCGAAACTTCATCGTAGTCTCCATGCTGGTCCTGGCGGTCATGCTGATCGCCATCCTTCACCCGGCCGCTGCGCTCGCCTGGGAAAAGGAAGTGGGCACCATCGAGCAGCTGCTCGTCATGCCCTTCCGGACATTGGAGCTGATGCTCGCCAAGGTCGTACCGACCTTCGTCGTTAGCCTCGCATCCCTGGCGCTGTCACTGTGGATTCCCTGGTGGTTCGAGGTACCGATACGCGGCAGCCTGCTTCTGTTCTTTGCCCTCTCGGCATTGTTTCTGTTCAGCGCCCTCGGTATTGGACTGCTTTTCGGAACCATTGCCCGCAACCTTCAGCAGGCCCTGATACTTGGATTCTTCCTCATCTTTCCGCTGTTCGTCATATCGGGAACCATGGTGCCCGTGGAGAGCATGCCGGAATCCATTCAGCTCATCTCGTATCTGAGCCCGCTGCGTTACTACCTGGAAATCGCGCTGGGAATTTTTCTCAAAGGCGTCGGCATGAAGGAGCTCTGGCCACAGGCGCTGGCCATGGGGGCTCTGGGCGTGGTGATATTTTCACTGGGTATCTGGCGCTTCGGCCGCATGCTCAAGTAACTCGTTCATTTGAAATGGAGAAGATCCATGCTGACTGGCATCTTGCTGGCTTTGATACTCGTGATCGCGACGTTCTGGTTCCACTATCGAGTGCTGCACGCAGTGTCCGCATTGGTGCCGCGCTTGAGACTGGGTCTCGAAGCGCGGGTCCTAGTCGTCATTGCCATCGCCTTCGCTGCACATGTGATCGAAGCTCTGGTCTACGGGGTCGGATTTATGGTGGGCGAGATGCTGTCGCTGGGAACGTTGACTGGCCCGGTGTCCCGAGACCCGATGGATTACCTCTACTACTCGATGACCTCTTACACCTCACTGGGTCTTGGTGATGTCGCTCCCACCGGCCACCTGCGTTTCCTCACTGGTGTCGAATCGCTCAACGGACTGCTTCTCATCGCTTGGTCGGCTTCCTACACGTACCTCGCCATGGGAAGACTTTGGCCATGGCGGCCCTGCGGCTGAAGCATCATGCCACGCGACTCTTCCAGGCATATGCCCGACGATTTGGCCGCACGGTCCCCGCCGAGCGCCTGATGATCCTCATATGCATCGCGCGCGGAGCGCAGCGGCGTCTAGCAGGACGGCTCGTCCCCGTTCATCGCGTAGCCGTAGGTCGCATCCGCGTGCGACGCAACGGATGTCGACGCCGGCCAGGTGGGTCAACTTTTCGTAATGTTCCGGACATGTGTCGGTGAGGTTCATGGGCCTAGGCTAAACGCTCGAATTTCCATCGACGCGGGAGGCGGACGCCGTGTGGGTCGCGCGCTCCTTCCGCCAGGGGCATGGCGACGCGCACTGTCGGCTTGGCTTCGGCGGTGATGCTCGCAATGTTCACGGCGCACACCGGGAGTCGGCCCCGGCTGGCATCCGTTTCCTCCCAGCTTGAACCAGCGGAAGATCCGACATGAAAAGAATCATCGACCGTCGCGTGAGTGGGTCTGCCCACTCTGACAAAATGCACCCGGTTCGGCAGATCGTGCGTTCGGCGGCCGCGGTTACGTTTTCGACCTCGCTGGCGGCGGCAACTTCCTCGCCAGCCTTCGCCGCGGCGCCGACGGACTGGTCCAAGATTCCGGTGAAGACCATCAAGCTCTTCTATCCCGGGCAATCCAGCTACGAGTGGCTGCTCAGTAAGGACCACAAGCGGGCCGACAAGAAGGTCGCCGCAGGCGACAGCTGCGTGTCCTGCCATGAGGGCGAGGAGCAGGAGATCGGTGAGCTCATCGTTTCCGGCGGCCGTCTCGAGCCCACGCCCGTGACAGGAAAGCAGGCGACCATCGATCTTTCGCTGCAGATCGCGTACGACAGCGAAAATGCCTACCTGCGCGCTCAGTGGAAGACCCGCAATCCCTACGCCGGGGAAGCCCACCCCTTCAGCCGCTACGACGGAAAAGAGTGGCAGCACTACGGCTATCCGAAGCTCGACGCGGTGGTGCAGGATGGGACGCAGCCGGCTATCTACGAGGACCGGCTGTCGATGCTCATCGACGACGGCACAGTGCCGAATTTCGACACACAAGGCTGCTGGTTGACATGTCATGACGGTCAACGGGATATGCAGGACAAGGCCGACAAGGCCGAGGTCGAAGCGCATCCGTTGCTCGGTGATGGCGGCCTCAAGAAGAAGGACGTGCGTAAGTACCTGCCGTCAACGCGCACCGATCTCAACTGGGCGAATACCACGAGCCGGGAGGAGATCGATCGGATCAAGACGCAAGGTGGATTCCTCGATCTCATGCAGTGGCGGGGCCACCGATCGAATCCCGTGGGCATGGCCGATGACTTTTACGTTCTCGAGTATCGGCTGATGGACGCCGGCAAGGGACCGTTCAGCAGGAACTGGGACAAGAAAGCCAAGCAGCCCAAGTACATGTACGATGCAGGCAAGTACGGCAGCAATGCAACGCGTGAGGATCGCATTCGCGACAAAGCTACCGGTCTGGTGCGCGAGGAGAACGCCGCGCCCTTCGACCCGAGCGTCGACTGGAAAGAAGGCGATCTGATCCCCGCCTACTACACCAGCCGCGAGGACACCAAAGGATCGGCCGCTGACAACAAGCATGCCAGCGGCACCTGGAAAGACGGCATGTGGACGGTGGTTTGGACGCGACCGCTCAATCTCTCCAATCCCGACGACAAGGCGCTGAAAGAAGGCGGCGTGTACACCTTCGGCTTTGCCGTGCACGACGACAACATCACGACCCGCGGTCACCACGTGTACTGGCCGATAACGGTCGGTTTCGGCGCCGAGGCGAATATCGAGGCGACCAGGGTGCCTTGAGCGATCCTGACCGATCGCCGGGTATCGAGGATCATACGACGGACCGGCCGTCGACAATGCCGATGAAAATGAGGCGCAGCATGCTTCTCGCCGGCGTTGTCGGCGCTGCCATCGCCGTAACGGCGGTGCTCGCCAACGAGCGCATCGACCGATACACGTCCTCCGACGCGTTCTGTGGAACGACCTGCCACTCCATGCAGGCCCACGTCACGAGCGATCCGGTGTACGTCGAGTCGGCCCACCGCGCCACCCGGAGCGGCGTGCGCGCGGGCTGTGCCGATTGCCACATACCCCACGGCATCGTCCCCTCGACCTGGGCGCACCTGAGAGGCGGCATCAAGGACGTCATCTCCGAGCTCACGAACGACTTCGGGGAACGCAGCGCCTGGGAGCGCGGCCGAGACGAGCGGGCTAACACGGTCCGCGACTGGCTGCTCGAAACCGATAGTGCCACCTGCCGCCATTGTCACGACGAGGTGGCAATCGAGCCCGAACGCACACGCGGCCAGCGTCAGCATGCAGACGCCCGCGAGCGGGGATTGACCTGCATCGCCTGCCACTACAACCTCGTCCACGCCGAGATCGAGCCGCGTGAGAAGTTTCTCGAAAAAGCCGAGCACGGAAAATAGGCTCTCGCCCATGCATCGCGAGGAGATGAGAACCGCGTCCAGGGGGTGAAGAGAGGTGACCCGAACATGACGGGCGTCGAATTTAATTCCGAGGCGGTCGCCGCTCTCGATGAGAAAATCGACGGTATTCTGGACGAGGCCGACCGGATGTTCCTCGCCATGTTGGCGGTTCCGTTGTTCTTCTACGCCAGTCGACTGGCAAACGCCTGGCTCGAAAAGTGGAATGAGCCCGATGCCGATCGGCAGCGATTGCCGTATCAGCTGTTGCAGGTGAATGCGCTGACCATCGGCATCCACCTGATTGCCGGCCTGTTGCTGGTCGCGGCGTACTGGTGGTGAGTCTCAGACTGGCAGGCCTGCGCCCGCGAACTCCCGGAGTTCGGCTGCGCCGCCCCTCTCACCCGGCGGCTTTCTCGTTAATGGCGCCGATTGGCTCGTGGATCGCATGTGGAAGGTGATCGCCGGCGTCGGCCATCATTCGGCTCCTCGGCCGACGCCGCCAGTGGTCGCGTCTTGCCACTGCCAGTGCCTGACTTCCGGCATGTCCTCACCGTGCTCGATGATGTACCGTTTGTGCGCGATGAGCTTGTCACGGACGAATTGCTTGACATAAGCAGCTCTGTAGCGGAGTCGTGGTACCCGATCGATGACGTCGCCGACCAGACGAAACCGGTCCAGGTCATTTCGTACCACCATGTCGAACGGAGTCGTGGTAGTACCTTCCTCCTTATAACCGCGCACGTGCAGGTTTCGGTGGTTGGTGCGCCGGTAGGTCAGGCGATGAATGAGCCAAGGGTAGCCATGATAGGCGAAGATGATCGGCTTATCGGGAGTGAACAGCGTGTCGAAGTCTTTATCCGAGAGACCGTGCGGATGCTCCTCCTTGGGCTGTAGCGTCATCAAGTCCACGACGTTAACGACGCGAACTTTGATTGAGGGAACATGCTCGCGCAACAGGCTGACGGCCGCGAGGGTTTCGAGCGTCGGTACATCGCCCGCGCACGCCATCACCACATCCGGCTCACCTTTTCGATCGTTGCTTGCCCACTCCCAGATTCCGACGCCTGCGCTGCAGTGCTTGATCGCCGCCTCCATTGCGAGCCACTGGGGCTGCTTTTGCTTGCCAGCCACGATCACATTAACTAGATTGCGCGATCGCAGGCACAGGTCCGTCACATACAGTAGCGTGTTTGCATCGGGAGGTAAGTAGACGCGAATGACGTCGGCCTTCTTGTTGACGACGTGATCGATAAACCCGGGATCCTGATGGGAGAAACCGTTGTGGTCCTGGCGCCAGACGTGCGACGTGAGTAGATAGTTCAACGAAGCAATGGGGCGACGCCAGGGGATTTCTTTGGTGGCAACTTTCAGCCACTTCGCGTGCTGATTGAACATCGAGTCGACGATGTGAATGAATGCCTCATAGCACGAGAAGAATCCGTGGCGCCCGGTGAGCAGATAGCCCTCGAGCCAACCCTCACAGGTGTGCTCACTGAGTATCTCCATTACGCGCCCGTCGTTGGCTAAATCCACGTCCTCCGGCAAGATCTCGGCGAGCCAGACTCGGTCTGTGACATCGAATAGCGCCGTCAGGCGATTCGATGCGGTTTCGTCCGGGCCAAAAATTCGGAAGTTACGCGTGCTCTCGTTGAGTTGCACGACGTCGCGCAAGAATAAGCCCATCATGCGCGTCGCTTCTGCCTGAACTGCGCCTGGTTCAGGCACGTCGACGGCAAAATCTCGATAATCGGGTAGACGCAAATCTTTCAGCAACAGTCCGCCGTTGGCGTGGGGGTTAGCCCCCATGCGTCGCGCGCCAGATGGCGCCAACGCCGTGATCTCCTTGCGTGGCACTCCACTCTCGTCAAAGAGCTCTTCCGGACGGTAACTCCGCATCCAGGCCTCGAGCTGTGCGAGATGCTCGGGGTTTTCCGCAGGCTTGGCGAGAGGCACCTGATGGGAACGCCAATGGCCTTCGGTTATCTGCCCATCGACTTCTTCGGGACCTGTCCACCCCTTGGGCGTACGCAAGATGATCATCGGCCAGCGCGGGCGCTCGACCAGACCCTCCCGCCGGGATGCGGCCTGGATGTCTTGAATCCCTGCTATCACGCGATCCAGGGTTGCCGCCATGGCCTGATGCATCGTGGCCGGTTCCGAGCCTTCGACGACGTGGGGCTGGTACCCGTAGCCCACAAAGAGGCTTTCGAGCTCTTCGCGGCTGATGCGGGCAAGCAATGTCGGGTTGGCGATCTTGTAACCGTTCAAGTGCAGAATCGGCAATACGGCCCCATCGTGAACAGGGTTGAGGAACTTGTTCGAATGCCACGCGGCCGCCAGCGGACCGGTTTCGGCTTCGCCGTCACCAACCACGCAGGCGACGATCAGCTCGGGATTGTCGAAAGCTGCGCCGAATGCGTGGGAAAGCGCATAACCGAGTTCACCGCCCTCGTGGATGGAGCCGGGCGTCTCTGGCGCCACATGGCTTGGCACTCCTCCAGGAAACGAAAATTGCTTGAACAGCCGTTTTATGCCCTCGGCGTTGCATGGCACATTCGGGTAAAACTCGCTGTAGGAACCCTCCAGCCAGGTATTCGCCACCAAAGCGGGCCCACCGTGGCCCGGTCCGGTGACATAGATCATGTCGAGTTCTCGCTCCTTGATGAGACGGTTCAGGTGCGCGTAGATGAAATTCAGACCCGGCGTCGTGCCCCAGTGACCGAGTAGACGCGGCTTCACGTGCTCTGGAACTAGGGGCTCGGCAAGCAGAGGGTTGTCGAGCAAATAGATTTGTCCCACCGAGAGATAGTTGGTCGCATGCCAGTACGCATCGAGCCGCATCAGCTCCTCGGCGGAAAGCGGGTCTTCATCATGATTGGCGATATTCACGGTTGTCTCTCCTGTCATTCAGCGTTCCGTCTCAAACATTCCCCATCGGGAATCGCGGCTTCCTGGCCCTGGTCGCGCTACGCCTCGGGTCTTTGCTGGATCGGATCTGGCTTCGGCTCAGAGACAGGTCGGCGCCAGGAGAAGTGGTCGTAAACGCCGGACCAGTACATTCCAAATGCGATAGCGAAGGCCAGCTCCTCGAGCGGAATCGGTCCGACCAGCAGCCCCGAAAGTGCGCTCAGGTTCCACACCCGCTCGACATACCCGGGCGAGAGCCATTCGAGACCCAGCACGAACATGGTGTAGTAGACCACGAACACGATGCCTCCCACCCAGGTCTTGGTCTTGAGATCGGGGCGGCAGAGAATCGTGGTGACCGTGCCCACAATCATCGCCGCAATGCCTGGATAGATGGGGTTCACAGGTAACAGGTAGAGCAGCGGAAAGACAATGAATGGTGCGGCTAGCGCCTTGTAGTGATGCCTGTGCAGAGGCAAACGCCGCTCCTCATCCGACAGCGGCTCGAGCTTCGCGGCCATCAGAACGTTGTAAAGCACAGCAGCAACTCCGCCGATACCGAAGCAGAACACCAAGCTCTCGATGTCAAATCCGGTCTTGAGCGCCAGATCGAACAGGCTCGGCGGGCTCCAGTATTCCGGCACGAACAGGGGCTCGGTGAGTCCAAACGGCGTGGTGAAAATGCTCGCCCACAGCATGGCGCGACGGTGGGCCGGGAAGGCGATCCAGAGCAGCAACCATGGCAGGAGGAAGGCCCCGGCCCAGACGATCCAAACGTACTGTTCGTCAATCATCAACGTATTCCGCGAAGCGCGTCAGGCATGCAAGCGATAAGGCCCACATCACATCCCTATTGGGGCTCCTGCTTCCCAGCTGTTGTCATACCGGCGACGACTCTCGCCCCTTCACGCCAGCAAACAGTATCCAGATTGCAGTTTACGCGCCGACCTCCACAACTATACGGTTTGGTAATCTTTCCACGAGCAGTGTCGAAACTTCGGAACTGCTTGTTATGTCGCTGGTCGAAACGGATACGGCACTTCGCCCGTATCTCAACTCGAGGATTGATCAGATGCATAATTCTGGCTGGACGACGGCGACCGGTCTGGGTTTCGCTACGGCGCTGTTGATGCTCGCCTCTGTTATGGCGTTGGCCGCCCAAGACGATCCCGGGCTTCAACGCGTTGAAGTGGATCTTGGTGACTATCAATTTCATCCGAAAACAGTTTCAATTGCCGCCGGCGGGAAGGTCGAACTGATTCTCACCAATCGCGACACGTTCATATCTCACAACTTCGTCGTCGAAGCTCCAGAGGCCGGGATGGACATCAGGACGGATGTGCCTACTGGTGAATCAGTAAGTATCGTGCTCCAGCCTACCCGACCGGGCACCTACAGTTTTTACTGCGACGAGCAGTTTCTGTTCTTCGAAAACCACCGTGAGAAGGGCATGGAGGGCGAGATCGTAGTGACGGCCGCGCCCGGATAGGGCGGCGTAACAGGTCGACCTATCTGTGTGGGGCGTGCGTTTCGGAGGAGCAAGCGGATGAATGCGAATCGTTCTGCAATGGGCGCGTGCGGCATAGTCGTCACTGCCTGGATACTCGTCTCCACGCCAGCGACAGCGGCCGTGCAGTGGAGCAACGGCGCACCAATGCCGTCCGCACGCTCGGAAGTGGCGGTCGCGGAAGTTGACGGGAAGATCTATGTTGCCGGTGGATTCGGCGGCGGTCCTGCGCTCGAGATCTACGATCCGGCATCGAACCGCTGGTCCCGTGGGGCCCCGCTGCCCCGTACCATTCATCACGCCGCGGCCGTGGCCCTCGACGGCAAGCTGATCGTGCTCGGAGGGTACGTCGGCGGTTGGAATCCGGTGGATTCGGTCTACGAATACGATCCATCCGGTGATCGCTGGCGTGAGCTGGCGCCGCTCCCGGCTCCGCGCGGTGCCCTCGTGGCCGCCGTGATGAACGGCCGAATCCACGTGATTGGCGGCAGTGGCCGGAATCGACGGAACACACCGCGTCACGACGTTTACAACCCGCGTCGCAACGCCTGGGAAGCGCGGGCACTGTTGCCGACACCCAGGGATCATCTGTCGGTCGCGGTCGTGGCGGGACGGCTGTACGTGGTCGGCGGCCGCATCGATGGAAGCTACGCACGGAATCTCGGTGCAAACGAAGTCTACGATGTGCAGACAGATCGCTGGGAATCGCGCGCGCCGCTGCCGACACCGCGCAGCGGCATTTCCGCCGTCGCGTTGAACGGGCAAATCTACGTGTTCGGTGGTGAGGAGCCGGAGGGGACGTTTGACGAGGTCGAGGTTTACGATCCGGCGAACGACCGTTGGCGCGCCGTCGGCGCACCGTTGCCGACTGCCCGTCACGGTCTGGGAGCAGCGACCGTCGGGGGCCGCATATACGTCATTGCCGGAGGGCGGACTCCCGGCGGCTCGGCGTCGTCTGTAAACGAGATTTATACGCCTCTGCCCTGAGATTCCGGCCAAGGGCGATGCAGCGCAGGTACCGGAGCTCGAGAATCGGGAGTGGACTGCCCGAGTTCAGCGGGCTGGCCGCGGAAGAGCTGAAGCCCCGATGAGTGTGGTTCTTGAACGGCCGGCGCTGACTCTGTTCCCGGCTGCGATTTCGATTCTCGTCGGTGCCTGCGACCCCGCCGCAGAGCAGGCGATGCCAATTTCGGATGTCGGCAGAAACACCCACATCCATGGCATCGCCGTCGATCCGGACCGCGCATCGAGCGTTCTTCTTGCGACTCACGACGGAATTCTGCGCGCATCTTCGGATGGGCTGGCGAAGCGGGTTTCCACGGAAGACTTCGACATCATGGGTTTTGCCTCTCATCCGGTGAATCCGCATGTTCTGTTCGCGAGCGGCCATCCAAAGGGCGGTGGCAATCTGGGATTCATATCTTCGGAAGATGCCGGCAGGACATGGCAATCGCACGCAGTCGGCTCCGCGGCGCAGGACGACTATCATCACATAACCGTCAGTCGGCCCGATCCGCGGACGATTTACGTGGCCGATAGCGGCCTGCACTTAAGTCGAGATGGCGGGAAGACCTGGGAACTCGTGGCACCGATTCCGGATGGTCTCATCGACCTCGCCGCCTCCCCCGTCGATCGCGACCGTCTTTACGCCGCCACTGAGCAGGGGCTGCTGTTCAGCATCGACGGTGGAGCTACCTGGCAGCCGGCGCACGCGCAACGCACGCTGGCGACACTCGTACAGGACACGACCCATGGCATCATCCTTGCTTATATGCCGGGCATCGGCCTGTTGCGAATGAAAGAACCTTCACTCCGGTGGGAGTTCGTCAGTAACGATTTTTCGGGGCAGGCGTTGCTGCATATCGCCGTCGATTCGGGCGACGCGCGTCGGATGTATGCCATTACGGACGCACAGGAAGTCATTGCAAGCAACAACAACGGCGTGTCCTGGGTCCGGCTCGAGGCATTGTCCGATTCCGAGGGGGGCTGAGTGTCATCGTGAGTCAAACCGCTTCCATTGGATCGGCGGGATTGGCCGGCCGCGTGATCCCGATCAAGGAACAATGCCCGATTACACGTAGCTTCAAACGCTGAGTAATCTGCCACGCTTAATGAGAAATGAACTTCCTCCATAGCCCGTCAGCCGCGGTCTCTCGTACATACAGCCTGCAACTGCCGGTGATTACCCTGCTTTTGCTCTTGATCACGGGTTTCGCCCGGGCCGAGACAGGCAAGCCTCCCGATCCGGAATCAGTGGAAACGGGAAGGCAACTGTATAACAGTTACTGCATCGCATGTCATAAGCGCGATGGAGTCGGGGAGCCGACGGTGCCCTGGAGCATTCGCAGGCCGGATCTGGTGGAAGCAATGCCGTTGAATGAAACGTCGCATGCCTGGCATCACGGTGATGAGCAACTCATGAGCATTATCCTGGATGGAACGCCCCGTACGCGGGTACGTATGCCGATGTGGCGGGGCGCTCTTTCAGAAGAACAAGCGGCGGATCTCGTCGCCTACATCAAGAGTCTCTGGAGCGCCCGCATTATCGCCTGTCAGGGACCAAACCATATGGACTGTATGTGACGAATAGAAAACACCTGGCGACTCTGTCGACGAGCGCGATCATTATCGTTCTCTTGACCATGAGCCCTATAACTGTGCTTGAGCGGCGATATGAGCAAAATTGAAAGCCTGTACGGCACAACCCCCGCGGAAATCTTTCAAAGCGGCCTAGAGAATCTGAATGAAATCGAAGGCGTTGCACTCGGGATAAAGTGGAACGACGGCGCAATTACCGTCGGGTGGTCCAACATGGATGTCGGTAGCCTGGCCCGCGTGATTCTCATGCTCGATGAGGCTCAGCGACGGCGAACGATTCCCGACAACGATATCTAGCTTGAAATCTGGAGTCGTCAGATCGGCTTTCCGAGTCCCGCCGCGCGCAGCACGTCTTCGTCGATTCCGCGGCCGGCACAGCAGCTGGCGAGTTTCCGGTCGATAACGACCGCGGGAACCGAGCGGATGTCCATGGCCTCGGCACGTTGTGCCACCTCGGATTTCTGCATGTCGAGCGCGGTTACCTCGCACGACGGACAGGCAAGCTCTTTGATGCGTGCGACTGCGGTTTCACAGACAGTGCATCCCGCGCTGAAGATCTCGATTTTTCGCTTTGCAGCCATCGGTAAGACTCCTTGAATGTCAGTTGTCTGCATCCTCGAGCGCTTCGATGATCGAGCACGCGCGAACAGCTCCCTCACCGGGACAGGCTGCAATCAGTTGTTTGAGTGCGGCCTGAAGCTGTTCGAGTTTCTCGACCTTGCGTCGGATCTCGCCGAGCTTCTCTTCGACACGTGCGCGCACGAGGGCGCAGTCGGCGTCGGGATCTGCTCGCAGTGACAGCAGCTCCCCGATCTCGCGGAGAGAGAACCCGAGCTCCTGCGCTTGCCGGATGAACCGAATCCGCTCTACGGTCTCGTCCGGGTAACGGCGGTAGCCGCCGGTGGCAGGCTTCGGCGGCCGGTCGATGAGCCCCCTGCGTTCGTAGAAGCGGATGGTCTCGACGCCAACACCGGCGTCGCGGGCCGCTTTACTGATGGTCGAATCGGTCATCAGATTCTGCTCCCCGAGGGGCAGTATGGAGTCCGTACCATAGTACGGAGTCAAGCGCCCCACCAGGCGAGGCGCAGAGAGCACCGGTGGCATTCAGGGGAGAATGGCGTTCTCGCGGGTGCGTGCCTTGAGTCTGGCGATGGCCGTTTCCAGCTCCGCGCTGGGTGCCGTAGCGGGCCGCCGGTCGATGCGTGCGAGCGCCTCGACGACGAGCCGGTAGGAGCGCCCGGGATTCGGCCGCCACAGTGCGTCGGCCTCGTCGGCAACCACGGCCACGCCTGCCGCCATACCGTCGGGATGATTCAACCAGATATCGAGACTCGCGCCGATGCCACCGGTGAACAACGCGATCTCACCCAGATGCACCGTGGCGTGGACCCGCTCGGCAGGATTGCCCTCGAGGAACTCGAAGGTCTGCCTCGCCTGCTCCAGCCTGCCGCCTGCCTGTTGGGCGTGGCCCATTATGCCCCTGGTCCTGGCGACTATCTCCGAAGGCACGTCCTCGGAAGCCGCGAGTTCCAGCGCACGCCCGAGTGTACCGGCAACTGCCAGATTGTCGCCGGCAATCTGCTGGAAGGCCGCCAGCGAGAACTCGGACCAAAAGTCGGTCACATTGCGGTCCGGCTGTGACATGAAGGTCCGAAGGATCTCCACACCGCGTTCTGCCTCCAGGTCGATCTCCGGTTCAGACATCGTCGCCTGCAACCAGCGGGCGAACTCGAGCGATGAAGCTGCGGGGTCGGCGCCCCGTTCCGCGAGATCCTGTCTCGCGGCATGCACGATCTCGGCGACCGGCAAACCGGATTGTCGAAGACTCGCGGAGGCGCGCGGCCACTTCGCNNGCCGCAAAGCGCTGAACCGCACCGGATTTCGGCAGAGGCGGGAGCGCTGCGCCCTGGATTTCGGCGAGCGGCCGACCGAGATCGGCGTCGTCCGGTGCGATGCCGAATCGTCGCCCCGCAGTCACCTGCGAAGACACACTCGTTGCGTGCAGGTTCGCCATTTGCGTGACACCTCGTCGATTCGGATGAGGGTGCGCGGTGACGGTATGCCCTCGGCCGAATGACGTTGGCATCAGGTTCCGGCATTCAGGCGCGGAAGTCAAACGCGCACTAGGACCCGGCGCACATTGCCGGGTCTACCCGGTCGCAGATACGGCGCTTTTCGGAATCCGGTTCCTGCCGTCAGCGGATCCCGTTGGCGCGTTGCAGCTCTCTGATGTACGCAATGATCGCGCCCAGCTCGCGATCCGAGACATCGACCCTCGGCATTGCGCCGAAATTCCAGTGATGCGGCCGGACACCAAATCGGGCCGCGCGCCGGATGGCCGCATCCCCGTGGTGCGAAGGTTCGTAGATGCGGTGTATCAGCGGTGGCCCGTTGCTGCTGCCTGCGGCGTTGGTGCCGTGGCATTGCGCGCACTTTGTTTCGAATCCCCGGGCGCCCCGCTGGGCAAGGGCAGTCAGCTCCGGGACCTCGACAGCCAGCCGAGAAGACCCTCCCGAGCCACCGCCGAACAATATGAACACGGCGGTAGCGGCGATCGCGAGTGCGGCGAGTGCACCAGAGATAGCGAGTTTCCGTTTCTTCGCCGGGGAGCGCTGCCGTGCCCGCACGACCTGGGCTTCGGCCCGAGGCGAAACCTTTGCCCTGCGTTTGCGCTTACCCATTGGCTCGGGACTCGGTGATATTCGTCTCGTTGGAAGGCGCAGGCAGATACTGCCTGCGCCTTCGTCGCCTCACCGCTCAGTCTGCCTTGAAGCGAAACTGTCCCGTCATGCCCGCCTGGTAGTGACCGGGCACGTTACAGGCAAACTCGAGCTCACTTCCAGCCGCACCGAACTTCCATACGAGCTCTTTCGATTCACCGGGATTCAGCAAGACCGAGTTCGGGTCGTCGTGCCCCTTCATCCCCCCATGTCCGTGCATTACGGTGGTAGGTGTCATTTGACCGGACTGCATCATCGCCAACATTTCACCTTGATGCGCCGCGTGCATTTTTCGAGTTGCGATATTGAACTCGTGGACGAGTTGCCCCTGATTGTGAATCACGAAGCGCACGGTCTCGTTCTCGCGCACATCGATGTGCCTGTAGTTGTAGCGATTGTCGGTCATCTCGATTTCGATGGTGCGTGTGGCGTCACCGGC
>JABAHO010000382.1_pt1 | contig 53721 bp, 45 predicted proteins | sample 7062071 | NCBI WGS metagenome assembly JABAHO01 (sample SAMN14534356, study PRJNA622989) | marine sediment metagenome | biome: marine biome [ENVO:00000428]; feature: marine pelagic biome [ENVO:01000023]; material: deep marine sediment [ENVO:00002113] | place: India: Gulf of Kutch | collected...
ATCGGCTGGAAATATCAGCTCAACCACCGCAGTCTCGAGTACAGCGAAAACGAGCTGCGACGGCTCGCCGCCGAGCCGGGCGCGCTGCGCGCACGCGAGCTCTACAGCCTCGGTCGCAGCATCGCAGCACGCCGGGAGTGGCACACGTTCACGCGGGGCATGAACGACGAGCAGCTCGCGCGGGCGGCGAAGCTCGCACATCGCTGGGGCTGGCACGGGCGTGCCATCATCACCGTTGGGCGCACACCGCATCTCGACGATCTCGAGATGCGCTTCCCGCTCGCCTATCACGATCGCGTCATCGAGCAGGCCGAGGCACGCCGCCTCGACCCCGCGTGGATGTACGCCATCGTGCGACAGGAGAGCGCATTCATCCCGGATGCACGCTCTCCTGCGGGCGCGCTCGGGCTGATGCAGATCATGCCGGGAACGGGTCGCAAGATCGCCCGCACTCTCAACAAGCCGCTGCAAAATCGTACCGAGCTGCTCGATGCCGATGTAAGCCTCGAGTTCGGCAGCACCTACCTGCGCATCCTGCTCGACGACCTGGACGAGCACCCGGTACTTGCAGCCGCCGCTTACAATGCGGGACCCCACCGCGTCGAGCGCTGGCGACCGGCGGAGCAGAACATGTCCGCCGACCTGTGGATCGAGAAGGTGCCCTACGGCGAGACACGGGAGTACCTGCGGCGCGTGCTCGCCTATACGACGATCTACGAGCAGCGACTGGGACGCGAACCGGTGCGACTGAGCGAGCGCCTGGCGCCGATTCCCGCACGCGCCACACGACTTGCCCGCGCCGAGATGGACGGCAAGAACCTGTCGGAATGATTTCCAGCCGGCAGGCCGCCGGCGGCGAGTGACCCGGAGGGATGATGCGCGCTCAGCGCGCAGGCAGGCGAGAGAGATCCTGCGTGGGTCTAGCCGTGCAGTTGAGGAATATGTGGCCCTGATTGGTGCAAAATTTGAGCCACTTGTAGAGGAAGCGATTCATTTCCCAGCGACGATCGAGCTCGGGCATGCGGCCCCGGATCCAGGAATGCACTTTTCGGGTGCGTTTGCGCCGACAGTGACTGACGAGCTCCGCGGCGCGGACATCGTGATACACGCAGACGCGCGCATTGGGCTCCAGGGCAAATTCACCCTCGTCTTCGAATCGATACGTCAGAAACAGCGTCGTGGTGTACTTGAAGCGCTCTTCCACGGTTGCGTAGAGATTCAGCGCGCCCGCGACCTGTGATACGAGCGTACCCTCGAGATCTTCCAAATCCGGCAACAGGCGCATCACACGAAGGTAATTGCCCTCGTAGAGATCGATGAGCGCAGGCAGATCCCGATGCCTGTATCGTTCGAGGTGCCCTGTCTTCAGCAGTTCCATAGTGGCAACATAGTAACACAGCTTTCGAAAAATCAACGGCCGATCGCGCATGGTCGCCTGTGACCGGAGTCACACGGACGACGTCATGTCGGCTTTATCCACAGCGGCATCGACTCGATCAAGCAGAACATGCCATATTGACTTTTCGTCGATTTCTGCTCTAAGCGTGGTACGATCATCGGCCATAGAGTCGAGACAAATCCTGCATCGTTGTGCGCAGGTGGATTCTCGCACCGAGGACTGAGCACGTGACCTTGACACCGTCGAACATGATCGCGCTGGGCACAAGGGCGCCCGACTTTCGACTCCCCGACACCGACGGCAAGCTGGTCTCGCTCGCCGATTTCGAATCCATGAAGGGACTGCTGGTCGTTTTCATGTGCAACCACTGCCCCTACGTCAAGCATATTCGTGCCGGACTCGCGGAGTTTGCGCGCAGCAATGCACAATCAGGGATCGGTATCGTCGGCATCAATTCCAACGACGCCAGCGCCTATCCCGCCGACAGCCCCGCAAAGATGCGTGAAGAGGTCGAGAGCGCCGGCTACTGCTTCCCCTATCTGCACGACGAATCCCAGGATGTCGCGAAAAGATATCAGGCCGCGTGCACGCCGGATTTCTTTCTTTTCGACGGCTCCATGCGCCTGGTTTACCGAGGGCAGTTCGACGACAGCCGCCCGGGAAACGACATCGAGGTAACGGGCAAAGACCTTCAAGCTGCGGTCGATGCCCTCTTGAGCGGCCAGCCGCCGCTTCCGGATCAGAAAGCGAGTATTGGCTGCAACATCAAGTGGATGCCGAATAACGAGCCCGGCTAGCCGAGAGCGCACAGCCCTCCTCGACGCCACCAGTTGTTGCGGATTCCACGGGACCGCGTGCTCGCTGCGCTTCAGTGCGTTGAATGGCCGTATTCCCGAGAACCAGCATATCCATTTTTGTTCGCAGGAAACATGCGAGCGCCTCCTCGGGCCGGCAGACTATGGGTTCATTCTCGTTGAATGACGTGTTGAGCACGATCGGCACTCCGGTCAAGTTCTCGAACGCTTTTATGAGTCTGTAGTAAAGGGGATTATGCTTTTCTGTGACCGTCTGCAGGCGGCCGCTTCCATCCACATGAGTCACGGCAGGTATGGTCGAGCGTTTCCATTCCTTGATCGAAAAAACCTTCATCATGAATGGCACATCATCATCCCGCTCGAACCAGTCACATACTCGCTCTCTCAAAATCGACGGGGCAAACGGGCGGAACGATTCGCGGCGTTTAATCTTCAAATTGAGGATGTCTTTCATGTCGGCCCGGCGCGGATCACATAGGATGGAACGATTTCCGAGCGCTCTCGGCCCCCACTCCATGCGACCTTGGAACCAGCCGACTACCAGCCCGTCTGCAATCGCCTGTGCCACCATTTCGCACAGCGCATCTTCGTTCTCGACCTTCTCGACACTGAAGTTAGTCGAATCCAGATCCTGCCGTCTCGGTTCCAGCGCGGCGGCAATGGAGTCGTCATCGAACCCTGGTCCCCAGAAGGCGTGCGGCATCTGCCCGCGAGCGGGGCTGCGTCCGGCAATCTCAGTTGCGGCAACGAAGGCCGCGCCTATCGCGCCACCGGCATCGCCTGCAGCGCTCTGCACGTAGACACGCTCGAACGGTGTGTACTCGGCTATGCGGCCGTTCGCCACCGAGTTCATTGCACATCCGCCCGCGAGCACCAGATTCGTGCAGCGATGTCTGCTGTATGCCGCATTTAGAAAATCGAAGAATATCTCCTCGTACACGGCCTGCACCGACCGTGCAATGTCCTTGTGACGTTGCTCCAGATCTTCGTCGGCTTTGCGCGAGGGACCGAGCAGTTTCTCGAGCTCGGGTGTGAAGAGCCGTCCGAACTCGGGAGCGCCGTCTGACCAGGCGTAACTGATCTCCTTCTGCCCGTGACGGAAGTAGTCGAGATTGAGAACATATTTGCCGCTCTCCCCCGTTTCGACAATGTCGCGGATCGCATCGCGATACCTCGGGCGACCGTAAGGTGCGAGCCCCATCACCTTGTACTCGTCGCCATAGGCGGGGAAGCCGAGGTATTGCGTCATGGCTTGGTAGAACACGCCCATGGAGTGTGGAAACCACACATGATCGACGACCTCGATGCTGCCATCGACGGCGTAACCCCACGCGCCGCTCGCGAAATCACCAAACCCGTCGATGGAAACCGCAATCGCTTCTTCCCATGGTCCTGCGAAGTATGCCGACGCCAGATGAGCGAGATGATGCTCTACGTGATGAACGCGATCGGAGAATCGTCTCCCGGGAAACACGCTTGCCAGCCGTTCCCCGATGCCCGATCGATGCATACGGGTCCTGAGCTTGCCGAGCAGCAACGACAAGCTGGGTCCGTCGCGCAACGTGTACCACAGCTTCCGGCCCAGGTTCGCCCTCGGGTCCGAGTTGATTGCAACGTGAACGATTTCATCCGGATCGATCTCGGCCGCGGACAGGCAGTATCGAATCGACTCCGATGGAAAGCCCGCCCAGTGCTTGATGCGACGAAACCGTTCCTCCTCGGCACAGGCGATCAATCTGCCATCGACGAGGACACAGGCCGATGAATCCGCGTGATAGGCATTTATACCGAGAATGACGCTCATCGCGTGAAATCTATCCCTTCACTTTCGCCCAGAGAGATCGCTGAATCAGCCATTCCGCGACCAGTCGCTGCCAGATATATTTCCACCCCCTGATCCCGTCCCGCCACAGACCTTTTCCCATCAGGAGATACAGCGGCGCCCCCAGCACGACCAGCAACGGTATTCGTCGCATCTTGCCGCTGAATGGCAGGGCGCTCCATGGCGACTTGTCCAATTTCTCTGCCTCGAGATGCGCGTAACGCTGCTGATTCGCATACCAGCGCGTCCATGTCTTGCGGTCGTCGTGATAAATCGGATGAACTAGCGATCGGGTTGACCCTTCCAGCACGATCCTCTGAGTGTGACCGTCCTGAACGTAACGCGCCCCTTTCGCTCGAAACAGCACCGTGTGCGGCGGATACAGCGATGCCCTCAAGGGGACTCCGTCGATGCAGTAGATGAAGCGTGCATCATAACCTGCGACTTCGTCTTCGGCCGCGAGCTCGCCGAGCTCGTCGATCANNGGCCGCGAGCTCGCCGAGCTCGTCGATCAGCTCGTCGCTCAGGACATAGTCGGCATCGAGAGCAAGCACCCATTCGCCCAGTCGGGATGCGTGCTCGAGCCCGAAATTCCACTGCTGTGCAAGAGAGTCAAAGGCGCGCTTGTGAAATTCCACATGCTGAAACCCGGCGGCGATCGCCTCAGTCCGGTCGTCGCTGAAGCTGTCGACCACCACCACGCGCGTCGCCCACTCGAGCTTGGAGAGGACCCGCGAGAGATTGCGCTCCTCGTTGAAGGTCAGGATGAGAGGAACGATGCGCTCACGCACGCTTTTCGACAATGCTCTCGTATCCAGCGACCATCTGCCGCGCAATTCCGGACCAGGCATAGCTGCTCGACGCGAGCCGCCGGCCGCTCGAACCCATCTCGAGTCGTCGGTCCCTATCACGCAGCAGTTCCGTCACTGCCGCGGCGAAGCAAGCCGGATCTCCGGCAGCAACGACGCCTGCATTCGATGCGGAGACCGACTCCGCGATGCCGATCTCGGGAGTGACAACGACCGGACAACCCATCAGCATCGCCTCCAGAACGGCAATGCCGAAATTCTCCGAGTAGGAAGGCAGCACGAACAGCGCCGCCTGACGAAGAAGCCGCCACTTCTCCTCGCCCTCCACCATTCCGATAAAGCGGATTCTTTCTGCCACACCGATGTCGTCCGCAAGCCGCTCGAGCCGTCCCTGATACGACTCCTCGTCGTTCCCGGCAATGACGAGCTTGACCTCGGGGACCAGCTTCCAGGCTCGAATGAGGCGATCCAGGCCTTTCTTCCAGTTGATGCGTCCGAGAAACAACACGAATTCTCCATCGTTATCCTCCCTCGAGGACTCACGCAACGATTCGGTTGTCGGCCCAGCGACACCGTTCGGGATCACCAACGCGGAGCGTATGCCGAGCCCGAGTCGGTGTACCTCGTCGAGCTCCTTGCGGGTAGTGACGTGGACAGCCGTTGCGGACGCGAGCGTGTGCTGCTCGATTGCTCGAATCCAGATTTTTTTCGCCAGTGTGCTCTTTCTAGCAATCAAATCCTTAACGAGCATGCCGCGCGGCGAGACGACATAGGGAACGCCGCACTTCTCAGCGATCCTGGCGGCGGCCCACGTCGGCCAGAGAAAAACCGAATGCAGATGAACCAGGTCGAAGCCGGGGATCTCTCGAGAAAGCGCCTCTTTCATGGGAGGCGACCAGTAGAGCCTGCGCAAAAACCGACTTGGAAAGTAACGGACTGTCACCCCATCGATGCTTACCGGTTCGCCGAGGGGCACATTGCTGTCACCGGCCCCATCGACATTGGTGGTAAAGACGTGCACATCGTGACCCAGGAATGCCAGCGCCGCGCACAAACCGTGAACGGATCTGATCGGACCGCCGTAGCGCACGGCCGGGAGGTAGGTGGGCACGACGTTGAGTATTCTCATGTGTCGACTGCCATGATGCTCAACGAAGCACGGCTTCGACCGCCTGCATCGTCCCCGAAACCGCATTTTCCACGGTGTAGTTACGCAAGACGTGCTCTCTCGCTCGTTCTCCCATGGCCTGCAGACGCTCGGGATCTTTCGCCATCGACAGTAGGACGTGTGAAAGATCGCCGACCGCACCGAATTCGAACCTCTCTCCGGTCTCGCCGCGTTTGATCAAATCCGGTCCACACCCGACCCTGTCGCTGACAATGGCGGGCAGCCCGCACACCATCGCCTCGTTCACGACCAGACCCCAGGTCTCGTCATAGTCGGATGAGAGAACGAGGCAGTCGGCTGCGGCATAGGCGCCCGTGATCTCCGTTTGATTCATGAATCCGGCAAATGTGACCGGCAGATTGTGCTCGGCGACGAACTGCCTTGCAGCGTCCATGAGTTCCCCGGTTCCGACCACAAGAAGATGTAGCTTCGGATTCTGCAGAACCGCCTCTCTCATCGCGGTCAGCTGATCGAGGATTCGCTTCTTCCGAGTCAGCTTACCGACGTAAAGGTAACAGATGGAATCCTCCGGAATGTTCCAGCGGGCTCTCATGGCATTCCGCTCTTTTCTGTGCGATCTCGCCTGCTCGATCAACCGCTGGTTCTCGACGAAATACGGACAAGAAAACAGCTTTGAGTCCGGAATTCCGTAGCCAGCGTAAAAGCGATAGTTCGACTCCCCTATCACCAGAAACGCGTCGTAACGTGACAGCAGAGATCGATGCATGAATCGCACCGTCTGCTTTCTCGGTTTCATCGCGCTCGATTCCCCTCGGACTAATCGGGGAATATTCAGTCGCATGCAGGACCAGAGCGCCTGGAGTAGCGGAAGTCCCTGCCAGCCGGTAAGGATAAGAACATCTGGCCGATCGCGCCGCAGAACATCCGTCATGTTGCTGACACTGCTGGCAAAGAAACCGTCGACTCCCGGATTGCTCTTTGCATTGTTCAGCAACTCCCATTTGTAGCCTTCGTACATGGGAACATCCCAGCTGAACGGGTGGTCGAATCCGACACCCTGTCGCTGGTCATCCGGCTGGCAGGCATAGTAGACCTTGATGTCGAAACCAGGTTGGCCAGCCAGCGCCCTGAACCACGGGATATGGTATTGGATAGGGTGAGTCGCGACGATTGCGAGCTTTGTCAAGAAACGCGGTCCTACGAGGTCGAATGCCCGATACGAACGCCGGAAGACGCCATGTCACGATCAAGTTGCCGAATTTCCATGAAGCCCAGTCGCAACGCGACCTCGGAAGCCGCGATAGAAAATCCGAACACCCATCCCAGTATCAATAGAACGAAAAGATCGCCGAAAATCTGGGTTGCCACGATGAAGACCGGCACGTTAGCCGCGAGGAATGCCACGAGCCCAAAGAAAAACGGCACAACGGNNGCACAAGCCCCGGCACGCCCAACTCCGCCACGATCTTTCCAAGTCCCCCTTCGCCGGCCCCGCCAAAACGTTGACTGCCGCCGCCGAAGTGTTGCCCCCCCTGGCTCGCAACACCGACGCCGCCCCCGAAAAATCCATGTTTCTCTACCGCCCATTGCACGCTGCCGAGACCGAGCTTGGCGAATCTGTCTTCAGCTTCACTGAAGACCGTCACGCTTCGTTCCAGATAGACGTCGAATCGGTGTGCCTGGCGCGCCGAGCTGTCCGTTATCGTGAAGGTTCCGATTACACCGAGCAGAATGGCCATGATGGCTCCAATGAGCGCCATTCTTCCGAGCCTGCGAGTAAATACCAGCAGCATCGCTGCGTAGAGCCCTGAGAAAATCAGCACTTCCATCAACATCTTTCGGCGACCCGTGAGCAGACCGGCCGACACGAGCAGCACGATCAAAAGCGCGACCAGGATCTTGGGCCAGCGTACGACGCCGGAGACCGCGAGCACGAGCACCAGACTGATCGCTGCTGCCGCGTGCCACGCCGCACCTTCAGTGCTGCGCAGAAACCCGGGGTACGACNNGTACGACTCCAGTATGCCGCCGGGAACGTGAATCTTTACGCCGGTTCCAACCTCTTCGAGAAGCCCCGAATCGACCCCCAGAATCGAAAGGAAAATACCTCCGAGCATCAACGATGCGAAGAGAACGTAGAATTTCAAGAAGTGCACCGCACTCTGCACGCGCAGACCATAGTAATAAGCGACGAGGAATCCTGGAATCGGCGCGAGATACGAAAGAAGTCCGATTCCGATCAGGGCCAGATTGTCATAGTGATAGAAGGAAATTGCCGACTGGAACAACAACCAGATCAGAAAAAGCGTCAAAGGCGTTCTCACTGGTCCCCGGAGGATCGCGATGTCTGTAAAGCGGACCAGACCATGCTGACGGACGAAGCCGACGGCCACCGCGAAAACGAACACGCCGACGAGAACGACGAAATAGATCGGCTGATCCGGGGTCACCTTCCTCACGGTGTCAGCAAGAAATCCGACTGCTACGCACACCAACATTCCGCTTCGCCAATCCGATACGCACAGTGCCAGCCCGAATATTGCAGCCATTACAAGCAGAGGGACCATCTCAGACAGATATTTCCTCGTTCATTTATTTCGGATTTCGCATGCCGACGTATTTCGGACCTCGAATAGACAGCCACCAGGCCCACACCATCCCCGAAAGCTCTGCGATCAGCGTTACAGGAATCCACCAGGGTCGGGAGAGATGGTGACGTGTGCGCACCGCAGAGATCGGACCCTGCACAAAGCGGCTGAATCGATTGGTCAATCGTTTTGTTGTTATCAGATAGTAGTATCTGCCCACCGAGTGGGCGGGCTTGAGTGACCTCAGATGATGGCCGAAGCTTCTGGTTCCTCCCGAGTCGGCTTTCAGGTGGAACACACTGGCTGCAGGCTCAAACAGGATCCGGTACCCGCGCGCCAACAAGCGATCAGCAAACTCCGCCTCGTACCGGTAGGCAACCGCAACGAAATTCTCGTCGAACCCTCCGACTTCCAGTGCGGCATTCCGTTCGATGGAGAAATTGCCTCCGGCAAACCGCTCGACCAGACGTCGGCTGGCGGAATTGAATCGGAACGCATCCGGATCTTCGACACGGCCATCATGCCAGGCACTCTCCCACTCACCCAACTCGCGTTCCCACTGTTGCACCACGCGACCGGCAACACACGCGACATTCCCGGCATCATGTGCTGCAGCGTGCTCGCGCACGAGCTCCGACGTTACCCGAATGTCGTCATCGAGAAACAGCACGAAATCGCACTTCGCTGCCATCAGAGCGTGATTCATGGCTTTCGGAATGGACGGCTTCGACAGTCGGTGCCACACGATGTGGCCATTCGATTGAAGTTTCTCGAGCGTCGCCATGGTCTCTGCCAGATGACGCGGAGTTTGGTCGACAACTAGAATTTCCTTCGCGGGATATTGCAACGCCAGGAGCTGCTCCAGCGTATCCAGAAGGACGCCCTCCCGCTGATAGGTGGGAATTGCTATCGAGATGTCAGGCAATGCAGGAAAGATTCAATAAGTGCCGAGCTGTATCTGGACGGCTCTCACGATTGCCTTCAAGTGAAGCGGATTCTTCTTCAACGCTTCAATCAGATAGTGCCTGGCGCGGCCCGGGTCCTGCCCTCGGAGACAGCTGGCCAGGAAATAATAGAAGTCGGCATCNNTCGAGCTGCTCTGCGTCATTCCCGTCAGACGCTCGTGCTCGCATGCACTCGGCGATAACCTTCTTTGCCGCCATCTGCTGCGTGCGGTTTTCACTGCTGATTGTCCCGAGCCCAAAGGAAGTCTCGTAAAGCACATCCTGGATGACCTCGTGTCTGCCGAGTTCGGCAAGGCGCGTCCACAGGTCCAAATCCTGCGCCACTTTGAACTGGGAGCGATAACCGCCCGCACGCACATAGTGCTCCTTGCGAAACATGGTGCATCCATGGCAGGAAGGACCATGCAGTCTCGCCGGGTTCGTTGTTCTCAGGGCCGCGTCAGCCTCGGCGCTCGACTCCTGCACCTCGTACAGGAACTCGCCATCGGGTCCGAAAAATCGCGTTCCGCAGGATACGAGCGAGAGCTTCGAATCCGCCGACAGCTCGGCGAGCTGCTTTTCGAGCCTGCCCGGCAAGGATATATCGCCGACATCCTGCCGCGCGATGTACTCGCCAACGGCCTCGCCACAGCCCGTGATCAGCGCATCGGTCAATCCTCGATGCTCTCGACTGAGCAGTCTCAGTCGATTGTCCTTGCGCGCGTACTCAACGAGGACATCTCCAGAGCCGTCCGTCGAGCCGTCATCCACGACGATGAATTCGAGCTCTACGCCAGATTGACTGAGCACGCTGTCCACCGACGCCCGCAGTTCGCAAAGACCGTTGTGCACACACATGACGACGGAAACTGTTGCTTCTCTCACGGATCTCAGATCTGTTTTCTCGACATCATGAATCGCTCAGCGGATATCGGCATCGTCGAATCAGACGAGATTTCTGATTCGGTCCAGATGTTCACTGGCCTTGCCCATTACCCGCCAGCCGACCACTCTTGCCCCCGCTCCGTATACCAGATAGTCGAGACCCGCCCAGTGGTGAGAGCTGGATGACTCGCGGGATAACTCGAACAATCGTCTGGACGCGTCGACGAGTCCGGCGGCTCCACATTGCCTGCTCAGAAGGAACAGCTCGCGGGAGAAGTGCTGCATCTCCGGAACAGCCGGCTCGATTCCGGCCGCAACGGCGTGTCGGTGAATCATCTCGTGCGCCCTGGCCCTGCTCGCCAGCTTGCTCGGATCGGCGACGCCGTTGTCACTTGCTCTTCCCTCTTGGTGGCCGCGTACCTCCAGCAAGGTTTCCGGGACGAAGTGCAGCTCAATACCCCGTGCACCGACACGGCAATCATATTCCCAGTCTTCTTCGTTCGTGAGATCGCTCCACGGTCCGACCGATTCGACGACCGAGCGGCGATAGAGCGGCGTCGATGTCGCCCACCATCTGCTGAGTAACATGGACGGAAACAACGTTCTGATGGTTTCACCGGTGCGTTTCCACGCGTCGGTGACTACGTTTCCTGTCGGATCGCGATATCGGGTCTTGCAGTAGCTGATTCCGCAGTCTGGATTACGGCGAAGATCGTTCACCTGCAACTCGAACTTGTCGCGGAGCAACAGGTCATCGCTGTCCAGATACTGCACGAACTCACCGGTCACGGCCCTTCTACCGGATTCCCGGGCAAGACCCGGGCCGCAATTGGCCATGTGCAGCACCTTCACGAGCTCGCCATTTTGCCTCTGAATATCATCGGCCACGCTCGGGGTCTCGTCCGTGGAACCGTCATCCACGATGACGATCTCGATGGGGCGGTAGCTCTGGCCGAGCACGCTCTCGACAGCCTCTCGAAGCATTCGCGGGCGATTGAATACAGGGATGATCGTGCTGACGAGTTCTTTACGAAGCACTCGAAAGACACCTTAGATGAGATAGATAAGGCGTTTTCACACGGCGAAAACTATTTGCGGGGCGCCGACTTGGACACCGACAATAGGGCCGCAATGTGTTCTATCGGTCCGATAGTCGACATCGCGCCATAGTTCTCGACGCCGTTTTTATGGCGTATTGCATTCTCTTTTTGCAGCTCATTCCCCAAGCGCAGCATCGCTAGATACGTACATGCGTACACTTCTCTCATCTATGCGCGTTCCCTGATTTCGTTATCCGCACCGCCCCACTCGACAAAACCCGCATCGAAGCCTTCAACCTCGAAGAAGGTGTCACGATCCATTCCGGAACTGGCCCACCTTCGAGTTTGTGAACCACTGCATCGGACCGCGAATAAAATATCGACTGTGACCATCCAACGAGATGGTGCCTGGTCGGAGCGAAGTCAGGAAATGGCTAGCGCCGGCTGCTGATGGACCACTGGATCAACGGCGCAATGATTCCAAGTCGATTCTTTTCGATTCCATAACCTTTTCCGGTGATGTTCATTTCCAGTGACACTTCTTCCAATACTCGAGCATGGTCATGACAGAATTCCCGCACTTGCACCGTGACGGAATATCTTCCCGGAACGAGGAGATTTGACGGCAGCTTGCACATTTCCTCGTATTCCTGTTTCGTCACGGTCTCTCTAATCGGCATGGAATCTCTGTCCCAAGAGCTGAAAATGACGTTGCTTTGTGCGTCGATCACCCTGACCACGATCGCAAAGTCACCGTTTCCGGGCGGCGATCTGAATCGAATCGATACGTGAGCACATTCATCGTGGGCGATTGTGTCCACGGCATCTCCACGTGCGTCCTCCACCCACACGGATCTGAGGATGCCGCCATCATCAGAAGCGCCCCCATTCGCCTTCCACCTCGCTTGCCCCTTACCTCGCAACGAAAAATACTGCGTCATTACTTCCTGTACGTCCCCGTATTTTTCGATTCGACCCTTTTCAAGGCACACAGCCTTGGAGCAAAGCGATCTGACGGCGTTCATGTCGTGGCTGACAAAGACTATGGTTCTTCCCTCCTGTCCGACAGCGCGCAGCCTGTTCATACAGCGCCTCTGGAACTCCGCATCGCCGACTGCAAGCACCTCATCGACCAAAAGGATATCGGAATCGAGATGCGCGGCAACCGCAAACGCCAGTCGAACGGTCATCCCTGTTGAGTAACGTTTAATGGGGGTGTCGAGAAAGCGTTCTACACCAGAGAATTCCACGATCTCATCAAAGCGCTTTCGTATGTCGCTCTTGCTCATGCCGAGGACCGCACCGTTCACAAAGATGTTCTCTCGACCCGAAAGCTCCGGATGAAAGCCGGTGCCCACTTCCAGGAGACTCGCTACTCGCCCCCTGAAGTGAACGGCCCCCTCCGTCGGTGCGGTGACACGACTGAGGATTTTCAATAATGTGCTTTTCCCGGAACCATTCGCGCCGATCAAACCGACCACTTCACCATCGTCGATATCCAGCGACACGTTTCGCAAGGCCCAGAGTGTCTCCTGGCGCTTGGATCGACCCTGGATTTCCCGAAAACGTCGCAGTGGCTGCATGAGCGCGTCGCTGATCATGTCCCGAAAGGTCTGCCCCTGAACAAGACCACGGTCGAGAGAATAGCGTTTCGACAGAGATTCGATTTTTACTGCCAGCCGACTCATCGAATATCTACGTCAGATTACGTCGGCGAATTTTCGCTCGACACTACGAAAATACATTGATCCGGCCATCAAGAGCGCGACGGAAATAGAGAACGATACACCCAGCGCAAACCAATCGATCGCCCCCCCGAGAATTGCCGAGCGAAATCCTTCGATGTAGCCGGTCATGGGATTAATGAGAATTATCCAGCGATAATCTTCAGGGATAAAACTAGTGCCGTACACCACCGGACTCAGAAACATCCAAATCTGCACAGCAAAGGGAATGACAAAACGAAGATCCCGGTATGAAACCGTCAGGGCCGAAAGAAGAGTACCGACACCCAACGCACAAAGAATCACGCCGAACATCACCAGGGGCATCATCAGCAGTTGAAACGTCCAGGAAACATCGAATATCACCATCAGCACGAGCAGCACAGCCGTGGAAAACATGAAGTCCACGAAGCTCACTCCAATGGACGACATTGGAATGATTATTCTCGGGAAATAAATCTTGTTGACGAGCTGCGACGAAATCACCAGCGAATTTGCCGAGCTTGTAATTGCATTGGCGAAGAACATCCAAGGCAGAAGCGCAGCGAAGACGAAAATCGGGTATGGATATTCGCCGGAGGGGATCTTGGCGAGGCGGCCGAAGATTATGGTGAAAATAATCATTGTTAGCAGGGGCTGAAACACCGCCCAGGCGGCACCGATCACCGTCTGCTTGTAGCGGACACGTATGTCCTTCAATGTCAGCGTCAGCAGCAGCTCACGGTATGCCCAAACCTCGCGCAGATCGACGACACGCCAACCCGTCTGCGGACGAATCGAGGTCCAGGCTGAGTCATTCAACATTTCGTCCACTCTGCTTGAAGACGAAGCCCTGTCTCTCATGCTGTACGGACTCCACCCGTCGCCCGTAGAATTTGAAAAAATGTCAGTTTCAACTCGCCAACCCGGCCAGGACTTTCGTCATGTCCGCGACGCAGGCGTCAAATGCCCTACGGGAGAATCTGCTGCTTGCCGGTTCGGCACTTCCCCGCGGAGAGCCCAGAATGTCGACAATCGCTCCAGCGAGCTCATCGGCATCGCAGGTATATCCCAATTGTGATCCGGACAATGCGTCGATACTGCCACCGGAATTCAAACCAAGCGCCCGACATCCACAAGCCATCGCTTCCAGGAAGACGATCCCGAAACCCTCGCCTTCGCTAGGCATGACAAAAAGATCAGCAATCCGATAGAGCGAGACCAAATCACTGCCTTCCACGGAGCCGAGAAATCGGACGTGCTGCTCGACCGTCAGACTTTTCGTGAGCGCTTCCAATCTTGGTCGATCGTCCCCATCACCGACCACCAGGTAAACAGTATCCGGCTCGCGCTCGAGAATCCGCGGCAAGGCATAAATCACTCTGTCTTGGCCTTTGTATGCCTCGTTAGAAGCCATTCTCCCGACGGTGAGAAGAACCCTCTTTCCAGTCAGTTCCATGCGTGCCTTCAGATCGACTGGAGCATTTCCAGGGTTGAAGTTCTCGCTGACAGCAGTTGGAAGCACTTTGACCCGATGTGGGCTAATGGTCGACCAGCTCAGAAACCGGGAACGAGTGAAGCGACTGACAACGCTTATCAAACCCGTTGAGGTCAGCGCCCGTCGAATCAGCGGTCCCGGCTTCGACCAGGCCTCCACGCCATGCAGTTGCAGCCAGGTTTTCGCCCCTGTCATGCTCGCTACGAGGAAAGCCAACGGCATCAAGTGAATATGTCCACACAGGATGACGTCATCAGGACCGAGATCCTTCGCCTTGCTGAGTGCTGCCGCGACATAACCGGGCTTTCCAAGCCTCGGGCAATGCTGCGTGACCCGCTCGGGCAATCCATTCACCGGTGATTGTCGACGGACCAGAAGCTCTATTTGCTCGATGGAGTCGAGCTCGGCGAGAGCAGTAACCCAGTCACGATTGAACTTCTGGATTCCGCCCAGCGCACCGAATGCTTCGGTCATTAATGCGAGAACGCGCATCCATCACCAAAATGCTGATTGATCGATCGCGCCCAGCGTCGTGACCAGTGCTCTGTCGCCTTCGGAGTTTTCGATTCGATACCGCACTTACTTATCCAATTTTCGACCGGCGTCTCGAACCCGGACTTCTGACGTGTCAACATCGCCTTCGGCAGAAGTGAGCTGACCTTTGCAATTTCCGCCTTCGACGTCGGTCTCCCATGTCGAAATACCTGACGTTGGAGTACCGGGTCCACAAAGGGAACTCGGACCTCGAGTGAATGGGCCATCGACGCCCAGTCGGCATCTCTGAGCAACTGGTTGCGCATGTAGCAGCTCTGCTCCAATACGGAAATCCTTGCGCCTGGAGTGTCGGCGTTGCGATAACCGGATCGCTCGAGATTTTCGAGCGGATCCAGTCGTTTGAGCCCTTCCCTGGCGAGTTCCCGGCCGACCAAGTCGGGCAACTCCCAGGGCATGAACAGACCCCGCTTGAGCAGATACAAACCGGCCAGTGAGCCGCCGTACTCGAGCATACCGACTGCTTTGGCATTGATTCCGGTAAGAGGTCGAAGGGGCGCCAAGATACCTCTCAGCATAGATCCGAGACCGGGTATTTTTCCGGCAAAGCGCGTCTTGCGATACCAGTTCGGAAGCACACGAAATGTCGGATAGCCGGCCGAGATTTCATCACCGCCGAGGCCGGAGACAGCTACTTTCAATCCAATTTCCGCACACGCTTTGCTCGCGAACCAGACATTGATGCCGTCAATTGTTGGTTGATCCATTGCATGGAGGATCTTCGGTAGATCCTGTTCGAACTCCTCCCGTGACACGAGACGCGTTGTATGTTGAGTATTGAAAGCCGATGCCACTTCCTCAGCGAGTGGCACTTCATCGGCACTCGTTCCTCGGAACTCTTCAAATCCAACTGTCACGGTTTTAATTGGCGTCGTGGCGCACTTCGACATCATGGCAACGAGAACACTGGAGTCGAGGCCTGATGACAGGAAAGCACCAACCGGGACGTCGGCGACCATGTGGTGCCGAACGCTGTCTTCAATCGCCTCGGAGAGCGAGTCATCGGTTGAGCGGGCACTGTCACACTCGTACAGCGAAGGCAAATCAAAGTATTTTCGGGGCGCGCCGATACCGGATCGGTCTACCCAGACATAGGTACCCGCGGGCACAGCCCTGATCTCGCGCCACAAGGTAAACGGCTCGGGCACACTGCCAAATAACAGGAATCCGACGTGACCAGCCGGCTCGGGATCGTCCGAAATCTGTCCAATCGCCCTCAACGCCTTTACCTGAGAAGCCACGCGACAGGTCCACCCGTCATCGGCGTAGTACAGTGGTTTGATGCCAAAGGGATCACGCGCCAACAGCATTCGCCGTTCCAATGTATCCCAGATCGCCAGTGCGTACATGCCACGCAGATGGTTGAACATGTCGGTGCCGTATCGGCGGAACATTTCCAGAACAACCTCGGTATCCGAATCAGTGGCAAACCGGGTTCCCGCGCTCTCGAGCCCGGCCCTGAGACTCTTGTAGTTGTAAATTTCGCCGTTGTAGCTGATCACGTATCGGCCGCACTGGCTGGTCATCGGCTGCGCAGCTTGTTTCGACAGGTCAATAATCGACAATCGACGATGTCCCAGGCCGACCCGGTTGTCTTCCGAGTACCACTCGCCATCATCGTCAGGCCCGCGACTTTGCATTCGATCACGAATTGCGCGCAGCTCACTGCGCTCGATGTCCTCGGCCGCGTAGTGATAGGAGTAGATTGCCGCTACGCCACAGATAAGCTCATCTCCGTCGACGGCGTTGATTCGAAGCTTTGACGCAGGCTGCCGGCAACCATTCCGACTCCGAGCAATGCGAAGAAGTAGCTCGCATTGGCAGGAATTTGTAAATTGAAATCGACCAGACCATGAACCATGAGCGAGGTACAGCCTGCGATTGCGGCGAACAATGCGCCGCGTGAGAGCGGGTCGTGCCGCTTCCAAAAGGCACGTATCAAATATAAAAAAATCAGGGTTAAGGCGGACAAGAGTAACGCAAATCCGAGAACCCCCTGTTCGCCCAGGGTCTCGAGAAAATCATTGTGCGCATGATCATAAAAATAAGTACCGAATCTGCCGTCTTTGTACGTTGGAAACACCCAACGGTAGGTGCCTACTCCGGTACCCACAACCGCGTTATCGCCGATCATCCGATAGCTCAGCTCGCGCAGCTCGCCGCGTTGACTGGAGAGTCCGGTGGACTGCAGTCGCTCGTAGATCTCTCCGGAGCCGAGCCATAAAATCCCGATCACTGCGGCTGTTACAACCAGGACACCTACCCGCAATTCCGAGGCCCGGGCACCTTTTCTCAGCACCGCAATGGCAATCGCGACGGTTATGCCAATCGCAAGGGCACCTATGCCACCCCGCGAGTTCGTCAGGATCAGCGCGGCCGCCATCACCAGGATACAAAACGCGACCATGCCGCGTGGAGATTGCAGAAAACCGAAAATCATGCGCGCAATTCCGCGAGCGCCGGTGCGGATTTCGCTTTCGCGTGGCAGACTCATATACAGTCCCATCGCGGCTGGGATCGCCATCTCCAGCAATCCGGCAAAATGATTTTGATTGACATAGGTGCCGGAAATCGTGACCTGTGCATGACCCGGATTCCAAAGTCCCAATTGATCATCAGAGAAGTAAACCAGCAAGCCGTAAACGGCTTCCACGAATCCGACGCAAACCACCACGACCAGCAGGGTTCTCAATCGGAATGCCGTCGTCGTCACCGCCATTACGATGAACAACACAGCGACTGCACCGCACTGTCTGATTAATCCGGAAAGCGTGGCGCCTCTATCCAGCGTGAGATAGGCTGCTGCGGACTGGTTGACATTCGGGACTTCCCCGTAAAGATCGTGCAGCTCGCCCCCGATCATTCCCGCCGATCCGACGGAGATCGGGAGAAGTTGGATGAGTGGATATACGCACCAAATAGCAAGGACGACCACTGGGATGCGTGCATCGAGAATTGCGTGGGGCACCTTGAAAGGCCTGAAAGCATATGAAGCTGTCCATACCGCCAGCATGAACAAAATACCCGCGTCCAGAATCGCAACGGACCATCCACGGGCACTGCCCACGGGGATCGGCGCCCACGCGAGCAGGATTAGTGTCAGGATGTAAATCCACCGATGACGAGGATTTGCGTGGAGATTGCTCGCCTCGGGAATCGAAAGGCCGCGCGTAAAGTGCCTCAAATCAACGCAGCCTCGTGTGCCGTCGGACGTTCTCGAGCGTTGATATCTGCGCGTGGGTTTTCAGCATCGGGGCAAGCTCGTCGAGCCATTCAAAGTGTGCTGCGAAACGCACAAGTTCATTCGTCATTGAATCCAGCTCAATCGACCTTCGAATACTTTCCTTGACAAGCATGCGCAGAGGGTCCGGTAACTCGTCCCAGGTCGCCATGCCAATCCAGGCAACCTTGCGCTGAACTCCAGGTTCCCACGGCGCAAGCACAATGGCGTTCTCCAGGGCGAGCAGAAAATTCGCATCCTGACTTCCTAAAAGAAACTGATTCTCCGCGTAGTGCGCCCAGGCATATCCCCAGGTTGGCCGCTTGCCGATAGCCTCTGCATAAAGTTCCGCAGCCCGTTCTCTGTGAAGTCCGTAATCCGTCGCCCTTGCCTCGGGGTGCCAGAACAACCACTCCATCAGGCGCCCCAGGTTCGCACTGTGATCGGCATCGATTGGATTCAATCGGCGCGCCAGGTTCACCCGTGCAAAAGCACGATTCCATTGCTCGAGATTGCTGACATGCCCTTGCTTCTCCCACTCGCGCATCCACACGCCGGCACTCGTTTCCGCCAGGTCGGCCACTCCAAAAGCTATGGCCAGCCCACCGAGCGACAGTGAAAACGTCGCCACGACGCACGCAGCCAGTCTGCGAAAAGTAAAATTGAGAGTGTCCGTCAACGGAGTTTTGGCGGTCGCCGTTGGTGTCGACGTCCGTCAGTCAAACGCCTGTCTGCGCTTGATAAGCGTAGTAGCCTTTGTAAGTGGTCGCGTATCGGCGTGCATAGCTACGCATTTTACGTATGTCTACCTGCTGCATGACGACACCCACAGGCTCGACCCGTGCAGACTGGAGACGACCGAGAGCCTCTCTAGCGATCTCGCAAGTAGTGTCGTCGGATTTGATGGTCAATATAATCGAATCAACCATGCGGGCCAGAACGATTGCATCGCTCACGGGAAGCAACGGAGCGCCGTCAAAAATAACGTAGTCGAAACTGTTTCGAAGCTTCAATAACTCATCATTGCATCGCTTCGACGAAACGATCTCCAATGGATTCGGTGGCACCGTGCCCGCCACAAGCAGAAAAAGGTTCTCCGCATCGACATCCGCGACGATCGCCTCCTTGGATGAACAGGCACCCGAGAGCATGTCCGTAAATCCCGGGTGATCTCTCTGCCCAACGATCTCACGCAATCGACCTCTCCTCAGATCCGCATCGATCAACAGCGTGCGGCCCCGCCTGCTGAATGCTAATGCCAGGTTGTAGGCGAGGGTTGTTTTCCCTTCGCCGGGAATGGCTGAGGTAACCAGCACAACCTTCGATGGCGTGTCGATATGAGAAAACAATATCGAAGTGCGGATATCGTTTATGGCCTCTGAGAATGCCGAATGCGGATCCGCTACTACGTAACGCTCGATCTGTATTTTCTTCGCCGGAGAAACTCGGAGTCTTGGCAGAACGCCGATCACCGGTAGATTCAGCTTTTCTTCCACCTCTTCTTTCGTACGGAACGTATTGTTCGTATGCTCACGCAGGAATGAAATCAGCACGCCGATTCCAAGCCCAATAATCACGGCTACGAGAACCATCTGCTTCCGATCCGGTTTGAAAGGTGTGCTAGGAATAATTGCCCTGTCGATAATCCGGGCATTGGAAACGTCGTACTCGTCCGCGACATCCGATTCTTTAAATCGGGCAAGATAAGTCTCATACAATGTCCGATTTGCTTGGACATCCTGCTCGAGCTGCTTGAGTTGAAATGCCTTGCCACTTATCTCGCGCATCTCGAGTTGCTGCTCGTCTATCATTCGGCGGAACTGCCTTTCCTGCGTGGCAGCCAGCTCAAACTCCCTCCTTGCTGCGTCAACTGCTTTTTTAACTTCCGTACGAAGCCGGCGCGTGGCTTCCTCCAAATCCACCCGAGCGGCAATCATCTTCGGGTGTTTGTGGCCATAGCGCTCTGACAACTCCGCAACTCGTTTTTCCTGTATCACTGCCTCACGATGCGCCTCGAGAACTGTGATCGTATCCGCTATACCCGAAATTGCCTCGTAGCCACTGCCCCGGTCGGCCGCGGATTTGATCTGGACGTAACGGGTTTCCGCTTCTCCTCGTCGGGACTGGGCCTTGATCAACTCCGCCGTTAAGGTGCCGAGCTTGGCACTAATGATTTGTTCTCGTTTCTCGGAATCGACGAGACCTTCACTAGCCTGAAACGCTTGAAGCGCTTCTTCTGATTCGACAACCTTTCGACGCAGCTCTTCGATTCGATGCCCCAACCAGGACGTTGCCTGCTGTACGCTGGTGGAACGTGACTCTCTGCCGAACTCGATGTAGGCCTCGGCGAACGCGTTTGCCATCTCGGCTGCCGTCCGAGGATCTTGGGAGACATAGCTGACGATCAGCACCTCGCTCTCCGTGCCCCCCGAAACCGACAAACCGGAAAGAGCTCTGCGCACCAACGCCGCATGGCGCTCTCCCTCTTCCAGGGGCGCCGGTTGCGAGGTTCGAAACTCTTCCGGCAACCAGGATTTTGCCGAGTCCAGCCATTCGCGAACCTGTGCCGTTATCGCTGAACCCGAGCCGATCTCCGCCGAATCCACTTCGAATTCGTCGGCGCCTCCGGCTCTTTCCGCATTCAATCGATTGACCACGCGCTCTGCGACGGCGCTGCTTTTGATAATGTCTGATTGAGTTTGAAAGAACAGCCAGTATGTTGGAGCAGCTTCGAATTGCTGTGCAGTGGAGTATGTCGGCAGATTCAATTTCACCCACAAGCGCGCCTGCGCCTTGTAAATAGAGGTCGTGGCTGCCGCACTGATCGTCCCGATGATGCCGGCAATCAGGGCAATGCCCAGAATACTCCATTTGTAACGCTTGATTACCCGCCAATAGTCGAGCAGAGACAAGGTGTTCTGCTCTGCCCTATCCGACATGAAAAACTTTTCATTGCCGAAATCCACAGAGGCAAGTCTTGGGGCTTCGCGCCGCAAACGGAGATCGCTGGGTTGCATGTCTCTCTCGGAGATCAGAAGAAGCTTTCCCCGACCGTGATGATGTCACCCGGCCGAATGGCCGTATTGACGCTCACGGCTTCGAGTGCATTATCTGGATCCGATTCCCGAATCAATGAAATCTTGCTCTCTGATGCGCGTTCGGTGTATCCACCTGCGAGCGCTACGGCTTTAGCTACCGTCAGACCGTCTACGAACGTATAGCCCCCGGGGCGGGTAACCTCACCCTTGATGTAGTAAAGGCGGTAGCTGTCAATGCTGACGGTGACGCTGGGCTTTTTGAGGTAGCCGTCAAGTAATTTTCTCAGCACGAGATTCTGCAGCTCCTGCGATGTGGATCCTGCCACGTGAAGATCGCCGAGCAATGGATACGAGATCGTACCGTCGGCTTTGACGCGCACATCGTTGACGCTCAGGTCCGGTTCTTGATAGACGGTGATGGATATTCGATCGCCGGTGTCCACACGATAGGCTGACAGCCCGGACTGGGTGTCGCTCCGGCGAGCGCTTTCCCGCTCAATCGGCGCATTCTGGGAAAGCTGCAGCGCACCTGCCGTGTCGGGTCTGGACACGTCCCCTGCAAGAGCCGGGCTGACGAGCAGCAGCCACACGCCCATCGCGACACTCAATAAATGGGTTTCGACTGTTTTCACGAGGTGAGTCAGACGCTCCGCATGAGCCGGATCCGTGCTACCGCGGGGATCGTGGGACGGGGCCTTCTAGCACTTTAGTCGAATTCTCCTCGCCTCCAACGTCGAGGATTACCATTCCTTGAGCACCATCACATTCCGCAGCCGGATGGTGGAGAATATTTTTGTTCCTTATTTCCAACGCTAGAAGCCGTGATAAAGCCCGGTGGTCAGCTTCAGCAGCACCGTATTGTCGTCGTAGTCGATTCCGGGGATATTCGAGCGGCGATTCTCGTAACGGTACTCGGCGCTGACGTCGAGCCAGCGGTTCAGTTCGTAGCTGAGCTCGATGCCGAAGACGACGTAGTCGTCGTCTCTGCCCGTGTCGTATTGGGCGATCGTGTAATCGACGCCCGTGCCCATGACGAGACTTTCCGTAAAACCGTGCCGCCACGCGACTCCGAACGTATCAGCAAGGAAGCTCCCGATGCCTCCGGACGCATCTTCCTGGGATCTCCTCCTCGTAAACAGGGTCACCTTGCTGTACGTCCTCGGCTCCCAGAAGACCCGCACGAGCCAGTTGAAATTGGTGCCGCTCGGCTGCGTCGGACTTTCGAAATCCTGAATGAGTGTTCCGACGAGAACCTCACCGGACGTCTTTGCGGTCGCCTCCCAGCCAATTCCTCCGAGCAGATCGAATTCCGTTCGATCCAGCGTGTTGCTCGGATCGAGATGGTTGATAACAGCATAGCCACCGTCACCGATTACCCAGAAACGCGGCGAGATACGATAACGGGCCCGCAGTCGATAGTCCTGACGGTCAAAGTCACGGTCGGATTGATTGTTATTCGTGTATCGAATGCCCGAGAACGCCAATGCAGGAATGATTTGCGCGCGCGAAATCGTTCGCCCGATCACGAGCTCGGCACCTGCACGATGCGACCGCCAGGTATCCAGTTCGGGCGAGCAGACAATGCACGTTCCGGGGGCGCCGCGCGGATCGTGGCCCCAGAGCATCTCGCCGTCGATGTTAAAATCGAGCTTGCGCGTGACATCGAAGGATGCGTCGCCGAACAGACGGTGGTCGTTGAAGTCCTCGTCGGAAAACTCGAAGTGTCTGACGTAATCGCCGTTGTAGCCGAGGCGATACCGGTGCCGGTCCAGGCCACCGTTAAAGACCAGCGAAGGTCGAATCGACCAGAAGAAATCGTCGTCGGTGTTGGATTCGGTGCGGAATACATTGTCATCGTACCCGTTTCCCACCGAGAGACGCAGCTCAATGCCCCGCGTCGGTCTCGACTCCGCTCCGGCTTCGTTGATACCGGTCCCAGGCCCGGTTTGCACGCTGCCTATCGCGCTAGGGTTCGTGTCGTTCTCCCCCGTGACCCGCATATCGACTCCCTGCACCGGTTGCCGTGGTGTTTGCGCCCACGCGAAATTGGCCGACATCAAGGCAATAGCTACCGCAAGCCGGGCTCCAACCAGCTGTTTTTTGGCGTTCCTCGCCAACATTCGAGGCTTCAACAAACGTGAAGCTTCATAGGGGTTTGGCCTTCGCGTTCGCGCGTGATCGGATCGTCTTCTGCATCACTCGAAAGACTCAGTCGACGCACCACGTCGTGCCAAATCCGTGACCGCGCGGGCACACCGCGTCCGTTGCCGCCTGCACCCGTTGGCAGTCAAACAGCCCCTCCTTACGAAACAGATCCCTCCCTAATTAAGGCAAATTCTCTTTTTTGAGCGTATGTCATTGTCTTGAAAACGTAATCCATAGCGCACGATGTTTCTNNTTTTGAGCGTATGTCATTGTCTTAAGCAGTAATTTATAGCCCACGATGTTTCTGATTGACGCGTAACGAGGATGTCGGAGGACATCCTCGAGGCACCGGCGACCGATTACGGATGTACTGCTGCTCGAGATGCTGTGCCAGCGTCCACGCTCTTGCGGAGTTCAGAAAGGCGTCGAGGAGACGCCCCCGCCCGTCCCGCTCACGGGCACCAGGGGTGGGGGCACGGTGAGCGGGCCGGTTGCGCTCGCCAGCACCGCCGAATCCGCCGGATTCGGCGCTCCGGGCTCGGCAAGCACTGCCGCCGACAGCTGGGGCGGCAGCGCCCGCGGGGCGCTGTCCGATGGCAGCGCCACCAGGGCCTCGCCCTCCGGCGGGAACATGCGCGGACGAATGGCGGTGTCTGGGATGCCGTCGGCCTCGGCGTAGCGCTTCAGCTCCAGACAGCGGCACAGGTAGCCGATGAAGCCGCGGCTCTCTGGATCAGCTGCGTTTCGCTCGAGCCAGCTACCGACGTCGGGCGGCATGGGAATGGGCTGGACGATGACCGGTGAGCCGCTGCTCGCTGTCTCGTCACGCAGGGCACGGGAGAGGTCGACGATGTCGCCCGCCCCGACACGCCCGAGCACGATCGGGTCGGCGCCGTCCCGCGCGGAATACCCGGCCACGTCCTGATGGCCGCTGAATCCGCAAATGACGCCGCCAGGATGACGCCGGAAGGCCGCGATTTCCACCACCGCCGGGTGGCCGTCACCTTGACTATCCGTGCTCGGCGTGAGGACACCGCGATTCGCCTCGATGCGGTAGTCGGTGCCCGGTGCGAACGCAAAGCGTCCGCCACCTTCGGCGATCCTGATGCGATAGGCGCCGTCGTCGCCGCGCACCAGGCTCATCCGCGAGCTCGGGCACAGGTACACGCTGTTTTCGCTATCCAGGCGCAGGACCGCCATATCGCCGGGGCCGGTGCTCACCACCTCGCCGCCGAGATACGCGTAGCTGCCGTTCTCGACCGGGATTCGCACCCCGTTCCAGTCGACCAGCGCCGTTCCGGCCGTGTAGAGGACGCCCGCCATAACGGCGTTGCCGGTTCGGGCGGCACCGCCGCCCGTGGCCGCCTTCGACGGCTCCGACGGCGTCTCGCCGAGCGCCGCCAGCGTCGTCGCGTCCGACGCCTCGTCGCCCGACAAGAGGTAGGCGCCCACCGCCGCGGGGCCGCTGAAAATCAGCGCCAGCAGCACCAGGCCGGCAAGTGTCTCTCGGGCTCTGCTCATGAATTAATATTCTAACTTCGCGTTCGGAGCGAATTAGCGAAGTGGGTCACGGTTCCCACCATCTGGCGCCTCGAGGACCGGCTCGGCGCCGGCAATCGGCGCGGCCAGCCCCCGGGCGTGCCGTGGAGGCCTCGGCGGATAAAAAGCCGCGGGACGCGTCTCAGACCAGGCGGCGCAGCCGCCGCCAGTCGAAGTGCGGACCCGGGTCGGTTTTGCGCCCCGGCGCGATGTCGCAGTGGCCGACAACGCGATCGGCATCGATGCCGGGCCATGCCCGCATCAGCAGCCGCAGCAGGTCGGCCAGCCGGGCATACTGGTGCGCCTCGAAGGGCTGCCAGTCGCAGCCCTCGAGCTCGATGCCGATGGAGAAGTCGTTGCAGCACGCGCGTCCCCGGAAGCACGATTCGCCCGCGTGCCAGGCGCGTTTGGTGAACGGCACGAACTGGGTGAGCGCGCCGTCGCGGGCAATCAGCGCGTGCGCGGAGACCCGCAGCGGTGCGATCTCCGCAAATGACCCGTGCGCCGAGGCATCCAGGCGATTGCAGAACAGCGCCTCCACGTGCGGCGTGCCGTACTCGCCTTCGGGCAGGCTGATGCTGTGCACGACCACCAGCTCCGGTTGGCTCCCCGGCGGGCGCTCGTCGAAGTTCGGCGACGGCACCCGGCGCACGCCTTCGAGCCACGCGTTCTCGGCATCGAGCTTCAGCGGCTCGCTGTTGACGCTCACGACGACACTCCATGGGCCGCCCGGCACCTGTGACGCCGGCGACGGTCCAACTGGCTTGAATGGTCTAAGTTTGACGCCATGTTAAGGCTTATCGCCACATCCACGCGCCTTTTTGACATCCGCGAGCACCGCCATGACTGATCCGAAGGAGACCACGCCCAACACGGGACGCATCGGCTTCGCGATGACCGTGCTCGCCTGGATCGTGGTGCTCGGCCTTCTGAGCGCGCTGTTCGGCGGCTGGATGGAACATCTGAACAACCCCAACCAGCAGGTGACCACGCAGATGCGCGCCGACGGCGTGCGCGAGGTGGTCCTGAGGCAGAACCGTGCCGGCCACTACGTGGCCACCGGCGCCATCAACGGCCACAAGGTCACCTTCCTGCTCGACACGGGCGCGACATCGGTGTCGGTGCCTGGGAAGGTGGCCAGGCGCCTCGGTCTGAGGCGCGGCGCGCCGGTGCAGGCGAACACCGCCAACGGCGTCATCACGACCTATTCGACGCGTCTCGACCAGGTACGGCTCGGCGACATCGAGCTCAACAACGTGCGTGCCGACATCAATCCGCACATGCGCACCGACGACGTGCTTCTCGGCATGAGCTTCCTGCGCCAGCTGGAGTTCACGCAGCGGGACCGAGAGCTTACTATCCGGCAATAGGCGCTAAGCGGCCGAGGCCTCGCGGATGACGGGTACATTCCAATGAACGATCGTGCAACACCTCCGCGCGCCGACGAGGTGACCGCCGTCGTGCGACGAGCGCTCGAGGAGGACGTCGGCAGCGGCGACGTGACAGCCCGCCTGGTGGCGCCGGACGCGGCCATTTCCGCCGCGGTGATCTGCCGCGAGGCGGCGGTGCTGTGCGGCGCGGCCTGGTTCGAAGAGGTATTTCGGCAGCTCGATCCGCACATTGCGGTGCGCTGGCGCGCCGCCGACGGCGACGCCCTCGAGGCGGGCGACGTGATCTGCCACGTCACCGGACCGGCGGCCGCGGTCCTCACCGGCGAGCGTTCCGCGCTCAACTTCCTGCAGCTGCTGTCGGGCACCGCGACGACGGCGCGCCGCTACGCACGGGCCGTCGAGGGCAGCGGCACGCGCGTGATCGACACGCGCAAGACCCTGCCGGGCCTTCGCAGCGCACAGAAGTATGCGGTGCGCTGCGGCGGCTGTCACAACCATCGCCAGGGTCTCTACGACGCCGTCCTGATCAAAGACAACCATATCGCCCACGCGGGCTCCATCGCCAAGGTGGTGGCCGCCGCGCGGCGCGACAATCCGGGCCTGACGGTGGAGGTGGAGGTGGAGAGCCTCGCCCAGCTCGACGAGGCCCTGCAGGCGGGCGCCGACATCGTCATGCTGGACAACTTCCATCGCGACGACATTCGCGAGGCCGTCGGGCGCGCCCGCGGGCGCGCCAGGCTGGAGATCTCCGGGAACGTGGAAATCGACGACCTGCCGTCGCTCGCCGAGACCGGCGTGGATTACATCTCGGTCGGCGCCATGACCAAGCACGTGCGCGCCATCGATTTTTCCATGGACTTCGAGAGCGACGAGCGCCCGGGCTAGTCGGCCCAGTTGGCGAGAAAATCCGTGTAGGCGAGGCGAATCCCCTCTTCGAGGGGCGTGCGATGACGCCATCCCAGGCCGTGCATCAGCGAAACATCGAGCAGCTTGCGCGGCGTGCCGTCGGCGCGGCTTCGATCCCAGACCACCTCGCCCTCGAACCCGACGACCGCGGCGACGCGCGCGACGAGCTCGGCGATGCTCAGATCCTCGCCGCTGCCGACGTTGATGAGCGGCGCCCGCTCGCCGCTGAAAAGCCCCGCCAACCGGGCCTCGTCCAGCGCGAGCACGAACAGCACGGCGTCGCCCAGGTCGTCGCTGTAGAGGTGCTCCCTGCGCGGTGTGCCGCTGCCCCAGGCCTGGATCTGCGCCAGGCCCGCCACCTTCGCCTCGTGGCACTTGCGGATCAGCGCCGGGAGCACGTGGGAGCGTTCCAGGTCGTAGTTGTCGCCGGGCCCGAAGAGGTTGCTCGGCATCAGCGCCAGGTAGCGGGTGCCGTACTGGCGGTTGTACGACCAGCACATCTCCACCCCGGCGATCTTGGCCACGGCATAGGGCCGGTTGGTGGCCTCCAGCGGCCCGGTGAGCAGGTAATCCTCGCGAATCGGCTGCGGGCATTCGCGCGGGTAGATGCACGAGGAGCCGAGAAACACGAGCCGACGCACCCCCGCGCGCCAGGCGTTGTGGATCACGTTCGACTGGATCGCCAGGTTCTCGTGGATGAACTCGGCGGGAAAGGCGTTGTTGGCGGCGATGCCGCCGACCTTGGCGGCGCACAGCACCACGATCTCCGGGTGCTCGGCGGCGAAGAACTGCGCCACCGCGTGCGCATCGGTGAGCTCGAGCTCGGCGTGGGTCCGGGTGAGGAGCGTGCGGCAACCCTGCCCCTCGAGCGCCCGCATGACCGCCGATCCCACCAGCCCCCGGTGGCCCGCCACGTAGATGCGCGCGTCCCGGACGGCGGCGGGCAGCGCCGCGCGGCCGGATGCCCCGGCGTCACTCATGGTGGTCGAAGGTCTTGAAGCCGTGGTCGCGGGAATGCTTGTCGCGCCGCGCGAGCATCAGGTCCTCGCGCACCATCTCGGCGACCAGCTCGGCGAACGCCACGCGCGGCTGCCAACCGAGCTGGCGGCGTGCCTTGCTCGCGTCGCCGAGCAGCGCGTCCACCTCGGTGGGCCGCAAATAGCGCGGATCCACCCAGACGACCTCATCGCCGGGCGCGCAGGCCGGCGCGAGCCCGTCGACGGACCTGACCTGCTCGACGATGGCCTTCTCGTCGACGCCCTCGCCCTCGAAACGCAGCTCGATGCCGGCCTCGGCGAACGCACGCTGGACGAACTCGCGCACCGAGTGCTGCTCGCCGGTGGCGATGACGTAGTCCTCGGGCGCCTCCTGCTGCAGCATCAGCCACTGGGCCTCGACGAAATCCCGCGCATGCCCCCAGTCGCGGCGCGCGTCGAGATTGCCGAGGTAGAGCCGATCCTGAAGCCCCAACGCGATGCGCGCGACGGCGCGGGTGATCTTGCGCGTGACNNTAGAACGGCGTGCTCTCCGTCTGCGGCGTCTCCTGAACCTTGCCGTAGAGCTCCGAGGTCGATGCCTGGTAGAAACGCGTGCTCTGCTCGAGCCCGAGGATGCGGATGGACTCGAGAATGCGCAGGGCCCCGAGCGCGTCGGCGTTGGCGGTGTACTCGGGGCTCTCGAACGAGACCGCCACGTGGCTCTGGGCGGCGAGGTTGTAGATCTCGTCGGGCCTGACCGCCTGAATCACGCGCAGCAGATTGGTGGCGTCGGTGGTGTCGCCGTAGTGCAGCACGAAGTGAAGATTGGATTCGTGCGGGTCCTGGTAGAGATGGTCGACGCGGTCGGTGTTGAACAGCGACGCCCGCCGCTTGATGCCGTGTACCTCGTAGCCCTTGCCGAGCAGGAACTCGGCCAGATAGGCGCCGTCCTGCCCGGTGACGCCGGTGATGAGTGCGGATTTGCTCATGGCCTCCTCGATGCCTGCCGCTGCGGCACGGTTAAGACGGGGCTCGAACTGGCATTTCCAAGCCCTTGAAGTTTTCTAATTATCAGTTAGTTAAAGAAGAGTTCGCGAGTAATTTATCAAAATATTCCACGGTCCGCGCGAGGCCCTCGTCGAGACCCACCCGCGGCGCCCAGCCCAGGTGCTTGCTGGCGAGACCGATATCGGGGCGGCGCTGGGTCGGGTCGTCGGGCGGCGCCGGCTGGTGGACGATGGGCGAGCGCGAGCCCGTCATCGCCACGATGCGCTCGGCGAGCTCGCGGACGCTGAGCTCGGCCGGGTTGCCGAGGTTGACCGGCCCGGTGAGGGCGGGCTCACTCGCCATCAGCCGCAGCAAGCCATCGATCAGGTCGTCGACATAGCAGAAAGAGCGCGTCTGCGTGCCGTCACCGTAGACGCTGATGGGCGCATTCCCGAGGGCCTGGACGATGAAGTTCGACACCACGCGCCCGTCGTTGGGGTGCATGCGCGGCCCGTAGGTGTTGAAGATGCGCGCCACCTTGATGGGCAGCCCGTGCTGGCGGTGGTAGTCGAAGAACAGGGTCTCGGCGCAGCGCTTGCCCTCGTCGTAGCAGGCTCGCGGGCCGACGGGATTGACGCGCCCCCAGTAGGATTCCGGCTGCGGGTGCACCTCGGGGTCGCCGTACACCTCGCTGGTGGAAGCCTGCAGGATGGTCGCGCGCACGCGCTTGGCGAGCCCGAGCATGTTGATGGCGCCGTGCACGCTGGTCTTGGTGGTCTGCACCGGATCGAACTGGTAGTGCACGGGCGAGGCCGGGCACGCCAGGTTGTAGATCTCGTCCACCTCGACGTAGAGGGGAAACGTGATGTCGTGGCGCATGAGCTCGAAGTGCGGGCTGTCGAGCAGCGCGAGCACGTTCTCCTTGGTGCCGGTGTAGAAATTGTCGACGCACAGCACGTCGTGGCCGAGCGCATGCAGGCGCTCGCAGAGGTGCGATCCGAGAAAGCCGGCGCCGCCGGTGACGAGAACGCGTTTACGCTGTCTTTTCATGCCTGACTCCGAGCGCCGCCGGAACCGGGCGCCGCCCCCTGAAGAGTAGCATCGCAGGGCCTCGCGGCCGACCGGCGACGGCGTCCGACCCTGTTATTCGAGCCCGGGATGGCCGATACATTGAAACAGGATGGGCGCGCCCGGGGGGCCGGCGCCCCGCCCCCCGGGACCCGACCCGCGCCACGGGCTGTCCACGGCACGCCCGGCCCCGGCAGTTTCGTCCGCACCGCGGATGGGTAGAATGTAACCACGCGAGAGCACAGGGCATCCGACTCCACCCCATGGCCTCTGCCACCGACCAGTTCGCCACCGCCGTGCGCCGCTTGATCCCGATCAACGGCCTGCCCGAACAGCATCAGGAGGAGATCCTGCGCAAGGGCAAGGTGGTCAGGTACCGCAAGGGCCGTTACGTGTTCAAGCAGGGTGACAGGGACAATTTTTCTTTCTTCGTCATCCAGGGCGAGCTCGAGCTGATGGCCGACGGGCAGCTGGTCAAGCAGGTCAGCTCCGACACGCCCGACGCACGCCACGCGCTCGCCCAGCTGCAGCCCCGGCAGCTCTCGGCCCGGGCCAGGACGCCGCTGCAGATATTCAAGATCGATCGCGTGGTGCTCGACCGTCTGCTGGCCGACGATCGCTTCGACGACGAGGCCAGCCAGGTGGAGGTGGTCGAGCTCGAGGAGGACGGCAGCGGCGACTGGATGACCCGCATGCTCGGTTCCGACCTCTTCAGCCGCCTGCCCGCGGCGAACATCCAAAACATCTTCACCAGCATGGAGGCGGTCACGACCCGCGCCGGCGAGGTCGTCATCGAGCAGGGCGCGGGGGGCGACTACTACTACGTCATTCAGAGCGGCCGCTGCCTGGTGACGCGCAAGTCGGCCACCAACGGCGAGGTGACGAAGCTCGCGGAGCTCGGCGAAGGCGATGGATTCGGCGAGGAGGCGCTGGTGTCGGACTCGCGACGCAACGCCACCGTGACCATGCTCAGCGACGGTCAGCTGATGCGGCTCGCGAAGAGCGCGTTCAACGAGCTCATCAGGGAACCGACGCTGGTCTCGGTGAGCTACAACCAGGCGCTGGGACTCGTCGACGAAGGCGCCATCTGGCTGGACGTGCGCTTCCCCGACGAGCACCAGGCGACCGGCATCCCGGGAAGCACCAACCTGCCGCTCAATGCCCTGCGCAGCAAGATGCGTAGCCTCGATGCGGAGAAGCGCTACGTCGTTTACTGCGACACCGGTGGGCGAAGCTCCGCGGGCGCTTTTCTGCTCGCCCAGCGCGGCTTCGACGCCTGCTACCTGGCGGGCGGATTGATGCACAGCCCCAACGGCGCGGGCGCCAAGGATACGGCGTCCACCAAGTCGCAGGCGCGAAAGCCGGCCATTACCGTGCCCGATCGACGCAATAGCAGCGCACCGCCGACGCGGCGCGCCGCGCATGCGCCGCGCGACCGGCGCAGCACAGAGCTCGCCGCCGGCCACGCGCAGCGCATGGCCCAGGAGCTTGCGGCGGTCAAGCGCGAGCTCGAGCAGGCGCTCAAGCTCAAGTCCGAGGCCGAGGACGCGCGCCAGGCGGTCGAGCGCGCCATGAAGGAACGCCTGCGCAGGGAACACGAGAAAATCGAAGCCGACGCGCTGCAGGCCAAGAAGGCGATCGAGGAGAGCCAGCGTCTGAAGAAGGAGATCCTGAAAATCCGCCAAGCGGCGGAAAAAGAGGAGAACGCCAGGGCCGGCCGCCAGCGCGACTTCGATCGCAACACGGCCGACAGCGAGAAGCGCCTCTTCGAGGAGAAAAAGCGTCTCGAAGCCGATTTCCAGAAAACCGCCAAGGCACTCGCCGATCTCGAGCGGGAGCGCAAGCGCGCCGAGGCGAAGCTGCGCGAGGAGATGGCCGCGCTCGAGAAGCGCACCGAGGAAACGCAGCGTCGACTCGCTACGGCGGAGAAGCAGAAGGCGGAGGCGGAAAACGCGCGCCGCGCCGCCGAGGAGGCCATGGAGGATTCCCTGCGAACGACCCGTGCCCAGCTCGAAGCCGACGCCAAGCTTCAAAAGGAGGCCGCGGTCGAGCTCGCACGGCTGAAGAAAGAGGTCGAGGAGGCCCGCAGCGCGATGGAGCTCGAGCGCAATCGCAAACGCATGCGTGAAGACGAGCTGCGCAACTTCAGACAGGAGACCGAGACCAGGCTTCAGCAGGAAGAGAAGCGTCTCAAGGCCGAGCAGACCCGGCACGAGGAGAACCTCGCCAGGCTTGCGAAGATGAGAGAGTCGGCCGAGCGCGAGATCCGCGAGGAACGCGAGGCGCTAAAGCGCGCCTCTGAGGAGGCTTCCAAGCGCTTGGCGCAAGCGCAGCAGCTCGAGCAGGAGCTCGAGTCGGCGCGCCGAGAGACCGAGAGCAGCGTCCAGCGCAAGCGCGAGGAGCTGCGCGCGCTCGAAGAGCGTTTGCGCGCCGACGAGAAAAAGATGATGCAGCGTGTTCAGGACACGCTTTCCGTGGAACGCCAGAAGCTCGAGGCGGAGCTTGCCGGCAGCCGTGAGGCGCTGGCGCGTGCACAGAAGCAGGCGCGCGAGGCCGCCGAGGCCGAGCGACGCGCCGCCGAGCAGGAAGCCGAGCGCGTCATCGCCGAATACAAAAACGCGCACCAGAGCGTGCTCGCGGGCGAGCTCGAGAAGCTGAGAGCCCAGCGCATGCAGCTCGAGGCGGAGGCCGAGCGCGCGCAGCGCACGCTCGCCGAAGCCCAGCGCATCCAGCGCGAGGCCCAGAAAAACCAGAAGAACGCCCAGAGAGAGCTGGAGAAGCTGCGCTCGAGCGAGAAGCGCTCGGGACAGGAGAAGGCCAAGCTCACCGCGCGCATACACGAGCTCGAAGAGCAGTTCAGCCGCGCCTCCCACGAGTTCGAAGCCACGGAACGCGCCAGGCAGGTGGCCGAAGCGGCGCGCGATGCGACCGCTGCAGAGCTCGAACGCCAGCAGGAGGAAGAGGATCGCCTGCTCGACGACAGGCAGCGCATCATCGGCCCGGATAAGCTTGCCGAGCTGAAACGCATGCGTGACCGGCTCGTCGGCGATTCCCAGGGCGGGAAACGAAGGAAAAAGGCCTGATGCTCGACCTTCTGGTCCGACGCGCGAATCTCGCCGACGGCCGACGTGAAGTGGATATCGCGTGTCGCGATGGACGCATCGTCGAGGTCGCGCCGGGCATCGACGCCGCGCAATCGGCCGAGCTGATCGACGCCGACGGCTGCCTCGTGACGCCGCCCTTCGTCGACAGTCACTTCCACCTGGACTCGACGCTTTCCTACGGCCGGCCGCGGATCAACCGCTCGGGAACCCTGATCGAAGGCATCGCGCTTTGGGGCGAGTTCGCCGAACATCTGTCCGCCGACGACGTCAAAGCGCGGGCGCGGGCACTGTGCCACTGGGCCATCGCGCGCGGCAACCTGGCGATACGCAGCCACGTCGATGTCTCCAACCCCGAGCTCGTGGCGGTGCGCGCACTCCTCGAGCTTCGCGAGGAGCTTGCGCCCTGGCTCGATCTGCAGCTGGTCGCCTTTCCCCAGGAAGGTTACCTGCGCAATCCCCGCGCCCGCCAAGCCCTCGCTGCGGCGCTCGATCTGGGCGTCGACGTGGTCGGCGGCATCCCGCACTTCGAGCGCACCATGGCCGAAGGGGCCCGCTCGGTGACCCTGCTCTGCGAGCTCGCCGCCGAGCGCGGTCTGCCCGTGGACATGCACTGCGACGAGTCCGACGATCCGGCCTCGCGGCACATCGAGACGCTCGCCTGCGAGACCACCCGCCTCGGCATGCAGGGGCGCGTCACCGGCTCGCACCTCACCTCCATGCACGCGATGGACAATTACTACGTCTCGAAGCTCCTTCCCCTGATGCGGGAGGCGGGGGTGAATGCGGTCGCCAATCCACTCATCAATATCATCCTGCAGGGGCGCCACGACGCCTATCCCAAGCGCCGCGGCATGACGCGGGTCAAAGAGATGATGGCGAGCGGCATCAACGTCGCCTTCGGCCACGACTGCGTCATGGATCCCTGGTACGCGCTCGGCACCCACGACATGCTCGAGGTCGCGCACATGGGCCTGCATGTCGCGCACATGACCGGTGTCGACGAGATGCGCGCGTGCTTCGACGCGGTGACCGGAAACGGCGCGCGTACGCTGGGGCTGGATGGTTACGGGCTCGAGCCCGGCTGCAACGCCGACATGGTGATCCTGCAGGCGGCGGATGCCATCGAGGCGCTGCGCACGCGCCCACCGCGGCTGCAGGTGATCCGCCGCGGCCGCATCATCGCCAGCACGCCGCGGTCAAAGGCGACGCTCACTCTCGGCGAGGAATCCATCGAGGTCGACTTCGCCGCGCCGTCCTTATCGGACTGAAGCGGGCGAGCTCAGCCCGCCTCGAAGCGAACGCGCCGCCCTACTCCGCCGCCATCGCCGGCAGATCGCCGATGCGCTCGGCATCGGCCTTGAGCACGCGTGCGGCTTCTTCCAGCCCGAGGCTCTCCTGTCCTTTACGCCCCAGGCGCCGGATGGATACGCTGCGCTCCTCCACCTCGCGCTTGCCGACCGCGATCAGCACCGGCACCTTCTGCACGCTGTGCTCGCGCACCTTGTAGTTGATCTTCTCGTTGCGCAGATCGACCTCCACGCGCAGCCCGCCGGCGCGCAAGACCTGCGCAACCTCGCGCGCGTAGTCGTCGCCGTCGGACGTGATGGTCGCGACCACCACCTGCAGCGGCGCCAGCCACATGGGCAGCCGGCCGGCGTAGTGCTCGATGAGAATACCCGCGAAGCGCTCCAGCGAGCCGAACAGCGCCCGGTGCAGCATCACCGGTGTGTGCTTGTTGCCATCCTCGCCGATGTAGTGAGCACCGAGCCGCTCGGGCAGATTGAGATCCACCTGCAGCGTGCCGCACTGCCAGTCGCGGCCGATGGCGTCGCGCAGCACGAACTCGAGCTTCGGCCCGTAGAACGCGCCCTCGCCGGGGTTGAGCGTGTAGTCGAGGCCGCTCGACTCGATCGCGGCGCGCAGCGCCGCCTCGGACTTGTCCCAGATGTCGTCGGAGCCGACGCGCTTCTCGGGCCTGTCGGCGAACTTGATGTGCACGTCCTCGAAGCCGAAGTCGCGGTAGATGCCGAGGATAAGCTTGCACACCGCGATGCACTCGTCGGTGATCTGATCCAGCGTGCAGAAAATGTGCGCGTCGTCCTGGGCGAAGGCGCGCACCCGCAACAGCCCGTGCAGCGCGCCCGAGGGCTCGTAACGGTGCACCTTGCCGAACTCCGACATGCGAACCGGCAGCTCCCGATAGCTGCGAATGCCGTGCTTGAACACCTGCACGCATCCGGGACAGTTCATGGGCTTGAGCGCGTACACCCGCTCGTCGGGCGTCTCGGTGGTGTACATGTGCTCGCCGAAGGTTTCCCAGTGCCCGGACTGCTCCCAGAGACTTCGGTCCATGATGTCGGGCGTGTTGATCTCCAGGTAACCGGCTTCCTGCTGGCGCCGGCGCATGTAATCGACCAGGCTCAGGAACAGCGTCCAGCCCTTGGGATGCCAGAAGACCGCGCCCGGCGCCTCCTCCTGGAAGTGAAAGAGGCCCATCTCGCGCCCGAGACGTCGGTGATCGCGCCGCTCGGCCTCCTCGAGCTGGTGCAGATAGGCCTTGAGCTCCTTGTCGCTCGGCCAGGCGGTGCCGTAGATGCGCTGCAGCATGGCGTTGCGCGAATCGCCGCGCCAGTAGGCGCCGGCCACCTTGGTCAGCTTGAAAGCGGTGCCCAGTCGGCCTGTGGAAGGCAGGTGGGGACCGCGGCAGAGATCGATGAACCCGCCCTGGCGATAAAGCGTGATGGCCTCGCCGGCGGGGATGTCCTCGATGATCTCGGCCTTGTAGGCCTCGCCCTGCTCGCGGAAGAAACGCGCTGCCTCGTCGCGATCCCAGACTTCGCGGGTGATGGTCTCGTCGCGGGCGACGATCTCGCGCATGCGCGCCTCGATGCGCTCGAGATCCTCGGGCGTGAAGGGCTGCTCGCGGGCGAAGTCGTAGTAAAAGCCGTTCTCGATCGCCGGCCCGATGGTGACCTGGGTCTCCGGATACAGCTCCTTCACCGCCTCGGCCATGACGTGGGCGGCGTCGTGACGCAGGAGCTCGAGCCCGTCGGGCTCGGCGGCGGTGACAATGGCGACCTCGGCGTCGTCCTCGACGAGCGTGCCGAGGTCCCTGAGCTCACCGTCGATGCGCACGGCGAGCGCATCCTTGGCGAGACGCTTACCGATGTCGGCAGCGATCTCGGCGCCGGTCAACGGCGCCGCGTAGCTTCGCATCGAGCCATCGGGCAGACGGATATCAGGCATCGTCCAATCATCCTGCAGCGGCACATCCCGGCGCGCCACCAGACAAAAAGAGGTAATGGTAAACGCACTCAAAGGGCGAGACAATTTACACGCCGGGCTCGGCGCCCGGCAGGTGTTGGCTGCCAGGAGGGGATCCCATGGATATCTCAGAGAAAGTCATCATCATTACCGGGGCCGCCCGGGGCCTCGGGCAGACCTATGCGCGGCGTTTCGCCGAGCTCGGCGCCCACCTCGTGATCTGCGACACGCGCAGCTGCGAGGAGACCGCTTCCATCTGCAGGGATCTGGACGCCGAGATCGTCGCCATCGACACCGACGTCACCGACGCCGACAGCACCAAGGCCATGGCCGATCATGCCGTCGAGCAGTTCGGCGGCATCGACGTTCTGGTCAACAACGCGGCGCTGTTCGGCAGTCTCGGCTTCGCCCCCTTCGACAAGCTCGACGAGCAGGAGTGGGACGCCACCATGAACGTCAACGTCAAGGGCATCTGGAACTGCTGTCGCGCGGTCGTGCCCCACATGCGCCACACCGGCGGCGGCTCCATCGTCAACATCAGCTCGCTCGCGGCGATCTACGGCATGCCTAACGGCCTGCACTACACCACGTCGAAGGCCGCCGTCATCGGTCTCACCCGCGGACTCGCCCGGGAGGTGGGCCGCTTCAACATCCGCGTCAACGCCGTGGCGCCCAACGTCGTCGACACCGAGGCCGCCGGCGAGTTCTTCGGCGACAAGAAGGAAAAGCTCATGGAAGCGACGACGGCGCAGATGGCGCTGCGCAAGCCGGTCGAGCCCGACGATCTTTTCGGCACGATACTGTATCTGGCGAGCGATCAGAGCTCGCGCACCACCGGGCAGACCATCATGGTCGACGGCGGCACGGTGTTTCTGTAAAGGCCGGCAAAACTTCAAGGATCGCCGACTCTGTTCAGCGCTCCTCGTTTACACCCTCACCCCTGTCCCCTCTCCCATCGAGGGAGAGGGGAACCCTTCGTTCTGCATTGAAGATTCGGCTGGACGTGGTGAGGACCAACCGCCACCGTTGAGAACGCGCTAGGCGGCGCGTTTGAGCTCGATCTTCCAGCGGTTGTCGTCGAGGCTGTGCTCGGTGGCGTAGCTGGGATCGAAGCCGTCTTCGCCCCAGCTGCTCGCGAGCGTCTCGTCCATCAGGAAATCGCGGTGGGTCGCCACCGCCGCCTCGACCGCATCGCTGCCGGTGACGCGCAACACGATGCGATCCGAGACCTCGAGCCCGGCCTGCTTGCGCGCTTCCTGAATGGTGCGCACCAGCTCGCGCGCCAGCCCCTCCTCGAGCAGCGCGTCATCGAGGCGCGTGTCGAGCCCGACCAGGTAACCGCCCTCCTCGGCGCACGCGTAGCCCTCGGCGGCGACGCTCTCCACCAGCACGTCCTCGGCCTCGAAAGCGATGGTCTCGCCATCGACATCGAGCTCGAAGCCCTGACCGGCCGTGGCCGACGAGGCGATGCGCGCCGCGTCTGCTTCGGCGAGCGCCGCACGGATGGCGGGAATGCGCTTGCCGTAGCGCTTGCCGATGCGCGGCAGATTGGGCTTCAGGCGGTAGCTGACGAGCGCCGCGTCGGCGGCGACGAGCTCGAGCGACTTGACGTTGAGCTCCTCGAGAATCTGCTCCCGGTGCGCCTGCACGGCCGCGGCCGCGGCTTCGTCGGGCACCCGCACCAGCAGGCGCGCGAGCGGCTGGCGCACGCGCAGGCGCGTGTCGTTGCGCGCCGCGCGCCCGAGCCCGACGACCCGCTGCACGACGTCGAACTGCTCGATGAGGGCACGGTTGCGCTTGGCGGCATCCGCCACCGGCCAGTCGGCCATGTGTACGCTCATGGGCGCGCCCGCGTCCACCGCGCGCACCAGGTTCTGATACATGGCCTCGGAGAGGAACGGCATGAGCGGCGCCATCAGCCGATGCACCACGTGCAGGCACTCGAAGAGCGTCAGATAGGCCGCCTGCTTGTCCTCGCCGGCGGCCGCCTTCCAGAAGCGCCGGCGATTGCGCCGCACGTACCAGTTGCTCAGCTGGTCGACGAACGATTCGATGGCCTCACCGGCAGCGCGCGCGTCGTAGCGCTCCATCGCTTCGGTGACGGTATCGGTGGTGTGATGAAGCAGCGCGAGAATCCAGCGATCGATCTCCGGGCGTTTCTCCAGCGCCACGTCCTTCGACAGGTCGACCGCATCGAGGCGCGCGTAGAGGACGAAAAAGCCGTAAGTGTTCCACAGCGTGTTGATGAACGTGCTGGCGACCTCGCGAACGAGCTCCACCGAGATACGCTTTTGAACCTCGGGCGCGATGCGCGCCGCCAGGTACCAGCGCAGCGCGTCGGCGCCGACCGTGTCGAAGACGTCGTAGGGGTCGACGATGTTGCCGAGCGACTTGGACATCTTCTTGCCGTCCTTGTCGACGATGTGGGCGAGGCAGACGCAGTTCCGGAAGGCGACGCTGTCGGAGACCAGGGTGGCGATGGCGTGCAGGGTGTAGAACCAGCCGCGCGTCTGGTCGATGGCCTCGCAGATGTAGTCGGCCGGAAAATGCTCCTCGAAAAGCTCCTGGTTCTCGAACGGATAGTGCCACTGCGCATAGGACATGGCGCCCGAATCGAACCAGCAGTCGATGACCTCGGGCACGCGCCGGTAGGTGCGCCCGTTGTCGGGGTGCACGAAGGTCACCTCGTCGACCGCGGGCCGGTGCAGATCCAAATCGCGCAGCGATTCTCCGGTCAGCTTCTCGAGCTCTGCCAGCGAGCCGATGCACACGAAGTCCCCTTCGCCGTCGGTCCACACCGGCAGCGGCGTGCCCCAGAAGCGCTCGCGCGAGAGCGCCCAGTCGACGTTGTGCTCGAGCCAGTTGCCGAAGCGGCCGTCGCGGATGGTCTCGGGCACCCAGTTGATGGTCTTGTTGAGCGCGACCATGCGATCGCGGAAGTCGGTGGTGCGGATGTACCAGGCGTTCTTGGCGTAGTAGAGGAGCGGATCGCCGGTGCGCCACCCGTGCGGGTAGTTGTGCCGGTAGCTCTCGGCGCGATAGAGCAGACCGCGCTCGCGCAGCAGCTCGATGAGAACGGGGTCGGCCTCTTTGAAGAACCTGCCCGCTACCGGCGCCACCTGCGGCAGGAAATAGCCGTCGAGGCCGACGCCGTGCACCACCGGCAGCCCGTGCTTCTGCCCGAGAGCCAGGTCGTCGACACCGTAGGCCGGCGCGATGTGCACGATGCCGGTGCCGTCCTCGGTGGTGACGAAGTCCGCGGCGTGCACGCGGCAGATGTCACCCTCCGCCGGCAGGTAGTCGAACAGGCGTTGGTAGCGCAGACCGACGAGCTCGGCGCCCTTGACGACCTTGATCGTCTTGTAGGGAGTGTCGTGCAGCACGCTTTCGAGCAGATCCTGCGCGAGGATCAGCGTCTCGCCGCCGCTCTCGACCCAGGCATAGTCCAGATCCGGGTGCACCGCGAGAGCCATGTTCGAAGGCAGGGTCCACGGCGTCGTCGTCCAGACCAGGAATGACGCCGCGGCATCGTCTTCGAGGCGGAAGCGCACGGTGACCGACGGATCGTCCACTTCCTTGTAGCCGAGCGCCACCTCGTGGGAGGACAGCGTCGCGCCGATGCGCGGATCGTAGGGCACCACCTTGTAGCCCTGATAGATGAGCCCCTTGTCCCAGATGACCTTGAGCAGCCACCAGACCGACTCGATGTAGTCGTTGTCGAGGGTGTAATAGGCCTCATCCATGTTCACCCAGAAGCCCATGCGCTCGGTCATCTTCTCCCAGTCGCCGATGTAGCGCATCACCGACTCGCGGCAGCGGCGCGTGAACTCGGCGATGCCGACCTCTTCCTCGATGCGGCTCTTGTCGAAGATGCCGAGCTCCTTCTCGATCTCGTGCTCGACCGGCAGCCCGTGGGTGTCCCAGCCGGCCTTGCGCGGGCAGTGGAAGCCGCGCATGTGCTTGTAGCGCGGAAACATGTCCTTGAACGTGCGCGCCAGCACGTGGTGGATGCCGGGCTTGCCGTTGGCCGTCGGCGGCCCTTCGTTCCAGGTGTAGAGCGGCCGGCCCTCGCTCTGCTGCATGCTCTTGGCGAACACGTCCTGGTCACGCCAGAAGGCCAGCACCTGCTGCTCGAGCGCGGGCCCGTCGTAGCGTCCACCGACTTCTTCGAAGCTCATCGGTCCGTACTCCAAAAATAAAAAACCCCGGGTGATTCCACTGGCGTCGCAGCCAGTCGAATCATCCGGGGCGATGTCGATCGCGGTACCACCCGGCTTCACCGCGCTCTTGCGAGCCGCGGTCTCGGCGAGTGACGCACGGCGCCGCGCATCACTCCGGCCCTGTCACGGGGGCCACTCGGCTGAGCCTACTGGAGGTCACCCTCGTTCGGTCAGCGGCTCCAGGGGGATATTCGCCGGATTGCGTCTCGGGGCTCACACCGTCCCCCGCTCGCTCACGGGCGCAGTGGCCCGGCTACTCGTCCCTATCGTCGCCTTTCGGAGTATCGCGATTCTAGTGCAACGGCGCGCGAACGCAACAACGCCCCGGCAGGGGCGCCCGCGCCTCAGTCGCCGATTTTCTTGTGGAGATGCGGCAGGGTCTCGGCGTCGCCCGCTTTCATGTAGCGCGCCTCGCCGTCGTTGGCGGTGACGTTCTCGTAGACACCCTCGTCACGCTTGACGAGCTTGGTGAAGCCTTTTTCCTTCAAAGTGCTGTTGCCCGTCGGCACGTGGCCCGCCGGTGGCGCCGTCATCACCCGCCGCACCGGCGCGCTGGGATCGGTGTCGCCGAGCGGGATCTGCGCGACGTAACAGACCTCGCCCCAGATGCTGAGCACGGCATTCATGGGATGCACGACCTCGACGGTCTGGCCGTTGGCGTCGCAGTGGTACTCGTAGAGCGGCATTTGATCGAGCTTAGGCCCGCGCCCATGCGCCGTCCAGCGCCGCGGGGGACAAAATGTTATAAAGTAACAATCTGGCAGCACCCGACCATGAACGAGCCCCCGCACCCGCCGGCCGCCGAGCGCCTCATCGAGGCCCGCAACCTGAGCGTCCGTTTCCGCGACCGCACCATCCTCGATGCCGTCGACATGCACGTCTCGCGCGGCGAGATCGTGACGCTCATCGGCCTCAACGGGGCCGGTAAATCCACCCTGGTGCGCGCCCTGCTCGGGCTCATCGTGCCCGACAGCGGGCGCATCGAGCGCCGGCCGGGGCTGCGCATCGGCTACTCGCCGCAGCACCTGAACCTGGACCCGACGCTGCCGCTCAGCGTCGCGCGCTTTCTGACCCTGGGCTCGCCGCGCGTGCCACGCGCGCGGCTCGAGGCGCTGCTCGCGGAGGTGGGCATCTCGACGGTCCTCGACAGCCCCATCGCCGATATCTCCGGCGGCGAGCGGCACCGGGTGCTGCTTGCGCGGGCCTTGCTGAGAAAACCCGATCTGCTGGTGCTCGACGAGCCGCTCGCCGGTGTCGACGTCGCCGGCCAGTCGGAGCTCTATCGCCTCATCGCCAACATCCGCGATCGCTACGCCTGCGGCGTGCTGCTGGTCTCCCACGATCTGCACGTGGTCATGGCCGCCACCGATCGGGTCGTGTGCATCAACCACCACGTGTGCTGCACCGGGCGGCCCGAGGCGGTCACGCGGCACCCGGAATTCGTCGCCCTTTTCGGCCGGCACGTGGCCGAGGCGCTTGCGGTGTACAGCCACGACCACGACCACCAGCACGATGTCGACGGGGCGCCGGTGCCCCTCGGCGAAGCCATGGACGAAGGCTGATGGAGGATTTCTTCCTGCGCGCCCTGCTCGGTGGGACCGGCGTCGCACTGGCCGCCGGCCCGGTGGGTTGCTTCATCGTCTGGCGGCGCATGGTCTACTTCGGCGCAGCCCTGGCGCACTCCGCGCTGCTCGGCGTCGCGCTGGGCTTTCTGCTGGGCGTCGACCTGACCGTGGGCATCTTTGCGCTTTGTGTCGTGCTGGCGGTGCTGTTCGTGCTGCTCGAGCGCCAGCATCTGCTGCCCACCGACACCCTGCTCGGCGTGCTCGCGCACGTGGCGCTGGCGGCGGGCCTGGTGGTGGTGGCCTACCTCACCAGCCTGCGCGTGGATCTCATGGGCTATCTGTTCGGTGACATTCTCGCCATTACCGATACCGATCTCGCCGTCATCGCCGTCCTCGTCGCCGTCACCCTCGCCGGCATGGCCCTCATCTGGCGCAGCCTGCTCTCCATGACCGTGGACGAGGACCTGGCGGCGGTGGAAGGCGTGCCGGTGACCGGCGTGCGCCTCGGCTTCGTGCTCATGGTGGCCGGCGTGGTCGCCATCGGCATGAAGATCGTCGGCATGCTGCTGATCCTGTCACTCATTATTATCCCCGCGGCCGCCGCGCGCCGACTGGCGGCGACNNGGCCTTTACGCGTCGCTGCACTGGGATCTGCCCTCGGGCCCGTTGATCGTGGTAACCGCTGCCCTGATCTTCGCCCTCACACAGGCTTGGCCGCGCCCCCGGCGGGCAAGCGCCAACGCCGATCGCAGCGGGGCCACCCCGTGAGCGAAGGCTGCCGGCAGCGCGGCGCGTTCCCCGGGCCGGGACACGACCACCTGCGCTGTGTCGCCCAAGCGCTCGCCGAGGCGGCACGCATCTGCCGGGCCCGCGGCGTGCGGCTGACGCCGCTGCGCCGGCGGGTTCTCGAGATTGTCTGGCAGAGTCACAGGCCGCTCGGCGCCTACGACATGCTCGCGGTGCTCGCGGCGGAAGGCCGCTCGTCAGCGCCGCCGACGGTGTACCGGGCGCTGGAGTTTCTGCTCGAGCACGGGCTCGTGCACCGATTGTCGTCGCTGAACGCCTTCGTCGGCTGCAGCCGCCCGGGGCACGCGGGCTGCGGCCAGTTCCTCATCTGCCGATCCTGCGGCAACGCCGCCGAGCTCAACGACGGCGACGTCGAGCGCGCCATCACCCGCAGCGCCGCCTCCGAGGGCTTCGATGTCGACCGGCACACCGTCGAGGTGAGCGGCGTGTGCCCGGCGTGCCGCTGAAACGCGGCGGGCCATCGAAAATGCCGGCGCCATGCGGGCCTCGCGCGACCCGCTGCACCGCACCCTGGTAGGATCGGGCACCATGGTCACCAGCAGCTCGAGCATCCAGCCCACCGAAGGGCCCGCCTTCCTGCGCGATTTTCCCTCGGATCAGTCCGCCATCATCGAGGAAGCCCTCGAGGGGTGCGAAGCCGAGACCCTCGAGCACGCCCGCGCGGTGGCCGAGGTGCTCCACGAGCTCAACCTGGACCACGAGAGCGTCACCGCCGCCATCCTGCACATTCGGCAGCAGATGTCGGCGCGCCCGCCGGAGAACATCCGCCAGCAGTTCGGGCCGTCCGTCGCGCGCCTGGTGAACGGCCTCGGCAAGATGGACGCCATCGACGAGTACCGGCATGCGGCCACCTCACCGGGCAAGGACCGCAAGCAGATGGATCGCATCAAGAATCTGCTGCTCGCCATGGTCGAGGACGTGCGCGTCGTGCTCATGAAGCTCGCCGAGTTCCTGGTGCGCATGCGTCGCATGCGGGCGCTCGCGGCCGATGTGCGCACCGACATGGCGCACGCGAGCCTGGACGTTTACGCACCGCTCGCGAGTCGCCTGGGCGTGCGCCATTTCAAATGGGAGCTCGAGGACCTGGCACTGCGCGAGCTCGAGCCCGAGACTTACAGGCAGATCGCCAGCCAGCTTCAATCGCGCCGCGGAGAGCGCGAGCGCTTCATCGAGAAGGTGGTCGCAACGCTATCGGAGGCGCTCGCCGATGCCGGCATCGATGCCCGTATCAGCGGACGCCCGAAGCACATCTACAGCATCTGGAAAAAGATGCGCGACAAGCAGCTGAGCTTCGATCAGGTCTTCGACCTGCGCGCCGTGCGCGTGCTGGTCGACGAGGTCGGCGACTGCTACTCGGCGCTCGGTGTCGTGCACGGGCTGTGGACGCACATCCCCAAAGAGTTCGACGACTACATCACCCATCCGAAACCGAACCGCTATCAGTCCCTGCACACGGCGGTCATCGGACCTTCCGGGAGGACGCTCGAGGTGCAGATCCGCACCCACGAGATGCACGCCCACGCCGAGTACGGCGTCGCGGCCCACTGGCGCTACAAAGCCGGCGGCGGACAGCGGGAGGCGGATCTCGAAGCCAAGGTGGACTGGCTGCGCCAGGTGCTCGAGTGGAAGGAGCACGGCGGCGACGGCGAGGATCTTCTCGATCAGCTCGATACCGAGCTGCTCGGCGACCGCGTGTACGTGGTCACACCGCGCGGGCAGATCCACGACCTGCCGGTGGGCGCGACGCCGCTCGACTTCGCCTACCAGGTGCACACCGACGTCGGCCACCGCTGCCGCGGCGCCAAGATCAACGGCGCCATGGTTCCGCTGACCCACGCGCTGCAGTCCGGCGATCAGGTGGAGATCCTCACCACACGCAACGCCACACCGAGCCGCGACTGGCTCAACCCCAACCTCGGCTACCTGAAGACGGCGCGCGCCCGGGCCAAGGTGCGACACTGGTTCCGTCAGCAGAACTACGACGAGAATCTCGCCGACGGGCTGGAGATATTCCAACGCGAGCTGAAGCGCTTCGGCATCAGCGAGCCGGATCGCGCCCGCCTCGCGGCGCGTTACAACTACAAGCGCTTCGACGATCTGCTCGCCGGTATCGGCCGCGGCGACGTGACTCCCGGCCAGCTCGCCGCCGCGCTGCAGGACGAGCTGCCGGAAAAGCCGCTGGCGCCGCTTCCCAGGCCGCGCCGGCCGGTGGCGCCGCGGCGCGACGGCGAGGTGCGCATCAGCGGTGTCGGCAACCTGCTCACGCAAATCGCCGGGTGCTGCAAGCCGGTGCCACCCGAGCCCATCGTCGGCTTCATCACCAAGGGCCGCGGCGTCAGCATCCACCGCAGCGACTGCGCCAACGTGCTGCGCCTCGGCAGCGCGGAACGCGCCCGCGTCATGGAGGTCGACTGGGATACCACGGGACGGGACACCTATCCGGTGAATGTGCAGCTCGCCGCCTACGATCGCCCGGGGCTGCTACGCGACATCACCACCGTGGTCGCGAATGAAAAAGTCAACGTCGCCGCGCTCACATCGGACGTGGACGGACGCGAGCAGATGGCGCACGTGCGCTTGACGGTGGAGGTCACGGATTTGGCCGAGCTCAGCCGGGTCATGGACCGGCTGAGCCACCTGGCCAATGTCGTGGAGGTGCGTCGCTCGGGCTGACGCCCGGCGCTGCTGGATGCGCCGGGCGCCGAGCGCATCAATCCCGGGCGACCGCGTAGAGCATTTCCTCGATCTCGCTGTCGCTGAGGCGGCGGCGCTGATACATACTCCCGGCGAGCGCCGCCAGCTCCCGGCAGAGCTCGATTTCGCGCTGGTGCACGACGCCTCCGCTCACGAGCGCGTCGTAAACCCGCTTCTCCACTTCCCACGCACCGAAGTCGGGGCTTGCGGTGGCAAAGGTTTTTTCCCTAGTCATTGTTTCGGACCCATGAATCAAGTTGCCGGCTAGGATGCAATAGCCGTTGGCGACGAACTGTGGGAACCGCCACAGGTCCCGGGGGGTCGCGCAGGGGCCGGAATCGGCCGCGCGGCAACCGGCTCTCGTGCAATTCATGCACAAGGTGCCCTGCTCGCGATGTACCCGATAGGGGTCCTCAATATCTAAAGTAAATTCTCATGGTTTAAATAAAAATATCTAAAAATCAATTAACTACAGAGCATATCTAACCTGAAAGTTTTGATTTGACGGCCTTGCCTGGCAATGCGGGCAGCGCCGATTGCACGGGTGGACCGACTTCACAAAACCGCGCCGCTCGTCGCGGCTCGGGGGAAGCGCGCGCACGCCGCGCCAACTGTCCGCTGCGGGCCCGGCGGGCCTCCCCGCCCGGCGCGCCGCACCGGCATGCATCGAGTCCCTCGCCCCCCGGCCGAGCGTCGGTGTACTCTAGCCGCCGTCCGCGAACACGTCGCACCAGCCGAGGAATCGCATGAAGCCGTCCGATGGCCGACCCGTTGGGCGCCAGACCCTCTCTTGGGCGCTCTACGACTGGGCGAACTCGGCCTTTGCGACCACCGTGCTGGCGGGATTTTTCCCGCTCTTCTTCAAGAAGTACTGGAGCGCCGGCAGCGACGTCACCGTCAGCACCTTCCAGCTCGGCGTCGCCAATGCCACCGCCAGCCTGGCGGTGGCCGCGCTTGCCCCGATCCTCGGCGCCATCGCCGATCGCAGCGGCGCGCGCAAACGCTACCTGCTGCTGTTCGCCGGCATGGGCATCGTCATGACCGGCTGCCTCGCGCTGGTGGCCCAGGGGCAGTGGCCCATCGCCGTGTTCATCTATCTGTTTGCGCTCATCGGCTTCTCCGGCGCTAATGTCTTCTACGACGCGCTGCTGCTCGACGCGGCGCCCCACGGCCGCATCGATCGGGTCTCGGCCCTCGGATTCGCGCTCGGCTATCTGGGGGGCGGCGTGCTGTTCAGCTTCAACGTGATCCTGACCCTGTATCCAACGAGCTTCGGGCTCCCGGACGCCACCGCTGCGGTGAAGGTCTCGTTCGTGAGCGTGGCCATCTGGTGGGCGGTGTTCTCCATCCCGCTCGTGGTGTCTTTTCGGGAGATCCCTCTCTCGCAGCCGCTCACCGGCTGGGCGGCGGTGAAGGCCGGCTTTTCCCAGCTCTCGGGCACGTTCCAGGCGTTACGTCACATGCGCGTGGTGTTCTTGTTCCTGATCGCCTACTGGCTCTACATCGACGGCGTGCACACCATCATCCGCATGGCCATGGATTACGCGCTCGCCATCGGCTTGAATTCCAATCGCCTGATCGTCGCCCTGCTGCTCACCCAGTTCGTGGGATTTCCGGCGGCCCTGGCCTTCGGGCGCCTCGGCGATCGAATCGGCGCGAAGCCCGCCATCCTCGCCGGCCTCGGCGTCTATGTCTTTGCCTGCGTGTGGGGCTATTTCATGCGCGAGACCTGGGAGTTCTTCGTGCTCGCGGGGCTCATCGGGCTGGTCATGGGGGGTGTCCAGGCCCTGTCCCGGGCGCTCTACGCGCGCCTCATCCCCGCCAACAAGAGCGGCGAGTTTTTCGGCTTCTACAACATGCTGACCAAGTTCGCCCACGTCCTGGGCCCGATTCTCGTCGGCATCGCGGCGACCGTATCGGACGAACCGAAGTGGGTGCTGCTTGCGCTCATGCCGTTGTTCATCGGCGGCGGCATGCTGCTCGCCGTCGTTCGCGAGAAACAGGCGACGCGCGTCACCTAGGGGCCTGTCTACAAGGCGGCGATGTCCGATTCGAGGCGCTGCAGCAGCGGCGGGTTCGGCGGACCGTAGCGAAGGTCCAGGTAAGTATTGGTGATGCTCCGTACCGAATCGGCCGGCAACGGCGTGTCACGCTGCACGCGGACAGCAAAACCCTGCGGCGTCTCCCCGGTTTTCGGCTGTAGCCCCGACTTGCGGACAAACCTGTCATAGAGAACGGCAGCCCGGTCCCTCGGCGGCGGCCGGTAGCGCAGCATCAGCGCCAGGCTGATCAGCATCGTGATCCCCGTGACCAGGGCAACCAGCGTGAGAAGCATCTGGCGCCAGTCGGGATCGTCCATGCCAAGCCAGCTCATGAAGCGTTCCTGGTTTTCGGGGCCATAGCCCAGCACCCACTCGTTCCACTTGGCGTTCGCTGCGTCCCAGGTCAACACCAGGTTGTGCAGCAGCCTCGATGGGGCGGAAAGCCCCCACGCGGCAGCGGCGCCCTCGAACATCGCGCCGGTGCGCCCGGCGTCGATCCGTTCCGGTGCGACGGCGGCTGTCGGGTCGACACGGCGCCAGCCGGCTCCCTCCAGCCACACTTCGGTCCACGCGTGTGCGTCGGACTGACGGACGATCATGTAATCGCCCAAAGTGTTGAGTTCACCGCCCTGGTAGCCCACGACAATGCGGGCGGGTATGCCGGCAGCGCGCATCATGACGGCGAAAGCCGAAGCATAGTGCTCGCAAAATCCGCGCCGGGTCTCGAACAGGAAGCGATCGACCGGATTGCTGCCGAGCGGGGGCGGCTCCAGCGTGTAGTAATACTCCTCCTGGTTGAACTTCGTCAGCACCGCGTTGATGAATGCCTCGTCGGAATCGGCTGCGGCACGCAGGGTCCGCGCCAGCTCTGTCGTTCGGGGATTACGGCTCTCCGGAAACTCGAGGTACCAGTTACGGCGGTAAGGATGCAATTCGCGGTCAATGCGGTAATTGGTATAAGAGACGGCTTTGTAGGCGATGCGCTGGTCGATCGGGTGCACGCGGGCAAGCTGGTGTTGCGGGCCGAGGAACGTGCTCTCCAGCTCCCAGTGGTAGGGTATGTCGAGCGCGAATACCCAATGTTGCCGCGTTGGCTCCAGCGTCAACTCGTAGTGCACGGGCTGGCCCGAGGTCTCGGTGTTTTTCAGGGCGCCGCTGGATATCCTGGGTTCCGATATCCCCGACCAGGTACGACCGTCGAAACGGTGCAGCACCAGGCCACGCCAGTAACGAGCCCTGGGTTCCGGCACCGCGCCTTCGAATTTCACTCGGAACGCCACGGCGTCGGATTTCGATAGCGCACTGACGTCGCCGGGACTGATCGTGTCGCTGAGTCCCGAGACCGCGGTGCCGGTATCGATCGGCACAGCCCAGAATGGGGTGGCTATGCGCGGAAAGAAGATCCACATCGCAAGCGCGAGCGGAGCAGCGTACATGATCATGCGGCTGCTCGTACCGAGGCTGCGCTGAAGCGGCTCCGCATCGTCGGCTGCCGTCTTCAGCCACGCCGTCATGATGAGGATGACGCCGAGCACGAGATAGGGCAGCGACCAGAGGTACTGCTCCCTCAACAGTGACGACATCACGAGAAAGATGGCAATGAAAAGAAGCACGAACTGGTCGCGGCGCTGGCGGGTCTCGAGGAGCTTCAGCGCGGCCATGATGGCCAGCAGCGCCGACCCCGGGCCGACGCCGCTGATCGTGTTGTAGGTATAGAGCACGCCGAAGAAGCAGGCGAGCGCCAGCGATGCGCGCAGCAGCGTTGGCGGCACGGGCTTGCGGCGTACCTCGATCGAGTATCGCCAGATCGCGCAGGTCAGCAGCGCCCCGGTTATCCACGCCGGCAGGTACGGCACGTGCGGCAATAGCGCGAAAGCCAGCGCGAGCAAGGTCCAGGGCAGGCTGGCGAGCAGCGAGCCGTCGGTGCCGCGTGCCCTAGCCATCGGCATCTTCCAGCCCGAACAGCGCCAGCGCCTCCAGGCATTGGCGGCGGTGGGCCTCGCCGTGCGCCGGAGGGAACGACTGACCGGGGAGCCGCAGGCCATAGTCTTCCCGTGTCCTGTCGGCATCGATAATCCAGCGCGTGAGGATGGATAGCCGCTGCTCGAGATCGTCTGCGACAACCGCGTCGAAGTCGAACCACTGGCTGCTCATGTCGGCGCCGGCAAATTGCTTGGACAGCAACTGGTCGTTGCGTGCATACGCCTTCCAGGCAACGTTGCGCGGCGAATCGCCGGTGTGGAACTTGCGCAGGCCAGCGAAGTCTTCCTCGCCCCGTGCATCGTGTTGCCGATGCCCCAGCGCCGTCTGCGTTGCGGGCGGCGGCGGTGCATGATCGGCCGGGTGGGGGTAGACAGTGCCTTGCGGATACATGTGCAGCCAAGCCCACGAACGAAACAGTTCGAACGGAAACAGGGTGCGAATGCCGAAGCGCTCGAGCGTGATCCGGCCGCGCCGCTCGGTCCTGACGGGGAGCACGAGTATCTTGCTCTCACCCGGCTCCAGGTCCTTGATGTCGCTTTGCACGTCGTCGATATTGAGTCGAATGCGCTGGCGCGGGCTTTTCGAGCGGTTGGCAACCGCGATACGGAACTGCGCTGACTGTCCGGCGAATACCGGCTCGGTGCCCGCGAAACTCACTTCCAGCCCGACGAGGTTGCGCTGGCACTGGTGCATGGCCACGAAGCCGAGGCCGACCAGCATGAACGTCAGCACGAACGACAGGTTGTTGTTGTAGTTCATCGAGCCGAGCAGCATCGCGAACGTCATCATCGCGAAGACGAGGCCGACACCTGTCGGCAGGATATAAATGCGGCGAGGCTCGAGCCGCGTAACGGGCTCGTCTTTTCCCTGCCGCTTGCGCGCCCAGAGGCGAACTCGCCTGCTGGCAGCCGCGTTGATACCCGGCAGCAGCCGGCTAGGGGATGGCCACCGAGTCGAGGACATGCTGGCACATCTCGGCGGGGCTGCGAAAACTGGTATTGCCCGCGGGTTTCAGGCGATGCCCGGCAACGGCGGCGAATACGGCCTGCACGTCGTCCGGGAACACGCCCGAGTGGCGCTCCACGAACGCATGTGCCCTGGCGGCCGCTGCCAGAGCCTGTGCTCCGCGTGGCGACAGGCCGATTTCGATATCCGGCGATTCCCGGGTCTGGCAAACGAGGGCCTGAATGTAATCGACCAGATGCTCGCTCATGTGAACTTTTGCGGCATCCTCCTGCAACGTCGTCAAGATATCAGGCGTCATTGCGGGTGTGACGCTTTCGAGCATGCTGCGCCTGTCTTCACCGGTGATGAGCTCGCGTTCGTTTTCTGCGTTCGGATACCCGAGGGCGAGACGCATCAGGAATCGGTCGAGCTGCGATTCGGGCAAGGGGAAAGTACCGATCTGATCGGCTGGATTCTGTGTCGCAACGACAAAGAAAGGCATAGGCAACGCACGCGTATCGCCGTCGACAGACACTTGCTGCTCTTCCATGGCTTCGAGCAGCGCGCTCTGCGCTTTCGGCGTTGCGCGATTGACCTCGTCGGCGAGTATCAGTTGCGCGAAGATCGGGCCGGGCTGAAACTCGAACTTGCCGCTATCCCTCCTGAATACCGAGACGCCCACGATATCGGCGGGCAGCAGGTCGCTGGTGAACTGTATGCGCCGGTAGCTCAGCCCGAGTACTTTCGCCAGCGCCTGGGCGAGCGTCGTCTTCCCCAGACCTGGAAGATCTTCGATCAGCAGGTGGCCGCGGGCGAGCAGGCAGGCGAGCGCGATCGCGATCTGCCTGTCCTTGTCCAGGATGATCCTGCCCAGCAAGACACGCGCGCGCTCCAGCGCCTGGCGGCCGGTGTCTTTGCCGAGCGGTATCTTTTCCAGCGGGCTTCCGCCGTGCATATGCTGCTCCCTGCGTGGGGCGAACCGGAGTGATCTTCCGATTATGTCACCACTATGGTCGCGGAACCGCACGCCTTTTGCACTTGCGGGCGGTTCAGAGTGTGATGCAGTCCTCAGAAACTCCGGGCGTCAACCGAGTTCGTCGAGTTTTTCGAGCTGCTCGCTCAACTGCGCGACCTGGCGCTCGAAGTCGGCAGCGCGCTGCTTCTCCTGTGTGACCACATCTGCGGGGGCATTGTTCACAAAATTCGGGTTGTCGAGCTTGGAGCGGGAGCGGGCAAGGTCAGCCTGCACCTTGTCCAGCTGTTTGCCAAGCCGTTTGCGCTCGGCGTCGACGTCGATCAATCCCTTCATCGGTACCAGCAATCGCAACTCGTCGAGAAGCGCTGTGGCGGCGGCCGGCGGTTCTTCAGCGTCTCCGAGCAGCGTTACCGAATCGACCCGGCCGACGCGCTGCAGCAGAGAAGCGTGTTCGTCCGCACGGCGCTCGTCGGTTTCGGACGCGTTTTCCAGGATGACCGGCAGCGGTTTGCCTGGCGGGATGTCCATTTCTCCGCGAATCTGCCGCATGCCGAGGATGAACTTCTTCAGCCATTCGATATCCGCGACCGCCTCGACGTCGGCGTCGCCGGCGGCGGGCTGCGGGTAAGGCCGCAGCATGATGGTCGCAGCCTCGATGCCGGCTCGCGGTGCAACCTGCTGCCAGATCTCCTCGGTGACGAATGGCATGATGGGGTGCAGCAGGCGCAGCAGGCTTTCCAGGATCTCGATCAGCGTCCTGCGAGTGCCGCGCCGCGCTGCAGCCGAGGACGAGTCCGACTGCAGCACCGGCTTGGACAGTTCCAGGTACCAGTCGCAGAATTCGTGCCAGGTGAACTCGTAGATCGCCTGCGCGGCGAGGTCGAGTCGATAGCCGTCGAAGTTCCTGTGCACGGAAGCGACGGTCTCGTCGAAGCGTGCACGTATCCAGCGGTCGGCCGAGCTCAGTTCGACGTCGCCGTCATCGAGCTCTTCAGTATTCATCAGCACGTAACGCGCGGCGTTCCAGAGCTTGTTGCAGAAGTTCTTGTAGCCTTCGATGCGGCCGAGGTCGAAGCGGATGTCGCGGCCGGTCGTGGCGAGCGCGGCATATGTGAAGCGCAGCGCGTCGGCGCCGAAACGGCCGATGCCGTCCGGGAATTCCTTGCGCGTCGCCTTCTCGATCTTCGCGCGCAGGTGGTCCTGCATCATGCCTGTCGTGCGCTTGGCCACCAGGGTATCGAGATCGACGCCGTCGATGAGGTCCAGCGGATCCAGCACGTTGCCCTTCGACTTCGACATCTTCTGGCCGTCCTGATCGCGGATCAGGCCGTGGATGTAGACCTCGCGGAACGGCACGTCGCCCATGAACTTCAGGCCCATCATGATCATGCGGGCGACCCAGAAGAAGATGATGTCGAAGCCGGTGACCAGCACATTGCCGGGATAGAACTCAGCGAGAGCGTCGGTCTTCTCCGGCCAGCCGAGCGTGCTGAACGGCCAGAGTGCCGACGAGAACCACGTGTCGAGCACGTCCTCGTCCTGGTGCAATTCCACGTCGCTGCCGAGGCCGTGCTTTTCACGCACGTCATCCTCGGAAGGGCCGACGTAGATGTTGCCGTCCTCGTCATACCACGCAGGGATACGATGTCCCCACCAGAGCTGGCGG
>JABAHO010003195.1_pt1 | contig 51559 bp, 47 predicted proteins | sample 7062071 | NCBI WGS metagenome assembly JABAHO01 (sample SAMN14534356, study PRJNA622989) | marine sediment metagenome | biome: marine biome [ENVO:00000428]; feature: marine pelagic biome [ENVO:01000023]; material: deep marine sediment [ENVO:00002113] | place: India: Gulf of Kutch | collected...
GTCAACTCCGGGTGAAACGTGGCGGCGATGACGTTGCGCTCGCGCATGAGCACCGCACGGCCGTCCACCCGGGCGAGCACCTCGACACCGGGTCCCGGCTCGGTGAGCTGTGGCGCTCGGATGAACACGCAGCGCATGTCCTCGAGTCCCGGCGCCGCGTCGTCGTCGACGGGCGCCGCGAAGGAGTCCACCTGGGTGCCGTAGGCATTGCGCACCGCCGTCACGTCCATGGCGCCGAGCACCGCTACCGGGTGATTTTCCACCCGGCTGGCGAGCAGGATGGCGCCGGCGCAGGTGCCGAGCACCGGCATGCCGTCGCTGATGCGCCTGCGCAGCGCTTCGTGCAGCTTCAGTCGCGCGATGCCCTTGGCGATGGTGGTGCTCTCACCGCCGGGGATCACCAGCGCATCGACGGCATTCAGATCCTGCTCGCAGAGAACATCCAACACCTGGACACCGAGGCCCTCCAGCATGCGCCGGTGGGCCGCGACATCGCCCTGGATGGCGAGGATGCCGACCCGCTCGATCGTCATCGAGGTCCGGTTCTGGTCTTTACCAGCCGCGGCTCGCCAGGCGCTGCTCCTCGGCGAGCGTCTCGAGCTCGATGCCGGGCATCGCACCACCGAGCCCTCTGGAGGCGGCCAGCACCTCGGCCGGATCGCGGTAGTGCGTGGTGGCCCTGACGATGGCCCGGGCGCGGCTCTCCGGATCGTCGCTCTTGAAGATGCCGGAGCCGACGAAGACCGCCTCGGCGCCGAGCGACATGCACAGCGCCGCGTCCGCCGGCGTCGCGATGCCGCCGGCGGCGAAGTTCGGCACCGGCAGCTTGCCGATCTGCGCCACCGTGCGCACCAGATCCACCGGCGCACGCAGCTCCTTGGCCCGCGCCGGCAGCTCTTCGCTGGGCAGCACCGTCAGCGCGCGGATGTCGCCGATCACCTGGCGCAGGTGGCGCACCGCCTCGACGATGTTGCCGCTGCCGGCCTCGCCCTTGGTGCGGATCATGGCCGCGCCCTCGCCGATGCGCCGCAGCGCCTCGCCGAGGTCGCGGGCGCCGCACACGAAGGGCGAGCGGAAGTCGTGCTTGTCGACGTGGTGCGCCTCGTCGGCGGGCGTCAGCACCTCGCTCTCGTCGATGAAGTCGACGCCGAGCGCCTCGAGCACCCGGGCCTCCGCGAAGTGGCCGATGCGGACCTTGGCCATCACCGGGATCGAGACGACTTTCTGGATGCCCTCGATCACCTCGATGGAGCACATGCGCGCGACGCCGCCCTCCTTGCGGATGTCCGCCGGCACGCGCTCGAGCGCCATCACCGCGGCCGCGCCGGCGTCCTCGGCGATCTTCGCCTGCTCGGGCGTGGTGACGTCCATGATCACGCCGCCCTTCAGCATCTCGGCGAGGCCGACCTTGATCTCGAACGAGCGTGCGTCGCTTCGCTGCGCTCCGTTACCGTTGCCTTTCTTGTCTTTCGACTTGCTCAATTTGCCGTCCTCCGTCAAACGTGAATGCTGGTATCGCGGGCCACACGCGGAGCGCGCGCCGCCAGCTGGGTGCTTACGAGTCGTGCCAGTATCTCGATGCCACGCCGGATCTCGTCACTGTCGGCGAGCGCGGTGGTGAGCCGCAGCCCTGTGGACGGACGTCCGTCGTGATGAAACTGATGGCCGGGCGAGAACATCACGCCGGCATTCTCCGCCTCGCGCAGCAACGCGCGCGAGTCGATGTCCTCGGGCAGATCCACCCAGACCTGGTAGCCGCCCTCGGGGCGGGTCCAGCGGGTGCCTTGGGGCATGTGCTCTTCGAGCGCTGCGAGCAGAACGTCTCGGCGCTCGCGCAGCCGACCGCGCAGATTTGCAAGGTGCCGGTCGTAGCCACCGCGGCGCACGAAGTCCGCCACCGCCGCCTGCAGCACCAGCACGCCGCTCAAATCGGTCGTGTACTTGAGCGCGAGCAGTCCGTCCACCGCGCGGCCGCGGGCGCAGATGCTGCCGATGCGAACGCCGGGGAAGAGCGATTTCGAGAACGAGAACAGGTGCACGACCACGCCGCTCGTATCCAGCGCGGCGAGCGGCGGAACCTCGCGGCCGTCGTAGCGCAGGTCCATCTCGAAGCCGTCCTCGATCACGGGCTTTCCGAGCCGCGCAGCGATGTCGAGCAGCGCGCGGCGATGCGCGAGGCTGGTGGTCGTGCCGAGTGGGTTGTGAAAGCTCGGCATGGTGTAGAACAGTCGCACCTCCGGTCGCGCCAGGGTGCGTTCGAGCACCTCGAGATCCGGGCCGTCATCGGTCATGGGCACCGGCGCCGGGCGCAGCCCCAGACCCACCAGCACGCCCAGCACGTTGTGGTAGGTCGGCTCTTCCACGGCGACCCAGTCACCGGGCTCGGCGTAGAGGCGCATCGCGAGTGACATGCCCTGGCTGGCGCCCTGGCAGAGCACCAGCTGCTCGGCGCCGGTGTCGACGTCGTGGCCGCGCAGGCGCTCGGCGATGACATCGCGCAGCGCGGCGCTGCCCTGATGGCCGCCGTAGGAGAGAAGCTCGGTGCCGCCCTCGTCGAGCACGCGGTTGAGGGATCGGCGAAACGCCTTGAGCGGATACAGCGACGGGTCGGGGATCAGGGAGTGCAGGGGCACGGCGCCGTCGCGGGCCGCGTAGTCGGGGCGAGCCCGCTCGAAGTCGAGCAGCCGGTCGACGAGCGGCGAGAGCGGCGGCGCCGCCCGCTGCGGGCGTGCGCGCGGCGTCGCCTGGCGCACGAACGTGCCGCGCCCGACGGTGGTCTCCACCAGGCGCTCGCGGGCGAGGGCGTCGTAGGCGAGGGCTACGGTGTCGCGGTTGACACCCAGCTGCCCGGCCAGAGCGCGGATGGTGGGCAGCTTGTCGCCCGCGCGCAGCTCACCGGCGCCGATGGCCCGGCTCACCTGCTCGGCGATCTGCTGGTAGACGGGCTTGCGGGCGTCGGCCGCGCCGGCGTCGTGGCGTTGGATGGTGATCTGCATGGGGAGCAAGATAGTACCGGGACAATGTCCGGTCAATCCGACAACTTGCCGCCATTATGACCCGAATTTTAAAAATTGTCCCGGTCAAAGCCGGGATTTTGGCAGGATTGTTGGGTGAGTGTCGGGGTGCCTTGCGTTCCCGGGCAAGCCCGCGGCGAGCCTGGCGAGACGCGCCGGAGGCCCTCAGCGCGGCTTGCGGGGCCAGCGCAGGGCGTGGGGCGCCCACCTGGAAGGCGCCACCGCGTTGAACCGGCCGTCCTGGATCTGGCGCACCACCATGGGCTTGGCGGTGTTGTTGCCGTCGTCGGAGAAGGCGATGGCACCGTAGAAGGTCTTCATGTTGGTGCCGGCGATCGCGTCTCGCAGCGCCTCGGCTTCGAACGACGCGGCCCGCTCGAAGGCGTCCTTCCAGACCATCACGGCGGCCGAGGCCTGCGCCGCCTGGGTGGGCACGCGCGCGTAGTTGGGGAAGCGTGCCCTGAAAAGCCGGGCGTAATCGGCCGCGGCCCCGAACAGATCGTCGCGGTAGCCGAGCGTCTCCGACCACTGGGTCGGGCACAGAAAGCCGTTCACCGCCCGCGCGAACTGGTGGATCAGCTCCGCCGACTCGCAGTGCGTGATCGCGATCATCGGCACGTCGATACCCAGGCTCTCGATTTGCCGGGCGGCGGTCGTGGCGCCCATGGCGTGACCGGAAACCAGCAGCAGATCCGGCTTCACCGCCTCGACCTTTTTGAGCGTCGCCGTCATGTCGTCGAGATCGCGCGGCAACCTGTCGTCGACGACGATCTGCATGGCGTAGTCGGCAATGCGATCGATGACGCCGGCGCGACTGTCCAGCGAGGCAAGGTCGTTTTCGAATGCCATTGCCACCTTGATGTCGGAGACGCGTTTGCCGTTCTTCGCGGCCACCTCTGCGGCGAGCTCGATGGTGCTCGCGAAGTACTGATCGGAGGTGGACGGCACGGTGAAAAGATATCTGTAGCTCTGGTCGAACAGGGCGCGGGAGGCCGCCTGAGACGCAATCAGCGGAATGCCGTGCTTTTCCGTCACCGCCGCCACGACCTTGGTGAGGCCCGAGCTGTAAGGGCCGAGAAAATACCTCACGCCGTCCTGCTCGATGAGGCGCTCGGCCAGCTGACGCGCGCGCGCGGGCACGGATTCATCGTCGTAGTAAACGATCCTCAGCCGGTACGACGCGCCGCCGACGCGGATGCCGCCGCTTTGATTGACTCTGTCCACGGCGACGTCGTAGCCCCGCTTGGTGCGGATGCCCATGCGGAAAAACTTGCCGCTCAACGACAGCGTCGAGCCCAGCACGATGGTGTCGCCGTCCACCCTGGCACTGGCGGGGCTCGTGGCAAGGGCAGCGAGGGCACCGAGCCCCATCAGGGCCCATAGCAGGCGCGGCGGGAGGTATTTCAAGCGGGTTCTCGAATCATTCAGGCATGCGCCGAAAACAGCGCGCGCGTCGCGCGCTTCGATCGTACCGACTCGGCGCGATCGGGAAAAGGCGAGCGTCCTGCGTCGGTGCAAAAAGGGGGTGATAGAATCCCCGCCCCATGAGCTTGACCGACTACCCGTACGCGTCCCGACGCAGCGTCGTGCTGGCGGCTAACGGCGTCGTCGCCACCAGCCAGCCCCTGGCGGCGCGCGTCGGTCTGGCGATGCTCGAAAAAGGCGGCAACGCCATGGATGCGGCCCTGGCAACGGCTATCGCGCTCACGGTGCTCGAGCCCACCGGCAACGGTATCGGCAGCGACACCTTCGCCATCGTCTGGGATGGCAAGCGGCTGCACGGCCTGAACGGCTCCGGGCGCTGGCCGGCGGCCTGCAGCGCCGATGCGCTGCGCGCCGACGGGCACGCGGCCGTGCCGGACTGCGGCTGGATCAGCGTCACCGTGCCCGGTGCGCCCGCCGCCTGGCACGATCTGCACGAGCGCTTCGCCCGGCTGTCCGTCGCCGAGCTGATCGCGCCGGCCATCGCCTACGCCGAGCAGGGATACCCCGTCTCGCCCGTCGTTTCGCAGCTGTGGCACAGCGAGCGGGCGCGCCTCGGCGACAGCAGCGACCCGGGCATGGCCGGCTGGCGGCAGGTGTTCACCCGCGACGGCGTGGCGCCGTCGGCGGGCGAGCGCTGGCCGTGCCCGGGCCACGCCGCATGTCTGCGCGCGCTCGGCGAACGCGGCTTTCGCGACTTCTACGAAGGCGAGGTGGCCGCTCAAATCGTCGCCTACGCCAACGCCACCGGTGGCGCCATCAGCGGCGAGGATCTGGCGGCCCATCGCAGCGAGTGGGTGGAGCCCATCAGCATCGCCTACCGCGGCCACGACATCTGGGAGCTGCCGCCCAATGGCCAGGGCATCGCGGCGCTGATCGCCCTCGGGCTGCTCGCGGACACCGATATGGCGGCGCTGCCCCACGCCGGCGAGCAGGCCTGGCACCTGCAGATCGAGGCCATGAAGCTCGCCTTCGCCGACGCCTACCGCTACGTTGCCGATCCCGACAAGGCGGCGGTGCCGGTGTGCGGGCTGCTGGACCCGGCGTACCTGGGTGCAAGGCGCGCTCTGATCGGCGACCGCGCGCGCCTGCCCGAGCCCGGCCGGCCGCCGGGAGGCGGCACGGTTTATCTGTGCACGGCCGACCGCGACGGCATGATGGTGAGCTTCATTCAGTCCAACTTCGGGCGATTCGGCAGCGGCGTGGTGGTCCCCGGGCTCGGTATCGCCATGCACAACCGCGCCGCCGGCTTCACCCTGGAAGCGGGACACCCGAACGAGGCCGCGCCCGGCAAGCGGCCGCGCAACACCATCATCCCCGGTTTCATCACCCGCGACGGCGCGGCGGTCGGTGCCTTCGGCGTCATGGGCGGCGAGATGCAGCCCCAGGGACACCTGCAGGTGGTGAGCTCTCTGCTCGATCACGGCCTCAACCCCCAGGCGGCCCTGGACGCCCCGCGCTGGCGGCTCGGCGCCGGTCTCGAGGTGAGGTTCGAGCCCGGCACCGGCGAGGGGCTGCTGGCGGCGCTCAGCGCCCGCGGCCACCGTCCGGTGGTGGCCGCCGAGGCGCTGGGATTCGGGCGCGGCCAGGTCATTTTGCGCGACGACAGCGGCGTCTATGCCGCCGGCAGCGAGCCGCGCACCGACGGCGCGGCGCTCGGATACTGACGGCCCCTCAATATTCGCCGCTGACGCGTCGATACAGATTCATGAGCATGCCGGCGGTGGCGCCCCAGATGATCCGCTCGCCATACTCGAACACGTAGTAGTTGCGGCGCCGGCCGTTGAAGGCGCGGCTGCGGGTCTGATGGTTGGCGGGATCGAAGAGGTAGTCGAGCGGCACCTCGAAGACCTCGGCGACCTCGAAGGTGTCCAGGTCCAGGGTAAAGCCCTCGGTGACGAAGCTGACCACGGGTGTGACGCGGAAGCCGGTGCCGGTCTGGTAGTCGTCGAGCAGCCCGACCACCTCGATGAAATCCTCGGCGAGGCCGATTTCCTCGTGGGTTTCTCTGAGCGCGGTCTGCACCGAGCTCGCGTCCGAGTGCTCGCGCCGGCCACCGGGGAAGCTCACCTGGCCGGCGTGGTCGTGGAGGTGATCGGTTCGCTGCGTGAGCAGCACCTGCAGTCCGGCGGGCCGGGCCACCAGCGGCACCAGCACCGCGGCCGGGGTGAGCGGTGTCTCGGGCCGCGGCGCACGGTTGAGGTCGTGGTCGCCGACCGGGGCCGGTGGCAGCGCCGCGTCCGCGGCCGGCGCGTCGCTCAACGGCCTGATGTTTCGCAAAATTTTTTCACGCATCGTATAAGGATGATGGTCTTTGAAGAAATCGATGGCAACTCGGCGCATACTTTCCGGTGACATGAGCACGCCGGACCCAGAGCCCCTGTGGAGCAGCGCCGCCGACACCTACGCCCGCATCCGGGACAATATCGGCAAGGTCATGCGCGGCCAGTCCCAGGCGGTGCGCAAGCTGCTGGCGGCCTTCGCGGCCGGCGGCCACGTGCTGCTCGAGGACGTCCCGGGGACCGGCAAGACGACCCTCGCCAAGGCGCTCGCCCGCTCCATCGACGCTGATTTTCAGCGCATTCAGTTCACCCCCGATCTGCTGCCGGCCGACATTCTCGGCGTGTCGCTGTTCAACCAGCGCGAGCAGGTCTTCGAGTTCCACCAGGGGCCGGTGTTCACCAACATCCTGCTCGCCGACGAGATCAACCGCGCCACGCCGAGGACCCAGTCGGCGCTGCTCGAGGCGATGGGCGAGGGCCAGGTGAGCCTCGACGGCGTGAGACGCCCGCTCGACAGCCTGTTTTTCGTCATCGCGACCCAGAATCCCATCGAGTTCCAGGGCACGTACCCGCTGCCCGAGGCGCAGATGGATCGGTTCGCGCTGCGTTTCAGCCTCGGCTACGTCGCCGCCTCGGAAGAGGTGCAGATTCTCGATGACCAGAGCGCCCGTCATCCCCTCGACGGCCTCGAGGCGGTGAGCGATCACGACGATATCGAGCGTCTGCGCGATGCCGTGCGCGCTATCGCCATCGCCGACGAGCTCAAACGCTACGTCGTCGACCTCATCGTCGCCACGCGCGAGACCGACGGAGTGCTGATCGGCGCGAGCCCGCGCGCCTCGCTGGCGGTGATGAAGTGTGCTCAGGCGCTGGCGCTTTTCGACGGCGGGGAATTCGTGACCCCGGAGCACGTGCAGGAGATCGCCGCACCGGTCATCGCCCATCGACTGGTCATGGATCCCCAGGCACGGTACTCGGGGCACGACGCCGAGTCCGTCGTCTCGAAGGTTCTCGACCAGGTGCCCGTTCCGACCTGAGCGGTGCATCGACCGCGCAAGCCCGTGCTCGAGCGACCGCTTTACCGCATCCACGCTTTCGTTCACCGCATCGACGGCTGGTTCAAGCAGCGTTTCACCGGCAGCGGCATGTTGCTCACCGGCCTGCTGGTGCTGGCCGGCGTGTTCGGCGTCAACACGCGCGCCAATCTCGCCTATCAGCTGGCGTTGCTCGCCATCGCATTGCTTGCAGCGGCCATGCTGAGTGCGCTCTGGTTTCGCGCCGATGTGAGCCTGCGCCGTCGCCTGCCACGCTACGCGAGCGACGGCGATCCGGTGCACTACGTGATCGAGGTGCACAACCACTCCCGGCGCGTGCAGCGCGGGTTGCTGATCCAGGAGCTGGTCGGCGTGCCTGCGCCGGGGGCCGGCGAGACACGCGGGCGGCTGGTGGGCTACACCAATTGGGTAGCCGCGCGGCGCCGGCGCGGCGGCGCCCACCCGCGCCCGGTGCCGGTGCCGGACGTGCCGCCGGGCGGGCGCGTCGAGGTCGCGCTCGAGTGGCGGCCGCTTCGCCGGGGATACGTGCGCCTCAGCGGCTGCGCGCTGCTTTGCCCGGATCCCCTCGGCCTGTTCTATGCCGTGAAGCGCATCCGGCTGCGTGATTCACTGCTGGTGATTCCGAAACGCTACCCGGTGGACTGGACCGCCTGGACCGGCCAGATGCGCGACAAGCCCGGCGGGCTCAAGCAGGCGGCATCGACCTCGGGCGTCGAGGAGTTCGCCTCGCTCAGAGAGTACCGCCCCGGCGATGCGCTGCGTCACATCGACTGGAAGGGCTGGGCGCGCCTCGGCACGCCCATCGTCAAGGAATACTTCGAAACGTGCTTCGTGCGCCAGGCGTTGATCCTCGACACCTGGCTGCCAACGGACGCGCCCCGGGCGCGTTTCGAAGCAGCGGTCTCGGTAGCGGCGTCCTTCGTCGCCTCGGGCCCGGCGGCGCTGCGCGGCGCGCTCGACCTGATCTTCGTCGGCACCAGCGTGCACCGGGTCTCGGCCAATACCGGCGTCGGCTCGCTCGACGGCGTGCTCGAGGCGCTCGCCTGCGTCGCGCCGCAGCCGCACAGGCAATTTGCCATGCTGACCGAGTGCATCGACGAGAGCGCCGGTGAGCTGAGCGCGTGCGTGTGCGTGCTTCTGGCGTGGGACGACGAGCGCCGCGCGCTGGTCTCGCGGCTGCGCCGCATCGGCGTGCCGTTGCTGGTGCTGGTGCTCGAGGATGCGCCCACCGGGCGCGTGCGCGACCCCGGTCCGATGGTGGACCAGCCGCAGCGCTTCAAGGTGCTCCCGGCGCAGGGTCTCGCGGGGGCGCTGGCGGGGCTCACCCGGTGAGGCTCGTCAGCGGCACTCTGGCAGCGGCGCTCGTGCTTTGGGGCTGGCACAACGGGCTGCTGCTGGTGGCCGCGCCGCTCGCGGTCATCATCGAGCTGCCGCGCTGGACGCCGTGGCGCTGGCAGCTCTCGGACAAGGACTTCCAGCGTCTCGCGGATGCGAGCACGGTGGGCTTCGTGCTGCTGGCCGCCTATCAGTTCGATGCCCACGGCGCCAGCGGCATTTACGCGATTCTGCGCTGGTTGCCGGTGGCGCTTTTCCCCCTGGTGGCGACCCAGGTCTACAGCACCCGGGACCGCATCGACTACAAGGCGCTTTTCTGGTCGGTGCGCGCCGCCGTCGCCCGCGGCAACATCGCCGATCCGGGCGGTGCCGACATTCGTCTCACGTTCGTCGTGGTGTGCATGGTCTCCGCCTCGGGCGGCGCGGCGCACGGGTCGCTGCTGCTGCCGTCGGTCGCGGCCTTCACGGTTTGGATTTTGTGGAGCAATCGCCCGCGTCGTTACGCCGGCGCGCATTGGGCCTGCGCCGTTGCCCTGGCGCTCGCTCTGTGCTTCGTGCTCAAGGCCGGAACGCTCCAGGCGCGCCGCTACATCGAGCCGCTGGCGATGGCGTACCTGCAGGATCGCATCGCCGCGCGCGGCGATCCCTACCGCGCCTACACCGCCATCGGCCATATCGGCGAGCTCAAGGTCTCCGATCGCATCGTTCTGCGCGTCACGCCCGAGCCGGGTGCAGAGAAGCCGCGGCTGCTCCATCAGGCCAGCTACCAGAGCTTCGCGCGCAACATGTGGGTTTCCCGGCGCACGCGTTTCGAGGAGCTGCCCTCGAGTGCCGTCGGCACCGCCTGGCATATCGCCGAGGAACCGGCGCACATGGCATCGGTATCCATCGGCACGTACCTGCGTAACGGCAAGGGTCTGCTCGCCGTGCCGGGCGGCACGCGCCGCCTGGATAACCTGCCGGTGGACGGCGTGTACCGCAACGCGCTGGGTGCGCTGAAGGTGCTGGAGGGCCCGGAGGTCGTCAACTTTCGCGCTCGCTACACGCCTCTCGAGCTCACCGATCCGGCACCGGAGGCCGGCGACCTGATCGTGCCGAAGGCGCACGAGAAGCTCTTCACCGAACTTGTCGCGCGTCTTCAGCTGGACGTCGGCGACAAGGGCCGCGCGCTCGAGCGCGTGCGGCGTTTCTTCGCTCGCAACTTCGCCTACTCGCTCGATCTGCAGGCGCCGCGCGCTCAGGCGACGCCGCTCGCGGACTTTCTGCTCGAGTGGCGCCGCGGTCACTGCGAGTACTTCGCGACCTCGACGGTCCTGTTGCTGCGCGCCGCCGGCATTCCGGCGCGTTACGCCACCGGTTACTCGGTGCAGGAGTACAGCGAGATCGAAAAGCGTTATCTGGTCAGACGCCGCCACGCGCACTCCTGGGCCCTCGCCTGGGTGAATGGCGCGTGGCGCGACGTCGACACCACGCCGGCGGGGTGGGTGGCGCTCGAGTCGGCGCAATCCGCCTGGTGGCAGCCGGTCTACGACGTGGGATCGTGGCTGGCGTTTCTTTTCGCCGAGTGGCGTTGGGAAGAGACCGAGGAGCAGGATCGCAGCTGGATGCTGTGGCTGGTGCTGCCGCTGCTGCTGATTCTGGGCTGGCGCATGGCGCGCCGCGAGCGGGTGCGAAGAGAACGGCAAAGCGCCGGCGCGGAAAGCACGCGCATGGTTCGCCAGGGCGCCGATTCCGCTTTCTTCGCCATCGAGCAGAGGCTGAGCGCGGCCGGCCACGAGCGCCGCAGCGGCGAGTGCGCGAGCACCTGGCTACGGCGACTGGCGCAGAGCGGCGTGCTCCCGGGTGCCGCGGCGCTGATGCGCGAAATCCTTCCGCTTCATTACCGCTACCGTTTCCACCCGGCGGGCCTCGATGCCGACGGCCGTCGCGCCCTGGAAGCGGCGGTGCGCGAGTGGTTGCGCCAAAATCCCGTCTGAGGGGGCAAAAAGCTCATTAAATCAATAGGTTCCTGTTTTTTTACCGGCTACGACTTAGTTTCCCATTTTGTGAATCCTGTCTCATCTGGCGCGCGCCGCGTGTGCCACACTTCAAATCGAGAAGACACAGACGATAGTTCTGACGGTCGGTTCGGTCCGACACGGCCCGCAGGGTGAGCGGAGCCCGGATCGAATACAGTCTCCTCCCCCTAACTAAGGCCGCGCTTCGCGGCCTTTTTTTCGCCCTGCATTTCGGTGACACTGTCCCGGGGGTTACCCATTCATCGGAGCCATGACTCGACTGCTGCGATTTGTCGCGACCATGGTCGTGCACGTCCCGCTCGGCCTGATGCCGTCATGGGTTTCAGCCGAGGCCCCGCTCGCCCCGAACCAGCGCGTGAAGATGGCACCGGACGCCCGCACGCCCGCCTACGGTCTCGCGCGGGGCATGTTCCTCATCGCGAGCCGCGAGCTCGCGGATCCGAATTTCTCCGAGAGCGTCGTGCTGCTGCTCGAGTACGACGCTCAGGGTGCACTCGGCTTGATCGTCAATCGGCCGACTCAGGTCGCGTTGACCGACCTGCTTCCGGATATCGACGAGCTCAAGGAGCGCCAGGACGTCGTCTACGTGGGCGGACCGGTGTCGAAGAACCGCATCGTTCTGCTCATGCGTTCCAGTGAACATCCCAGAGGCGCCGGGCGCGTGTTCGCCGACACCTACGTCAGCTCCAGCATGGATACGCTCAAGCACGCCGTCGAGCTGAGCCGCGAGGGCGGCAGCTTCCATGCCTACGTCGGTTACGCCGGCTGGGGCCCGGGTCAGCTCGACAACGAAGTCTCTCGAGGCGACTGGCATATCTCTCCCGCCGAGGAGGCGATCGTGTTCGACAGGGCCGCAGACCAAATCTGGCCGGAGCTCATCAAGAAGAGCTCTGGCCGATGGGTGCAGGCTCCCGCTCGGCCTGTGCTGGTTGCGGGCGCCCGCCCGTGAGCGCATCGGCCTCGCGGATTTGAAAGGACCCCTCAGGCGCCGTCCGACGTCAGCATGACGCCCATGGATCGTTATCTCGCCGCCCTCGAGCGCGGCGAGCTCCTGCCAGACCCGGCACAGCGGCGCGCCGTCGAGCACACGCAACGGCTCTTCGACGAGCTGGTGGCGGCGGAGAAATCGAGCGACGCCTGGCTGCAGCGCCTGCGCAGCCGCCTCGGCGCCGGGCAGCCACCTCCGGTGCGGGGACTCTATCTCTGGGGCGGTGTCGGGCGTGGCAAGACGCACATCGTCAATTCGCTGTACGCCGCTCTGCCGTTTCGCGACAAGATGCGCGTGCACTTTCACAGCTTCATGCAGCTGGTGCATCAAAAGCTGCGGGCGCTCGGCCAGCGCCGCGATCCGCTGCTCGCCGTCGCGGACGATCTTGCCGCAGACGCCCGCGTCATCTGCTTCGACGAGTTCCACGTATCCGACATCACCGACGCCATGCTGCTCGGCAGGCTGCTCAGAGCCCTGTTTGCCCGTGGTGTGACCCTCGTGGCAACGTCCAATATTGCTCCGGACGATCTGTATCTGGACGGCCTTCAGCGCGAGCAGTTCCTGCCGACCATCGAGCTCATCAAATCCCACACCGAGGTGGTGCACCTGGACGGCCAGCTCGACTACCGCCTGCGCGTGCTCGAGCGCAGCGAGACCTACCACTGCCCCCTCGACGCCGCCGCGGAGCAGGCGCTGCTCGGCTGCTTCGAGGCGCTCGCCGAGGAAAACGTTCGCATGGGTGGATATCTCGACATCGCCGGACGGACCATCGAGACTCGGGCCATCGCCGAGGGGATCGTCTGGTTCGACTATGCCGAGATCTGCGAAACGCCCCGATCGGCCGCCGACTACATGGAAATTGCCCGATGTTTTCACACCGTCCTGCTCTCTAACGTGCCCGTCATGGACGATGAGCTGCGCGACCGGGTGGTGCGTTTCATCCACCTGATCGACGAGCTCTACGAGCACAATGTGAATCTCGTTCTTTCCGCTGCCGCGCTGCCGGAGGCTCTTTACGCAGGCAAGAGCCTGGCGGCGCGCTTCGACCGTGCCCGCAGCCGACTGGTCGAGATGCAGTCACGGGACTATCTGGCGGCCAAGCATCTGCCCTGATTGCGGCCTGTGCCGCGCAGTGACTGTGACCGCCTTCGCGCTAACGCAAATCGATATTGAAAAACGCGCGCTTCATTCGCATTTATTTATACATGGGTCATGCGCAGATCCCGGGCACCGAACGACCCGAAACAGAACGACATGGCGAACGACGACAAAACCGTGCACGCCGACGACGTGGATCAGGGCATTATCGAGCTCCTGGGGCACCGTTACGGCGATGGACTGGTCTATCTCGAAAACGGCTCCGAGCAGCATCTTTTCCACAAGGCGGTCAGGCTGGGTCTGGTGAGCCCGGAGGGCTACGTGACACCGCGAGGCCTGTCCGTTCTCGCCCGTCACGGCGACGATTGAGGCCGCCAACCCGCCTGCGGAAGGCCCGATTGGCAGCGCCCGGGACCGCTTCCGGCCCGCCTTGCGCCGGCGTCCGTGATTTTTAATACTTGTAGCCGCAAGCCGTGGGCGGGCACCTCATCGCGGATTCGATGGCAGGCAACCCGCCACTACCCCCTGGACGGATTTTCGGTTTCCTGAATCCCCACGGGAAACCCGCACGGCTTGGAGAGCATAGAGCGGTGGGCTGTGACCCGGCCGCCAGCCACAAAAAAGATTGGGAAACGGAGGAGAACCCATGCCCGGCTACACCACGCAGGATATTCGCAATGTCGCTCTGGTTGGTCACGGCGGCACCGGCAAAACCATGCTCACCGAGGCGCTGCTCCACAAGGCGGGTGCCGTCACCGCGAAGGGCGAAATCACCCGCGGAACCACCGTATGTGACTTCGATCCCCAGGAGAAGGCTCACCAGCACTCGCTGAACACCGCTATCGCGAGCCTCGATTACAAGGGCAAGCACGTCAACCTGCTGGACACGCCAGGCTATCCCGATTTTCTGGGCCGCGCGCTGATCGCGCTGCCGGCCGTCGAGACTGCCGTGATCGTCGTCGATGCCCGCTCCGGCATCGAGATGAGCACCCGGCGGATGATGGAAGCGGCTGCCGAGCGTGGCTTGTGCCGCATGATTGTCGTAAACAAGATCGACGCGGACGACACGGATCTTGAAGCGGTGCTCGCTCAGATCAACGAGGAGTTCGGGCCGGAATGCCTGCCGATAAACTTGCCGGCCAAGGACGGCAAGGCGGTCGCCGACTGCTTTTTCGTCCCCTACGACGGCGAAACGGACTTCTCATCGGTATCGGAGGCCAACACCCGCATCATCGATCAGATTGTCGAAGTCGACGAGGAGCTGATGGAGCTCTATCTCGAGCAGGGCGAGGAGCTGGCGCCGGAGAAGCTGCATGACGCCTTCGAGCAGGCGCTTCGTGAAGGTCATCTCGTTCCGGTCTGTTTCACTTCGGGCGAGAGCAATGCAGGGATCGAGGAGCTGCTCGAGGTCATCTCGCGGCTGATGCCGAATCCGACCGAGGGTAATCCTCCGCCGTTCGTCAAGGGCGTCGGCGACGATGGCGAGCGTGTCTCCATCGAGCCGGATCCTTCCAAGCACGCCCTTGCGCACGTGTTTCAGGTAACTGTCGATTCCTTCGTCGGAAAGATGGGGATTTTCCGCATACACCAGGGGACCATCACAAAGGACAGCCAGCTGTTCGTCGGCGACGCCCGGAAGCCGTTCAAGGTCGGACATCTTTTCAAGATCCAGGGTAAGGATCACAAGGAGGTCGACGCAGGGGTTCCCGGCGACATATGTGCAGTCGCCAAGGTCGACGAGATCGATTTCAACAGCGTGCTGCACGATTCCCACGACGAGGACGAAATTCATCCTATCGCGCTGAAGCTGCCGGCGCCCATGTTCGGACTGGCGATCCAGAGCAAGAACCGTGGCGACGAGCAGAAGCTTTCCGATGCATTGCACAAGCTGAGCGCGGAGGACCCCTGCTTCGTGGTGGAGCACAACGCGACAATGAATGAGACGGTCATTCGCGGCCTCGGAGACCTGCATTTGCGCATGGTGCTCGAGAAAATGGCCGAGCGTTACAACGTCGAGGTGGATACACGCCCCCCCAAAATCGCCTACCGGGAAACGATTCGAAAAGCTGCCGAGGGTCATCACCGTCACAAGAAACAGACCGGAGGGGCCGGGCAGTTCGGCGAGGTGTATCTGCGTGTCGAGCCGCTCGAGCGGGGCGCCGGATTCGAATTCGTCGACAAGATCGTAGGCGGCGTTATCCCGCAGCAGTTCATCCCGGCCGTGGAAAAAGGCGTTCGCCAGGTGCTCGACGCCGGCGCGATCGCCGGCTACCCGCTGCAGGACGTTCGGGTCACTGTGCACGATGGCAAATACCACCCCGTGGATTCGAAGGAGGTGGCGTTCGTCGCCGCCGGCAAGAAGGCATTCCTCGACGCGATCAGCAAGGCCAATCCCATCGTCCTCGAGCCCATCGTCAACATCGACGTGACGGTACCCCAGGACAACATGGGTGATATCACCGGGGATTTGTCGTCGAAGCGCGGACGCATCAGCGGAACCTCGACGGGCAGCGGTGGGATGCTCACCATCTCGGGCCAGGCACCTTTGAGTGAGCTCGACAGCTATCAATCAGAGCTCAAATCCGTCACGGGCGGCGCAGGCTCGTACTCCATGGAGTTCAGCCATTACGACCCGGTTCCGCCGGCAATCCAGAAGCAGCTCAGCGAAGAGTTCAAGCCGGCAGCCGATGAAGATTGAGCCGTAGCGAAGGCGTGCGCAGCCGCAAGGTCCTCATCGTCACTGTTGCCGCGCTGGCGCTTACAATGGGCGCTGTCGCCTCGTATGTGACTTCGCGCAAGGCGGCGCCGCAGATAGAAGGCCTGCTTTGGCCGCAATCCAAGGCTTTGAAGGCGTTCGCGCTCGAGGATCATCGCCGCGAGCCCTTCACGCTCGAGCGCATGACCGGACGCTGGACATTGCTGTTCTTCGGCTACACCCACTGTCCCGATGTCTGCCCCGTGACGATGTCGGTGCTGAAAAACGCCATCGCTCTGATGGCGGAGGCGGGCAGCGCCAACGAGGTGCCGCAGGTGGTTTTCGTGTCCGTGGACCCCGCCCGCGATACCGCCGAGCACATGGCCGGATACGTTGGTCATTTCAGCCCCGCGTTTCTCGGTGTCACCGGCGACGACGCCAATCTGAAAGAGTTCGCGCGCCAGCTCGGGGTTCTTTACATTCGTGCCGAGCCGGATACCGGCGGCAGCTATCTCGTGGACCACACGGCGGCTGTCTTTCTCATCGATCCGCGCGGGCATCTGGTGGCGTTGTTCCAGGCGCCCCAGGAGGCCCAACGGATCGCACGGGATGTATCGAGAATCCGGGATCTCGAATGGAATTGATGCCTGCACTCGAGCATCGACACATCTGCCGTTACGGCTCGGGGCGACACGCATGGATTTCACTATGCCGGCGCTGGAAACAACGCCCAAGGGAGTAACCGATGCGAATATTCACGAACACTGCAGCGATCGCTGTGAGCGCCATCGCGCTCAGCGTAGGCACCGCTTTCACCGTGCACGCGGACGATAGCGCAGCCATCAAGTACCGGCAGGCCGTCATGAGAGCCGTGGGCGGTCACACGGGCGGTGCCTTCGCCATCATGAAGGGTCAGGTTCCCTACAAGGACAATCTGCTGGCACACGCCATTGGTCTCGATCAAATGGCCAGGATTCTGCCGAGTACGTTCGAGCAGAAAACGCAGGGCGGAGAGACGCGGGCAAAGGCCGAGATCTGGCAGGACGCGGCTGGTTTTCAGGAAAAGATAAGAGAAATTCAGACCGCGGCAGCGGGCTTCCTGGCGGCCGTCGAATCCGGCGATCAAGCAGCGGCCCGCGAAAAGCTCGGGTCCGTGGGGGAATCGTGCAAGGGGTGCCACAGGAAATTCCGCGAGAAGAAGCCCTGAGCGCGTGGTGCAGCGGGCGGCGATCGTGGTGCGGCGCCGCTCTGCTGGTGTTCGTGACGTTCTCCGTTGCGGCGGAAACCACCGCCGAAATCGAACGCCTGCGCGAGCGCGGCGCCTACGTGCTGCGAGCCTCTGGCTGCGTCGCGTGTCACACCGACGAGGACAACGGCGGGCAGTTTCTCGCCGGAGGCCGCGCCATCGAGACGAAATTCGGGACGTTCTACAGTCCGAACATTACCTTCGATCGCGAGCAGGGAATCGGCGCCTGGAAGGCCGAAGATTTTTTCCGTGCGCTGCGCCACGGTATCGCTCCCGATGGCACCAGCTACAGTCCGGTTTTCCCCTACACGTCCTACACGCGTATGCGACGCGAGGACATGTTCGCGCTGTGGGTATACCTCGCCTCCGTTGCCAAGAGCGCCCGCAAGAACACCGCTCACGAGCTTGCCTGGTACGTGCGGCCGCGCATCGTCAACCGCGTCTGGAAGCTGCTGTTCTTCGAGTCCGGGGTATTCAGGCCCGAGCCGGGTCGCTCCGAAGTCTGGAACCGCGGCGCCTATCTGGTCAAAGCGATGGCCCACTGCGGCGAATGCCACACACCGCGCACGCGATTCGGCGCTCTGGACGAGACTCTCGCCTATGCCGGGGCCGCCAAGGGTTCGAGCGGTGAGGGCGCACCCAACATCACGCCCGACGCCGAAACGGGCATCGGTCGCTGGTCCCGCTCGGAGCTGGTGGATTACCTCTCCGAGGGAATGCTGCCGGACGGAGACTTCGCAGGTGGCGCGATGGCGGAGATCATCGACAGCGGCCTCGCGTATCTGAAGCCGCGGGATCTGGACGCAATCGCGGAATTCATCATGGCACTGCCGCCGATCCGACACGACGCCGACGGGCCGGAGGGTTGAAGCGTGGCGCTGGGGGTCATCGGCGCCGGATTCGCACGCACGGCAACAGAGTCCGTCGAGCGCGGCCTCGAGATACCGGATTTCGGACCCTCGTTTCCGCCGCCGCTCGTTGCCGCTTCCTTAAAGCGCCGTCGATCCGCATCCGATCGGATGTCGAAGCTCTGCCTCTCCGGCATCTTGGCAGCACTTTCGCTTCTCCTCCCGGTCGAACCCGCCCATGCGGAACAGATTCTGAGAATCGGCTACTGGAACATACCACCGCATGTGGTCGACGCAGAAGGCGGGAGGCCAAGGGGAGCCGCGATAAGTTTCTTCGACGAATATATCGCGCCCGAACTGGATATGACCGTTGTCTGGGATGCGCATGCCACTCCGCCCACGCGGTTGATGGAGCAGCTGAGGGAGGGCACGAAAGACGCCATGATTTTTCTCGGCAAGACCAAGGAAAGGTCCGAGTACCTTCACTATCCGCAGCCGTACCTGGATATTCCGCAAACGCTCGTTCTGTTGACCAGTCACCCGATCGAGCGCATTGCCGATGTCAGTCAGATCTACGGCTTGCGGGTGGGGTTTCTGACAGGCGGTCGGCTTCCGGAAAAACTACGCGACGAAAGAATTCACTACGATTTGATTGCCGGTGAGCGGCTTTTCCAACGAAACGTCGAAAAGCTTCTGCTCAAGCGCATCGACGCCATATATGCTCCACTGACGATTGCCGTGAAGAATATCATCGAGCAGATGGAGGTGGGTGATCAGGTAAAGATGGTGCCCATCGAATTTCTCGAGCCGGTTCTGATTTACACTGTCTTTTCAAAAAAAACGGTCGGCCGCGCCGTTGTCGAGAAATACAACGAGGCCTTGGCGGCAGCCGTTCGAGTGCGCAAATACAAAGACTTCGTCGAGCGCTACGAAGCGAGGACGAATCGCCCCTGAAAAGGCGCGGCGATTAGCAGTCCGAGGGGTTCGTGTCGCCGCGTCGCATGCGGCGAGATAGACACCGGCGCTCTCGGGCGCGCGGGCCGATGCGTTTTACGCGTCAGGCCTCGCCGCGGGCCGGGTAGTCTTTCTCTATGATGACGTCCAGCGCCGCGAGCACGTCCTTGAAGCGTGGCCGGGTGAAGGGCATGGTGACGATGTTCGATGCGTACAGGGTCCCGTCGGGGCGCACCAGAAACAGGCCGGGCTCGTTGAAAAGCGCCGGTTCCTCGATTCCGGCGGAGGTCTTTCCGCGGCTGGTGGAGATGAAAAGTCCCCACTCGCGGGCCTTGTCGATGCTCATTGCATAGCCGACGGTGAGGTTGTCGAGCTCCCAGTCTTTCTTTGCCTGCTCGGCGCGTTCGCGATCGTCGGTGCTCACGACCACCGTCTCGACGCCGCGCGTGCCGAACTCGTCCTGCAGGCGGTCCAGTTCGCGCAGGTAGCTCTTGCAGATCGGGCAGTGCAGGCCGCGATAAGCGACGATCATGGTGAACTTCCCGGGCCTCTGATCCGAAAGCCGCCAGGTTCCACCGCCTACGGTATCGAATTCCAGGTCGGGTGTCGGGGCGCGTGGCTTGGTGCTCATGTCGTTTCCAATATTTATCGTCGCCGGTACTCGTCGAGCAGATGGTCGAGCCACAAATCAGACAGCTTTTCCTGCATGGAGTTCTGCCGCAGGCGCTGATGCAGGTTCGAGAAGTCCACCTCGTCGAGCAGCTGGTCCTGGTTGTTGCAGGAGTAGACGAAGCTCTCCTCGCCGGTCACGGGATCCTCGTGGCGACACAGGCATTGAGCGCACACACCCTTCATCATGCACTGCATCGACGAGTTGATTGAGCCGATGGCGGTGTGTTTGGCTTTGAGGTGCGGCTCGAGCACGCCATAGCGCGCGGCCTTCACCGCCGCCATCATGCCGTCGGAGCCGATGGCGATGATGCGATCCACGTCCGCGAGCGCAATCGGCGCCTCGCCGAGCTCGCCGGTTGCGTAAGCCAGCATCGCCTTGACGATGTTGCCGACGAAGCTCTTGTCCTGGGGGCGCGTGGTCGGAATGGGCTCGACGCCGGGAAGCGGGTCCACGGCCCACACCACGATGTCGGACGCGGCCTCGATCTCCTCGACCTTGAAGACGCCGTCGCTGGTCTTGTAACCGGCGAAGTAGATCACACGGTTGCCCGCCTCGCGCATGGCCTTGCCGATGGAGAACAGCACCGCGTTGCCGAGACCGCCGCCGGCGAGCAGCACCGTCTCGTTTTGCGGGATCTCCGTGGGCGCGCCGGTCGGGCCCATGACGACGATCTCCTGGCCGGGCTCCCAGAGCGCACACAGCTTCGAAGATGTGCCCATCTCCAGCGTAATCAGAGAGATGAGGCCCTGCTCGCGATCCACCCAGGCGCCGGTGAGCGCGAGCGCCTCCGCGGCCAGCGAGGTGCCCTCGACCACCGGCGCACCGCTCTCGAGATTCTGGATGCGGTAGAACTGTCCCGGGTGGAACTTGCGCGCCGCCATGGGCGCGCGCGCCACCACCTCGACGATGGCCGGCGTCAAACGGTGCACCGCCTGCACGGTGGCGACGAGCTCTTCGTCGAGGGTCGATACCAGTGTGTCCAGGGCGGCGTCCCGCTCGGCCTGATCGCGCGCATCAAGCCGCTCGAGCTCGCTCTCGAACAGGCGCACGATGTACGGGTAGCCGTCCTTGGCGCTTGCCATGGCCTTGACGACGTTGCCGGCGTATACGGGGTGGTTATCGCCGAAAAAGCTGATGTAGCGGCCATCGCGCTCATAAGAGGTGAACGGAGCGGGTGAGGCGATCTTCGGAATGGTGCCTTGTTCGCTGGCCTCCAGTGACGGCGCGCCGCCGTTCCACTGCGGCTCGAAATGTCGGAAGAACTTGCCGTCGAGATCGAAGGTGCCCGGGTGCTCGGTCTCGTAGATGATGTTGGGCGAGGTGCCGGCCGCCACCATGAGGCTGCGCAGCGGCACCTCTATCGGCTCGCCCCGGGAACGCCAGCGCCCGTCCTCCTCGGCCTGGCGCTCGAAGCGGACCGCGCGCAGGTGCCCGTGCGCATCGGCGATGGCCTCGACGGGATTCATGCACGGCGCGTAGCGGATGCCTTCCTCGAGCGCCTTCTGCACCTCTTCGTGGTTTTGGCGGTAGGCAGGTGAATCGCTGAGATCCTTTCGATAGAACTGCGTGACCCCGCCCCAGGAATTTACCAGCGGCAGAAAGTCCGGCTCGCGACCTTCGCTGCGCGCCTTTTGGCGCTCGGCGCGGATGGCGCGGCCGTGCTCGAGGAACTCATCGAGGATCGCCGCCTCTTCGTCGTCGTAACGCGATCGCACGTTCTTCTCGCCGTGCTCTTCAACGAGCTTCTCGTAACGATCGAGGATTTTCTCAACCTGCACCGGATAGTAGGCGACCAGCTCCGTGGCGGTGTCGATAGCGGTGAGGCCGCCGCCGATGACGCCGGCCGGCAGGCGTACCTGCAGGTTCGCCATGGAGGATTTCTTCGCCGCGCCGGTCAGCTGCAGAGCCATGAGAAAATCCGAAGCCTTGCGGATGCCACGAATGAGGTTGTTCTTGAGGTTGATGACAGTCGGCTTGCCGGCCCCTGAGGCAATCGCAATGTGGTCGAAGCCGAGGCGCCAGGCATCCTCGATGGTCAGCGTGCCGCCGAAGCGCACACCGCCGTAGAGCTTGAAGTTGTGCCGCCGCGCGAGCGAGAGATAGATGACCTTGAGAAAGTTCTTGTCCCAGCGCACGGTGATGCCGTACTCGGCCACGCCGCCGAAGCCGGCCATGACACGCTCGTCGAGATCCTCGTAGATCGTCGTGAAATCGCGCACCGCCTCGGGCAGGAGCTTGGCATCTCCCTTGAGCTCGCTCGGCAGAGGCTCGATCTTGAGAGCGTCGATGCCGACTACCGCGAAGCCCTCGTTCATAAGATAGTGCGCGAGCGTGTATCCGGCCGGACCCATGCCTACCACCAGCACTTTCTTGCCGTTGTAGGCAAGCGCCGTGGGGCGCTTCACGTTCAAAGGATTCCAGCGCGTCAGGAGAAGATAAATCTCGAGGCCGAACGGCATGTGCAGCACGTCGGTGAGCACATTGGTCTCGATCTGAGGAATGTCGACCNNTCCAGCACGTCCTTCAGAATGCGCGTCTCGGCCTGGGGAATGTCGACCGGGTCCTGCTTCTGATAGATGCAGGCCTTCATGCAGTCGTTGCAGATGCGGTGGCCGGTGCCGGCGACACATGGGATTGTCGATCATAATCAGCGCGAGTGAGGCGATGTTGTCGCCATCGCGCTTTAGCACGTGCGCTTCGGAGATCTTCTCCTCCAGCGGGCAGCCGGTGAGCGTGACTCCGAGCGGGTTGACGTGCAGCTCACCGCCCTTGTGCCGCATTCCCTTGGAGCACGAGTCGCGGTCCCGATCGTGGCAGTAGATGCAGTGATCGACTTCGAACCAAACCTCGCGCTCGCCCATGCGCTCGTCGGTGAGTGTGAAGCCGTCGCGCCGCCGCAGCTCCGGCTCGTTGGCGCCGAGCGTCGTCATGCCGCCGTCGCTGCGGGTGTCGAAATGGACGAGCTGCGAGAAATCCGTGCGCGGCAGTGTCTTGAAGACCACCCAGTCTTCGACGCGTGCTCTGAGAGTCGGATCCTGCATCGCTGCGTAAGTCCATCGCTCCACGTAGCCAAGCAGATTCGAGACGAAGTCCAGCGGATCGGCGATCGCCGCTGCCTCGGCGAAGGTGCGGGCCGCCTGGGGATTCAGCCGCAGGTGCTCGCGCAGCTCGGCAATCTGAGCGTCGGCATCCTCGATCTCGCCCGGTTTGCCCTTGGTGAGCTTGTGGTAATGGGCGGAAAGATTGGCGAGCCGCGCGGCGACCACGCTGGTCGCGCACTCCTCGTCCCGATGCTCGACGCCCTCGGGGGAAGTGGTGCGCTTGAGCAGCTGCATGTCGTCATCGATCTTGTCGAGGTCCCAGTCCGCCGGGTTCTCTTTTTTGAATTTTGCCTCCACTTTGTCGACAACGGCGCGCTTGTAGGTGAAGAGCGCCGCGTAATCGTGGCGCGTGCGCTCGATACACACCTGGCGTTCTTCCTCGACACCGAAAAGGTCGGCGATGAATGCACCGACATGCGGCGCAAGCGCTACGAGCAGCTCCGAGGTGGCGATATCGTCGAGATCGGCGCCGCGGTTTTCCCGGTATGCGAGGTACGATTGATGCAGCTCTGAATCGGCGGTGCTCAGCCTTTCGTCGAAGGCGGCGAGCAGGCGCTCGAGCCCCTGGGCGTTGAAAAGATCCGCATACTCGAATCCCTCGATGCCGAGGCGAAAATTCCGCGTGCGATCGTCGGGCGCGATGTCCGGTAATGCCGGCATGAAAGCTCCTCAAAAAAGGCCCGTATTTTAACGCGATTCGAGCTGCACAGCCGCAACAATCACCCGGGCGCTGATTGCAGGGGGCTCAGGATTCCGGCGGGAACTCTGCGAGCATGCGCGTCACCGCGGCTTCGACGGCTTTCTCGATGTCGTCGCGGCGGGCGATGACGCCGGCGGCGCGCGCCCGCCAGACGACGCCTTCGCTGGCGACGTCGATGATCTCGAGAATCAACGTGCCCTCGACAAGCTTGTCGAGCTGCGTGGCGGTGTTGACGCTGGCGAGAGCGCTTCGAGCGTAGCCATGGGACCAGCCCTGGTAGCGGTGCTTCGAGGCGACGGTCACGTCCTGCGCCCTGGCGCTGATGGTGATGAGAAAATCGGCCGCCTCGTCAGGCGTCTTGTCGAAGCCCTTGATGGCCAGCTCACGGTCCACGGCGCTCACGATCATGTCGGCGAGGGGGGGATTTTCCGCAAACACGGGGTTGGCACGCCGTCTGTCGTCGGGCAGCCAGGCGTAGTTGAGATAGACACCGAAATCGACGTCGGCTTCATGTTGGGTCTCGACGAAGAGCTTGTCCGGGAACGGCCGGCTCGCGCAGGCCGCCGCCAGCACGACGACGGTCAGCATCGATAGGGGCTGTGCGAGCGCTCGCGGAGACATGCTTGCGCGACTATACGGGCTGGGGCGGACGCCGGGCAAAAAAGAGGTGGGGAAAACGCGGGCAAAAAAAAGGGCGCTTTGCGCGCCCTGCAACAGGGAGGAGGAGGGGGTTGCCGTTCTTATAGCAGGTCCCGTGCCAACTCCTTCCCCGGCCCTTGTCCGGCGCTAGGAAATTCCGTACTACATTGAATTTATTGTAATTATTTCGAGGGGCGTGTAAGCGCCCGGAGCGCCACAGGGGTCGCGGATGGGCTTCAAAGGGCGAAAAGCCGCCGATGGTCGGAAATTTGGCGTCGGGATCTTGTCGTTCGTCAAGAACTTGACGCTTTGCTGTCCGACCTTACAGGCGCCGCAGGCTTTCCATGGGCGGATGGCGCAGCACCATGCGGGTGCCCACCAGGCCCGCGAGACCGATGCCGAGGCTGCCGCCGGCAACGCCGATGAGCCACACCAGCGGATTGCCGTGGTAGGGGAAATGGAACACCTGAGCCGCCAGCCAGGCGCTCAGCAGCGTTGCCGCGAAGGCGGCGAGGCCTCCGGCCAGTGCTCCCAGGGTGAGAAATTCCGCCAGCAGCCCGCGGCGCACGGCGCTGCGATCGGCGCCGAGGGTGCGAAGGATGGCGCTCTCGTGGCGGCGCTCGTCGAGGGTCGACTGGATCGCGGCCATCAACACCGTGAATCCCGCCAGAAGCGTGAACAGAAATACGTAGCGCATGCCCTGATCGGCGCGCTCCATGATCTCGCGTACCTTGGCAAGCAACGCGTCCACGTCGATGACCGTGATGCTCGGAAAACGGCGCACCAGCTCGATGAGCATGCCGCGCCGATCCTCGGGCAGGTGGAAGCTGGTGATGTAGGTCGCCGGGTAGTCGTCCAGAAGTCCCGGCGGCGTGACGACGAAAAAGTTCACCCGGAACGAATCCCAGTCGACGCTGCGCACGCTTTGCACACGCGCCGTGAGGGCCTGTCCGGCGATGCGAAAGGTGAGCGCGTCGTCCATGCCGAATCCGAGCCGCTCACCGATGCCCTTTTCGATCGAGAGAAGAGGCGATCGGTGCTCGTCACGCGACCACCAGCGGCCCGCGACGATGCGATTGTCACTGGCGGGTTCGGTGCGCCATGACAGATTGAACTCGCGTGCCGCGAGCCGCTGCGCGCGGGCATCGGGGTAGTCGTCCGGTTGCACCGGCCTGTCGTTGATCGCGACCAGGCGTCCGCGCACCATGGGATAGAGGGCGGCCGAGGCGAGGCCCTGCTCGGCGAGCATGGCCTGCAGGGCTTCGACCTCGTCGGGCTGCACGTTGATGAGGAAGTAGTTCGGCGCATCCGGCGGCAGCTGATCGCGCCACTCGGCGAGCAGATCGCCGCGCACCAGGCTGATGAGCAGCAGCATCATGATGCCGAGGCCGAAGGCGACCATCTGCGTGACGCTGCCGCGGGCACGCCGGGTGATGTTGGCGAGACCGAAACGCCATGCCGTGCCGACTCGTTGTCGCAGGCGATTGAGGAAACGAATCAGCGCGTATGCGACGGCGCACAGCGCCAGCACCGTGCCGGCGCCGGCGCCGAGCACGTAGGCGGCGAGGCGTGCATCGCCGGCGTGCCAGGCTATCAAGCCGACGCACAGGAGCACGGCAATCGCATAAGTGCCGATGGTTGCTGCGGGCAACGGACCGAGATCGCGGCGCAGCACGCGTGCCGGTGAGACTTTGCGCAATCTGAGCAGGGGCGGCAGCGCGAACGCCGCGAGCACGGCGAGTCCCGTGGCGCTGCCGGTCGCCAGCGGCAGCCACGAGGGCAGCGGCAGCTCGGTCAGAATCATGCTGCCGAGCACGCCGGAGATGAGCGCCTGCGCGCCGAAGCCGAGCAGGCAGCCGATGGCGCTGCCCGCGAGTCCGAGACCCAGGACCTCCAGGGCGTACACGCGCACCACGGTTGCCTGACTCGCGCCCAGGCAGCGAAGCAGCGCGGCGCCGTCGAGATGGCGCTCCGCGTGGCGGCGGGCTGCCACCGCGATGGCGATTCCGGCGAGCAGAACGCTCACCAGGGCGGCGAGGCCGAGAAACTGATTGGCGCGCTCGAGAGCGGTGCGAAGCTCCGGCCGCGCATCGCGCACGCCCTGGATGCGCTCGGCGATCCCGAGTCGCGGCGACAGCCAGGCTCGGAAGGCGTCAATCTCGCGTGGCGCGCCGGCGAATACCAGACGGTGTCGCACGCGACTGCCCCGCTGCACCAGCTCGGTGGAGGGCACGTCGGCGATATTCATCAGCAGCCGCGGCGCGATGCTGAAGAGATCGCCGCCTCTGTCAGGCTCGTAGCTCAGCACCTTGGAGATGCGCAAGCGCCGCACGCCGAGCTCGAGGCTGTCACCGACCGAGACGCCGAGGATGGCGAGCAAGCGCGCGTCGATCCAGACGTCACCCGGCGCCGGCACGTCCTTTGTCGGCTCACCGGCGGTGAAGGGTGCATCGCCGATGCGCAGCGCGCCGCGCAGCGGATAGCGCTCGTCGACCGCCTTGACCGCCGCGAGCTGGAAGCGATCGCCGACTACGGTCACGCTTCGAAAGCTCAGCAAGCGCGCAGTCGCGAGACCTCGGCGAATCGCCTCGTCCTCGATATCGGCGGCGATGGGCTCGCTCGAGATGACCAGCATGTCGCCCGCGAGGAGCTCGTTCGCGCCCACCTCCATGGCGCGTTCCATGCGATCGGTGAACAGGCTCACCGCGGTGATGCTGGCGACCGTGACAATCAATGCCGCGAGCAGCACGCGCAGCTCTCCGGCGCGCCACTCGCGCTTGAGAAGGCGGTAGGAAAGGCGAGCGGCGTTGCTCAAACTCTGATCGGTCGTCGCGGGCATCGTCATGGCTGTCGTTGCTCGAGCGTGCTCGTCAGGCGCGTCCGTTGACGATGCGTCCACCATCGAGCTCGACCACGCGGTCACAGCGCTCCGCGAGGCGCACGTCGTGGGTGACCAGCACCAGCGTCGTGCCGTGCTCCTGGTTCAGGCTGAAGAGCAGCTCGCCGACGCGCTCTCCGGTTTTGCGGTCCAGGTTACCCGTCGGCTCATCGGCAAAAAGGATCATCGGCTCGCCCGCGAAGGCGCGCGCGATGGCGACGCGCTGCTGCTCGCCGCCGGAGAGCTGCTTGGGGTAGTGATGCAGGCGATCGCCGAGGCCGACGCGTTCGAGGATGATCTCGGCGCCGCGGCGCGCATCGGGCCGGGCGGCGAGCTCGAGCGGCAGCATGACGTTTTCGAGCGCCGTCAGGCTGGGCAGCAGCTGGAAGGACTGGAAGACGAACCCCACGCGGCTTGCCCGCAGGGCCGCCCGGCCATCCTCATCCAGGCGCCCCAGGTCATGCCCGTCGAGAAACACCCGGCCGTCGGTGGCGGTGTCGAGACCGGCCATCAGCCCGAGCAGGGTGGACTTGCCGGAGCCCGACGCGCCGACGATGGCGAGGCTCTCCCCCGGTGCCACGCTGAGATTGATGTCTTCCAGGATGACGAGCCGCCCTTCGGGGCTCGGCACCTGCTTGCCGAGCGCTTCGGTGCGCAGATAGGGCGAGCGTTGTTCGTCGGTCATGGGCCGTCCAGTTGTCGGGAGAGGCGCGTATGGTATGTGCTTGGCGTGACGGTGCAAGCGCCCAGAGTCTAGTAGACCGCGCCGGACGGCGTCGGTGCCGCGGGCCGGCGATGGCCTGCCCGGGATCGCCGGGCGCGTTTGGCCCACGGGTAATCTAATAATGACTTAGTCGACGACTTAGTCTATATTGATGCCATGACCCAGGTGGGCATCCACGAGGCCAAGACGCACCTCTCGCGCCTTCTGCGCCGCGTCGCCGCCGGCGAGATCATCGTCATCGCCAAAGGCGGGGTGCCGCTGGCGCGATTAGTGCCCATTCACTCACGTGCCCGGCGCGCGCTCGGCCGCGACGGCGGGACGGTCACCTTCGGCGACGATTTCGACGCGCCCGTGAGCGCCGGGGAAGGCGCTTGAAGCTGCTGCTCGATACGCGCTGCTGGCTGTGGATGCAGGCCACGCCGGAGCGCTTCTCCGAGGCGGCCCGCGCCATCGTCGACGATCCGGACAACGTCCTGCTGCTCTCGCCGGTGAGCGCCTGGGAGATCGCCAGCAAGCACGCCGCCGGCAAGCTGACCCTGCCGGTCCCGCCGGCCGAGTACGTGCCGAGCCGCATGAAGAGCAGCGGCGTCGACGCGCTGCCGCTTCAGCACAGCCACGCGCTTCAGGTTGCCAGCCTGCCGTGGCATCACCGCGATCCCTTCGACCGCCTGCTGATCGCGCAGGCGCAGGTCGAGGGGTTGCCGATCCTGAGCGCGGACCGGGCACTCGCCGCTTACGACGTGGCGCTCTACTGGGCCGACTAGACCCGGCGGTGCGGCCGACGCATCGGCGTGCCGGTGCGCGCGCGTTTCTATACGTGGGCGCTGCCGCCCCGGTGTAAGATTGCCGGTGCGGCGCCCGCCCCGCCAACCGGAGTCCCGAACCCGTCCATGAATGTCAGCATTTCCCCCGAGGTCGACGCGTTTGCGTTGCGCGCGCGGGCGCGCGAGGCCGGGCCGTGGTGCGCGCCGCCCGACGACGGCAACCTGATGGCGCTCGGCTCGGATTTCCGCTCATGGGGATGAACGGCGGCAACGGCTCGGTGCCGGTCGGGGAGGAGCTCAGTCACGGGCTCGGCGACTTTCTCTCCGAGGTGAGCGACTGCGATTCGCTCGAGATCGTCGCGCTCGATCGCCTGAGCGGCGGCGCGGTGCAGCACAACTACGCCCTCGAGGTGAACTTCAGCGGCGGCGTCATGAGCGGACGCCAGTCGCTCGTGCTGCGCGCCGACGCTCCCTCCGGCGTCGCTGCGAGCCGATCGCGTGCCGACGAGTTCGCAGTGCTCAAGGTGGTATGGGAGGCGGGACTCAAGGTTCCGGAGCCCCTGTGGCTGTGCACGGACGAGTCACACATCGGGCGGGCGTTCTACATCATGCGAAGGTTGCCGGGAGAGGCCGCGGCGCGCCGCCTGGTGCGCGACAGCCGTTTCGACACGGTGCGCGAGCCGCTGGTGGAGAGACTCGGCGAGGAGCTTGCTCGCCTGCACGCGATTGCACCGCCACACCCGGCGCTCGCGGGGCTTCCGCAGCCGCCGCTCTCGCCCGCCCACGCACGCATCCAGGAGTACCGTGGTTACCTGGACGCGCTGCCCGATCCCCAGCCGACGATCGAATGGGGCTTGCGCTGGCTGGAACGAAAAGCGCCGGTCAGCGACGACGTCGTTCTGTGCCACTGCGACTATCGCACTGGAAACTATCTCGTCGATCAGGGCGAGCTCAGCGGTATTCTCGATTGGGAATTCGCCTCGTGGAGCGACCCGCACGAAGATCTCGGGTGGTTCTGCGCGCGCTGCTGGCGCTTCGGCCAGTGGAGCCAGGAAGCCGGCGGAATGGCAAGCCGCGAGGCGTTCTACAGGGGCTACGAGCGCATCTCGGGAAAGACCGTCAACCGCGAGCTCGTACCTTACTGGGAGATCATGGCAACGGTACGCTGGGCGGTCATCGCGCTGCAGCAAGGCTACCGCCACACCTCCGGCGAGGAATCCTCCCTCGAGCTCGCTTTGACGGGCCGCATGGTGCCGGAGATGGAGCTCGACATCCTCATGCAGGTCGAGGCCATGAAAGGAAAGCTGTTCAGCCATGCGCAATAGTCCCGACGCCGCCGGTCTGCTGCGCATCGCCCGCGACACGCTGTTGAACGAGCTGCTGGACGCCTTGCCGGAGGAGCGTCATTACGCGATGCGCATGGCAGCGAATGCGCTCGCCATGGCGGCGAGAGAAGCGGAATCGGGCGATGCCGATCTGGTCAAGGAGCTGCGCCTGCTGAGCGAGCTCTACGGCGAGGACGTGGTGCAGGCCGCCGGCGCGAGCCTGCGCGAGCGCATCGCGAAGATGAACAAGCGCTTCGCGCGGGACATCCGCGACGGAATTTTCGACGGCGCCTGCGCGCAGGGCGTGCAGGCGTTGCTGATGGATCAAGTTTGCGCCCGCCTGCAAATCAGCAATCCGAAATACCTCGAAGCATCGGGATTGGACTGAGGTCGGCGCGCCGCTTGCGCCGACGCAGGGGACGGGCTGCTTGCTGTCTGCAACCACCTGCAAGCGAGCGCAAGGCCGCGCCTCGTTGTCACGGGCGCGATGGAATCGTGCCGGTATTCCCGGGGTAGCCGAAGCGCCGGGCGGATGACATTATTGGTTTCGATCGAGAGCCCGCACCTGGATGTCATGCCGCTGACCGACGTAAAGCTCGATGACAAGTACACGCTTCTATCGGGGCGCGTATTTCTCACCGGCATTCAGGCGCTCGTGCGGCTGCCCATGGAGCAGCGGCGGCGGGATCTGGCGGCGGGCCGAAACACCGCAGGCTACGTTTCCGGTTACCGGGGCTCGCCGCTGGGGGCACTGGACCAGCAGCTGCTGCGCGCGGCCTCGCACCTGGATGCCCATCACGTGCGCTTCAATCCCGCGGTCAACGAGGACCTCGCCGCCACGGCTCTGTGGGGCACTCAGCAGGCGCACCTGGACGGCGAGGCGGTCTACGACGGCGTCTTCGGCATGTGGTACGGCAAGGGTCCGGGCGTCGACCGCTCCGGCGACGCGCTGCGACACGCCAACCTCGCGGGCACCGCCCCGCTGGGCGGTGTGCTGGCCCTGCTGGGCGACGATCACAGCTGCGAGTCATCGACGACCGCGCATCAGAGCGAATTCGCCATGGTCGACGCGATGATTCCGGTGCTCAATCCGGCGGGCGTGCAGGAGATCCTCGACTACGGTCTCATCGGCATCGCCATGTCGCGTTACGCGGGCTGCTGGGTTGCGCTGAAGTGCATGCACGACACCGTGGAGTCGACGGCATCGGTCGAGGTGGATCCCGCGCGGGTCCAGATGCGGGTCCCGGAAGATCACGTGCTGCCGGAGGACGGGCTGAACATCCGCTGGCCCGATACGCCGCTCGAGCAGGAAGCGCGGCTGCACGACCACAAGATGGATGCGGCGCGCGCGTTCTGCCGAGCCAACCATCTGGACCGCGTGATACTGGGCGGCGCCGGCGCGCGGGTCGGCGTCGTCACGACGGGCAAGTCGTATCTGGATGTCCGGCAGGCGCTCGTCGATCTCGGCATCGACGAGCCGGCGGCCGAGCGCCTGGGTCTGCGGCTTTACAAGGTGGCCATGTCATGGCCGCTCGAGCCCGAGGGATTGATTCGTTTCGCCGAAGGTCTCGATTCGATCGTCGTCGTCGAGGAGAAAAGGCCGCTGCTCGAGACGCAGGTCAAGGATCTTCTCTACGGTCGAGCCGGCGCGCCGGCGATCGTCGGCAAGCGCGGCGCACACGGGCGCATGCAGTTGCCGTCCGCCGGCCGGCTCGACAGCAATCAAATTGCCGTCGTCATCGGCGATCAGCTGCTCGCGCGCCACGCGGATGCTTCGCTAGAGGCCCGGGTGGCGGCGCTGCGCGCGTTCAACGAGCAGGTCTCGAATGCGCCCGCGATCATGCAGCGTCTGCCTTACTTCTGCCCGGGCTGCCCGCACAACACGTCGACGCGCGTCCCGGAGGGCAGTCGGGCGCTCGCGGGTATCGGTTGTCATTACATGGCGCAGTGGATGGATCGCGATACGGCGCGGTACACGCAGATGGGCGCCGAGGGCGCAAGCTGGATCGGAGAGGCCCCCTTCAGCACGCGCAGGCACATGTTCCAGAACATCGGTGATGGCACCTACTTTCATTCGGGGATCCTGCCCATTCGCGCGGCGGTCGCGGCAGGCACGGATATCACCTTCAAGATCCTCTACAACGACGCCGTCGCGATGACCGGTGGCCAGCCGATGGACGGTCCATTGACCGTGCCGATGATCACGCAGCAGGTGCACGCCGAGGGCGTGAAGCGCGTCGCCGTGGTTACCGATGAGCCGGACAAATATCCTTCCGATGCAGGATTTGCGCCCGGCGTCAGCGTCTATCACCGCGACGACCTCGATGCCGTGCAACGCGAGCTCCGCGAGATCGCCGGGACCACGGTGCTCGTCTACGACCAGACGTGTGCCGCAGAGAAGCGCCGCCGGCGCAAGCGCGGCACATATCCGGATCCCGATCGGCGCATCTTCATCAACGAGGCGGTGTGCGAAGGATGCGGTGACTGCGGTATCGCCTCGAACTGCGTGGCCATCGTTCCGCGCGAGACGCCGCTCGGGCGCAAGCGCGCCATCGACCAGTCCGCCTGCAACAAGGACTACTCCTGCGTGAAGGGCTTCTGCCCGAGCTTCGTGAGCGTCTACGGGGGTGAGGTGCGGCGGCGCGCGGTCGCCGGCTCGGCGGTCGAAACGGAGTTCGAGAGTCTCCCCGAGCCGGTGCTTCCGCCTCTCGACAAGGCCTACGGCGTCGTCATCACGGGTGTCGGCGGCACGGGCGTCGTCACCGTGGGTGCATTGCTCGGCATGGCGGCGCACCTCGAGGGGAAGGGATGCGGCATTCTCGACATGATTGGGCTCGCCCAGAAAGGCGGTGCGGTGATGACCCACCTGAGGCTGGCGGCGCGGCCGGAGGACATCACGGCGATTCGCATCGCACCGGGCGGAGCCAGGCTGCTTCTCGGTTGCGACATCGTGGTTGCGGGAGGCAGCGACGCGCTGTCGACGGCCGCGGAGGGTGAAACCCGCGCGGTCATCAACACCCACGAGACCATGCCGGGCGATTTCACGCGCGCGAGTGACCTGGCATTTCCGGCGGCATCGCTTCGCAAAGCCATCACCACGGCGGTCGGTGACGAGCGGGCGCAATTCGTCAACGCGTCGAACTTCGCGGCGACGCTTCTCGGAGACAGCATCGGCGGTAACCTGTTCCTGCTCGGGTATGCCTACCAGGGCGGGCTGGTGCCGGTCGGCGCGCAGGCTATCGAGCGCGCCATCGAGCTCAACGGCGTCGCCGTCGAGATGAACAAGCAGGCCTTCGTGTGGGGACGACGCGCAGCCGAGTGGCCGGAGCGCGTGGCTCAGGTGTGCGGCGTGCACGCAGCGGGAGCCGTCGAGGTAAAGACGCCGCAGACGCTCGACGACCTCATCGCTGAGCGCGCCGAGCGGCTCGTCGCCTATCAGAACGCGGCGCTCGCCGATCGCTACAGGTCGCTCGTCGAACGCGCGCGCGAGGCGGAGAGCGAGCGGGCGAAGGGCTGCACGGGGTTCGCCGAGGCGGTCGCGCGCTACTACTACAAGCTGCTTGCCTACAAGGACGAGTACGAGGTGGCGCGGCTATACACCGATGCGAGCTTCGCCGCAGCGCTCGAACGCCAGTTCAGCGGCGATTACCGCATCGAGTTCCACCTGGCGCCGCCGTGGCTGGGGGGCAACAGGAATCCGGGAGAGCGGCCGCGCAAGCGGCGCTTCGGTCAGTGGATGCTTTCGGTGTTGCGAATTCTGGCGCGCTTGCGGGGCCTGCGGGGGACGCTGTTCGATCCGTTCGGCTACAGTGCCGATCGGCGTCTGGAGCGCGCGCTCATTCGCGCCTACGAGGCGCGCATGGAGGAGCTCCTCGGCAAGCTCAACGCCGAGAACCAACCTCTCGCGGTGGCGATTGCGTCGATCCCCGAGGACATTCGCGGTTACGGCCACGTAAAACGCGCCCACGCGGAAGCCGCGAGGGAGAAGGAGGCGGAACTGCTGCAGGCGCTCAGCGCGGGGCTTGCGCCTTCGCAGGCGGCTTGAAGTTTCGATAACGTTTTGCAGCTAAATCACGAGGAGGACAGGAAATGAGTGTGACGCGCAAGCACAGTGGACCGCGCATGAGCCAGATCGTCGTGCACGGCGATACCGTGTATCTGGCGGGGCAGGTGGCGCTGGATGCGCCGGGGGCCTCGGTGGCGGACCAGACCCGCGACATTCTGCAGCGCATCGATCAGTTTCTCGCCGAGGCCGGCAGCAGCAAGTCGAAGGCGTTGGCGGCAACCATCTGGCTCGCCGACATGGACACCTTCAACGAGATGAACGAAGTGTGGGACGCCTGGATCGATGCCGATAACCCACCGGCCCGCGCATGCGTGGAAGCGCGTCTGGCGGCGCCGCAGTTCACCGTGGAGATCATGGTGACGGCCGCGGTTTGATGAAAATCCTGGTCCTCGGCGGTGGGGTAATCGGAGTCACCACCGCCTACTACCTGGCGCGGGACGGCCACGCGGTGACGCTCGTCGATCGGCAGCCCGAGGCGGCGTCGGAGACGAGCTACGCCAACGCGGGACTGCTCGCACCCGGTCATGCCTACGCCTGGGCGTCACCGAAGGCGCCCGGCATCCTGTTGAAATCGCTTTTCAACGACGATCAGGCCCTGCGGCTGAAGCTCAGCGCCGATCCGCGCCTGTGGTCCTGGGTATGGCTGTTCCTGCTCCAGTGCACCTCGGAGCGCGCGCGCATCAACACCATCCGAAAGCTCGGGCTGTGCGTGTACTCCGTCGACGCGCTGCGCGAGGTCGTCGCCGATACCGAGGTCGAGTACGACGGACTGAACGGCGGCAATCTGTACTTCTATCGAACCGACGCGACGTTCGAGAAGGGGGTTGCACACACCGGCATCCTGCGCGAGCACGGTCTCGAGATGCAGGTTCTCGAGCGGGAGCGGGTGGCCGAGGTGGAGCCGGCGCTCGCGCCGCATCGGGACACCATCGCCGGCGCCGTGTACACGCCCGGTGACGCGAGCGGTGATGCGCGCATGTTCACCCGCGCCCTGGCCGCTTACTGCGCCGAGCGCCTGTCGGTAAAGTTCGCGTTCGATACGGCGATTCGCGGGATCGCTACCGCCGGTGACCGGGTCGAGGGCGTACTTACCGATGGCGGCAAACTCGACGCCGATGTCTACGTCATGGCGCTCGGGTGCGACAGTGCGATCATCGGCCGCACGATCGGATTGAAACTGCCGATCTATCCGGTCAAGGGCTACTCGGTGACGGTGCCGATGCGTGAAAGCAACCTCGCGCCGGCCATGGGCGGCGTCGACGACGACGCCCTCATCGCCTACTGCCCGATGGGCAGGCGGCTGCGCTTGACCTCGACCGCCGAGTTCAGCGGCTACGACACGAGCCACCGTCCACGGGACTTCCGCGCCATGCTGCGCCTCGGGCGGGAGCTCTTCCCGAGCGTCGCCGACTACGACCAGCCCGACTACTGGGCGGGGCTGCGTCCCATGACCCCGGAGGGCACCCCTTTCCTGGGGCCTGCCCGCTACCGTAATCTGTACCTCAATACGGGCCACGGGCATATTGGTTGGACCATGTCCTGCGGCTCGGCCAAGATCACGGCCAACCTCATCGCAGGCCGTGATGCCGGTATTGATCTTGAGGGGATGCGTTATGCGTAGACGCCCGCCCCGGGAGGAATGCGCATGAGCACGCAATCTGCTGCCAGAGGCCAGGTCGAGTCGTCGCTGCTCGTCGACAGGCAGAACATGCCCTACGAGCTCGCCGACGAGATCGGCTACCGCTGCCGGATCGCCCTCATCGTGCTCGGCTCCGATCGGACCATCGAGCACGAGTTTCGCAAGATGCTCGATATCCCCGGCGTCGCATTCTACGAGAGCCGCATCCACAACGACGCGGAGGTCACGCCGGAGACGCTGGCGGCGATGGAAGGGCGCATCGCCGAGTGCACGCGCGTCGTTCTGCCCGAAGACCCCATGGATGTGGTGGCATACGGCTGCACGTCGGGTGCCATGGTGATCGGCCCCGAGAACGTGCACGCGCGCATTCACGAAGCCCGTCCGGGTGTTGCCTGCACGTCGCCCATGGAGGCGGCAGCCGCGGCGTTTCGCGCGCTCGGAGCTGAGCGCATATGCCTGATCGCGCCCTATCTAGACGAGATCAATCGTCGCATGCGCGACTACATCATCGGGCTGGGGTTTCAGGTGCCGATCATGGGTTCCTGGAACATTTCCGACGATGCCAAGGTGGCCCGCATCACCAGCGAGACGACCTGCAAGGCGGCCATCGAGCTCGCGAGCGGAGACGACGTGGACGCCGTGTTCGTCTCGTGCACGAGCATTCGGCTCGCGGAATCCGTCGAGGAGCTCGAGCGGACCATCGGTAAGCCCGTCCTGTCCAGCAATATCGCCACCGCATGGCACTGCCTGCGGCTCGCCGGATACGGGGACGCGGTGCCGGGTTTCGGTGAGCTGTTCCGCAGGCCGCTCGCGCCGGGTGACTGAGCGGCCGGAGGGCCGGTCGCGGCGCCCGAGAGGGCTCGCCGGTCGTCTGGTTCTGCTTACGCTGCTGGCGGCCGTGCAGGGTGTTCCCGCACATGCCGCGGGCGGCGTCATTCTCGTGCTCGGCGACAGCCTGAGCAGCGCTTACGGTTTCGACGTGCAGAGCGGCTGGGTGCAGCTGCTGCAGAATCGCCTGGACGAGCAGAGCGAAGGCTATCGCGTGGTCAACGCGAGCATCAGCGGCGACACCACCGAGGGCGGCGCGACGCGCCTACCCGCAGCGCTCGCCAAGCACCGGCCCGACGTCGTCGTGGTCGAGCTCGGTGGTAACGACGGATTGCGCGGACTGCCGCTCTCGGTGACGCGGCGGAATCTCGAGCGGATAATTGTCGAATCGCGAAGCTCCGGAGCACGCGTGCTGCTGCTCGGCATGCGCTTGCCGCCGAATTACGGTCCCGCTTACAACAATGCATTCCACGCGATATACGCAGACCTTGCCGATCGCCACAGCGTGCCCTGGGTCCCTTTTCTCCTCGAAGGCGTGGGCGGCGTCGACGCGCTGATGCAGGACGACGGCGTGCACCCGCGCGCGGAAGCGCAGCCGCTGATGCTGGACAACGTCTGGCCGCATCTTGAGCCGTTGCTCTGAATAATGACTGCCGGGAAGGTCGGAAATCGATCGCGGATGGCACTCGCTGCGCTGGTGGCGGGTACGCTGGCGTTGCTTGGAGGCTGCACGACAGCCGGCTACTACGCGNNGCAATCCATCGGCGGTCATCTCGACCTGATGTCGAAGCGAAAAGACATCGGCTCGCTCGTCGAGGACGCATCGACGCCGCCCGAGCTGAAGTCCAAGCTCGAGCGCGCCAAAGCCATTCGAGAGTATGCGACCGAAGAGCTCGCATTACCCGACAACGGAAGCTATCGAAGTTATGTGGATGTTGGAAAGCCCTACGTCACCTGGAACGTGGTGGCGACTCCGGCTCTGTCCCTGACGGCGAAAACGTGGTGCTTCGTCGTCGTCGGCTGCGTCGCCTACCGCGGGTACTTCGACGAGTCCGAGGCGCGCAGATATGGCGAGCAGCTTGCAGCCGAGGGTATGGATGTCGCCATCGCGGGTGCGCGTGCCTACTCGACCCTGGGCTGGTTCGATGATCCGATTCTCAACACGATTCTTTTCGATTCAGAGTATCGTTTTGCCGGCACACTCTTCCATGAGCTCGCTCACCAGCGTCTGTTCGTAACCGGTGACACCGCGTTCAACGAGTCCTATGCCGTCGCGGTCGAACGCGAGGGCGTGCGGCGGTGGCTCGCACGCAACGGCACGCCGGCGATGCTGGAGGCCTACGCGGTGGAGCACGAGCGGCAAGAGGGTTTTCTCACGCTCGTTCTCTCGACTCGGGATAAGCTCGAAGCGCTCTACGCTTCGCAGATGGACGATGCCATGAAAGTCCGCGAGAAAGAGCGCCTGTTCGGCGCTCTACGCGACGGTTACGCGCAGCTCAAGGCCTCGTGGGGGGGCTACGCCGGCTACGACGAATGGTTCGCCAACGGCCTGAACAATGCAAAGCTTGCGCTTTTGACTGCATACAACGTGCACGTGCCCGCATTCGAGCGGTTGCTCGCTGAGCAGCATGGCGACATGGGCAAGTTCCACCAGGCAGCCGAGGCGCTTTCCCGGTTGTCCAGAGAGGAGCGTGACGCAGCGCTCGCGCGGCTCGCGGCCGAAGCGTCCTGACCCCGGCCCTGCGCCTGCTCGAGGCGTGCAGCTGCTGGAACAGGTGCTCAGGTTTCGGCTTTGATGAGCGTTCTCAGCTGCGCTCTGTCTTCCTCGGACCAGGTGGAGGGATCTTCTCCGTGCGCGACCGAAGCGTGTAATTCCATGAGTTTCCACACCTCGTCGACTGTCTCGGCGTAGAATCGTCCCGGACATTCTTCCATGCCGGGATAGTCCTTGCAGGCGTAGGAGTAAGTCGTTTTCATTGCTGTCCTCTCGAATTCCTCAGGCGTAATCAGGCGAAGTCCCGCGGGTGCTGCCGCGCGGTCGTCATTATCAGCGCGGTGGCCATCATAAAGGATATCGACGCCGGGGGCACATCGTGTCCGGGTGTGCAATGTGCTGCGAGCATCTATCACTCCGACCGGGCCGCGGGCGGTGGGACGTGCCCAATCTTCGGCGCTGCTCAATGGTGATCCCCATTAATCGGTGTCGACAATGTTGCGCGGGACTCACAACGCCTTCGTGCGACGAGGTCTCGCTTAGAATTTTCAGAGATGGCCGTGTCGAGACGTCGCGTTCCCGACATGCACGATCATCGCGTCGGTATCGGGCCCGAGATTTCGCCGTCTTCGTCGAGCTCCGGATAGGCGAAGCCGCGCCGGCGGCAGTAGCGGGCGACGGCGGGGTGAGCCCATTCGAACAGCGTGCTCGCGTAGACCTCGGGTTTCAGACGACTCTCTGCATACAGGTTGGCGCTCGCACGCTGGCGCTGGGCCTCGAAGAGAATGGTCGCGGCGGCAACCGAGACGTTCAGCGATTCCACCATCCCCATCATGGGCACGCATATCTGCAGATCCGAGCCCGCGAGCGCAGCGCCGCCGAGTCCCTCGAGCTCGGCGCCGAGAACGAGCGCAGTCGGGCGGGTGTAATCGACGTCGCGATAATCGCGTGCGTTTTCCGCGGGGTGCGCAGCGATTAGCTGAAATCCGCGCTCGCGCAGTTCGGCGAGCGCAGAGTCGATATCCGGGTGAGTACGGATGCCAACCCATTTGCGGGTGCCGCCGGAGGTCAGGTGACTGGGGCGCAGCGTCGGGTCCGGCCACACGGCGTGTGCCTCGAATACACCGACAGCGTCGCAGCTTCTCAGGATGGCGGAGAAATTGTGGGCTTTGTGCACGTTGTCGAGCAGCACCGTGAGATCGGGCTGGCGGCTGTCGAGCACGCGCCGGAGCTTTTTGAAGCGTTGCGGTGTCATGGTTTTTGCCGAGGCCATTGTATGCCGTGAGCGTCCCGCGCGCAGGTGCTCGCAGGAGGCGGCCCTTGCCAATGCACGGTGAAGGATGCAGGCTACGCGGCGGCGCGAGCATCTTTAGAGACGACGAAAATGCTGCATCAGGACAGCTTCGAGGTCGCCACTTCCGGGCGGGGGACCTACGACGTGACCGGGGAGGTGCGACGCGTGGTCGCCGCCGGCGGCATCGAGCGGGGGCTCTGCCACGTGTTCATTCACCACACCAGCGCGTCGCTGATGCTCTGCGAGAATGCCGATCCGGCGGTGCGCAGGGATCTCGAAACGTTCATGGCCCGCGCTGTTCCGGATGGCGATCCGATGTTCACGCACACGACCGAAGGCCCCGATGATATGCCGGCCCACGTGCGATCGGTGCTGACTCACTCGGCGTTGAGCATCCCCGTCGTCGCCGGGCGTTGCGCCCTCGGCTCCTGGCAGGGCGTCTACCTGTGGGAGCATCGCAACTCGCCGTTCCGTCGCCGCGTTACCGTCACCGTGCAGGGCGAGTGAATGATGGCCGGCAGCAATTACGACAAGGCGGTACTCATCACGGGATGCTCGAGCGGCATCGGCGAATGCGTGGCGCGCGGGTTGAAGGCGCGGGGTTACCGGGTGTTCGCGAGCGCGCGCGCAGACGTCGACGTAGCCCGCCTCGCCGACGAAGGCTTCGAGGCCGTGAGGCTCGATCTGCGCGACTCGGAATCCATGAGAGCCGCGTTGGAGACGGTGCTCGAGCGTACCGGCGGGACGCTGTACGCCTTGTTCAACAACGGCGCCTACGGCCAGCCTGGCGCGGTCGAGGATCTCGCGACCGACGTGCTGCGGGACGTTTTCGAGACCAACTTCTTCGGCTGGCACGAGCTCACCTGCGGCGTGCTGCCGGTCATGCGACGCCAGGGATACGGACGCATCATCCAGAACAGCTCGGTGCTGGGTCTGGTGGCGCTGAAATGGCGCGGCGCCTACAACGCGAGCAAGTTCGCGCTCGAGGGACTCACCGACACGCTGCGAATGGAGCTCAGCGGCAGCGGTGTCTACGTATCGTTGATCGAGCCAGGTCCCATCGAGAGCCGCTTCCGGCAGAATTCCTATGCTGCTTTCAAGGCGAATATCGACGTTGAGAACAGCGTCCATCGGGAATCGTATCGGAGGGTGGAGGCCAGGCTCGCGAAGCAGGACTCCTCCGAGCCGTTTACGCTCCCGGGCGAGGCGGTGCTCGACAAGGTCGTTCGCGCGCTCGAGAGCAGACGACCCAGGCCGCGCTACTACGTCACCGTGCCGACTTATGCGTTCGGGTTCCTGCGTCGCGTGCTGCCGACGCGCTGGCTCGACGCAGCACTGCAGAGCGTATCCGGCGGCGAGCACCGCCGGATTGATGCGCCCTGATTATTTTGATTATTTTACGGTGATGGTGATCTTCCTCGACATGACCGGCGGATTATGCGGCACGTGATTGTAGTCGCCCATCAATAGCTGCAGCGTATGCTTGCCGGGCGGCAGTGAGAGCCGAGTCTCCGTCTGACCCTTGCCGAAGTGAACATAATTCTTGCTCGCCGGGATCTCTTCGTCCATTGGCGGCAGTGGAGCGTCGACAAGCAGGTGGTGGTGTCCTGTCATGGATTTTTCGACACCGGCTGGGGCCACTCCCATCTTGCGCAGTCCGAACCACACTCGGAACGACTCGGCGCGAATGACTTCGCCGTCGTTTGGCCAGCCGATATACAGGTAGGCGTTCGTGGGTGCTGGCGAGTCCCCGGCCACGGCTACGCCGCTGGCGATCAGAGCGGCCAGTGCGATCGAAATCTTCATCGTTTTCATCGTCAAATGCCTCGCTTTACCGGCCCCCCTCAATCAGCGGGGACGTAAACTGTGATCTTCTCCGAATACACGGGCGGGTTGTGGGGAATGTGGTTGTGGTCCGCGAACAGCAGCTGCAGCGTGTGCTTGCCCGGCGGAAGCTCCACGCGGGCCTCTGAATAACCTTTGCCGTAATGCACGTGATTTTTGCTCGCCGGTATCTCCTCGTCGAAAGGTGGGAGATCCGCATCGATGATCAGGTGGTGGTGCCCGGTGAATCGCTTCTCGACGCCGGCCGGCGCAACGCCCATTTCGCGTAGTCCGAATCGCGCCCAGAACTTTCCGCCCTTTATCGTCTGGCCGTCTTTTGGCCAGATAAAGTAGACCTTTGCACCGGCTGGTGCGGGTGTGTCTCCGGCAACTGCGAGACCGGGTATCAGCGCAGTCAGCATCGTTGCTACCAAAATGCTTCTTTTCATCTGCCCCTCCTCTCCCTGCTCTGCTTGCTCTCACGCGAGACCTTAGCATACTCTCAAACGACTTCGCGGCAAGCGGCGGGTGCGCAGATCGAGCGCTCGCTGAAAGCGCGTGGAGGACGTCGATTGCGCGGCGCCGCGTTGCGGGGTATACCAAAGGCGCTATAATCAAGCCTTTACGAATGCGTATTCGAGCCGAGCATTGCATCGGGGGTGCGATGTTTAACGTCTATCTTCTCTCCGGCTATCTGCGGTGATCGTGCGCGCAACCTTACTCGCAGCCATTGCGACCGTGTTTATCGCGGGCGGCGTCTCGTTGTCCGATCCGGTGCGTGCCGCCATCGTCCCCAAGGAGAGTCCGGAGCGCTTCGAGCTCCTGTTCTGGGACTCCATCAAGGACAGCGACAACGCGGCCGATTACGAGGCCTACCTCGAGGCGTATCCGAACGGGCGCTTCGCGCCGCTGGCAAGGGCGCGTGCCAGAAGCCTGCGCGAGCAGCAGAGCCAGGAGCGCGAGGACGCGGGGCCGTCGGTCGAGGACATGGATGCGGAGTACAAGGTGCTCAAGAACGCGCGACTGCGCGAGCAGCCGGACGCGACGAGCAAGAATCTCGGCACCCTCAACGCCGGCAATCGAATCATCGTTACCGGCAAGGTCACCGACAGTGACTGGTACCGCATCGAGACCACGGACGGCAGGAGCGGCTTCGTGTTCGGTGAGCTGATCGAGGAGGTCAAACGCGGCGCCGAGCGCGCCGCCGCCGAGCGCGCCGCCGCCGAGAAGGCCGCCGCCGAGAAAGCGGCTGCCGCTGCGGCGGCCGAGGCCGCGGCCCGAGAGGCGGAAAGGAAGGCGGCTGCGGCAGAGGCCGAGCGCAGGGCGCAGGAGAAGGCCGCCGCCGAGGAGGCTGCCCGCCTCGCGGCCGAGAGAGCGCAGGCCGAGGAGGCCGCGCGCCGAGCCAAGGAGCAGGCGGCAGCCGAGGAGGCTGCCCGCCGAGCGGCCGAGAAGGCGGCGGCCGAGGAGGCCGCCCGCCAGGCAGCCGCGCGGGAGGCCGAGCGAAAGGCGGCCGCCGAGGCCGCGGCGGCGGAGAAAGCGCGCCGCGAGGCAGAGCAGGCGGCCGCGGCGGCTGCAGCAGCGGAAGCGGCGCGCCGTGCAGCAGAGGCCAAGGTCGCCGGCACCAAGCCATCCGCGGTCGAGACATTCAGGGATTGCGACGCGTGCCCCGAGATGATCGCGCTGCCCGCCGGCAGCTTCACCATGGGCAGCCGAAAGGGCGACATCAGCGAGCAGCCCGCACACAAGGTCAGCATCGACTACCCGTTCGCCATCGGGCGCTTCGAAGTGACGGTTGCCGAGTGGAAGGCCTGCCACGCGGCGGGCGGCTGCAAGTATCTGCCTACGCGCAAGGGGATGACCGACACTTCACCGGTATACAACCTGAGCTGGCTCGACGCTGAGCAGTACGTGAAATGGCTGAGTCAGAAAACGGGCAAGCAGTACCGTCTGCCGTCGGAAGCCGAGTGGGAATACGCGGCGCGGGCAGGCACTACGTCCGAGTACTGGTGGGGTGACGACGTCGGCAAGGGACGGGCCAACTGCAAGAACTGCGGCGGCGAGTGGAACAAGAAGAGACCGGCTGCGGTGGACACATTCGCGGCGAACGCTTTCGGCTTGCAGGGCATGAACGGCAGCGTCTGGGAATGGGTGGCCGATTGCTGGTTCGACTCCTATAGAGGCGCACCGCAGGACGGCAGCGCGCGCGGCAAATCCAATTGCCAGTCGCGGGTTCTGAGGGGCGGTTCCTGGCGCAATGATCCGGACTATGCCCGATCGGCAAGCCGCTTCACCTACGACCACGACGTGCGCTACGTGCTGAACGGTTTCCGCGTCGCGCGCGCCATGAAATAGGTTTTTACTTTCAGGACTTCGGCGTGGTCCTGATGACCACCAGGTCCGCTGAGATCCTGGCGGCGTTCGACGCCGATTCGAGGGCTGCCAGCCGTTTTCGCAGCGCCGCCCGATAATCTGCAGCTTCCTCCAGCTGTCCGCGCGCACCCTCGAACACGGGCGCCGATGTCGCCAGCATCACGACGATCTCGGTGCCGAACGGAGGGGCCACCTCCCACAGTCCGATATCGCCGGGTTCCCCGATCTGAAAAGATTCGCGCGGATCGGCCTCGTTAAATTCTTCTCCGGGGCTCGGCATCATGTGCACGACGCTGCCGTCATGTGCGAAGTAGTCGATATAGAGCCATGACTTGAAGGTTGGTGCTTTGAGATTGGCAATGAGCCTTTCTCCCTCCACGAAAACATTGTCGGCATTCGGCGTGCTGATCGCCGTCCCGTGGCCGGCGTCCCGGTTCGCTTCGATAAGCGGGGCATAGAGCTCGAGCGTTTGACAGAAAACCGTTGGAACTTCCTCCACCGTGCTCTTGACCTCGGCGACACCCTCGAGGCTGTTGAGGCTCGTCACCACACGCTGCATGAAGGCCGAGCCTGCGACATAACCCCGTAGCAACACGCTTCGGTCGTTGATCGACGCTTGCAGAATCGAGCACGGTATGGAGCCGAGGATGGCGGTCACCTCCGCCATCGAGGGTTTCGCAGACGCGGCTTTCGGGGCGGTGACGGCCGTCGGGCGAGATTCGACCTCTGGCGTTGTCGGTTTCGCCTCCATGTCCGGCGCGGTGGGGGTAGTCGGCTGCAACCGCCACACGCCGATGGCGATACCTATGACGGCAACCAGCGCGACGAGGATAACGATCGGGCTTCTCAGCGGTGATTTGGCCGTGGCTGCAGCGGAGGGAGGCGCAGCTGCGCCGCCGACGATGAGCGTGCCATCCTCGGTGAATCGAGTCTGCGCTGCGGTATCCGGCGAGACTTGCGTGGGCGCGTCACGATCGATTGGCTGGCGGGGCCTGTTCGCTGTTCCGACGCCCGCCGGCGCCACCTGGACGTTGTCACCACCGGAGTCCGGGAACATGGCGCGCCATTCGGCAATGGATTGCGGCCGCTCTTCGGGAGTAAAGCAGAGCGCCCTGTCGATAGCCTCGAGAAACCGGTGTGAGAACTTGTCCCGGCCGAGGTCGACCGCCGGCTCGAGGATGTCCCGATTGTTCTCGAGCTTTGCGTTGGCTCGAGCCAGGGCATCGACCGGCGACTTACCGGACATGCCCCGGTAGATGGTCGCGCCGAGAGCGTAAATGTCCGTCCAGGGACCCTGCTTGTCGCTCTCTCGGGTGGCGTTGTACTGCTCGAACGGCGCGTAACCGGGTGAGACCAGTGTCGTCAGCGTGCGTGTCTCGACGCCAAGTGCCTGACGCGCAGAGCCGAAATCGAGCAGGATGGGCCGGCCGTCTGCGCGAAGATAAATGTTTTTCGGCTTGATATCGCGGTGCACGAAGCCCGACTCGTGGATCCGCTGCAGGCCGTCCATGAGCGGAAACAGGATGCCGAGCAACTCCTTCTCGGTTGTCAGGCGTCTCTGGTTGAAGGCCTCCTCGAGGCTCTCACCCTTCTCGTACTCCATGACCATGTAGGCCGTGCCGTTGGCCTCGAAAACACTGTGCACGAGAACGATGTTGGGATGGCGAAACTGGGCGAGCGTCTGCGCCTCATTGATGAAACGGTTGAGCCCCCACTCGAAAATCTCGGTGTGCTCGTCGGATATCGGGTGAATGGAGCTGTCCGATGCCCTCATTGCAAGATCCGTCGGCAGAAACTCCTTGATGGCCACCTCGTGATTGAGGTTGGTATCGAGGGCGAGATACGTGATGCCGAAGCCGCCCCGGCCGAGAATCGTGTGAATCTCGTACCAATGCAGCCTGTAACCTTCAGGCAATGCGTTGTGGCGGCGTTTCTCGTTGCTCACTCGATGACTTCCTTTCGGGGCGGTTTGCGGTGCAAACAGCCCGAGCGCGGAGCTTAACAGATGCGCTGCCGATTGGCTCAGACTCCTTCAGTCGTCGTCGTCGGCCGACTCCGACATGGCGCGCATGATCTGGTCGAGCTGGCTGAGCCGCAGGAGCGGATCCTCGAGCTCGAGAAAGTACTGACGGCGCACCAGCGGCAGCGAGAGGATCTCCGCCAGGCGGTAGCCTACCCACGACGCGTCGTCGGGCCGTCTGGGCAGATCTTTGTAGATCTCGGAGGCATGTTCGAAAATCTGTTCGAGCACGTCGGTCATGTAACGGCAGTCGTCGGGAAGCGGTTTCTCGGGTTCGGCAGGCAGCGGCTGAACGGTGCCGCGCAGCAGCTGGTTGGGCTCGATGCGCGTTTCCTGCACGCGAAAACGCTGCCCGCCGCGCGCGCTGATCGAGAGCAGCCCGTCGTCGCCGCGATTCCAGTCGACGATTTGGGCAAAGGTCCCGGTGAGGTGCGGCATGGCCGCATCGCCCGCTTCCTGGCCGCTCTGGATGAGGCAGACTCCGAAGGGCTCGTCGTTGCGAAGGCACGCGCTCACCAGATCGAGGTAGCGCGGCTCGAAGATACGCAAAGAAACCGGTCCGCCGGGAAACAGGACCGAGTGCACCGGGAAAAGGGCGACGTCCAGGTTTTCCTGCGCGATGGTCATCGATGCCGCTCGCTGAGTGCGTTCATCAGGCGCTGATGGAAGCCCTGGAATCCGCTGTTGCTCATGACGAGTACGTGATCGTCGCTCGTTGCCTGCTCGCTCACTGCGTGAACCAACGCCTCGACGTCGTCGCGCAAGCGAATATCGGCGCCGGGCGTCTGCTCGAGCGTCTCGATGTTCCACGCGATGGACGGGGAGCGGTAGATCCAGGCCGTGTCGGCGGCGGCGAGGGCAGCGCCAAGTGTGTCCTTGTGCGCGCCGCTGCGCATGGTGTTGGACGCCGGGTCGAGCACGGCGATGATACGCCCGGCGCCGATGTGGCTGCGAAGCGCCGCGAGCGTCGCACCGATGGCGGTCGGGTGATGGGCGAAATCGTCGTAGACGGTCACACCATCGATCATGCCGCGCACCTCGAGGCGCCGCTTGACATTGCGAAAGGTCGCGAGCGCCGCGCAGGCGTCGGCCGGATCAACGCCCGCGTGCGCGGCTGCGCCGATCGCCGCCAACGCGTTGCACACGTTGTGCCGGCCTATCAGCGGCCAGCTCACCGAGCCGAGGGTGACGCCGCTGCGCGCCACCTCGAAGGTGGCGCCGTCGGCACTGGTCATGTTCGCCCGCCAGTCGGCTGAGGCGGCGCTCGTCGTGAACGTCTCGAGGGGCGTCCAGCAACCCATGTCCATGAGTCGATCGATTTCGGCATCGGGAATCGGGCGCAGAATGCGTCCGTTCGAAGGCACCGTTCTCACCAGATGGTGGAACTGCCGGCTTATCGCGGCGAGATCCTCGAAGATGTCGGCATGGTCGAATTCGAGATTATTCACCACCAGCGTCCTCGGCAGGTAGTGGACGAACTTCGAGCGCTTGTCGAAAAAGGCGCTGTCGTACTCGTCCGCCTCGACAACGAAATAGCGCTCGCCCATGCGCGAGGACACGCCGAAGTTCTCCGGAACGCCGCCGATGAGGAATCCCGGGGCGAGTCCGGCGTGCTCGAGGATCCAGGCGAGCATGCTGGCGCCGGTGGTCTTGCCGTGCGTCCCGGCGACCGCCAGCACCCAGCGACCCGCGAGCACGTGCTCGGCGAGCCAGGCGGGCCCGGAGGTGAACGGCAGAGCGTGATCGAGGACGTGCTCGACCGCCGGGTTACCGCGGGTCATGGCATTGCCGATGACGACGCAGTCCGGTGCCGGGTCCAGGTGGGCCGGGTCGTAGCCCTCCATGACGTCGATGCCGAGCGCCGCCAGCTGCTCGCTCATGGGCGGGTAGGCGTTGGCATCGGAGCCGGTCACCGAGAAACCGAGCTCGCGCGCGAGGCGCGCGATGCCGGCCATGAACGTGCCGCAGATGCCGAGGATGTGGATGCGCATGGCGGAGCGGATCAGGCGGCGGCGGGAAACAGCGTTCTGAATACCGAGACGGATATAAGATAGAACACCACCGCGAGCACCAAGCCGACAAAGTACGGGACGGAAAGCGCGTGTCGGAGGATGTGTCCGGTGACCGCCAGGCTCCAGAGCGTGAGCACGACAACGATGAGCCACGCGAGGGCGCCTTCGCCGGCCTTCAGATCGGCGCCATGCAGCCAGCCGAACACGGGCAGCGCGATGAGCGTCAACAGGGCACCCGTGCCGGCGAGCGCCGCAAGGGTCTGCACGAGCCGTGCGGGGCGACGTTGCACGGACAGAAGTATCACCGTGAAGGCCACCATCAGCACCGTGCTGATCAGTCCCCAGACGACGGCGTTGGCCGCGCTCATGGACACGTTGGAGAGCAGCGCCGTCAGTAACGTGTAGGCGCTCAGTGTGATGGCCAGTAAAATGCCCGAGGTAGGCAGGTCCTGGGGCCCCTGTCGCAGCAGACAGATCTGCACGAAGGGCTGGACGATCACGCGCAAGGACTGGAATTGACTCAGCATTCTCAATGATTCTGGACCGCATGAGCCGCATACTCAACGTCGGGGTCTGAGATGCGCATCGGCGTCGATCTCGGCGGCACCAAGATAGAAGCGGTCGTTCTCGGCGATGAGGGCGAGATTGTCACGCGCCGCCGCTGCCCGACGCCCCGGGAGAGCTACGCGAACCTGCTGCGCGCGATCGTGGAGCTGGTCGAGGACCTGGAATCAGAGGTTGGAGAACGCGCATCGGTCGGCGTTGCGACCCCGGGCGCGATCTCTCCGCACACGGGGCTCGTCAAGAACGCCAACTCCACGCGCCTCATCGGCGAGCGCCTCGACGCGGATCTGAGCGATGCCCTCGATCGCCGCATCCGTGTCGCCAACGATGCCAACTGCTTTGCGCTCTCCGAGGCCGTGGACGGAGCCGCGAAAGGCGCGCGGACAGTCTTCGGTGTGATTCTGGGCACGGGCGTTGGCGGCGGTATCGTCATCGAGGGCCGGGTGATTGCCGGGCGCCAGGCCATTGCCGGGGAATGGGGACACAATCCGTTGCCCTGGCCCCGGGCGAGCGAGCTGCCGGGGCTGCGCTGCTACTGTGGACGCCACGGCTGCATCGAGACCTTTCTGTCCGGACCGGGTCTCGAGAGAGACTACCGGGAGGGATCGGAGGCAGCGTCGAGCGCCGCGGAGATCGTGCGCCTTGCCGCGTCCGGCGAGCAGCGGGCCGAGGCCTGCCTGATTCGCTACGAGCATCGCCTCGCGCGCGGCCTCGCGCACGTCATCAATATCCTCGACCCGGACGTCATCGTGCTCGGCGGCGGGCTGTCGGCGATCACGCGCCTCTACGAGAGCGTGCCCCGTCTGTGGGGCGAGTTCGTATTCTCCGACCGGGTGGATACGCCCCTGCGTCCACCGGTCCACGGCGATGCGAGCGGCGTGCGCGGCGCCGCGTGGCTCTGGCCACGGGGTGCGTAGATCCGGGTCCACACCGCAGAGGACGGCGTTCCAGCCGTTCAGATCGTCAGCACTGCTCCCACGGCAAGCCGTGATAGCGCCAGCCACCGAGCGAGCTGCGTTGGTGGTGCTCGTCGAGGTCGCCCTCGAAGCCTTCATCGACGTGGTACACGGCGCTGAAGCCGGCCTCCAGAAGAGCGATGCCGGCATCGATTGAGCGCTTGCCGCTGCGACAGATGAGGATCACCGGCGCGCCGGCAATCTCCCCGTGGGCGGTAGCGCCGCCGAGCATCACCTTGCGCACGTCGGTGACGAAGTGCGGATTGACGGTCCACTCGGGCTCGTCGATCCAGGCGACGTGCAGGGCGCCGCGGGGGTGACCGACGAAAAGAAACTCCATGGTCGAGCGGATGTCCACCAGCACCGCGCGCGGCTCGTCCCGGAGCAGCTGCCAGGCTTCCTTGGCGGTCAGAGGCTTGGGGTGCACGGCTGTCTCCCTCGGGGGCACCCCGGCGTGCAGCATCCGGGGGAGCGCTACTATAACCGCGGGGTGACGGGATGCAAGCTGTGGAGGTGCCGATTGCCCGGCCGGACGCGGTCATCTAGAGTTAGCCCCGGGAGGCAGCGATGAGCAGCAGTGACCCAATCATGCGCAGCTGTCGACAGAACCTTTCGGTGGCGACGGCGTTCTGGGGCGCCTGCCTGGTGCTGGTCGTCGCCGAGGTGGCCGTCGGTTCGAATCTCGTCATCGGCGGTCTGTTCTTCCTTTCCATTCCCCTGCTGGTCGCCGTTCTCACCTGGGTCAACAAGGGCATCGTGTTCGACCGCGCGCCGCGCACGCTCGCCTCGGTGGTGGTGCTGGGGTTGTCGGTGCTGGTCGTTTCCAGCCTGATCATCCTCGTCGGTCTTCTGGCAGCCGCCAACCTCAAGTCCCTGATGATCGGAGCCTGAGGCTCCGGCACGGGCGACTGCTCCGCGTATGACGCACAGGGATCACGCCGACGTCTATCGCGTCGTGCGCGATCTGTTCTCGAAAATTCCCTTCAATCAGCTACTTGGCCTGGAAATCAAGGAGCTCGCCGACGAGCAGGTGCGGCTCGGTTTCAAAATGCGCGACGATCTGGTCGGCAACTACATGCGCAATATTCTTCACGGCGGGGTGATCTCGGCGACCCTCGATGTGACCGCCGGATTGATGGCCTTTCTCGGCGTCGCCAAGCGTATCCGCAGCAGCAGCCTCGAGGACAAGATGGAGCGCTTCTCGCGGCTGGGCACCATCGACATGCGCGTCGACTATCTGCTGCCGGGATCCGGAGAGTCGTTCGTTGCCACCGCGCGGGTGATTCGCTCGGGAAATCGCATTGCCGTCATCTACGCGGAGCTGCACAACGACAGAGACGAGCGGGTGGCTTCCGCGACGTGCACATATCTCGTAGGATGAATCCCCTGGAAAGGGGGAACCGGATGATAGGGGTAGCCAACAAGATCCCGCCGTCCCTGGCTGCATTGTCCGAAGCGAAGCAGCTCCTCGAGATGCTCGGCGACGACAGAACGCTTCGCAAGCAGCTGGATAAGCTCAAAAAACACACCGCGGAATTTCGCGCCGCCCGGGAAGAGGCGGAGAAGGCGATCGCGGCCGCAAAGGCGGCGCAAGTCGAATCGGAGCGCGTGCGCGATGAGATTGCCGAGGCGAAGGCCGCGGTCCGGCTGCAGAGCAAGGCGCTCGAAGCCCGCGCCGAGGCGCTTCGGGAGCGCGAGCGGGAGCTCGAGGCGCGCGAACAAGCGTTGAAGCCCAAGTGGGAAGCGCTTCGACGGGAAGCTCTGGCGCTGCAGAGCCGGGCCTCCCAGATGGCCGCTTCGGCGATGGCGTTCGCGCGGGATCTCGAAGCGGACACGTGAGACGCGCGCCAGAGCGCGCCTGCCCGGGCTCCCCCTAGGGGTGCTCGCGCTCAGCGATGTAGACCGTTCCCGTGAATGTCGCCACCGTGGCGTCGTCGCTCGTGCGCACGTCCACGCGGTAAGTGCCGATGCGATTGCTGCGGCTCAGCTCGGTTGCGGTGGCGATCAGCGTGTCGCCCACGCGCACCGGCGCGGTGAAGCCGATATGAGCACCGACGGCCGCGGCGACCCGGCCGTGGGAGTTGGACGCCAGGCCGAAGGCGGTGTCGGCGAGCGAGAAGAGCACGCCGCCGTGGCAGGTGCCGTTGAAGTTCACGTGCTGCTCGCCGACCGTCATGCGCACGACGGCCATCCCCGGCCCCGCGTCCACGCACTCCGCCCCGAGATACGCGACGAAGGCGTCGCGAGCCGCCAAACCCTTCACGCGCTTGCCGATGTCATTCATCGACGAGCTTTGCCGAGCGCAGCACGGCCCGCGCGGCGCTCTCCAGATCGCTTTGCCCACGCTGCAGCCTCTCGCAGATCTCCTGCAGCCATGGCGCTTCGAGCTCGCGCAGCTCCCTGGTGAGCAGATTCCCGGCGGCCGTCGCCACCATGCGGCGCGCGCGTTGTGC
>JABAHO010001086.1_pt1 | contig 50466 bp, 50 predicted proteins | sample 7062071 | NCBI WGS metagenome assembly JABAHO01 (sample SAMN14534356, study PRJNA622989) | marine sediment metagenome | biome: marine biome [ENVO:00000428]; feature: marine pelagic biome [ENVO:01000023]; material: deep marine sediment [ENVO:00002113] | place: India: Gulf of Kutch | collected...
CCGCGACCGGAATTGACATGCGGCGCCCGCAGTCGGGGTGAAATACATGCCCTGCCTCGAACAGAAATTCAGCAATACGGGACACATCCTGCTCCTGGGCGGGATCGGCCTTCCAGCCTTCGGGCCATGCTACCGCGATGGGGTCGGTTTGCCGGATAAATCGGCACAGACTCATCTTACACCTCTTTCAGAGTAAATTTACCAAAATGCAGTTTAAATGTCCAACGCCAAGACAGTCCACTTGACACACAAACCCAATTACTATATAAATCCTATAGACAAGGTAAGGTTTACGTCGTGAGGGTTTCATCAAAATCAAGATATGCGCTGCTGACAGTACTGGACCTGACGGTTCACAGGCAGGCAGGCGTCATCAAGATGCAGGATATTGCGCGGAGGCAGGAAATTCCTCACAAGTTTCTTGAGCAGATACTGTTAGGGCTCAAGGCGGGCGGGATTGTGGTCAGCAGGCGAGGGGCGAAGGGGGGGTACCTTTTGGCCCGGGAACCCCGGGACATTTCCGTTGCCGATGTTCTCAGGCTGACCGATGCCTCTCTGTTGTCGGTGCAGCTCGACGACGGACTGGAAACGGAGAAGGTATTCTCTGAGTTGTGGGCCTCGCTGAATGAAACATTAACCCGGCGCCTGGAATCCATGAATTTTGAGGAGGTTGCAGAACGCTCCGAGGAGCTCAGGGCTCCCCAGGCGCTGGAGTATTCGATATGAGTGCAGATCTGGACATACCCAAAGACGCGGCGATTCCGGTGGATTCCGAATTTACATTCGGGTCGGATGATGAAGCGGCTGCCGAGGACTCAGGCACCGGTTTCATTGATCCACGAGTTGATTACAGCGGAAGCGATGATGCGGAAGAAATCCTCAGCTGGGCCCTTGACACCTACAACCCCAGGATCGCACTTGCCACCAGTTTCAAGGATGCGGTCTTAATCCACATGCTCCTTAAAATTCGGCCGGACGTGAGGGTTTTTGCCCTGGATACCGGGCGCATGAATGAAGAAACCTACCAATGCGCGGAGGATATCCGCCGCCAGTTCAAGATAAACATTGAGTGGGTTTTTCCGGATCGTCAACTGGTCGAGACCCTGGAGCGGGAAAAAGGGATGTATTCATTCAAGCAAAGCCTGGAAAACCGTAAGGAGTGCTGCTATGTCCGCAAGGTGGAGCCCCTTGCCCGGGCGCTCTCCGGCCTGGATGCCTGGATTACCGGAATGCGGAGAGACCAGGGCGTGACCCGTAAAACAGTCCGAAAAATTGAAATTGATGATACGCATGGCGGTATCGTGAAGATCAACCCGCTTGCCGACTGGGGGCAGGAGCGCATATGGGCCTACGTGAAGGAATACGGCCTGCCGTACAACCGCCTTTTCGACCAGGGATATGCCTCCATAGGCTGTGCGCCGTGCACGCGCCCGGTGAAGCCCGGAGATGATCCGCGTTCAGGGCGCTGGTGGTGGGAATCGGCCGAACACAAGGAATGCGGAATTCACGTGCTTAACTACTCCATTTAGCCGGCCTGCCCTGTTGGGTAACCGCTTGGGCCGGCCTATTAAAAAACTGCGAAAATGCCTTGCATGTCCATGCCTGTCTGGTAGTCTTTGCGCCTTTCACGTGGTGCCATAAGGGCAGAACAACAGGAAAAGAAGACGGTTTATGAATCATACCGGACCCAAAGTAAAACTCTCTCGTCGCGTAGGGATTCCCCTGACGCGCAGCGCATCCAAATCCATGGAGCGTCGGCCGGGTGCACCGGGAATGCACAGGTCCCGCTTCGGGCGTAAGCTTTCTGATTACGGTCGCCAGCTGCTCGAAAAGCAGCGCCTGCGTTACCAGTACAACATTACAGAACGCAAGCTTCGCAATTACTACCTGAAGGCTTCCAGTCACACAGGTAACACGGCCGAGATCCTCATTCAAATGCTGGAAACCCGCCTTGATGCGGTCGTGTACCGCTCAGGACTGGCACCCACGATTTATGCGGCTCGCCAGCTGGTAAGCCACGGACATATTCTTGTGGACGGTCAGCGGGTGAACATTGCGTCCTACCCCGTCAAACCCAACCAGACAATTACCGTCAAACAGAAAAGCCAGAACATGGACCTGATCAAAAATTCGATCCAGGACGCCGAAAGCGTTCCCTACCTGGCTGTCGACCGTGACAAGATGGCGGTTACCCTGACCCGGGTTCCGGAGTCAACGGAAATTCCGGTGATTTGCGAACTCAGCGTCGTGGTGGAATACTACTCCAAGTAACATCCGGCGTCTCCAGCGCCTTCCCTGTCGGGGAAAAGAAAACACCGTGTTTGCGCACGGTGTTTTTTATTGGGCAGAAGCGCTACGGCCTGCCGGGGATGACCTGGTCAAAGCGGATGCGCAAGGCCTGCGCCTGTTCCGGTGTGGTCAGCGGACCGATTCCGGTCTGAATGCGGGCTTTGGATCGTGCCGGAAGAGGCCCCGGAAGGCGGTGTGCCGACCAGCGTCGGGTCAGCGGAGAGTAAACGCTGATTCGGCAGCTGTCCACCGTGACCGGTGTACGGTTTTCCACTGTGACGGTCAGCAGGCTGCGGCGGTCGAGTTCGTACCCCGTCTTCAGATAAAGCTGCGGGTTCTCGCGCATATCAAGCATGGCCAGTGAGGTGAGGGCCTGGATGCCGTCCGGGGACTCTGCCTGTGCTGCCACCCGGTAATGCTGCACGGCTTCATCCCTGCGGCCGTTTTCTTGCGCCATTTGTCCGAGCTGGCGATGCGCTGCGGCGGTGGGCAGCAGCGCATTACTGCGTTCGAGGTCCTGTCGTGCCCCGGCCCGGTCGCCCAATGCTTTCCTGATGCCGGCCCTTACCAGGTAGAAGTCGAAATAGTCCGGATTCAGACTGATGGACTGATCAGCCGGTTCCCGCGCTTCCGAGTGCCGGTTTTGCATGGACAGTGCCTTCGCGGCGAGGTTATGCAGATGGGCTTCCTGCGGCGCAATCCCGATACCTGTGCGTGCATGCCCCAGGGCATCGCTGAATGCATTTTTTGTCAGTGCGGCATAGCCTTTTTCAAGCGCCTCATAGGCGGGTTCGGCCTCAACAAGACCGGCAATGGCATCCCGATAACGCGACTCTCCGCGAAATCCTCCGGATGGATATCCGTCGGCATGTTCCGCATTCTTTTCCATCCGTTCGCGAGAGGGGGGGTGAGACGCAAAAAGCCCGTTCAGCCAGTTGGGGTCCTTGCCTTCGGCGAGCCGCAGAAAAGTCGCCTGCAAATCCACGGCCGCGGACGGGTCATACCCCGCGGCAGCCATGTACTTGATGCCGTATTCGTCGGATTCCAGTTCCGCGCGCCGCCCGTATTTCATGTTCACCAGCATTGAGCCGATCCCGGCTCCGGCCATGATGTAGTCCCGGTAATCATGATCATCCACGGCAATCCCAAGACCAAAAAGCCCGACCTGTAGAACCATACCCCTTTCCAGGCTGTTGGCCCCGTGCCCCGCGGCGACATGCACAATCTCGTGCCCGATGACCGCGGCCAGTTCAGCCTCGCTTTCGAGCTCGGTCAGCAGGCCGCGATTAATCGCAATTTTTCCGCCCGGCAGAGCCCATGCATTCGGGACGGCATTGTTCAGGATCACGAATTCATAGGGCAAATGGGGGCGATCGCTGACAGCTGCCAGCTTGTATCCAATATCGCTTACATAGCGNNTAACTCTCGCGGCCAAGGGCAATTTCCCGGTCCTCGGAAACCAGCCTGAATTCCCGCTTCCCGGTTACGGCATTGGTGGCACAGCCGGTCAGGAAAATGCCGAGAACGAGCGGTAAAATCCTGCACAGGGCACGGCGGAAACCGGGTCGGGTGCAGGCAGGATGCCGGGCGCANNGCTAAACGACCTCGGCCCGGCGGTTGAGGGTTGCAATCCTGCCGGGTTTCCGCGCTAGAGCTGCCAGAGGTAAAACAGCCTCGGTGAGGCAATGCGCCGCAGCAGCGTGGAAGGCTCGAGTCCGCCAGTGCGGGCGCGGAAAAAGTCCGCGAAGGAAAAAGCTTCCTCGTAACGGAAAATTTTGACCTCATCGACGTCCAGGGCTTTGGCCGTTGCCTGGACGGCATCGCTGTAGTACCCGATATCATCAATCAGGCCGACATCCCAGGCCCGCTGTGCCGTGAAAATGCGGCCGTCTGCAAGTTTGCGGACGTGGTCCGGCGGCAGCTCGCGGTTGTCGCCTACCAGGTTTACGAAGCGTTCGTGCAGCGAGTCCACGACTCCCTGCAGCATGGCGACCTGCTTCTCGTTAAGGTCCTTGAGCGGGTTCAGCATATCCTTGTTTTCGCCGGAGGCGATGGTGACATCCCGGAGTCCTATTTTTTGCGCAAGCTCACGCATGTTGATGGTTTGCATCAGAACCCCGATCGAGCCGGTAATAGAGGTCGGCCGGGCCATGATGTGGTCGGCCGCGAGGGCAATGTAGTATGCACCCGAGGCGGCCACATCACCGAACAGGGCAACCACCACGCGCCCGGGTTTTGCGGCCTTGAAGTCAACCAGCGCCTTGAAAATGATATCGCTGGCGGTAATACCACCGCCGCCGCTGTCGACATCAAGCAGGAGGGCATTGACGGAAGGGTCGTGGGTGGCGCACCGAATGGAGTGCAGCGCCATGAGCGCTGAACCCGGCGTGGCGCCGAAGAGAGAGTGATCCTCCCCGAGGTGGATGAAACCTTTGATCGGAACGTGAATGACCTTCGTATCACCCTTGCCGTAAGACCATACCTCGTTAAGGTCGGGCTTTTGGTCGATTCCNNTCATCCGCGGGTTTCTCCGTAAACCCGAGCGTTTCGGCCATCCACGAACCCATCATCAGGGCGCAACCGGCCATGATGGCAAGGCAGGTCAATACCAGGACCCCCCACAAACAACCGCGGCCGCGCTTCTTTTTCTTTGTCTCACTCATAATAGATACCGTCTGGAAGCATAGAATATGCGGGTTAGCTGGGCAAGGGATAAGCAACTTCCCGGGGCCCTGCGCGATTTGGTCTGTTCGGCACCGCAGCGCCCCGCTATAACTTACGCCTAATTTCGACGGCAGGTCCGTCCGTCTGCCTGCCGCGAGCGTCAGCCGGATAAACAACAATGAAACCACCGGGAAACATCATAACCGTATGCGCGTCGGGTGTGACCTATGGCGCCGAGGCGTTTTCGTCGCTGGGAGAGGTCCGCATCTGTGATGCGCGCGGTATGCAGGCAAAAGATGTTGCGGATGCAGACCTGCTGGTTGTGCGCTCAACCACCCCGATCAACCGTGACCTCCTGGCGGGCAGCCGGGTGCGGTTCGTGGGAACCGCGACGATCGGTACTGACCACCTGGATACAGACTATCTCGACCGCGCCGGCGTTGCCTGGGCGCATGCGCCCGGATGCAACGCGCTCAGTGTTTCCGAATACATTACCTCGGCGCTGCTGATGCTGCATGCCTGCCATGCCGTGCCTTTGGCCGGCAGAACGATGGGTGTCATCGGGGTCGGGCAGGTCGGCAGGCGTGTCGTCAGCAAAGCCCGCGCGTTGGGGTTGCAGGTGCTGATGAGTGACCCGCCCCTTGAGCGCATGGGCGCAGATCCGGGGGCTCTCTGCGGCCACCCGGAAGCCCTGTTCGTACCTCGGGAGCAACTGCTTGCAGAATCGGACATTGTCAGCCTGCATGTTCCCCTGACCGGTGAGGGGCAGGATCCCACGGCCGGAATGGCCGACAGCGATTTTTGCCGCCAATTGAAACCCGGTTGTGTGTTCATCAATTCCGCACGAGGCGGCGTGATGCGCACCGGCGCGGTCCTCGAGGCCCTGGCCGAAGGGCGCATCGGGCATGCGGTCATTGATACCTGGGAAAATGAACCGGCGTTTTCCGGTGCGCTGCTTTCAAGAGCGGCGGTAGGGACTCCGCACATTGCCGGTTACAGTTTTGACGGTAAGGTCAGGGGCACAAAAATGATATATGATGCGGCATGCCGGCATCTTGGGGTGGAGGCGTCATGGGCGCCTGAGCCCCTGCTTCCGGAACCCGACCTTCCGCGCGTGGCGCTGCCGTCCGGCGGGTTGTTTCCGTCCCTGTGGGAGGCGGTGCGCCGCGTATATGACATTCGCGAAGATGACCGTGCCCTGCGCGGTGTCGAACAGGGCGATGAACGGGAGCGGGCGGCACGCTTTGACAGACTCAGGAAAACATACCGGGCGCGGCGCGAGTTTCCCTTCACAACGGTGGAATCTCACGACGCCGGGGTGCAGGAGGCCTGCCGCGCGCTGGGTTTCAGCGTGGATTGACGCCGCGAAACCCCGCGCCGGCCGAGGTCAAGGCCTACTTCCGGGACATGAAGTGCACGGCTTGCCCCGCGACGGATTCAGCGGCCTCCATGACGGTTTCCGAAAGTGTAGGATGGGGATGAATGGTCAGCGCAAGATCTTCCGCGACAGCGCCCATCTCAACGGCAAGCGTACCTTCCGCAATCATTTCTCCGGCTCCCGGCCCGGCGATGCCCATGCCCAGGACGCGCTCGGTGTCCGCGTCCACGATCAGCTTGGTCAGACCGTCGCTGCGGCCGAGCGTCGTGGCCCGCCCCGAAGCCGCCCACGGGAACTTGGCCACCTTGACGTTCAGCCCGCGTTCACGGGCCTCCGTTTCCGTCAATCCGCACCAGGCGACTTCCGGGTTAGTGAAGACCACAGCCGGAATGGCCGCCGGGTCATAAATTGCTTTTTTGCCCTGGGCGGCATCAACGGCCACCCGTGCCTCATGCGTGGCCTTGTGGGCGAGCATGGGATCCCCGGCAACATCGCCTATGGCGAAAATGGAAGGTTCAGCCGTACGGCGCTGCGCATCAATCTCAATAAAGCCGCGCTCGTTGACAACGACTTTTGTGTTCTCAAGTCCGAGGTCAGAGGAATTCGGTTTGCGTCCCACGGAGACAAGCACGCGGTCATAGGTTTCCTCCGAACGCTCGCCCTCTGCGTTTTCAAGGCGAACCGTAACCTTATCCCCGGCAGACTCCATGCCCAGCACCTTCGTGTTGGTCATGATGGAGTCAAACTGCTTCTTAAGGCGCTGAATGAGAACCTGCGCAAGATCAGGATCGGCACCGGACATCAGGTTGGGAAGCATTTCCACGACGGAAACCTTTGAACCGAACGCGGCATAAGCCTGCCCGAGTTCCAGGCCGATATACCCGCCACCGACGACCAGCATTCGCTCGGGGATGTCCTGCAGTTCCAGGGCGCCGGTCGAATCCATGACCCGGGAAAGCCCTTCTGCAAAGGGGATGCGGGCCGGGCTTGATCCCGTGGCAATAATGGCATGCTTAAAAGCCAGGGTTTGGGTTCCGCCCTCCGCCAAGTCTATTGTCAGGCTGTTTGCCCCGGCAAAACGCGCGCGGCCCTTGATGAATTTCACCTTGCGCTGTTTACTGAGAGCGCCGAGGCCGCCGGTCAGCTTGCGAACCACCGAATTTTTCCAGTCCCGGAGCCTGGCCACGTCGAGCTCCGGTTCCCCGAAGCGCAGGCCGAACTCCTCTGCTTCCCGCGCCTCGGTAATGACCTCGGCGACATGCAGTAAGGCCTTGGAAGGTATGCACCCCCTGTAAAGGCAGACGCCGCCGGGATTGTCCTCCATGTCCACCAGGGTAACGTCCATGCCATGATCCGCGGCTATAAATGCGGCCGGGTATCCCCCCGGTCCTCCACCAATCACAACCAGTTCTGTTGATGCTTCCGTCACTTTCTGCTCCTCGTTCGGCGGGTCCGGCACAATGCCGGGCTTCCGTCCGTTTATACACACAATGCCGCGATGCTGCTATCCCTCCAGCGACAATACAAAAGGTTCCTTGATGGCGTCCACGATCCAGGCCAGAAACCGGGATGCATCGGCGCCATCGGCCGCGCGGTGGTCAAAGGACAACGAGAGCGGCAGCATTTTGCGCCCGTTGTCGGTTGTCATCCGCCCGATGCCCAGAATGGCGACTTCCGGATAATTGATGATCGGTGTGAAGAATGTGCCACAGGTTCTGCCCAGGTTGCTGACTGAAAACGTGCCGCCCTCGAGATCCGCCATGTCAACCTTGCCTTTACGCGTGCGGTCAACAACCTCCGCGAGTTCAGCGGCAATCTGAATAATGTTTTTCGTATCGGCGTTACGGATCACCGGGACCAGCAGCCCGCGCTCAGTGTCAACCGCTACGCCGATATTGATAAATTTCTTGGTGATGATCTGCCGGTTGGCCATATCCACCGAGGCGTTAAACTGGGGGAAATTCTTCAGGGCCTGGGCCACAATTTTAATCAGAATCACGGCAACCGTCAGCTTTCCGCCGGAAGCCTCCGCCCGATCCGCATATTGCTTCCGCAACGCATCCAGCTCCGTAATGTCGGCCGTGTCAAAAATGCTGACATGCGGAACCATCAGCCAGCTCATGGACATTTGTTCGGCGGTTTTACGACGGATCATGCTCATTTTGGTGCTTTCAACTTCTCCAAAGCGGGAGAAGTCCGGGAGCGGCGGGAGGCTTGGAATGCCCAGGGACCCGGCGGCCGCGCCTTCGCGGGTAATCGCCGGTGTCGCCGGGGCTGAATTGATCTGTCGGGAGTAGGCCTTGACGTCATTGATAGAGATTCGTCCCAGCGGTCCGGTTCCCGGCACGGATGCAAGGTCAATGCCGATCTCCCGCGCGAAGCGGCGAACCGACGGTGCCGCAGCAACCCGCTTTCCCGGTGCAGCCTCGCTTGCGGCCACCGGAGGTGCTGTCTCTTCCTGCGCAACGGGGGGATCCTCGACCGCGGGTTCTTCTGCCGGAGGTGCTTCTTCCGGTTCGGCAGGCTCTGCAGGGCTCTCCGGTTCAGAAGGCCCGGAAGGTTTAGAGGGCTCGGGGGCAGCAGCGGCCTGCACCGCGTCAATCGTGAACAGGTCGGCCCCCACCCGGATCTCATCTCCCGGGCTGACGAGAACAGACGTCACGGTTCCCGCAATCGTACTCGGTACCTCGACCGTAGCCTTGCCGGTTTCAAGTTCTACAACGGGCTGGTTCACCGTAACGGCCTCGCCGGCGCGAATAAATACCTGCAGGACCTGTATGTTGTCGATTCCGTCGCCCAGTTCGGGCAGGGAAAATGTAGTCGGGGTTCCGCTCTGCGCCGATGCAGCAGGCGGGGAGGCTGGTGCCGCTACAGGCTCAGGCTGAGGTGGGGATGCTGGCTCAGGTTCAGGAGCGGGTTCAGGCTCAGGTTCAGCAGCGGGTTCAGNNGGGTTCAGCAGCGGGTTCAGCAGCGGGTTCAGGTGCCGCTACAGGTTCGGGTTCAGGTGCCGATTCTGGTGCAGGCGCAGCATCATCACCAGAGGCATCCAGGGTAAGGATTAAGGCCCCGACCGATATCTCGTCCCCGGCGGTGACATGCACCTCCTTCACAGAGCCGGATAATGTGCAGGGAACCTCAACCGTGGCTTTGTCGGTTTCAAGCTCCAGCACGGGCTGGTCGACACGGACCGTGTCTCCCGGGGCGACGAGCACCTTGATCACAGAAATGCTTTCGATGTTTTCGCCGAGTTCGGGAAGTTTGAATTCGCTGGACATTAGGTAACATCTCTCCGGCTAAGGCCGGCGGGCGGTTAACAGGTAAAGGGATTTTTCTTGTCCGGGTTGATATCGAGGTCCTTGATCGCACCGGACACGACCGATTTATCAATTTCACCCCGCTGCGCCAGCTCGTGCAGTGCTGCCAGCGTGACATGGCGGGCATCGACTTCGAAAAACTCGCGCAGGGCCTCCCGGCTTTCGCTGCGCCCGAACCCGTCCGTGCCGAGGCAGGCGATTCCGCCCGGCACCCAGCGACTGACCATGGCGGGTACAGCCTTCATGTAATCGCTGACGGCGACTACGGCGGTGCCGGAATTGCCGAGGCACTCTACAAGGTAGGGGACGCGAGGTGTTTCCCCGGGATGCATGCGGTTCCAGCGCTCTGTGGCCGTGCAATCCGTATAAAGCTCTTTGTAACTGGTCACGGAGAATACATCTGCCGCCACGCCGTATTTTTCCTCGAGAACGTAGGCAGCCTTGAGGGCTTCATTCAGTATCGTTCCGCTGCCCAGGAGCTGCACTCGCTTAGTGGCGCCCTGTTCGCTTTTACCCGTGCGCAGCCGGTACATGCCCTTGAGGATGCCCTCCTCGGCCCCTTCCGGCATTTCGCGCTGAATGTAGTTCTCATTCATCAGGGTCAGGTAATAAAAGAGATCCTCGCCTTCGGCATACATGCGGCGCAGCCCCTCCTTGATAATGACCGCGATCTCATATGCAAAGGCGGGGTCGTAGCACATCAGATTCGGCACGGGCAGGGACAGGAGGTGGCTGTGGCCGTCCTGGTGCTGCAGCCCTTCGCCGTTCAGCGTCGTGCGTCCGGCGGTGGCGCCGAGCAGGAACCCGCGGGTACGGCTGTCTGCCGCGGCCCAGACCAGGTCGCCCACGCGCTGCATGCCGAACATGGAGTAGTAAATATAAAACGGGATTGTCGCAATTCCGTGGTTGGCATAAGCGGTGCCTGCGGCGATGAAGGAGCTGATCGCGCCGGCCTCGTTGATGCCTTCCTCAAGGATCTGGCCGTCCTGCGCTTCCTTGTAGTACAGGAGATTGTCCTTGTCCACCGGCTCGTAAAGCTGGCCCAGGTGCGAATAGATTCCACACTGGCGAAAGAGCGCCTCCATGCCGAAGGTGCGGGCTTCGTCGGGAACAATTGGCACGATCAAGTCGCCTATTTCCTTGTCCCGCAATAACTTGGCAAGAATGCGAACAAAGACCATGGTGGTGGATACCTCCCGGTCGCCGGTGCCTTCATAAAATTCGCGGAAGGTCTCATCATCCGGGGTTTTCAGTCGAAGGTCGTCATGAGAGCGCTGGGGCTGGTAACCGCCCAGTGCCTTGCGCCGCTCCTGGAGGTACTGGTTTTCGGGCGAGTCTTCGGCAAAACGGTAGAAAGGCAGGCTGTTGACTTCAGCGTCGGACACCGGGATCTGGAAGCGGGTCCTGAAGGCAAAGAGCTCATTCTCATTCAGCTTCTTCTGCTGGTGGGTGATGTTCTTGCCCTCGCCGCTTTCGCCGAGGCCGTACCCCTTGATGGTTTTGGCGAGAATGACGGTGGGGCCGCCGGTGTTCTGAACGGCCTGGTTGTAGGCTGCAAATACCTTCTCAGGGTCATGTCCTCCGCGCCGCAGTCTCTGAAGCTGCTGGTCGGACATGTTCTTGACGAGTTCAAGCAGGTGCGGATCCTTGCCAAAGAAATCCTGTCGAATGTAACTGCCGGACTCGACAACATATTTCTGGTACTGGCCGTCCACGACCTCGCCCATACGGCGCATAAGTGTCCCGTCTTCATCCCGGTCGAGAAGCGGGTCCCAGTCATTGCCCCAGATGACCTTGATGACATTCCAGCCGGCGCCGCGGAAGGCGGCCTCCAGTTCCTGGATAATCTTGCCGTTGCCCCGCACCGGCCCGTCCAGGCGCTGCAGGTTGCAGTTGATGACGAAGATCAGGTTGTCGAGCTTCTCGCGCGACGCCAGCGTCAACGCGCCCAGTGACTCCGGTTCGTCGGTTTCTCCGTCGCCCAGAAACGCCCAGACCTTCTGATCGGAAGGTTCCTTGAGCCCCCGGTCTTCGAGGTACTTGATGAACCGGGCATGGTAAATGGCCGTAATCGGACCAAGTCCCATCGACACGGTTGGAAAGCTCCAGAATCCAGGCATGAGCCAGGGGTGGGGATAGGAGCTAAGCCCGGGGCTGTCCTGCAGTTCCCGGCGAAAATTGGCCAGGTGGTCAACACCCAGGCGCCCCTCGAGGAAGGCCCGAGCATACATGCCGGGAGCGGCATGCCCCTGAAAGTATACAAAATCGCCCGGGTGATTCGCACTGCGCCCGCGGAAAAAGTGATTAAAACCTACTTCGTAAAGCGTTGCGGCGGAAGCAAAGGTGGAGATATGCCCGCCGAGCCCCTCGGACTCCCGGTTGGCACGCACAACCATAGCCATTGCATTCCAACGCGTGACATTTTTAATGAGGCGCTCCATGTCCCGGTTCCCGGGGTATGGAGGCTGCTCGCTGTGGGGAATCGTATTAATGTAGGGTGTGTTGGCCGAAAAGGGCAGGCGGACATCCCGGCGGTAGGCATGCTGGGAAAGTGCATGCAGGATGGCTTTGACGCGGCTTTTCCCGGAAGTTTCCAGGACTTCATCCAGGGATTCGAGCCATTCCCGTGTCTCGATATCGTCATGCTGTTTTTGTTGATCACCCATCAGGCCTGCCCGGATTTTACTGTGTCAAAATTATGATTCACCCCTTCGATTGCGCCGGCTGCAAGACTGCCGGGATCCGGAGGGAATACCCCAAAGGAATGCGCGATTATAAGAGGCGCATATGCATCGGCAAGCCGAAAAGGCCTGCGGCCGGTCTCATCCTTTCGATATGCAATGCACAAACGGTTTTGCCCTTGGTATCGGCAGGCAGATGCAGTACCCTCAGGGTTTTCATAAATAAGAGGCGCACCCAATGTCGAGTTCGTTTGGAACCCTATTCAAAATTACCACTTTCGGAGAGTCACACTGCAAGCAGGTGGGGGTCATCGTTGACGGCTGCCCGGCCCGCGTAAGACTGACCGAGTCAGATATTCAGACACAGCTGGACAGGCGGCGTCCGGGGCAGAGCAACCTGACCACGCCGCGCCAGGAGTCGGACACGGTGACCATTCTCTCCGGTACCGAAAACGGAATCACCCTGGGAACGCCCATCGCGATGTCGGTTCCCAACCGGGACCAGCGCCCCCAGGACTATGGAGACATGAGCGACGTTCCCCGCCCCTCGCATGCGGACTACACCTACCAGTTGAAATACGGGGTGCGTGCATCAAGCGGGGGCGGGCGTTCCAGCGCCCGGGAAACTATTGGACGGGTTGCTGGAGGCGCCATAGCCGACAAGCTGCTCAAAGAACTGTTCGGTATCGAGATCGTGTCCTGGGTCAGCGCCGTGGGGGATATCACCGAGTCGGATGTGGACGTAAACACCATTACCCGGGACCAGGTGGATGCTACGGTCGTCCGCTGCGCGAATGCCGGAGATGCAGAGCCCATGACGCAGGCGATTGCCAGTGCAAAGGATGATCAGGACTCCATTGGCGGCATAGTGAGCTGTGTCTGTCGCGGGGTTCCGGCGGGATGGGGCGAGCCGGTTTTTGACAAACTGGAGGCAAAACTGGCGCATGCCATGCTTTCGATTCCAGCCACCAAGGGCTTTGAAATCGGTTCAGGTTTTGCGGGTACGCGCATGCGCGGGTCTATGCACAATGATCCCTTCGTGGCGCACTCGGGAGGCCGCCTGGGGACCTCCACGAACAACAGCGGCGGGATCCAGGGCGGCATATCCAACGGTGAGCCGATCGTATTCCGTACGGCGTTCAAGCCTCCTGCGACCATCGGCCTCTCCCAGGAAACAGTCGATTTTGGCGGCAAAACAGTTAACCTTGCCGCCAAGGGGCGGCATGATCCATGCGTTGTTCCGCGTGCCGTACCCATCGTCGAGTCCATGGCGGCCCTGGTCCTGATCGACCTCGCGTTGCGTCAGCAGCGGATGCAGATCATTCCTGCCGACCAGTAGACCTGCCCATGACGATTTCAGCCCTGAGCCTGCAACTGTACAAGCCCCGCTGGGCGCTGCTCTCGCTTACCACGGACACAGGCGAGACGGGTTGCGGAGAGCCGGCCCTTCCTGGCGATGCCCAGGGCGTTGTTGCGGCCTTCCGCGAGGTGGAACCGCTTGTTGCAGGCCGGCCTGCGGCCGATCATGAAGCCCTTATGAAGACACTGCTGGCCTGGGCCGAAGCCGCAGAGGGCCCGGACGGCTCCGCACGGTTTGCCATTGTCAGTGCCGTAGACCAGGCCCTTTGGGACCTACGCGGGCGAAGCAGCGACACGCCTGTCCACGCTTTGCTGGGGTCTGCCTGCCGTACGCGGGTTCGGGTTGTGGCGCCCTGCACCGGGCGCACGCCCCGCGACCTGGCATCGGTGGCCAAGGCGCAGCGGGTGAAAGGCCTGCTGGCGGTCAAAACGCCGCTCGGGGTAACTCCGCGCCGCATGAGCCGCGGCCGCTTCAAGGAATCCGTGCTCCAGCGGGTCAAGGCCGTGCGTGACGAAGTCGGCCGGGAAGTCGATATCGTCGTTGATTTCCAGGGACGCCTGAGTGCGGATCTCTCCGCCGACCTTGCCGAATCCCTTGCCGCAGAGGATCTGCTTTTTATACAGGAGCCGGTATGTGGAGGCGGTCCCGAGGCCATGCGGCGCGTGCGCAGCAAATTTCGGGGCGGTGTGTGCGCGGGGCGTTTCCTGAGGCGGTACTCTGAATTTGAGGCTTTGCTGGGTTCCGGGGCCGTGGACTGTATTCAGCCGGATCCCTGCCTCGTCGGCGGACTGACAGCATTCAGGCGCATTGCAGATTGCGCCCACGCGCATGGAGTGAGTGTGATGCCGGGGCTGGCCGAGGGGCCTGTTGCTCTCTCCGTGAATCTGCAGCTGGCCATGGTCATCCCGAATATGCCGCTGGTGGAGACACCCGGGTTCCAGAACAGCCCCGAAATGGGGAGAGGCGTCCTGGCGGACAACTTCGTTCCGGATCGCGGCATTGTGCCCAGCCCGGCCGCTCCCGGGCTCGGAATTGATTTGAATGAGTCCATGCTCTCCAGGCGCCGTGCTGACAGCCCTGCCGAGCTGGAGCCGGCGCAGCATGCCCCGCTTGCCATCCCGCAGGACTGGATCGAATAGGCCCATGCCCAAGTCCACAGGAACATTTCGGGCAGTAGACCAGTCCGGCAAACGCATGTTTGGCGCAACGGCCTTAGTGGCCTTCGGTTTCAGCTTCGAAGAGCGGGCGATATTCCAGGCCATGCTTTCCGGCAACGGGCTTGCCCATGTGCCGCTTGTTTTTGCAACCGACCGTCAATGCGCCTGTTCGCTGGGGGAGCTGACCCGTACCGCGAGCCAGACGCCGTCTGCAGGTGAAGAGCAAGGCGACGGTCCGAGGGCCGTGGTGTGCTCCGGCCTGCTGCATGCGGAGCTGCATGCCCTGATGAAAGGGTATCGTGGCGCCGGGCTGCCGAGGCCCCTCTGGGCATCCCTGACAAAGGTGTCACAGCATTGGCCTGCGGCACGGCTTCTTGGAGAGTTAACGCGTGAGCGCACAGAGCTGAAGCAGGCCGTCATGCGCAGACAGGAAACGTCTTCGGAATCCGGCGGATAATAGAGAAAACCGCGGCATAAAGCCGCGGTTTTCGCCTTGTTCCATGACAAGGTGCTGTGAGTCAGGTTCAGAATGGAATTCTTCGTGAATACGGGTTGCCGCCCTTGTCTCGAAGTCCTGTCTCCAGCACCTGTTTAAGCAGCATAGGCTATGCCAGTCATAACAAATGTCGTTTTCATCGCAATTGGCCTCCAAAAACATATAAAATCCGGCATTTTTTGGGGTGCCTGGACGATTTTCGTGGACGCTTCTGAGAAACGAGAAATTGTGATTTCGTCAAATTTGTGAGACAGCTGAGACAAAATTGCCTGTCTGGCCCGGGCAAAATGTCCCTATGGTTCGCTTTTGCCTGTAAAAGCCTTAAAAAACGCTAAATGTCCCAAAAAATACCTAAAAACGGTGGTCTAAAAGGGCGAAATCCCAAGTGGGTCGATAACCTGCTTGCGTGGTTTTCGGCACACAGGAGAGCTATGCCCTGGCGTGATTCGCCGACCCCGTATTCAGTTTGGGTGAGCGAGATCATGCTGCAGCAGACCCAGGTTGAAACGGTTAGGCCTTATTTTGAGCGCTTCATGAAAAAATTTCCAACGGTACACGCCCTCGCTGATGCAAAAGAATCGGATGTGCTGAAGGCGTGGGAGGGCTTGGGGTATTATTCCCGCGCACGCAACCTCCACCGCGCGGCACAGGAGGTCTCGCGAGAAAGGAACGGCATTATTCCTGAAACCTTTGAAGCCCTTCTGCGCCTTCCGGGGATAGGGCGTTATTCTGCCGGCGCAATAGCCAGTATTGCATTCCATCAGCCGGTGCCGGCAGTGGACGGCAATGTCCTGCGGGTCATGGCGAGGTTCAGGGGGATCCGGGAAGAGGTGCGTAAACCGCAGGTGTTTCGTGGCATAGAGGCCTATCTCAAGGCGCGCGTGCCGCGGGACCGCCCGGGGGATTTTAACCAGGCGCTCATGGAGCTTGGTGCGCTTGTATGCCGTCCCCGGGATCCGGCCTGCGGGATATGCCCCCTGGCCCGTGTCTGCGTGGCTCGCCGGAAGAACCTGGCCTCCCGGTTGCCCGTGCGCGCGCCGGTCAAGTCCGTCCCGCACCGCGAACTTGTTGCCGCGATTGTGATGCGGCGCGGGCGTGTCCTGATTTGCAGGCGCGGAACGACAGGGCTATTGGGGGGATTGTGGGAGTTTCCCGGGGGGCGCGTGGCGCGGGGAGAATCATTGCAGGAATCCGTTGAACGCTTGTGCGAGGAGACCGCAGGCATTCGTGTCAGGTGCGCAGGAACAATGCTGGGAGCGGTTGACCACGCCTACAGCCATTTCAAAATCACGCTGCGCGCATTCCGCGCGACCGGTTCTGCAGGGCGGGCCTGTGCCGCTAAGCCCTACAGTGAGCTGAAGTGGGTTGCACCTGGAGACCTTGATGCGTATGCCTTCCATAACGCGAGCCGAAAAATTGCCCGCATGGTCTTTCCGGGGTAGTGCCGTGGGTGCAGGAGAATTATCGCTGAAACGACTCCCGCGGAACTTAAGCTTGTCGATGACAGTCGATTGTGGTCTAACAAAGGCCCTCGCAACAACCGCCGGGTGAAGAAGACAAACGAATTAATTATGAACTTGATACGTCGACGCATCGTTCCGAAAGAACTTCTGTCAAACGATGAAAACATGCGTTTGCTGACCAGCACGCCTCTGATTTTCATGCACACGCTGCTGCTGTTGGTCCCTTTCGCCGGAATCAGCTGGCCGGCGGTCATTGTCTGTCTGCTTACCTATTCCTTGCGGGTATTTGCCCTCACAGGCGGGTATCACCGTTATTTTTCGCACCGCAGCTTCAAGACAAGCCGCGCATTTCAGTTCATTCTGGGATTCCTGGGAGCTTCCGCGGCACAGCTCGGACCGCTGTGGTGGGCTTCGCATCATCGGCATCACCACCAGCATTCCGATGTGGAAGGGGATCTGCACTCGCCTGTGCAGGACTCAGCGTTCAAGTCACATATCGGCTGGCTCTTCACCCGTCGCGCCACGCTGGCTGACGAGCGCCGCGTACGGGATTGGATGAAGTTTCCCGAGCTGGTCTGGCTGGACCGGTTTCACGTTGTTGCCCCGCTCGCGCTTGTCGGGCTGATGATGGGGCTCGGCGCCCTCTGCAGGGCACTGTGGCCGACGACGGGTGTGGGGCCGTTTCAAATGACCGTGTGGGGCTTTGTCGTCAGTACCGTGATGGTTTATCACGTCACCTGGTGCATCAATTCTGCTACGCACATGATAGGCCGAAAGCGTTTTGAAACGGGAGATGAAAGCCGAAACAGCCTGCTCCTCGCCCTGCTGACCTTTGGCGAGGGATGGCACAACAATCATCACAGGTACCCCGTCTCAGCCCGCCAGGGGTTCTTCCCGTGGGAAATAGACATCACCTGGTACGTTCTGCTGGGCCTTCAGCGAATCGGGCTTATCTGGGATATGCACAGTCCGCCGCGGGCCATCTACGATGAAGCCCGCCAGGCAGAAACCCGTACCCAGTAGACGACGGCAAAGGCCTGCTAGAGACGGTCTTTGACGATGCGGATCAAGCCGCTCGCCATGGGGATGCGACGATACAGTACATCCGTCGGGTCCCAGTAATCCTGGTGAAAGATGACCTGTCCGTCCGTGTTGAAGCGCATGTGTGACATCCCGACGGCCTCATCAAAGTAACCCTCCGGGTCTGATGGGAGGGAAACCCGCATCACCCATCTCAGGTAGTAATCATAGTCATCATTCATAACCTGATCGAACTGAAACGTGCAGGTGCGCAGCGGTTCAGCCCCGTGAACCAGGTATTTAATCAGATCGGTCCGATTCGTCATCTCCCGAAACCCGTCCCTGAAATAGAGGGATTCGGCATATACCTTGTCAGCGTACTCCAGAATCGAATTGGTCGAATAATTCTCGAAAAGCGCTTTCACGGCCTCGATGCCCCTGGCGGCTGTTTCGGGATCCGCATGCTGCGCACGGGCTGAGGACGCAAGACCGTCAACATAGGCAGGGCTTAGGTGTGTGATGGGGGATGGGGACGCACACCCACCCTGCAGAATGAGTACGGAAATTACCATCACGAGCAGGAAACATACTCCCCTCATCAACAGCACGGGCTTATGGTCGGCGGTATTTTTCATGGTAGGTCCTCTGCGGGGTTCCAGGTTGGCGGCATATGCGTCGAGAGTTTCTGCTTCAGGGATTTTCCGGCCGGCGACGCGCCGAACCAGATTAAAAAATAGGCTTCGGCCAGGCGGTCGCTAGGAACGGAGCCGAGCAATTCGCTGTTGCGCCACAGGCTCAGGCCCCGGCCGGGTACATGATCCAGGCGGCATCGGTCTCCGCGGGCGAAGTCAGGAAACAGCGTTTCAAGTGCAGACAATTCACCTTCGAGAGCCCTGAGGGTATCCGCCGAAACATTCTGGCCCAGCAACTTTCGTCCTATGTTGTTCTGCCGGGAGGCCTTGATTCCGATGTTGTAATGAACTTCCAGCGATTTTGCAGCGCTCTGAAAAGACGATGCATTCAGGTCGGCATAAAAAGACGCATCGTAAATCTTGAGCAGGCCGGCGTGACGCAGCGTGCCGGAACCAACAAAATCCAGTCCGGGCAAGGGCGCTGAGGGGGAAGCGGCAATCTCAGCCCGCGCTGCGGACGGAATTCCCGCACAGCCCAGGGCTAGAATGATTGCCACCAAGCAACGCTGTATGTTAGATGAGTAATTCACAAGCAAAAATCGCAGGACGCGTGAGTCCCTTACAAGCATTCATCAGGCCCGGAGAAGCAATCCAACCCATGCCGCAATACACCGTACCCCCGCCGGAGGAATGGATCGCTGAGTATGGCGACTATCTGTACCGCTATGCCCTGATGCGCCTGCGGGATCCGTCGCGTGCCGAGGATGCCGTGCAGGAAACGTTTCTTGCAGCGATGAAAAATAAAGACGGGTTTGATGGCCGTGTCAACTTCAAGTACTGGCTGCGCGGGGTGTTGAGAAACAAGATCGTTGATCATATCCGAAAAGCAGTGCGGGAGGACATTGTGGAAGACGTGGAGGTGAAGGAATTAACGGAAAACAAATGGTTTCGTCATTCCGGTATCCCCGTGCGAAACCCGGCACCCTGGCAGTTTGACCTGAATGCAAGCTGCGAGCGTAAGGAATTCTGGTCTATCCTCGAACATTGCCTATCCAAGCTGACAGGAACCATGCGTGAAGCATTTGTCATGAAAATGATCGATGAGCGGGATTCCGATGAGGTTTGTGAGATCCTGGGGATAACCCCCAACAATTTATGGGTGCTGACCCACAGGGCGCGGGGACAGCTTAAAGGCTGCCTGGAAGAAAACTGGCAGAAAAAGGGCGGGCAGGAATAACTATGTGGACATGTAAACAGGTATCACGCTCCCTGGAGGAGCAGGATTACGAAAGCCTTGGGCCCTTGGAAAAAATGGGGCTTAAGATCCATGTTTCGCTCTGTTGCATTTGCAGAAATTACAATCGGCAGCGTATGGCCATGCACGATGTATTCCGTAAATTTCGGCAGCAAACGGAGCAAACTGCAGAAACGGGAACTGAGCGACTTCCCGGCGAAGCCCGCAAAAGAATGGCCGAAAAACTGCATAGCGCCTCAGCAAATGCGGACCAGGGATGAAACGTACCCGGTTGCAATCCCTCTATCCGGGGCTTGAGACTGCCACTGTTTCCAAAGCGCGCAACTGTAAGGATTGATTAATCCTGCCGAATTTTCCCTGAAATTTTTAATAGGTCAATAGACCCGATACCTCGGTCCTCAATGTTAGGACACCATCAGAAACCATGTCAGCCTACGTGCCAGTCCTCCTCGTCTCAGCCCTGATCATGGCAATTCTATGTTTCGTCAGTCTGCGCAATAAAGATATGACCTGGATTGATTTTGGCTGGTTCTGCGCGATGGGGGCGGGGGGAATCGTCCTGGGGCTATCCAGCACCGGGGACATGTGGCGACGCATCGTTATTTCCGGGCTTATCACGGTGTGGTCAGGAAGGTTGATGTTTCTCATGGTGCGCCATCGGCTTGGTAGGGGAGAAGACAGCCGATATATGGACTTGCGCCAGGCCGCAAAGGTTTCAGACCGCATTTATGCTCCCTGCATGTATGCCGCCGAAACCCTTCTCGTGCCGCTGTGCCTCATTCCTGTCGGCGCAGTGATGTCACTTTCCGATTCATTCGGTCGATGGCAGGATTTTGCGGCAGTTGCGGTGCTCATTGTTGCACTGGCAGGCGAGGGAGTCGCTGACAGCCAGTTGACCCGGTTTAGAAATCAATCGTCTAACCGTGGGCGTACCTGCAGGCAGGGCCTGTGGCGATATTCAAGGCATCCCAACTACTTCTTTGAGTGGCTTCACTGGTGGGCCTATGTTGTCTTTGCGTTTGGGNNCCTCACCTTTATCGGGCCGGTGCTTATGTACGTGTTCATCCGGTACCTGACCGGGATTCCGCACATTGAGCGCCGGGCCCTGCGGTCACGGGGGGATGAATACAGGGAATACCAGGAAACAACCAACATGCTCATCCCATGGTTTCCGCGAAGGAGGGGGGCATGATTGCGCGCGGCCGGGAAGACGGCTTCAGGCCGGGTGAACGCATTGCTGTGATAGGTGCCGGGGTTGCGGGAATGACCGCGGCATGGTTGTTAAATCGCAAATACAGGGTACACCTTTTTGAGCAGCGGAATTACGCAGGCGGCCATACCCGCACCCTGAAGGTGCCCGGCGACGACGGGAACCCGGTTGCTGTGGACATGGGCTTCATCGTCATGAACCACCGGAATTACCCGCTGCTGACCCGCATTTTCCGTCAGCTGAATACGGAGCTGGGTGACAGCGACATGAGCTTTAGCTATCACAACCGGCAGACCGCCTATGAATACAGCGGTTCTGGGATTCGCGGGCTGTTTGCCGGCAGGGGCAACTGGGCGCGCCCGCACCACTATCGCATGATTCGCAATATCATGCGCTTCAACCGGGACGCCGTCCGGGCGCTTGATAATGGAGAGGCGGGTAGCCTTTCCCTCGGCGAATTTCTGTCCCGAGGGCGATACGGGCGGGAGTGTGAGTCGCATTACATTCTGCCCATGAGTGCGGCGATTTGGTCGGCCCCTCAGGAGCAGATGCGGCAATTCCCGGCAGAGTCGCTGTTGCGCTTTTTTGCCAATCATGGTTTGCTGGGCATTCGTGATCGGCCGCAATGGAAATACGTTAAGGGCGGCAGCAGAACCTATGTCGACACCATGCTGAAGGAGATAGAGGGAGAAGTAACCCTGGAGTGCGCAGTTTCCGGGGTGTCGCGCTCAGGGCAGGGGGTGGAGATTCGCTGCCGCGACGGATCGAAGCATGCGTTTGATTATGCGATTATCGCAAGCCATGCCGATGAAGCACTGGCATTGCTGGACGACGCAGATCCCGAGGAAGCAAATCTGCTCGGACGCTGGAAGTACGAGCCAAATTCGGTTGTCCTGCATACCGACTCTTCCGTAATGCCCGAGTCGCCTGCTGCCTGGGCCTCCTGGAATGCGGTCAGCTTTACCGCCGATGAAAACAGCCCTGTCGCGCTGAGCTACCACATGAACCGCCTGCAGCGCCTGCCAACCCGAAACCAGTACTTTGTCAGCCTCAACATGGATGAACACCTTGATCCGGAGGCCGTGATTCACCGCGAAGTGTTTACCCATCCCACCTACACGAATGAATCGGTTTCCTCTCAGTCCAGGCTGCCGGAGCTAAACGGACGCAAAAGAACCTTTTTCTGCGGCAGCTATTTTGGATATGGCTTTCACGAGGATGCGGTTCGCTCTGCGGTTGATGTTGCCGAAAAACTTGGGGTGTCGTTGTGAAGACCATGCTGTGCGAGGGAAAAGTAATGCACAGGCGGCTGCTGCCGGTTGTGCACGAATTTACCTACCCGGTCCATTTTTTTGAGGTAGATACTGACAGCCTCGACAGCCTGCAGACCTCTTCGCGCCTGTTTCGGCACAACCGCGCCGGGATAGTCAGCCTGCATGATGCGGACTACCTGGAACCCGGCGGGCAGAGCCTGAGAGATAAATTCCTGCATGTGCTCAACAGGCCGGATATGGAATCGAATATCGAGACCATCCGCTTGGTCACCTCTCCAAAGACCTTTGGGTATGTCTTCAACCCGGTAAGCTTTTTCCTCGCACTGGACCATGACGGGGCGCTCGTGGCCGCGGTGGCCGAAGTCAACAATACCTTCGGTGATCGGCATGTCTACAGGCTGGACAGCCTGGAGCGCGACAAGACCGTATCCGGACCCGGCGAGGTCTGGCGAGCACGCGCGGACAAGGAATTTCATGTTTCCCCCTTCAACCCGGTCAAAGGGGAATACCGGTTTCGCTTCATGCTCGGCCCGGGCGTTATCAGCGTGGACGTCGACCTTTACGAGGAAAGGAAGCTTAAAATGCAGACAAACATTTCGGGCCGAACCGCGCCGTACTCGGACAAGCTGCTGGCCCGCATACTTTTCAGGCATCCGGTCCGTACGGCATTGACCATGCCGCGAATCATTGGCCAGGCCGCCCGGCTGAAATTCAGAAAGAAGCTGCCGGTTTTCACCCGCCCGGAGCCGACCTCCGCAGATACGCTTGTCTGTCGCCCGCCATCGTGGATTCAGCTTCTGGCCATGCGCTCCGTATTGGCCATGCTGGGGCGGATAGAATCCGGAGGGCTGCGGGTTTGCCTGCCTGATGGCAGCCAACGTGTTTTCGGGACCGGGGAGGGCGCGCCCCGGCTCCGGGTCCACCGCTATCGTTTCTTTACACGCATTATTGCGGGAGGAGCGGTCGCCTTTGGAGAAAGCTTCACCGATGGGGATATTTCCTGCGATGATCTGACCGCTGTTCTCGAATGCCTGATTCGGAACCGGTCCTGCATGAGTGACGGGCGGTCCTGGGTATCGCGCCTGACCGCGGCTCGCGACCGACTGGCGCACCTGCTGAATGCAAACACGCCCCGCCGCAGCCGGAAGAATATTCATGCGCACTACGACCTGAGCAACCGGTTCTTCAGCACCTGGCTCGACCGCACCATGACCTACTCCTCCGGTCTTTACAGAACCCCGGGCGATTCTCTCGAGCAGGCACAGATCAATAAGCTGAACGCGCTCATCGACCAGGCCAGAATACAGCCCGGGCATCATGTGCTTGAAATAGGCAGTGGCTGGGGAAGTTTTGCCATCCAGGCGGCAAAACGTACCGGTTGCCGGGTTACCACGGTAACAATCTCCGAAGAACAGTTTGAGCTGGCACGCAAGCGGGTGCGGGAGGCTGGGCTTGAAGATCGCGTTGATGTGCAGTTCAGGGACTATCGCACCATTACCGGTTGCTACGATCGCATCGTTTCAATTGAAATGATTGAAGCGGTGGGGCATCGCTACCTGCCCGTGTTTTTCGAAAAATGCAACGAGGTGCTTGCGGAAGACGGCCTGCTGGTTCTTCAGGCAATCACGATTCCGGAAAACAGGTATGAAGCCTACCGGCGCCGGTGCGACTGGATTCAAAAATATATTTTCCCGGGGGGGCATCTTCCCTCCCTGCAGGCCCTGCTGCTCGCGATGGGCCGTGGCACTCCGTTTTACGTGGAACAGCTGCAAAACATCGGCCTGCATTACGCGCGCACGCTGAAAGACTGGCGGGAAGCTTTCCTGGAACAAAGCCACGCACTTGAGGCCCAGGGGTATGATGACTCGTTCATGGCAAAATGGTTGTACTACCTTGCCTATTGCGAAGCCGGGTTTTCCACCGGGTCGCTTAACACCCTGCACCTCGTGATCAGCCGGCCCAACAACCCGGCCCTGCTACGGGCCCCGACCAATCCCCTCAAGTCGGTGCCATCCCCCGCGGACGAACCGGTCGGGACGGTGCGTGAGTCGCTGCAACCCCGCCGTGGGGCACGGCATCTCAGCCGTCTTGGGTAGGGCCCGTCATGGTGACGGACCTGCCGTGCTCAGCCGTGGGGCAGCTCAAACCGGTCGCGGCGGATGCGGTCACTTGTCGGGTCAACCAGGTAACTGAGAAAATCCCGTAACTCGCGGTCGTATTCCATATCCTTGCCGATCTGCGCCAATTGGCGGTGAATAACCGGCAGGCCGGAAACCCCGGATTCCACGTCATCAACGGATGCAAACCGGCGCATGGGATCGGGCTGCAGCAGGCCAAAAATGACGTTGGAGAGGGTTTCGTTCTCCAGGACATAATCCGGAAGCAATGATTCCAGCTTCAACGTCAGATTCGACTTTATGAGTACAAGTTGCGACTCGCGGATCTCCTCTGTCTGTCTGACAAGCGGCTCGCCCGTAAGCATCTCAAGGCCGACAAGTCCGGCAGAGTAGAGGTCTGACTGAACCACGGCCGGCTCACGGTCGTGGCATTCGGGTGCCATGTACACGGGGCTGCCGAGCAGGATGCCTGTATCCTCCCCGCTGCGCGTCGCCCGGCCGTGATCAATCACGCGCAGCAGCCCGAGGCGGTCAACCATGATGTTGGAGGGCTTGATGTCCGAATGCACAAAGCCCTTGTTATGCAGGGCCTCAAGCCCGCGCAGCATCTGCCGCAGGATATAAACGGCCACGCCGGGCTGAATAGCGATGCCCTCGTCTTTAACCCGGAACAGGGTTTCCGAAAACCGGTCTCGTTCCTCTTCCGGCATGTGATCCAAGATGCGGAGCACACGGTCCCGGTTGAGGAGGTCGGCAAGGTCAATGCCGTCTATCTCCTCCATCTGCACATAGCCGACACCGTCTTCTTCGTCGTAGGTGTCGCGCCTGAGAAGATTGGGATTATGGGTGGTCTGCAGCGTGGATATCTGGGTGGCAATACGGCCCATGTCGGACCAGTATTGTTCCGCTGATTCATAAATGGAGGGATCAAAGACCTTGATCGCATGCCGCGTGATGCATCCGCGTGCGCCGCGTCGCAGCGCGAGGAACACATGACCCTGCCTGCCGCTGCCAAGTTTTCCTACGAATTCATAGGGGACCGGATTTCGAACGCCCGCTCCCCGAATAAGGTGTTGATAGCGGTCAGTCAGCTCATGGGGTTCGCCGGGGCCGGTACGGGCCTCCGGCTCTGAGACGGTGGTTTCATCGTCGCGGGGCGAAAATCTAACGGTGGATCTGGGTGTTTTAGAGGGGGTCATGACAGAGTGCAGGTGAAGGCCCGAAGGGGCTGTAAGTCAAGCCGTCGGGCGTTCAGGTTTTGGGCGGGTCCGGCTTTTTTTCGATCGGGTCAACAATGCTGTGCATGATCGTGTTAAAGCCTTTGCCTTCGTCCATTTCTTTGAGAATTTCCCCGGCCTGGGTTTCGCCCAGCATAAGCGACGCGTCATCCCTGACGGCAAGCAGAAAGGGGCCGATTTTTATGATGTCATTCAGCTCCAGTATGGCCACCATCTCCTGCTCATCGTTGATAAAGGTTCCGTTCTTGGAGTGCAGGTCCTTGATAACAAAGTCACCGTTCCAGAGACGGATCTCACAATGGCGACGCGTGACGCGTTCGTCCGCGAGCATAATAGTCGCCGAGGGGTCTCTTCCAATCACCACGGGCTTGTCGTCTAGTTCGTGGTTATGACGTACGCCTTCTTTATCGGTGTAAATGAGATGGAGTTTGCGTTCTGCCATAATCTGCAACCGGGGGTTAACAAAAACGAGGATGCGGCAGAGAGGAGTCCGGCGTCAAGAACTCCCGCTAATCAAAACGTGCTTTTGCGGCGGCGGCGGAGGCTCGACAGTCCCCGTATCCAGGTGGTAGAGAATAGTCCCCATGGATACGATCGAATTCATGAATCTCCTGCGACGGGAGGGCGGGTACGAAACGCCTGATGCTTCGCGCAGCCTGAGGCGCCTGTGCGGGCGGCTCGATGCATGGTTCTACCTGCGGTCAATCGGGATAACTTTTCGAACCGGGCTGGTTGCGCGACTGGGCCTCCTGGATGATGACCGCTGGGCTGTCAGTTCGCACCAGACACTGACGCTTTTCGAGGAATGCGGGGCACGGGTGCGCATTTCCGGTGTCGAGCACATTGCCGGCCGCACTACGCCGTGCGTCTATGTGTCTAACCACATGAGCATGGCGGAAACCTACCTGCTCCCGTGCGTGCTGCTTGCCGGAGGATCGCTGACAACCGTTGTGAAAAAAAGCCTGCTCAGTTATCCGGGAATGGGGACCATTCTGCGGAACCTGGATGCCATCGGGGTCACGCGCGAATCGCCGCGGGACGATCTCAAAACGGTTTTGGCCGAGGGGCGTAAACGCCTGGACAGGGGTGTCTCCGTGCTGATTTTTCCGCAATCCACCCGTACCGCGTATTTCGACGCCAGGCTCTTTAACTCCATCGGCGCTAAGCTGGCCCACCGGGCCGGTGTGGACCTGGTGCCGGTAGCGGTCAAAACGGATTTCCAGGGCGTGGGACGGGTGATTCGCGATTTTGGCCCCCTTAACCGCAAGCAGGATGTCTGTCTTCAGGTGCTGCCGGCGATTGATGTCCAGAAGGTCGGAGAAAAAGAGGCCCATGCGGAATCGGTGCGGCAGGTGTCTGCCGCCCTGAAGGCCTGGGGTGTCGACGTCCGATTGAGCGGAAATGATGGAATGCAGGCTGCGGTGTGATACGCTGTGGATGTTCGGCGAGCCAGTAAACAGGGAGCAAGAGAGACGTGGATGACCTGATTCCGGATCTGCAGTCCAGCCTGCTTTGTGACGACGTCAGGCAGGAGCGAAATGGAAAATTTATTCTGATCGGGCTGTTTGATGTGCTGGCAGTACCCCGTTTTCCTGCGGTGTTCCAGCGCATTTGCATTGTCAACCGCTGGTGTTGCGGCCAGGGGCACTTCATGCAGCGCAGCCGCCTGATTAAACCGGACGGCGACACCACCCTGATAGAGGGCAAGGCCGTCAAGGTGACGCTGCCTGACAGCGAGGCAACCGCCACGAGCGTTGAGTTTTTTCTGAACGTCAAATTTGAAACCGAAGGGACCTACTGGATCGAAATCCTTCTCGACCAGGACCTAAAGGTGCGTTATCCGCTCAAAGCCCGCCAGATCAAACAGGATGCGCGCAATGCGTCCCCCGGCCAGGAGGCCTGATACGCCCGGTGCGGAGCCTGCTCATTGTGCCTGCGCGTCTCCGCCGACAGAGGGCTCCGCGCTGAGGGAATAAGCAACGGCCCCGTATCCAACAACCCAGCTGCCGCGTGTTTCGGGAAATTCAATGCCGCTGTTGGTATAAGCCAGGACGGTGCCCGACCGGCAGCCGCAGAGCGCGGCATACTCTATCAGTACGGTAACGCCGCTGATGCCGCAGCAAACCTGGTGTGCCGGTGTCCACTCGCGGTTCAGTTGCTCCGCATCCATGTCCGCCATCAGGCGCAGCGTTCCCGCGTCGGATTGGGATACGGTTTCGAAGTCGGGGTCATGCAGCAGATCCGTGCTTGCGATCAGCGCCACCCTGCGTGTCTTTGAAAGGGTAAAGAGAGCGTCCGCCAGTTCTGTGCGGGTTTCAGCTGCGTGATCACCGATAAGTGCCGTGATGAGGGCTGCCCCGGGTGTTGCCGCCTGCACAAAGGGAATCTCGTTTTCTGCTGAGTGTTCACCTTCGTGCACGGAATTACCGAGAAAGGCGGCCGAACATTCCCGGCGGAGACAATCGACCCCGTCGCGGTCGATGCGTGAGCGGCCCAGCGGGGTTTCGAATGTGTCCGCATCAAGCAGGGCCACACCCGGAAAGGCGGTTCGATGGGAAAACCCCAGGACCACAACCGTTTCCACCGGTAAGCCCCGCTCGGCCTGGCGGGCCAGGGCACCGAAGGTGTGCCCGGCAATGGCGCCGGAGTAATCATAACCGGCATGCGGAGCCGTTGCCCCGACCAGCCGTCCCTCAACCGCAGGCGTATCCGCCTGCTGCATAAACTGCTCCACACGCCTTCGCAAGGTCGCCTCATCCGCCGGAAACCAGCGACCAGAACCATAAGCCCTGAAATTTTGCATCTCTATTTCATGCCTCCGGTGCGTTTTTGCCGCGGGACCAAACTCGACACCATTGCCGTTCCAAAGATAGTATACCGCGAAAAGCAATCATTGAACATGCGGAGATGCCATGCCGGAGTCCACTGCTGACGGAAATGACCAGTCCTGTATTTATGTGTGGTTTGATACCGAGTTTTCCTCGCTGACTCTTGAATCTGCGCTGCTGCTCCAGGTGTCGGCCGTCATCACGGACCATACCCTGCAGCGTCGCCTGCCGGCGTCGGAGGATTTTAATGCTATCGTCCGGCTGCCGGATGACGTGACCTGCGACCCCTGGGTTAACCAGAACCTGCCGGACCTGGTGCAACGGTGCCGGTCTGAGGAAGCCCGGAGTGTTGACACGGTGGACGAGGCGCTGGTGGCCTACATTAATGCCGCGGCCGGTGATTCAGTTCCGGCCCAGAAGGCGGAGCGTCCGCTGCTTGCCGGAAATACCCTGCAGTGCGACTGGTTCCTGGCCCGGCGCTACCTGCCGCTCACAATGGATCGAGTGAATTACCGCAGCATCGATGTCAGCAGCTGGAAGGTGCACCTGAAAAACTGTATAGGTGAAATACCGTTTGATAAGAATGACCGTGCGCTGATTCGAAAGTATTTCCCGGGAGAATACAACAGCGACCGCAATGAGCACGACGCTCACTTCGATGTGCTGGCGTCCATTGCAGAGTTCAATTATTACACCTGCCGGCAGAAGTGGGTTCCGGAGGAGCCGGGCTGAGCCGCATGCGGCCTGAGCCGGTTCAGAAGCGTTTTCGATAGGGGATCTTGATACGGTACTGCCTGGCGGTGCGATCCATTTCGGTCAGTACCGCGGGGTCCTGGGAGCGCGCATATTCCCCGATGAGTGTATACACTTTCTGACGGGCCCAGTTTTCTCGAATATCCTTGTCGCCCTTGTCCTCCCCGTCCCGGATGTTCATCGTGAAAATCATGTCGCAGAGAATATCACCGGCCCGTCCGCGGGCCTGGAACGTAAAGCTGGGCATGTTACGCGGGAATTTGCCGTACAAAATCAGGGAGCGGTCGCTGTAAAGGTTCATGGTCTGCCAGGGATATATCTCGCAGGGGGACTGTTTCGAGAGGCGAAACGACACGGCCTCCAGCACGGGCTGGCTTAGCTCCTGCATCAGGGCGTCCATGACCTCGGGAATGCCCCAGCGGCCGCCCTCCGTCAGGCGGGAGTCGCCCCGGTTGCAGTAGCTCAGAATATCCAGCAGATAGGAATTCGCGGTGGACATGGTCCCCATTGTGAACACGGAGGTCTCCCCGGCGTTCCGGGTGGTAAATTCTCCAATAATGTCCGTGCTGCGAGTGACGCCCGCCGTGGCCAGCCCGTCCGTAACCAGGAGCACGACCACCGGCCGTCCGGGGGTGCGCGTGACCTGCGAAATCGGGAGCAGGGAGTTCAGGATGTCGGTTTCACCGCGCGACTGCATGCCGTCAATAAAGCTTTCGGCCCGGGCACGTGTTTCGGAACCGGGAGCCGTCCAGTCGTCGAAGCAGAACTCGGCAGTGTCGCGGAAGCGCATCACGTTGAAGCGGTCCCGGGGCTGGATATGGTTCAGCATGGATTTCAGCCCTTTGCGGCAGAAGTAAAGCCTCTGTTCCGCGATGCTGGCCGAGCAGTCCTGCACAAGCAGGATATCTTTTGGAATAACGGGCAGTACGCTTTCGTCAACGCGGTCGATAACCAGGCGAAAGTATCCATACTCGGATTCTTTTCGGTCGTAATACACCTGCAAGCTGGACTTCAGCAGATTGTCCAGCGGCTTCAGCTCCGTGATCTCTTCGGTTTTTTCTTCGAACTGGTCCGCCGGTTTTTGCGCAAGCGGCTCGTCAATCAGGACAGAGGTGGCCGCATCACCGGCGTCACCGCCGCGGCCCGGCTGGTTGGCGACGTCCGCAGGCGTCAGGCCGGACGTGTCCGCTGCCGAACTGCCCAGGATCGACGCGGCGGGAATGTCGAGTGCGACCCGGGCGGCTTCATTGGAAATTTCCCGCGTGAAAACGGGCAGCACCACATCCGGGGCATCTGCCACCCGCGAAATCTCAGGGATCAGCTGACGCTCCAGCCCGGGAAGGGCTGCAGGGGCGATTGTTTCCCGGATGTCGAGTATCTCCTGGCGCGGCTGCCATTCACCGGGGCTGATCGTTTTGCTGGGCTTCGTCACCGCCGGCCCTTCGTAAACCGCTGCATCGGACGGAACCGGTGCAGGCGCAAAAGCCATGCTCTCCGGAGGGAGTGTCAGCTCTGCAGCGGATTCCGCCAATTGCGGCTGTGTAAAGGTTCCCTCGCCGGGTGTCTGGATGGAACGCACAGTGTCGATCCAGCTTTCCGGGTCGACGCTCTGAATACGCATTTGCTCCCGCGGAGCCTCCGGAGCCTTTTCCCGGTCGGAAAAGGATGCCAGGTCCAGGGGGACAAACAGAACGTAAAGCAGGAGCAGGATGTGAACGAGGCCGGAGATAACCGCCGACAGCGTCGCCATGGCAACATGCTGCCGATGGATGCTTCGCTCGACCATTTCGTGTTCCTCGGGCAGCCTGTGCGGCTTGTTCCCGTTTTTGACGTGCATGCTCACTGGCCGGCCTCCCTGCTCATGGGCCTGGCCGCCCAGGGGCTGGCCGGATACCGGGACTTGAGTTCCATGGCAGTCTTGCGGGCATCCTCCTCAAGGCCCTGCCCCCTGTAAATTTGTGCGGATTGATAAAGACATTCGGGAACAATTTCAGGGTCGTCATAAAGGATGGCGACGCTCATGTAGTAGCGTGCCGCCTCCTGCATGCTTCCGAGTGCCTGATGGGTTTTGGCCAGGCCGAAATAGGCCCGCGGCCGAATACCGGGCGCAGCTCCGGCTGCAGACCAGCCGGCGGCCTTGTTGAGATATGCGAGGGCCTCCTCGGGCCGGTCGGTTTCTAGTGAATACATGCCAAGTTCCAGCGCGGCTTCCGAGGCATAGGCCGTGGCTTCCTTTAGCGCCAGCGCCTTTTCAAAGGCTTCGGCGGCCTCGGGCAGACGATTGTCGAGTTTAAGGCAGCGTCCTGCCAGGCCCCAGCCGGCCTGTTGGAGGTCCGGCGACTCTCCCGATTCCGCAAGGATGCGGGCCGCCGCCAGGCCAAGTGCGTGCTCCCCGCGTTCAAGCCGGTAGGTTGCAAGCCACTGGAGAAAGCGGGGCGTCAGGCGCGAACGCACCGGTGTCTCGAGCAGGGGCTGAATTCGGGCGGCGGCGAGATCATACTTTTTCTGAAAATACAGGGAGACTGCATGCTGATAGGCCACCTCGCGGGCGAGCTCCTCCCGGGGAGAGGCGGCCCCTGCGCGTTCAAAAGATTTTTCCGCGTCATGGTAGCGCTCCGCTTTTACATGCAGCATGCCCTTCCAGTAAAGCAGCTCGGGCAGGTAGCCGGTCTCGGGGTAACCGGCCTCGAGGCGCCGGAGGCTTGCGAGGGCATCCTCGTTACGATCGAGATGGATTTCGCTCATGGCCCGGCGAAAGAGAGACTCCTGGACATGTTCATGTTCGGGATAGGCTTTCTCCAGTGAATCCCAGGCCTGCACCGCGTCGGCATGCTGTGACTCGGTCGCGAAGCAGTAGCCCGCGGCAAACAGCGCCTGGGGGGCCAGGGCATTCGTCCGGCAGGTTTCAAAAAGCTGCAGGTAATATCGTGCCGCTTCCAGCAGGTCTTTTCGCTGCTGAAGCTGGTAGGCCAGGCGGTAAGAGGCATCACAGGCAACCGCGCTGGAGGGAAACTCTCGCACGAGGAGCCTGTAGTGCTGAATGGCCTGGTCAAACTGCTGCAGGGCCGCATGCGACTCCGCGAGGATCCATAAATCGTTTTCGCGTGATTCGGGCCGCCGGCCCGGAACGGTCAGCGCGGCAATAGTGCCGGGGTAGTCCTTCATCCGGTAAAACGTCAGGGCAAGCTCGTACCGTGCCGCCTCGGCCATGTCTCCGTCGGGGTGCCCCTCGAGAAACCGGCGGTACGTCTCAACGGCGTCCTGGCCGCGGCTGAGCTGCCGTTCGCAGTTTGCCTTCAGGTACAGCCAGTCAGGCAGGCCGTCCTCTCCGGCTGTGATGGCGGCGGAGGCTGTTTTCAATGCGTCAGCATACAGGCCCGCATTGTGCAGCGCCCAGGCGGCACGCAGCCGGGCCTCGCGGGCACGCTGATCTCCCGGGTAGGTTTCGAGAAGTGCCTGGTAGTACGGTGCGCTTTTCTGGAAATCGCTGAGCTCGAAATACCTTTCGGCGAGCTGAAAGAGGGTTTCGGCCTTGAGGCGGTCTGTCGGCGCCTTTTTCTCGGCCGTCGTCAGCAGGGCGAGGGCCTCCTGTTGCGAGGCGGAGTCTTCGGACCTGTTCAGCAGCGCACTGAGCTTCAGCAGGGCATAAACGTAATATTCCGATTCTTGATGAAGCTCTCGAATGCGGCCGAACGCTTCGCGGGCATCGGCGGTCTTGTCGAGGCGCAGGGCTGCCTCCCCCTTCAGAAAAAGTGCCGCGGCCGCAATGTCCGCCGCGGGAGTTTCTGCGAGCAGGAGATCAAAAAGGTCGAGAGCTTCCTCCGTGCGCCCGGCATCGAGAAAAAGGTTTGCGCGCTGGAAGCCGGCCTTGTGCCTGAATTCGCTTTCGGGGTAGCGGGTGAAAACAGCCTGGTAGGCTTTTTCCGCCAGGCTGGTATTGCCGGTTTGCCGGTAGCATTCCCCCAGCCGGAACCAGCAGGCGTCAGCCCCGGCGGCATCCGGAAGCGCCTCAAGATAGGCGGCGTACTCGGGCGCGGCCAGGCCGTACATGCCGCGCGCATACAGGCCGTCCGCCAGCTGGCGCTGAGACTCTGCATCCAGGTTGGGCTGCTGCGCCAGAAGCGGCATCCCGCCTGCCAGCATCACGGTCAACAGGTACGGTAACTTCATGATTCCCGTTCGCTAAGCTCCTCAGGTGCGGAAGTTGCGAAGGAGATGTTATACAGGTCTGATTCCCGGCACAAATCTAGTACCCCGATCACGTGTTCATAGTCGGTTTGTTTGTCAGCCCTGATGAGAATCGGCTGGCTGGGAAACAGGTCGACAATCCGCTGCAGGAGGTCCCGGAGCTGTGTGCTGCTCAGCACCTGGTTGTTGACCACCTTGGTCCCGTCCGGCCGGATATTGATAATAATCTCGCCGGGCAACCGGTCGGGCGGATCCCCCGATTCCGCGGTGGGCAGCGTGATATCAATTTCCATTTCCCACTGGGAAAAAATCTGGCTGGCCACAAAGAAGCACAGCAGCAGGAAGATGACGTCGATCATCGGCGTAATCTGGAAACCGGGCTCGCCGCCGGCAGAGCGCTGTTTGCGGAAATTCATCAGGCACTCCGGCTTTGCAGGGCTGTCATGATATCGGTGGTAGCCGATTCAAGGTACGAAACGACCTTGGACGCCTGGCGGCGGAAATACGCGTAGAAGATCATGGCAGGAATACCGAGCATCAGGCCCCATGCCGTCGTGAGCAGAGCCTGGGATACCCCTTCAGCCAGCACGATAGGCTTTGCACTCGCGATATCCGTGGCAATCGATCCGAAGGCCTGGATCATGCCCCAGACCGTTCCGAGCAGACCGATCATTGGCGCGACGGCCGCGATATCGAGCAGGTACTGGGTTTGGCCCATGATGCTGTCCGACTGCCTGGCGCCTTCGCCTTCCATGATGTCCTTGAGCAGGGCAGGGTCCACATCGGGAACGTCACGCACGTAGTCCATCGCGGTAAGGGCCACTGCCGAAAGGGGGCAGGGCCGGTGCTCGCAGGCTTTTCTGGCGGTATCAAAGGCGCCCAGGCGGATGTTCTCCAGGATGGCCCGGTGCACCGTGTAAGGCGCCACCTGGCTGGCCCGCAGGACGATGAAGAAATAGATTACGAGGGCAACGGCAAGAATGGACATGGCGCCCAGCAGGCCCGCCAGGACGTACATGGGCAGCCCGCCGCTTTGCAGGACATCCCGCCAGGTCAATGCTGCAGCTGCCTCTGATTCCGCCCTGGCTGCCTGAGCCGCCAGGGCCCAAATCGCCAGGGATGCCGTTACTGTGTATTTTTTTGAGGCCGTGAATCCTCTGTGCATTGTTGAAACCTCCGCATGCTGTAAATTTTCGACTCGAGTGTGGTTGCGCATTATGGCATGCGTCTTCCGCATGTCCAGCCTTTCAGGGGGGACGGAACCGGGCCCATTTGCCACTGGACGGGGCACCAACGCCTGCTATAGTGACCCCCCGTGAGGGAATGACAGTTTTATGCGCCACGCAGGAGGATACATCTAATGAGCACCTTTTTTGACGATAACTCGCTGTCCATCGGGCAGACCCCCCTCGTTCACCTCAAGCGCTGCGTGAGCACCAAGGCCACCGTGCTTGCCAAAATTGAGGGCCGCAACCCGGCCTACTCTGTCAAGTGCCGTATCGGCGCCAGCATGATCTGGGACGCCGAGCAGCGCGGCCTGCTCAAGCCGGGGATGGAAATTCTAGAACCCACGAGCGGAAACACCGGCATAGCGCTGGCCTTTGTCGGCGCGTCCCGCGGTTACAAGGTCACCCTCACGATGCCGGAGACCATGAGCCTCGAGCGCCGCAAGGTGCTGAGTGCCTTCGGGGCCAACCTGGTGCTGACGGAAGGCACAATGGGCATGCCGGGTGCCATTGCCGCCGCCGAGCAGATGCTGGAGGAAAACCCGGACCGGTATTTCATGCCGCAGCAGTTCAAAAACCCCGCGAACCCCGAGATTCATGTAAAAACAACCGGGAAAGAAATCTGGGATGCCACGGATGGCAAGGTGGATGTGCTGGTGGCCGGTGTCGGTACCGGGGGAACTATCACGGGCATATCCCGGTATTTTGAGCAGGAGCGGGGACAATCGCTGCTGTCGGTTGCCGTCGAGCCCGAGAACAGCCCTGTCATCACTCAAAAACTTGCGGGACAGGAAATAAAGCCCGGGCCTCACAAGATCCAGGGAATTGGCGGAGGCTTTATTCCCGACAACCTGGACCTCTCCATCGTGGACCGCGTGGAAACGGTTACCAACGAAGAGGCCTTTGAATATGCCCGCCGCCTGACCCGCGAAGAGGGCATCCTGTCCGGAATTTCATGCGGAGCCGCTACGGCGGTTGCCGGACGCCTGGCCATGCACCCCGAATTTGAGGGCAAGACGATCGTGGTGGTGCTGCCCGACTCGGGTGAGCGGTACCTGTCAACCCCGCTGTACGAGGAGTAAGCAGGCCGCGCGGGTTCCTCCGCCGGTTGGCCGGGTATGTACGAGCATGCATCCCATGTGGTCGTTCACACGACAGTGGAGTCACATTCCGAGGCGGAAGGCCTTGCGCGTGAGCTCGTGGAAGCCCGCCTGGCCGCCTGTGTGCAGATCGTTCCGGTAACCAGTGTCTACCGGTGGGAGGGCGCCACGGAAACCTCATGCGAATTTCGCCTGGAGATCAAAACCGCATCGGCAGCCCTGGAGGCATTAAAGGCATTGATACTTGAGAAGCATTCCTACGAAATCCCCGAGCTGGTTGTGTTGCCGATTGCCGGCGGGAGTTCGCAGTACCTCGACTGGATTGACAGGCAAAGCATAGCGGATGGCACATCCGAAAACCCCTAAAAATACGGAGAAAGATAAATGAAAAAGAGCATCCTGGCCCTGGTGGCCGCCATCATGACCTTTGGCGCCGAAAGGACATTCGCCCACTGCGAGATTCCATGCGGAATCTATGATGACCAGGCTCGAATTGAACTTCTGCTCGAGCATGTCAACACGCTTGAAAAATCCATGACCAAAATTTCCGAGTTATCCGCAGACCCGGCGGCAAACAGCAACCAGCTGGTTCGCTGGGTCTCGAACAAGGAATCCCATGCCAATGAAATCCAGCGGATCGTGACGCAGTATTTCATGACACAGAGAATCAAGGTGCCTGAGGACGGCGACGCTGCCGGAACCAGTGCCTATAACCGGCGTTTGTCGTTGCTGCACCGCATGCTGGTGCATGCCATGAAGGCCAAGCAGACGACCGACAGGCAACATACCGACGCGTTACGCGCCCTGGTGCATGACTTCGGGCATGCTTACTTCGATCGCCATATTGGCGGTGAAGCCGATGATGCCTCTATAAAGTAGCGACCGGAATTCGGGAGCAGGTCAGAGGCCGAGCATTTCCGCGTCGAAGTCCGCAAGGTCATCGAGGACGAGGTCTGCTGCCGAAACATCCTGGTCCGGAGCGCCGGAGCGCCGGAGCGCAACGCAGAGCATGCCGTTCGCCTTGGCTGAGAGCACGCCTGCGGCGGAGTCCTCAAATACGACGCAACGCTCCGGCTCGGCCTGCAGTTTCTCCGCGGCCAGTCGGTAACAGGCCGGGTCGGGTTTTCCCGGGCTGTAGTCCTCCGCCCCCAGAAAAAACTGGAGGCAGTTCTCTATGTCCAGGTCGTAAATGGCGCGTTCAATGGTTTCCCGGGTCGACCCGGACACAATGCACGTCGGCGTATGGGTCGAGAGCGCACGCAGCAGGTCGATGGAGTTGTGAATGCGCACGTCCCGTTCAGAGGAGAGTTGCCGGAAAAACGGCGCGATTTCCTGCTCCATCTCCCGGATATCCATTTCAAGGTCGTGGTAGGTGCGAATGACATCATCATAAATGTCATGCCACGACCGTCCGAAAACGAGAGACTCGGCCTGCGCATAACTGAAATCGTGTCCGCGGGCGTTGAGAAAGGCCTGAAGCGCTTCAACCCAGATCGTTTCCGTGTCGATCAGTGTGCCGTCCAGGTCAAAGAGGTAGGCCTGGATCAAGCCGGGGCCTCTTGCTGCTCCTCGGACGCACGGCTTTTCTTGACCCGCGCAGAGATTTCCTTGGTGTATTCAGGGAAATAGCGGGCGATATCCGAAATCTGGAATTCGCTCAGAATCATGGTGTTGCTTTCGCGCTCGAGCAGGAAGGCAAAGGACTCGCGGATAAGGTCTTCGTACGAAGCGCCCTCTCCGGCCAGGGTGGCCAGATTATCTGCCGTGACCTTGACGCGATGCCTGGATGGGCGGTCGGCTCTCACGGTTACGCGGTACATTCCTGTTTTGATTTTTTCGATTTGAATATCCATGCTTCACTCCTTGGGTTTCCTAATGTGCAGCGGAGCAGAATCAATAGCATAGCAGGCGAAGAGAGCGAGCATAAACGATGACCAGCCAGAAATCTTTTGAAATTCGGACAACGGGGCATGGGCACATGCAGGATATCACCGCGCGCATCCGGGACTGCGTTGCGGAATCCGGTGTGACGACGGGAACGGTGACGGTGTTTAATGTGGGCAGCACGGCATCGGTGGGTACGATAGAGTTCGAGCCGGGGCTCCAGGAGGATCTTCCGGATGTCCTTGACCGGCTGTTGCCGCCGGGAAGGGACTATGGGCATGAACGGGCCTGGAACGACGGTAACGGCCATTCCCATCTGCAGGCAACAACGCTGGGACCCTCGGTAACCGTTCCGGTTTCGTGCGGACTTCCGCGGCTGGGGACCTGGCAGCAGATTTTTCACCTGGAGTGCGATATCAAGCCGCGTCAACGCGAGATTGTTGTGACCGTCACCGGCGATTAGGGTGCCGGCCCGAATAGATCCGTGGTGTCGGGCTGCACGCAGGTCGGCCCCTCGTTGAGCGGATTGTTCACATATGGCGTGACCGCCATCACCTGCATGCGCTCGGCCGGTTGGGGATGCAGCAGATCCTGCACCTCTGCTGCAGACTGGAGGGCAGGGTCTATCCAGCGTTGAAAGTTGTGTTGATCAAGAATGACCGGCATGCGGTGGTGAAGCGGGCTGACAAGATCGTTAGGCGTTGTCGTCAAAATGGCCAGCGTGTCGCGGTGTTCGCCCTGCGGGCCTTCCCAGTGTTCCCATAACCCGGCAAAGGCAAACGGTTCCGCATCCGACATTTGAAAGTAATACGGCCGGCGGCCGGGGCCGCGGCCGGACCATTCGTAAAAACCGTCAGCAGGCACCAGGCAGCGCCTGTGGCGCATCGCGGCCCGGAAATACGGCTTCAGGTGCGCGGTTTCTGCACGTGCGTTGATGGGGCGGTGCCGGTCATCGGCCTGCCATGAAGGGAGGAGTCCCCAGTCAAAGTAGCGCAGCAGGTTCCGGTTTTCTTCCTCGTCGTGCGCCACGGCCAGCACGGGCTGTCCCGGTGCAATGTTGTAGCGCGGCTTCAACCCGCTCACAGACCCGAGGCCGAGTGTATCCTGCCACGCTTCCGGCAGGCGCCTGAGGGAGAAACGCCCGCACATCGTCAGCCCTTGAAAATGACAAACTTGCGCATCACGTAATTAATCATGACAGCAGCAACGATGTTGGCGCCGAAGGCGTAGGTCGTGGCCACTCCGGCCCATTTGGCCAGGCCGTAGGCCAGCGCCGTGCCGACGACAACGCTGACCCCGCTGACAGCGTAAAACATCGCAACTTCCATGGCGCGATGGTGCCGGCCTCCTTCGAAGACCCATTTGACGTTGAGAATGTAAGCCGCAAGGTTCGAGAACAGAAAGGCGCCGAAGTTGTTGATGGCAATGCGCCGGGCGCGCATGGCGTCATCGATCTCGGCCGAGGGAAGGCCCAGGAACCGTACGGCCGGATCATCAGGCGTGAGCGCATGCCAGACATAACCGGCCAACAGTGTAAAAACGATGATATGAACGCCGGTAGCTACTCCGCCGGCAAGCCCGTATTTTACAAACTGTACCAGCGGGCTGTGTTCTTTGCCCCTGAACTGCGCCAGCAGCGAGGAAAGCCGTCCGGCGGGTTCAGACACTTCCGCCCGGCGCTTTCTCCGGAGCTTTTCCATCGGCATCGGTGTCAGCCTGCGGTTCCTCGCCGCCTGCCCGATCAGCTTCCGGATCTGTGTCCGCCTCCGCTGCCGCAGGGGCGGAATCATCATCGGTCCCGGCCTCCCCGGACGCATCATCCGGGGCGGCTTCTTCGTCAACGGTCTCTGCTTCCGCGGCCAGTTCCTCGTCGGTCTTCAGGGTATCGGCCATGGAAGAGAGGCGGTCAATGGCGTCTCCGATAATACGCAGGCGTTCCTGGCGGGTCTGCTCTTCCTGGGCAAGGAGGTCCTCGGCGCGCTTCTCAAGTGCAAACTCCTTTTCGACGATGTGATCCCTGTGGGCATTCAACACGCGTTCAACTTCGTTTTTTACCTGGTCCCGTTCTTCACGCACGGCACCAAAAGACGTTTCCACGCTCTGGGAGATATTTGCCACGGAGTCATCAAGCTTCGAAGAGACCGTCTCGAGTGAGCCCTCAATCGAGCCCACCGAACTGCCGATGCTGGCAACCGATGCGTCCAGCTTCGAGGATACCTGCGAGGCGGACTCGACCAATCGCGCGGAGAGCCCGTCTCCCAGTTCCCTGACACCTTTGGCCTGCTGTTTTGACACCTGGCGGATAAGCGTTGCGGTGGTGCCAAGGCGGCTGTTGACGTTACTGACTTCCTGTGCGGTGTTTTCCTGTTCGGTTTTGAGGGACTGAACGGAATACGCAACAAGCAGGATAAGAATGGAAATCATTGCGCCGATAATATTGAACAGGAGCCGGTTCTGGCGCGCCTGGTCCCGCACCGTAGACTGCATTTCCGTGATGAACTGCTCCTGGCGAACCAGCTCCTGCTGGCGGAGATCGCTCAGCTTTTTCAGCTGCGACACCGCTTCCTCCAGGAGGGCGGGCTGCGTAGTCACGCCGGAAGGCTCGACCAGGTCTGCATTACTCTTAACGATACCGGAGCCGGTGTTTTCCTCTTTTGAATCCGGTTCCTTCTTTTCGTTCTCGTCCGTCATGGTACTGCCTCCAGCTTCAATGGGTTGCTCCGGGCGACACACAGCCGGAACAGGTAACAAAACAACGCGCCGTATGCATCTTTGGGATCGACGCGGAACTCAAACCATTACCTGAAGAGGCCTGCGAGCGTCAAAACATATCCGCCATACGGGATACATACAGGCGGGATATGCACCGGGCCTCGGGGCGTCCGACGCGGAGATGCGGCCTGTCAGCAATACTCTGCGGTGAGACGGAGCATGCGCCGGGATTCGGATGCGACATGCCACCCATGCGCAACCCTGTAGCCGGGGATCCAAACAATCTCTCCGCGGCATTCCACGACCGGGATCCGGGAACGCAAATCCCGCGGCACCTTGAGATCCGTGAAAATATCCTGAAGTTTGCGGCTTTTTCCCCTGAGCCCAAAGGGCCGGATGCGGTCGCCCTGTCGCCAGCTCCGGACGTAAAGCGAGGCGCGGCCCACGCGTTCGGCGCTGAGGGTGGCGGTATCGGGCAGTGCCCCGGGGCTGTTTTTCCGGCTGCGGTGTATGGCGTTTGCCTGCTCGGCATGAATGCGGAGGCCCGCATCGGGGATAAGCGTCTCTCCCGGCCGCCTGAGTTTCGTGCGAAAGGGATGGTCGTCCCGGCACCCGGTAATGTCATGTTCGAGGTGCAGCTCGCCGTACCGGCGCACGGCTCTCCAGCCGCCTGCAAGCGGGATGTGCCGGGATCCCTGTGGGCGCCGGGTGATGAGCATGTCCAGTCGTGAAAAGGCATCCCGGGAGAGGCTTTCATGCGGAAGCCCTGAAACGATGAGCCAGTGCCGGAGCAGGCGGCGCCTGAGAGCCGGCGGGCGGTTCCTGAGCCCTGCTGTGTCCAGGATATCCCCGCCTGCACGTTTCCCCCGGGTAATCTCGGGGTATACGGCTACCGTCAGCTCGCGCAACCAGGTTTCCTCGTCATGCTGCAGCTCCGCAGTCCGCGCAAGTGCCTGACTCACTCTTGGATTGAGCCGGTCCCGAAGGAGCGGGAGGATTTCCGCCCGCACGCGGTTGCGCATGAACCGGTCGTCCCGGTTGCTTGTGTCCTCGCGCCAGTCATAACCGTGGCCCTTCAGCCAGGTTTCGATTTCCTCCCGGCGGCAGTCGAGCACGGGACGAATCACGGCGGTGCCATGGTGGGAGGCCTGCGGTGGAATTCCCCGCAGGCCGGTCGGCCCGGTTCCCCGGCAAAGGTTGAGGAGCAGGGTTTCGGCCTGGTCATCCAGGGTATGGGCCGTGGCAACCACGACGGGCCGGCCGCAGGCCCCGGCCGTTTTTCTGGCCAGGCGGTTGAAAAACGCATAGCGGGCTTCCCGGCCGGCCATTTCCAGCGACAGGCCCTTTTTTTCGGCCAGTGTCCGGACCCGGCGGCGTGAGACGGTACACTCAATGTTGAGGTCGCGACACAGCTCTGAAACAAAGGCTGCATCCCGGCGGGCTTCCTCCCCGCGCAGGTCATGGTCCAGGTGAGCCGCGGAAAGTGTGAAGCCGAGCTGTGTCTGCAGGAGGCCCAGGATGCGGAGCATGAAAACCGAGTCTGCTCCGCCGGAAACGGCGGCAATCACATGGGTGCCGGGTTTGGTGGTCCAGGCTTGCGCAACCTTCTGTTCAAGTGACTGCACGGTGTCAATACGGCATGCCCGAGGGTTACTCGTCGAGCAGCGGCTCCAGGATCTCTGATAGGTTATCGGCGAGGCGGTGCACGTAACCCGTCAGCACATGACGCAGACGCCCTTTGCGGTCGATAATGATGACAGTCGGGAATGCCGTGACGTTGAAGGTTCGGGCCAGCTCCCCGCCGCGAAGCGTCGGGTAGTTCAATGCCATGGTATCAGCAACATAGCGGGCGTCTTCCACGCGCGGATCAACATTCATTCCGAGTACGGCCAGGCCGCGCTGCGTGTATTTCGCCGTAAGCATTTTCATCTGGGGCATGGACTTGGTGCACCAGAAGCAGCGCCTGTACCAGAAGTCCAGTACCAGCACCCTGCCAAGATAATCGCCGGATGCATGGTGATTTTCATCGAGATCGGCAGCCTGCCAGGCGGGCGCCTGCTGGCCGATGCGCGATCCATGTGCCTCGGCGGACCGAAGATACAGGGTTCGGCTCTGGTAGTGACCGGCCAGGTCCTGCCTGATGGCCTCGATCACGAGGGGGTGGCGAACCCGCGTTTCAAGGCTGCGCAGGATTTCGGCACAGTCACGCAGGTATGCCTGGATGGCATCCGGGTGCTTCCCGGGCGCGTTGCGCATGCACGCGTCGTACGAGCGCCTGGCCGTGATATACGCCTCAACATCGTGCGCGAGTTTTGCCATCAGCGCATCCATGAGGGCATCCGCCCGGGTCAGCTGATAAATGCCTGAACCCCGCATCATGCCGCCGGGGCCCGGCCCCCGGGTTCGGATTTCGGCCCGCTCGAGAAGTCCGGCCTTCGCCTCAAACCGGTACGACCCGATCTGTTCGCGCTCATGCACGGTATTGAGCGAGCCGGACAGGGTGCTGGAGAAGAACCACTGGTTCTCGGCATTGTAGCTCTGGTAACGATACGTTTGAATTTCGGCCGTGCCGGGATGGGTCACCGACCAGTTGTCGAGAATGCCATTCGTGGTGACCAGCTTGTCCGGAGCGGGGAGGGGGATGAAGCTGTGCCGGTGTGCCTCTGATTGGGGAGGGAAGGGACTGTCGAAGATTTCGCCGTTGGTCCCGAGTTCAAAAATACTGAACCGCCTCTGCTCGTCCTGTTCCGTGTTGTCCTTGTCGTAGACACGCAGGTCATGCACGGAAAAGACACGCCAGTTGCCGTTGGACAGGGCGCCGACCACAAAGAGCGTGTTGGTGCCGGTTTCGGTAAAGGAGGTGTCGCCGTACTCGTATTTCCCGTATGTGCTGTAAAAGAGCACGCTCCCGACCCGAAGACGGTACTGGGGCACAATAATGCGCAGGGGCTCTTCGGCGGCCTGCCCGCAGGGGGCCTGCAGGCAGAGAAGGAGCACGGCAATCAGCGCGGTTTTGGTGAATGGCGCAGGCTTCATGGGTATGAGGTTAGGGGATTCCCCCGGGATGCTCCATATAATTTTACGGCGGCAGCAGGGCCGCCTGAGGGACAAGGCGGTTACGTGTCTGTCCCGGTCTCGCTGATTGTTTGAAGCGTATCCACTGCGCTTTCCCATTCGCGGCTCCAAATGTTCAGGTCCGCCTGGATTTCACGCAGGCGGCGGTTGATCTGTTCGTGATCCTGCGCGGCGCCGGATCCCATCGCCTCAACCAGTTCCGCCTGCTCCGTCTCCAGCGCCTCGATCCGCTTTTCGGCCTGCGAAATGGTTCGCTTGATTTCGCGTTCCCGCCGGCGCCGCGCCTCGCGTTCTTCTGCGCGTTGTTTGCGTTGAGCCTTGCGGTTGGCCGTGCCCCCTTCCGCAGGCTTTGCAGCACGCGCGGGTGCCGGGACGGTGCCGGTCTCAAACTCCCGCGACTTCTCAACGTAATAGTCATAGCCTCCTGCATAGGGGCGGATGCCCGGCGGTTCCATGGCCACGATCAGGTTCGCCACGTTGCGCACAAACTCGATGTCGTGACTGACCAGAACCAGCGTGCCTTCATAGGCCGCCAGGGCGGATTCCAGTGCACGCCGCCCGTTCAGGTCAAGGTGCGTGGTCGGCTCGTCGAGAATGAGCAGGTTCGGGGGCCGAACAAATATGCGCGCAAAGGCAAGCCGGATTTTTTCTCCGCCGCTCAGGATGCCGCAGGTTTTATCCACGGCATCGCCGCTGAAGCCGAATGAGCCCAGAATCGAACGGACCTCTTTGTCGCTCGTGTCCGGCGAAGCTGATTTCACGATTCGGAAAAGCGAGGTGTTCGGGCTCATCGTCTCGGCAAATTCCTGCGACTGGTAACCGGGAACGACATGGTGTCCAAGCACACGCCTGCCCGCGGCGATATCCACCTCACCGGCGATGCACCTGAGAAGCGTCGTTTTACCCATACCGTTGTACCCGACCAGTGCCACCTTGTCTCCGCGGTTCACCGTCAGGTCAATGCCGCGCAGAATCCAGGAGTTCCCGTCGTAGGTATGGCCCAGTGACTCCAGGCGCACCACCTCCACGCCACAATGCGGTGGAGGCGCAATCCTGATTTTGACCGCATCCGAAATTTCCTCAGGAAGCACAACATCTTCCATCCGCTCCAGCATTTTGATCCGGCTTTGCACGGCGGAAGCCTTGGTGTTTTTGGCCCGAAAGCGCTCGATGAACCGTTCCATCTGCTCCCGTTTGCGTTCCTGGGACTTGTGGGCGGCTGCAAGGTGCTCACGCCGCGAGACCCGCTCCCGCTCGTAGTAGGCAAACCCGCCGGCATAGCGGGTCACGTTTCCGCCGTTTACCTCGAAAGTTAGTTCTGCAAGGGATTCCAGGAGGTAGCGGTCGTGGGAAATCAGGAGCAGGGTACCCGTGAAATCGCGCAGGTAGCGCCTTAACCACTCGATGGCCGGAACATCAAGATAGTTCGACGGCTCGTCCAGCAAAAGGGTGTCGGGATTTCCGATCAGGACCCGGACCAGCTCGGCCCGCATGCGCCAGCCCCCGCTGAAGCTTTCAAACGGCCGGTCGAATTCATGCTCGCGAAATCCGAGTCCGGAGAGTGCCGCCTCGGCGCGGCTGCGCATCTCGTATCCTCCGTCGTGTTCAAACTTGGACTGCAGGTCGCCGAGGCGGCGAATAGCGGTTTCCCGCTGCTGTCCGGCCAGAGCATGGATTTCGGACTCGAGGCGGGTAAGCTGCTCAGTGATTTTCTGAAGGTGGGGCATGGACGCCTCGGTAAAGCTGATCAGCGTGGTGTCATCCGAAAGGGCTTTGGGCTGCTGTCGGACATGCCCGAGCCTGAGGTTTTTCGGCATCACGACGCTGCCTTCATCCGCCGCAATTTCTCCGGTAATCAGTTTGAAGAGGGTGCTTTTGCCGCCGCCGTTCGGCCCGACGATGCCTATGCGGTTCGAGGGATTGATCTGGAACGAGACGTTGACGAGTACGTCCTGGGCTCCGTAACGCTTGGTGATATTCTGAAACTCAATCATGGGTCGGGGTGCGGGCGCGCAATGGCCGGGTAACATGGGTTGTCATGCGGTAACCGGCTTTCACGGGTCAGGCGTGGTTAAGGAGGGCCAGCTCATCCGGGTGAGGAAAAAGGTAGACCTGGTCGAGAATATAGTCGACGCGGTGCCTGCGGGCATGATGCCGCAGGAGCGTGAGCGGCACGAGCCGGGGCATGGCGCCGTTGGACGAAGCCTCTATGGTTTCATGCAGTTCCTGCCGGTCTTCCGCATCCAGTATTTTCCTGAAGTGACCCGCGATATGGTTCATGGCATTACGATGCCGCCGGGGCGTCGGCGGTTTTCGGAGCGTTTCAAAAAGGATGTCGCGGTAGGCCGACTTGGCCGTCTTCAGACCCATCTTCTTGATGGATGCGGTGATCTGCCCGAGCTCCTTGAGTGCAGCAGGGCTGTAGGCCATGATGAGATACTTGTGCTGCGCATGAAAAGAAACGAGCGCCGCAGCCCGCCCCGCCGCGGCGACGGCCGTCTGCCAGCGGTAGTAGCAGAAAACCCGGGTGATAAAACTTTCGCGAATGCGCTCGTCGTTAAGGCGACCCTCTTCTTCAATCGGCAGCGGGTGCAGGTTGTGCTGCAGTTCAGCGGCAAAAAGGCCGGAGCCCGAGTGCGTCGGCATGCCCTTGTCAGAATAAATCTTCACCCGCTCCATGCCGCAGGATGGAGACCTGCTTTTCAGGATGTAGCCGTGCAGCCCCATCCCGGACAGAGCCCGAACCCGTTTCCGGGCGTAGCGCTGCATGCGCTCCGTCCAGTCTTCCCCGCTGTTCGTGGTTATCATCCTGGTGGCGTCGGGCGTTCCTACCAGGCGTAAAACGGGTCGGGGAACTCCCATGCCAACCTCGATTTCGGGGCACACAGGCACCCAGGTGAACACCCGGTCAAGGGTGCCCATGACATAACTGTCACGCTTGTGGCCGCCGTTGTAGCGCACGCGCTGGCCCAGCAGGCAGGCGCTGACGCCAAGCCTCAGCGGCACAGCGGCGGATTCGTCGGTTGGATGCTGGTGTCCGGTCACGGGTATCTCAGGTTGCCGGGCCGGTTGATGTGCATGACGCGCCCGGGAACATGCCCAGGGCAGACGCATGCCCGGTCCAGGGCGGGAACTTAAGCTTTTTTGCGTTGTTCATAAATCATCAGGGCCCTGTTGCGGGCTGCAGCATGGTCAATGACGGGTCGTGGATAGTCTGCGCCAAGGTTGATCCCTGCATCGCTGAGGACCTGGTCCGGAGCGGCATGCGGTTCGTGGATCCACTTTGCGGGGAGACCTTTGAGTTCCGGAACCCACCTTCGTACGTAGGCCCCGTCCGAATCAAACTTTTTTCCCTGGCTGACGGGATTAAAAACTCGGAAAAACGGAGCCGCATCCACGCCGCAACCGGCGGTCCACTGCCAGCCCATGGAATTGTTGGCCAGGTCGGCATCGACAAGTGTGTCCCAAAACCAGCGGGCGCCCTCTGTCCATGAAATCAGGAGGTCCTTGGTCAGAAACGACGCCGTAATCATGCGAACCCGGTTATGCATCCACCCCGTTGTCCAGAGTTCCCGCATGCCGGCATCGACGATTGGAAAACCGGTTCGGCCCTGCTGCCAGGCCGCGAGGCCCTCCGGGTCCTCCCGCCAGCGGAATGCGCGGAAGGACGGGTCCATGGGGGTTGAGTCCGTTTCGGGAAAGTGGTGCAGAACATGGCGGGCAAACTCGCGCCACACGAGTTGTCGCCTGTATGCCTCCAGCCCCCGTGCCGGCACACGGCCTTCGGCGTTGTCGAGGGCCTGCCAGGCCTCGCGAATGCTGATTTCACCAAAATGCAGGTATGGCGAAATGCGGGAGGTTCCTGCCGCACCAATCCGGTCACGTCCCTCGTGGTAATCGCCGGCATTGGAGGCCAGGAAGGTCTTCAGCGTGCTTTGCGCACCCTTCCTTCCGGGGGTCCAGTCATCCCGAATTCCAGCGTCCCAGGGGATGGNNAGCGATGCAGGTTCATCTCCCCGGGGCACGCCCGGGTGCCAGTCCACCTTGCAGCGGCCCCCGGGTGAAGCCGGAGGGTCGGCTTCCATGCAGGCCCGGTAAAACGGGGTGAATACCCGGTAGGGCCCTCCCTGCCGGGTGCGCAGCGTGTCGGGGGAAAACAGCAGTGCCTCATCAAACGTCTTTACCTGCAGGGACCGCCCCTGCAGCGTCGACGCCAGCGCCGCGTCGGCTTTTGCAACGTGCGGTTCAGAGCGCCGGTTCCAGTATACGGCGCTCGCCCCGCTCTCACGGGCAATGTCCGCCAGGACGTCGGCGGTTTGCCCCTGCCGGATCAACAGCCGTCCGCCGGTTTCCCCGATTGCAAGGCCGAGCGAGGAGAGGGAGTCATGCAGCCAGACGAGGCTGGCCGCACCCGGGGCCCATGGCGCCTCCCGGTCGGGGTCGTGAATGTAAACGGGGATAACCGGTCGGCCTTCCCGGGAGGCCTGTGCCAGGGCCGGGTTATCCTGCAGCCGAAGGTCCCGCCTGAACCAGACGATGACGGGGCCAGCCTCGGGAATGCGGTTCTGCTCGTCCATGCTGTATGCTCAAGGCTCCTTCTGGCCGGGAACTTGTTCCGGCCTAATTCGGCGCACCGGTTGCTGCCCCCTGGCTGCAATTACCCAGCATGCGCAGGTCATGTCCTGAGGGCTGCTGAAAAACCCGCAGATCAAACTCGGGCACGGCAGCCAGAATGTGATCAAAAATGTCGGCCTGGATGGCTTCGTAATTTGCCCAGACCTTGTCAGTTGAAAAGACGTAAATTTCAATGGGCAGCCCGTGTTCTCCGGGCGCCAGTTGCCGCACCAGGAAGGTCATCGAATCGCTGATGGCCGGATGGTTTTTCAGGTAGGCCACCACGTAGGCGCGAAAAGTGCCGATGTTGGTCAGGCGTCGGCCGTTTAGCAGGTTGGCCGGATCGGCATGGGTCTCGACATTGTACTTTTGCACTTCGTCTGATTTCTGCCGAAGGTATTCCGTGATGAACTGCATTTTCGAGAACCGGTCAAGCATGGCTTCATCACAGAAGCGGATCGTGCTGAGATCTATGTTTATGGCGCGCTTGATGCGCCGCCCGCCCGATTCCTGCATGCCCCGCCAGTTTTTGAACGATGAGGAAATCATGGCGTAGGTCGGAATCGTGGAGATCGTTTTGTCCCAGTTCTGAACTTTGACGGTAGTGAGAGAGATATCGATCACATCCCCGTCCGCACCATGCGAGGGCATTTCAACCCAGTCCCCACGAGAGACCATGTTGTTGGCCATCAGCTGAATGCCTGCGACGAACCCGAGGATCGCGTCTTTGAAAATCAGCATCAGCACGGCGGTCATGGCCCCGATGCCGCTCAGGAGCACCACCGGGGATTTGCCGGTCAGGAGGCTGATGACGGAAATCATGGCGGCAAGAAACAGGACAATTTTCAGCACCTGGGCTATGCCCTTCAGCGGGATCTGGCGGGAGACCTCAAAGGATTCGTAGAAGTCAAGCAGGGCATTGATGAAGGCATACAGCAGGAGCACCGCGAGAATGACCAGGACCGCAAAAGCAAAATCCTGCACGGCATCCCGCAGCACGGGCGCATCCGGAAACATGGCTCCGGCAAACAGGTACACCACGAGTACCGGGGCAAGATTGGCCAGGCGGGCAAAAACCCTGCGCTCGGCAAGCGGATCGTCCCATTTGAAGGCGGACTTTTCAACCAGGCGTGTCAGGGCCCGGCTGATCCAGCGCCGTACAATAAGGTCGGCAATCACGGCCAGAACCAGGACCAGGATTACCGCGGCCAGGCGGGACCCTGTCTGGGTAAGGGATTCCGGAACACCGCACTGTCGCAGCACATTCTCAAGAAAATTCATCATAGAGCATCTCCCCGGAGCTTGGATAATGAACCCAAACGGTAGTGATCCGGGGAGCTCTGGTCAATNNGGGTGGAAGTGCGGATGAAGGATCAGGCCGTTTGCTGTCTGGAGACGCAGGGCAGGTGTTCCCGACCCGTTCGAAATTATTGCGGCTGTTATGCTGACGCGTTGTCCAACGGTGGGCATGCCGCCCCTGCGTACAANNCAACGGTGGGCATGCCGCCCCTGCGTACAAGTGCCCGTGCCACGTCGCGGCTCGCGTAAATGCGGATGGACCCGGTTGCATCGCCGACCAGGAACGAGCCATCCTGCGCGTTGAAATCTCCGGTCACCTCTCCTTCAATGCGAACCGGCTGCGGAAATGCGGCGGAACGAAGCGCGGAGACGGAGCGGAGGGGCAGCTCCTGCTGCTGTGCGGACCGGATCATCCATATCACCCCGTAAACGGCAACCAGCAGTGCGCCGAGTCGCAGCCACTTCAGTAAACGGGCGTCTTCCGCGTCTGCATCGCAAAACGGGCATTGGTCGGCTGCGCCGATATAGCGCAGGCATACATGGCACTTGTCTGAACCCATACCCCCCCCAGGGTTACGATGCCTTTCAGCGGTGCTTTAGTTCAGCATCGTCTGCCCGCCGGATACGGGAAGCGCCTGGCCGGTTTCGTATTCCTGCTCGTGCAGGTACAGGATGGCGCGAACCACGTCTGCCGGAACGCATCCCCGCCCCATGGGCACTTTGGACATATAGAAGGCGCGAACATCGTCTATGGTTTTGGCACCCTCCACTTTTCCGGCGCGGAGGTATTGCACAAAAAGTCCGCGTTCCGGATCCGACCACAGGGGGCCGTCAAAGAAGTTGCCGGGGCAAACCGCGTTGACCTTGATGTTGTAGGGCACCAGCTCCAGGGCAAAGGACTGCGTCAGGCCAATGCCGCCGAATTTGCTGCCGGCATAGGCAAAGTTCCGCTTGCTTCCCTCCAGCCCGGATTTGCTGTTGATCGGAAGAATATCCATGGCGTGNNATAATATCCATAGCGTGGGCGGGGTGCAGGCTGTGCTGCTCGCGCATGTATGCCGAAACGACTTTTGCGCAGATGAAATAGCCCTTGTAATTCACGTTGGTGACGAAGTCAAAGGAGGCCTCATCCATTTCATCGAGGCCGCCGGCTTTAAGGACGCCTGCGTTGGCAATGAAGATGTCGATCCCTCCAAAGGCCTCGACGGTGCGCGCGAGGCAGGCCTCAACCGATGCCTC
>JABAHO010001939.1_pt1 | contig 49241 bp, 43 predicted proteins | sample 7062071 | NCBI WGS metagenome assembly JABAHO01 (sample SAMN14534356, study PRJNA622989) | marine sediment metagenome | biome: marine biome [ENVO:00000428]; feature: marine pelagic biome [ENVO:01000023]; material: deep marine sediment [ENVO:00002113] | place: India: Gulf of Kutch | collected...
GATGGCCTGGCGGTTGAGAAGCCCGCTCTTCTCGTCGAGCCGCGACGGGTCGCGGCCGGCGGCGGTGGCCACGCGCCCCTTCTGCCGGCTCTCGAATGCAGAGACGTCGGTGAAGATCCGCAGCGATCCGACCTGGCCGTTGCCGGCATCGATCTGCGACAGCGCGCACTCCAGCCACCTGGACCGGCCCGAATCGGAGGTGATCACATAGCGATCCACGTGGGTGCGCACCGGGTCCGGCTCGCGGCCCAGAACGGCCGACATCGGCGCTCCGATAAGGGCGTCGGGCTCGGTCTCCAGCAGCTCGCAGAAGCTCTGGTTGGCCCAAACCACCTGGTCGCTGGCATCGCACAGCACGATACCCGCAGGATGCCCGGCCAGCAGCGCCTGACAGTCGCTGGCGGACAGCGGAAAATCACTCATCAACAATCTCCCTGGCATCGCCACCGCTTCGCCGGCGGGGCGTCGAAAGGTCCACGTCGGGCACGTTTTAAGTGTAGACGCCTCTGCCAGCGAAACCTAAAAGGCAGGGATTTCGGCCCGATCCATGGGGCCGATTCGCGGCCGGCGCGCAGCTAACGGGGCACGCCACATCCGGCGCAGCGGCGCCACCGCCCGGCGGCTCGCCGGGGTCCCGCTTTGCGGGGGCATCAGCCGCCGGCGGCGTCGATGGCGGCGCGAACCGATCGCTGCCAGTGCTGCAGCGCCGGCTCGTTGCGTCCATAGGTCACGTGGGTCTGGGCGCCCGAGAGCAGGCCGCGCTGGATGCTCTCGCCGATGGGGAAATCCTCCTCCTCGACGGTGCGCAAAGTGAGCTCGAGATTGCGCCTCCAGTGCTCGTGGGCGCTCTCGCTGGTGGCCGGCTCGGGAATATAGAACTCGAGAAAGGCCACGCACTCGTCGACCCTGCGGCCGACGGGAAACACGCGCCACACCTCGGCATGGTCGCGCTGCATCACGATCACCGAGTTTGGAAACAGCACGTAGACGATGCCGCTGTTCCTCACGAGATCCCATTCGCTCTCGGGAAGCTCGCGCATTTCCATGATGCTGCGCCTGGGAAGCGTCTCACGAATGTTCAAGCCAAAGGGATGAAACAGGCATACGTTGTGCAGAAACAGCGGTGCCACGGTCGACGGGTGCAGAACACCGAAGTGGTAGGGCTCGAGAAAGGTATCGATGAGCATTTTCCAGTTCATTCGCCGGTGCATGATGCGCGTCGTGTAGTGCTGATAACTTTCGAAGCCATAGCTCGCGAGCTCGGGGCCGAGACCGCTAAGCGCCTCGTCGACGTCGAAGCGGCTGCCGGGCTCCGGCTGGACCCAGATGCAGCCGTGGCGCTCGCATGCGGGAACCGCGACCAGGCCGTGCTGCTCACGGTCGATACCCTCGAAATTGCGGCCATCGGGTATTCCCACAAGCTTGCCCCGGCTGTCGTAGCTCCAGCCGTGATAGGGGCAGATAAAGTTGCGTTTGACGTTACCGCAGCCTTTCGCGACCTGCGTTCCCCGGTGGCGGCACACGTTCAGAAAAGCCCGCACCTCTCCCTCGTCGTCGCGCACGACGAGCAACGGAACACCGCAGTTGTCATCGGTGAAGTAATCTCCCGGCTCCGGAATTCTGCACGACAGGCCCATCATCAACGGATAACGGCGAAACAGAATTTGCAGCTCGCGATCCAGCCGATCCGCATCGGTGTAGCTCGACACGGGGTTCGTGGCAATATGCTCCGCAAGGCAGGTCGTACCTGCGTCGATGTGCTCGAACAGCTCGTGTGCCAGAGCAACTTGTAATGAGTGTTTCATAAAACGGCTTACTGATTGCGTTCCGCCGGCTGGCTCTTGGTGCGCTCCGCAAGCTCCGGGTCGACGCGCAAAACTTTATCGCGCAGGTTTTCGATATAGTCGGGCGGAAATCTCCAGACAGGATCCTCGTCAGTGCGGACCAGCCCCCGTTGTTCGGGAAGCAGATCATAGCGAAGGGTCATGAGGATGTCGCTGCTCACCCAGGGACTGTCTCGGAAGTACGCATGGCCATTTCCTGCATCGGACTTTGCCGCATCGCCCACGTGGATGGCCAGCAGGTCGTCGCGCTCGCGCAGGATTCGTGCGCCGGTGGGAGACAGCGTGTCGTCGCTGCCCCATGCGCCCAGTCTTCGTTTACCAAAAAAGAAAATGCTCGAAACGTTGAGCGCAGCATCGGTTGCTGACGCATAGATGCTCAGGTGAGCTGGAACTTTCCAGATTCCGTCGACCAGATGGCCGCCGAATACGCCGGCGTCCAGATCGCTGCCGGCAAGAATCACGTGGCGCAGGCGGAGTTTTTTCTGAATCGTCGCCTTGTCGAGCTCGTCGTTGAGTAACGCGAGCTGCCATAAGGCCCCGGCCACCACACGCGTGCCCGCGCTGTAACCGACGATATGGATACGCTCGGCATCGGTCTCCTCGGCCAGATATTGCAGAAATATGCGCAGGTTCCTGCCTGCGAAGGCAGCGGTCTCCATGTCATAAGCGTAAGCCCACAGGCTCGGCGTGGCCGGCCACGAATAGGCGATGAATACGCCCTCATAACCAAGGTAATGCCAAAGCTCGGAGGCGACCAGGAGCGGGTTTTCGAAATTGACCCTGAAGCCGTGCGTGTAGATGAAAACGTCCTTGACGGAGGTTCTGGCCAGCTGCGCGTTCACCCGTTCGGCAAAAAGCGTTCCGGGCAACGCGCTCTTGTGCGCGACGATCGTGGAATCGTCGAGATCGGTCACGCTTCGATCGAGCACGCCATACTCTGTGACGTCTTTGACCCTGAGCGGGAACTCCTCGGTTCGGTTTTTCAGAAGTGAGACACGCCGCACTTCGTCCCAGGTGACGCCCTCTTTTTCAACAGAGATGCGCGCGGAACCCAGTCTCAGAACATGGCCGCGCGAGTTGCTGTAAAAAGGCGGCCGCATCGGCTCATCAGCCGGCGCTCTGTCGGTTGCGTAGAGAATGCCGTAGTGATCTTCCATGTCGACCGCAGTGATATCCGCAAAAGGATCGATGCCACCGTGATCGAAGATATCGGGTGCGTTCATCAGGTTCTGCTGATAAACGCCACCCGTACTGCAGGCGCATAGCGCGAGCGCGAGAACGCAGGCGAGTCCGCGGTGAGCGGCCCTCGATCGCTCCCCGAAGCTGTGGGCCGAAATCATGCGCGCAATTCGACCGTCGTTAAAGCTCTCCCCAGCTTCGACGGCGCTTCCATCGAATCTTGGGTATCACGAAGCCGANNCAGCACGCCCGCGCCGGCAATGAACCAGTCCCGCTCCGATCGCTCTTTGAGCACACGGTTCGTCTGCTGAGCCGCGTCGAGATCGAGCGACAGCGCCTCGACCTGCTTTTTCAGGCTCTCATTGCGTTCCTTGATGGAAAGCGCATCAGCCGCGGCCTGCTTGATCTGAGCAAGCTCGGCCTGCAGCAGCTTCTTGTCCCGCGCAAGGGTGCTTCTGTTCTTCTCGATCTCCTCGACGGTCTGACCGAGGGTGTCGAGCTGATTGGTGAGATCCCTGGCGATCTCGCGCTCGCGAGCGTATTTCTCCAACGTCTCGGTGAGCCGTGCGCGCGCGGCTGGCTCATCCATCAGGTATCGCGTCAGGATCCAGACCTCGGAGCCGTCATCGAGGGCGACACGCGAGTAGCCCGTCTGCTCGTCCTCCTCGAGCACCGTGACCCGGGTGCCGCTGCTCAACATGTGCGAAATGCGGTGACTGGTGCTGGGCCCCTGACGCGCCTCGAGCTTCAACGAGTCGATCACGTAACGCACGCTCTGGGCATGAACGTGCCACGATGCCAGGCTCAGCAGGCAGAGAAGAGCGATGTTGCGCACGAGCATGTCCTGAGTGGTCCGTAACGGTCCCCGTTTCGCCGGGGAGCCCCTGAAAGGTTTCATCGATTCGAGCGGATCTCCCGCTCCGAGGCCGAATCCTTACACAATTCTGCACGATATCAAAGGGTTACCCCCAGTATTTAACCAAATTCAGCACCGTGTCGCAGCCCGTGGAGGCGCTCAGAGGTACCAGTCGTATTCACGCGAGAACGCCTCTTCCATGAAAGCGTCGAATTCCGCCTGCTTGACCTCGGCGTAGATTCTCGGGTACTCGGCGCCCAGATAGCCCGGCAGGATCTCGGCTTGCGCGGTGCGTCGGAAGGCGTCCCAGGGGGTCAGTGGCAGGTTGGCGTCGACCTCGGCGCCGGCGTTGCCGGCGTGCTTGTCGCCGGGATCGAGGGCGTGCACGAGTCCGTAGTGAACGCCGGCCAGCACCGCCGCCATGACCAGGTAGGGGTTCGCCTCGGCGCCGGCAACGCGGTGCTCCAGGCGCCGGTTCTGGCCGTCACCGATGGGCAGCCGGAACGCCACCGAGCGGTTGTTCTCACCCCAGTCGCGGGTAACCGGAACGAACTGGTCGGGTTTGAATCGCCGATAGACATTGATATTGGGTGCGAACAGGCCCATGGACTCGGCCAGGGTGGCCTGGAGGCCCGCCACCGCGTGACCCAGCCGCTTATCGCCGCCATCGCGCGCCGGGTCGAACAGGTTCTCGCCGCGCGCATTTGCGAGGCTCAGATGAATGTGCAGTCCGCTGCCGGACTGATCCGCGAAGGGCTTCGACATGAAGCTCGCATCCAGGCCGCCGGCCCGGGCCACGCCCTGCACCGCCCGGCGCAGCAGCGCCGCGTGATCCGCGGCACGCACCGGATCGTCCTGGTGAGCCAGGTTGATTTCGAACTGCCCGGCGCCGTACTCGCTGATCATGGTAGTGGTGGGTATCGCCTGGGCCGCGCAGGCGCTTTCGATGCCGGAAAGCACCTGCGCGAACTCGTCGAGCTTGTCGAGCGACAGCACTTTGCCCTGAGTCTCGGCGGCGCCGCTTCGCGGCGAGCTGGCGGGCCTCGGCGCGCCGGAACCGGCCCGAGCGGCGTCGATCAGGTAGAACTCGAGCTCCGCCGCCACCACCGGTCTCGCCTCCAGCTCCTCGAAGCGCTTCACGACCCCCTCGAGAACATGGCGCGGGTCGTACCAGAGCGGCTCGCCGTCGCTCGCGCGTTGCAGCTCACACAGCACCTGCGCATGGCCCTGACCGTTCCAAGGCACCGGCGCGAGCGTGCCGCTGAGGGGTCTCGCGAAGGCATCCGGGTCGCCATCGGAAAATCCATGGCCCATCGGGTCGGCCGTGTTGCCGAGCACGTCGACCAGCTGCATGGCGGCGCAGATGGGGGTTCCGGTGATAAAGAGACTCTGCGCTTGGGCTACCGGGAGGCGCTTGCCGATGGCATTTCCACACAGGTCGATGACCAGCGCATCGATGTGCGTGACATCGGGATTCGCTTCGAGGAATTGCTCGAGCTCTGCCGTCCCGGCGTTCATCGCCCCCTCCTGCTGATGGCAGACCGAATGAGGGAGAGAATACCATCACGCGCTCGACGAGCAGCACGCGGGGACGAGCGCGGTGGCAGGAAGCGCTAGGCTCGGGGAATCAGGCCGCGATTCCCATGTTGCCGAGCGCGCCGAACAGCTGCGTCGTGCTCTGGAATCGATCCTTGGGGTCCTTGGCCATCAGCTTCATCAGCAGAGGCTGTAGCTCGTGGTGCTCCATCGGCAGCTTCGGGATCGGTGCGTGCAGATGCTGAAAGATCAGCGCGCTGACGGTGTCTCCGTGATACGGTTTCTTCCCGGTCAGCATCTCGTAGAGAATCACGCCCAGGCTGTAGAGATCCGAGCTGCGGTCGGCTTGCACGCCCTGCGCCTGTTCCGGGCTCAGGTAATGGGGCGTTCCGATGACGGTGCCGGCGCAGGTGAGATCCGAGCCTTCGCTGATGCGTTTCGAAATGCCGAAGTCGGCGAGAGCCATGCTGCCGTCCTCGCGGAACATCACATTGGCGGGCTTGAGGTCGCGATGCACGATGCCGATTTCGTGAATGGCCTCGAGCCCGTGAGCAATGCTGGTCAGATGGGTGATGGCTTCGTCTTTGGGCAGCCCCTGGGCGATCCGCTGCTTGAGATTGCCGCGCGCGAAGAACTCCATGACGATGTAGCCGTACTTGTCGGTGAAGCCCTGCTCGTGGATCTGCACGACGTAGGGGCTGTTAACCTGCGAGACCAGCTTGCCCTCGCGAATGAAACGCTGGACATGGTCCGGGTCATGGGCAATCGTCCGGTCGAGGATTTTGATGGCGACGGTCAACCCGTCCTGGACGCGCTCGGCGATGTAGACGTTGCAGGCGAGCCCGCGACCGATGATGCCGCCGAATTTGTAGCTCGGCCGTCCCTTCTCGCCCTTCGAGGCGCGCTCGTGCTCGAAACCGTGGGTCATGGCCTCGGCCTCCAGCGGGCTCGTCGGCGAGACCTGCGGGGAATCGCTTTTCGAGTGGGCCAGCACCTCGAAGACCACGGATGCCAGGCGCTCCGGACTCAGATCGGCCTTGTTCAGGTAGCCTTCGGCGCCCAGCTTGATGGCATCGGCGACCACGTAGGAATCACCGACGCCGGTGATCAGCACGGTGCGGGGGAAGCCCGGCCGGTGCACGGCCTCCCGCAGCCAGTCGACGCCCGTCTGTCCGCCGCCCAGGTCGTAGTCGAGCAGCAGCACGTCGTATGCCGCCCAGTTGAAATCCGGCCCCGGCTTGCCCAGGCGCAGGCTCGGGTATTCGGTCACCTCGACGCCCGGGATCTCCTGATCGAGGAACACGTGCATGGTTTCGAGGGTTATTTCGCAGTCGTCGATAAGCAGAATTTTCATGGTCTTACCGGTGCTCGAGTCGACCCCACCCCGCCGGGAAGGCGGGATTATCCATAGAGTATCGGCCCAATCGGCCGCTTTTTTGAGGCCTCGGGGGTGCCAATGTGACACGGGCCCGAAGCGGTTAGACTGACGCGGTGTGGAGGAAGGGGATCTTGCCCGCCCGATGCCGAACGCCGTGGACCCCATAGCAGCCTGGTTGAGGCAAATCGGCCTCGAGGAGTACGCCGGCGTATTTGCCGAGCAGCGCATCGACGAGGACGTCCTGGCTGAGCTCAGCGACGCGGATCTGGAGAAGATCGGCATCCCCCTCGGGCCCCGCAAGAAGCTGCTGAGGGCGATCCAGGCGCTCGGCGCGGCGTCGCTTTCGGCCGCCGCCCGGGCCGACGCCGGGCGGCCGGCCGCCCCGGAAGCCGCGCGCGCCGAGCGGCGTCAGCTGACCGTGATGTTCTGCGACCTGGTAGGTTCCACGGAGCTCTCCCAGAGGCTCGACCCCGAGGACCTTCGCGAGGTCAACCGGGCCTATCAGGACCTCTGCAAGGCGACGCTCGAATCGTTCGAGGGATACATCGCCCGCTACATGGGTGACGGCGTGCTCGCCTATTTCGGCTACCCGCGAGCCCACGAAGACGACGCGCAACGGGCCATACTCGCGAGCCTCGAGCTGCAGCGGGCGATGGGCGATCTCGAGGCCGGGATGTCCCGCGAGCACCCGGTCGAGCTTTCGGTGAGAATCGGAATCGCCACGGGTCCGGTGGTGGTCGGCGACCTGATCGGTGAGGGCGCATCCCAGGAGAGCGCGGTGGTCGGCGAGACGCCGAACCTGGCCGCGCGGCTGCAGGCGCTCGCCGAGCCCGGCAGCGTGCTGATCGCCGGGGGCACCCACGCGCTGGCCGGTCAGCATTTCGACTACGAGGACGCCGGCACGCACGCCCTCAAGGGCATCGCCGAGCCGGTCCACACCTGGCGGGTCGTCGGGCGCAGCGCCGCGGCAAGTCGATTCGAAGCCCTGCAACGCTCCTCGCTCACGCCGCTCATCGGCCGCGAGCACGAGATTGCTCTGCTCCTGGATCGCTGGCAGCAGGCCAAGGACGGAGACGGCCAGGTGGTGGTGCTGACCGGGGAGGCCGGCATCGGGAAATCGCGGATTGCCGAGACCCTGTGCGAGCGTATCGCAGACGAGGGGCCTAGCGTGCTGCGCTACCAGTGCTCGCCCTATCACGTGAGCAGCGAGCTGTTCCCGTTCGTCGACGCCATGCAGCGCGCGGCGCAGTTCAAGGACTCGGACGCGCCGGCGGTCAAGCGCCACAAGCTCGAGACGCTGCTTTCACTCGGCACCGACGATGTGGCAGCGGTCGCTCCGCTGTTCGCCGAGCTCCTGTCGATCCCTGTCGGGGACCGCCATCCCAGCCTCGACATGAGCCCGGAGTCGATCAAGGCACGCACCCTCGAAGCGCTGTGCGGGCAGCTCGAGGGGCTCAGCGCGCGGCAGCCGGTGCTGGTCGTCTTCGAGGACGCGCACTGGGCGGATCCCACCTCGCTCGACCTGCTCGCCATGGAGATCGAGCAGGTCAGCGCGAACCGGGTCCTCACCCTCATCACCGCGCGCCCTGAATTCTCGCCGCCCTGGTCGGATTACACGCACATCACCTCGTTCAATCTCAACCGCTTCAGCCGCGGGCTCGCCAACGCGATGGTGGAAAAGGTGCTGCGCGGCAAGTCGCTTCCCGACGAGGTGCGCGATCAGATCATCGAGAAGACCGACGGCGTGCCGCTGTTTGTCGAGGAGCTGACCAAGACCGTCCTCGAATCCGGACTCCTCGAAGAGCAGGCCGACGCCTACGTGCTGACCGGCCCGCTGCCGGCTCTGGCCATTCCCTCGACCCTGAACGATTCGCTCATGGCGCGCCTCGATCGGCTGGGCCCGATAAAGGACGTCGCGCAGACGGCGGCGGCAATCGGGCGCGAGTTCTCCTACGAGCTGCTTGCCGCCGTCTCTGCGCTGGACGACTCTGCGCTGCAGAGTGCCCTCGAGGAGCTGCTGAGGGCGGAGCTCGTCTTTCCCCACGGACGGACCCGGCAGAGCTACATATTCAAGCATGCGCTGGTGCAGGACGCGGCGTACGGTTCGATGCTTCGCAAGCGGCGGCGTGAGCTGCACGGTCAGATAGCCGACGCGATCAGGGATCGGTTCCCCGAAATCGCGGCCGCGCAGCCGGAAGTGCTCGCGCATCATTTCTCCGCCGCCGGGAAAGCGAGAGCGGCCATCGAACACTGGCTGCAGGCTGGTCGCCGCGCCACGGAACGATCTGCGAACAAGGAAGCAGTGCGTCATTTGCAATGCGGGATTCGGGAGCTGAAAGAGCTCGAACCTTCCGAGGAGCGTGACCGGCTGGAGCTCTCCCTTCAAATTGCCATGACCACACCCATCACGGCGATATCCGGCTTCGCTTCACCCGAGAGCGAGAAGGCGTATGCGAGGGCACGCGAGCTCTGCGTGTCGCTCGATGCGACAGAGCAGCTCGTGACCGTGCTGCACGGTCAGTGGGTCAGGCACACGGTGACGCTCGGGCACCGCAAAGCCCAGGAAATCGCGGCGCAGCTTCTACGCATGGGAGACGAGCACGGCATAGAAACCGCGCTGTTGATGGGGCACCGACTGACCGGTTGGAATTCGTTGTTTCGCAACAAGCTGGATGCCGTCGAGTCTCATGTGCAGAAGGCGCTTGCGATTTACGATCGCGACCGCACGAAGTACCGCGAGCTCAGACTTCGGTCACAACACGATGCGCGCGTCGCGACCCAGTCGTGTCTGGTTATTCATCAATGGCTCTGCGGGTTCCCGGAGCGGGCGCTCGCGACACGTGCCGAGTGTATTGCTTATGCGCGCGAGCTCGAACATGCGACCAGCCTTGCCTATGCATTGTTGCACGCCGGATGCATGCCCGCGGCGATGAGCGATGATCCGATTGCAACCCGCGAGCTCGGCAGCGAGCTGCTCGGGCTGGCAAATGATCAGGGCTTCCCCGCGTACATTACCACCGCCACGATTATCACGGGCTGGGCGATCGGGCGGTGCGCAGACGTGCACGCCGGGATCGCGCAACTGCAGCGTGGATTGAACATGATCGGCAAAGGAAGCATGAGATATTTCATGAGCTGTCAGCTTTGTCTGCTGACTCAGCTGTATCTACAGTCGGGTGACATCGACAGCGCAATGAGCACGCTCGGCGAGGCTGGGGATCTGGTTAAGCGATCGGACGAAACTTTATGGGAAGCCGAGATCCATCGACTGACGGGAGACGCGTTGTGCGCGGCGGACAAAGTGTCTTTTCAAGCAGCTCAGGCCGAGTACGAGCGGGCCCTCGACGTTTCCCGGCGCACGGGCGCAAAATCGCTCGAGCTGCGCGCCACTATGGGCCTTGCTCGGCTGTGGGACGGCCAGGGCAGACGCGAAGAGGCGCGCGAGTCACTTCAATCCATGTACGAGTGGTTTACCGAAGGGTTCGAGACCCCGGATCTGAAGGCGGCAAGCTCGCTTCTCTCGGAGCTGGCGTAATCTTCGCTTCATCCAATCGAAGTCACTCGAGAACGCGATTGAGGTCGGTGCACAGATCCTCCGGATCCTCGAGACCTACCGAGAAGCGGAAAACGCCGTCGCCGGCGAAGTCGCGATAGCGGATCTCGGCATCCGAATCGAGGCGGAAGGTCGACTCCATCAGCATCTCGGTCGGGATCCAGTAGATCAGCGATCGATGGTGGCCGAGAGACACGGCGTAGTGGATGATCTCAAGTTGTCGGGTCATGCGCTCAGCAACCTTTTCTCCGTCCTCCCGGGTTCTGAAGGTGATCATGCCGGAGAAATTGCGCATCTGTCGCCGCGCGAGATCGTGCTGAGGATGCGACGGCAGACCCGGATAGAAGACCCGTTCGACCGCCGGGTGTGACTCGAGAAACCGGCCGACCTCGAGCGCGGTTTCCTCGTGGGCCCTCATGCGCAGCGGAAAGGTGGCGGCGCCGCGCAGGATCAGCCAGGCGTTGAAGGGCGAGAGCACGCCACCGTAGTGCACCATCGCCTCGAGGTTCAGCGCTGCGAGATCCGCAGCCCGCCCCAGCACCGCGCCACCCATCGCATCGCCGTGGCCACCGATGTACTTGGTCAAGGAGTGAACGACGAAATCCGCCCCTAGCTCCAGGGGTCGCGTGGCAGCCGGGGTCGCAAAGGTGGAATCCACCACGACGTCCTCGACGCCGCGCCGGTGGGCAAGGTCGGCGAGCACGCGGATATCGCTCAATCGCATAATCGGGTTCGCCGGCGTCTCGATCCACAGCATCTTCGTCTTGGGTGTGATGGCGGCCTCCACCATCTCCGGGTCCGAGGTGTCCACCGCAGAGACGTCGATCCCCCAACGGGGCAGACTGTCGCGCACCAGCTCCGCGGTGCCGACGTAGTTGGTATCCGAAATGATGATATGGTCGCCCTGGCTCATACGGCCCGCCATCAGGGCATGCGAGGCGGCCATTCCCGAAGCGAAGCACAGCGCCGACTCGGAGCGTTCGAGGGCGGCAAGCTTTTCCGCCAGCTGCATGACAGTCGGACTAGAGACCCGCGCATAGCTGAAGCCGTCCTTCTCGTCGAGGTTCAGAGCGGAAAAACCGGCCACGTGATCGCGCACGAAGGTCGCCGACATGACGAGATTGGGCGACGAGGCCCGCGTCATCGGATCGGCGGCTTCACCTGCATGAATCGCGCGGGTACGCTCCCCCCACGCTTCCTGATGTTGTTTGCCGTTCATTTCGATTACGCTCGCTGGGTCACTGACGTTGGACGCGGTCGGTTGTCGCGATCAGAGTCTTAAGCTCGGCTCGCAGGGCTTGCACCTCCTCGAGCAGGCTGGCCCGCTCTGCATGCGCGGCCTCGGCGTGCTCCGCTTCCACTTCGTGATATTTGCTCTGCATGGCATTCACCACGACCGCGATGAACAGATTCAGCATGGTGAAGGTGGCAATCAATATGAATGGCACGAAGAATCCCCATGCGTGGGGATAGACCTGCATCACCGGCCGCACGATTCCCATCGACCAGCTTTCCAGGGTCATGATCTGGAACAGCGAGTAGACGCTCTTGCCGATGTTGCCGAACCATTCGGGGAAGGCATCTCCGAAAAGCTGCGTGGCCATGACGCCGGCCACGTAGAAAATGAGACAGAGTATCGCCACCACCGAGCTGAGCCCGGGAACGGCCGAGAGCAGGGCTTCGACGACGCGGCGCATCTGCGGCGCCGTCGACGCGAGCCTGAGCACACGAAGCACACGAAGCGCGCGCAACACCGAGAAATGTTCAGTCGTCGGGGCGATCGCAACACCGACCACGATAAAATCGAAGATGCTCCACGGATCGCGGAAAAAGGCGCGACCATGGGCCGTGATCCGGATTGCGAGCTCGATGACGAATACGCCGAGGATGATCTGATCGAGGGCAATAATGATACCCCCCGCCGCCCGCATCGCGGTCTGGGAAGTCTCCAGGCCGAGCAATATGGCATTGACGACGATGAGCACGATGATCGTGCGCTGAAAGGTGGGATTTTCCGCAATTCCGGCGAGCTTGTGCCGAAAGCCGCTTGACGTCTCGTCGCGCATCATAATTACCTCGTCAGTCGTTTCCGGGATCCTGTGTCGGAAAGTGGCTCGAGAAAGCCCACGCCTCATGCGTGCCGCCCGGCGGCCCGGCAGGCTATAATCGCCCCGAAGCATACTCGATCGGAGGCCTGCCATGTCCGTCCACGCGCTCTCATCCTCCACGTCGGCCGATCCTGTCGTCCAGGCGAAAATCGATCTGGCCGCCGCCCATCGGCTCGCCGCGATCCACGGGCTCGAGGAAGGCATCGACAATCATTTCACGGTGACCGTGCCGGGCCACGATGATCGCTATCTGATTCTGCCCTTCGGACTGCACTGGTCGGAGGCGCGAGCGAGCGACATGATTGTCTTCGACGAGGCGGGCCGGACGCTCGAGGGCGAGGGTGTCGTCGAGCTGTCGGCGCAGTGTATCCACGCACCCATCCATCGGATCACCGCGGCACGTGTGGTGCTGCATACGCACCAGCCCTGGGCTCTCGCACTCAACATGCTCGAAAGCAATCGTCTCGTGCCGGCGAGCCAGACAGCCGCCTTCTTCCACGGACACATCGCCTATGACGATACGTATACCGGTACTGCCGATACGCTCGAAGAAGGCGAGCGGCTCGCCCACCTGATGGGCGACAAGCAGGTGATGTTCATGAAAAACCACGGCGTCTTGGTGGTCGGTGAGAGCATCGGGCAGGCATACCATCGACTCTATTTTCTCGAACGTGTCTGCAAGGCACAGGTGCTCGCCATGAGCACCGGCGAGCGGCTCGCGGTATTGTCCGACGACGTCATCGCCCAGGTGCAGGCGCCGCCCGAGCAAGACCGGCACGGTCGTGGAGAGAGAATCCGCCTGTTCTTCGAAGCAATGAAGCGGATAGTCGATCGCGAGCTGCCGGGTTACGCCGACTGACGGCTGCGGGCGAAACGGGAGTCAAAAGATGGATTTACTGAGTCTGGTCAAAGATGCAGAGGACGCCAGGGATGTCGAGGACGGTACCGTGATCTTCGACGAGGAGACTCCCGGCGACGTCATGTACGTTATCTTGAGCGGCGAGGTGGACATTTTCGCAAGCGGCGTGCTCGTCGAGACGCTGGGGCCGGGCGACCTGGTGGGAGAGATGGCGCTCATTGACTCGAAGCCGAGAAGCGCAAGCGCGTTGACGCGCGGCGATTGCCGCATCGCACCGGTCGGCGAGGAGCGTTTTCTACAGATGGTGAGAGAAACGCCGGAGTTCTCGCTGCACGTGATGCGGGTGCTGGCGGAGCGGCTGAGACGCACGACGGCAAAGGTATAGTAAGGCGCGACTGGCCGCACTGGTCGCACTGGGCGCGCATGAGGCGTGTACCGCCGAAAATTCCTGTAAAGCCCCATCGGCTGCAAAAAGGCGAGGGATCCGCCAGGCAGTAGAGCTCCACGGTCCACCATTCCTGGCGATAAATCCCGACCGGCCGGTCGACCTGCGCGGACGTCAGCCTGCTCATGAGCCCGAGCTGCGTGGCTGGCTGCGAGACCGTGCCACCGCTTCGCCCCGGGGCGTTGCGAGGGGCGCTCTTTTACACCTGCCATCTTCGGGCCTCCGCCGAGCGATGCCGATGATGGCGCATGGTGGTGGGAATCGCACACTCGCGCGCCATGGGAGCGTTGCAAAGAGCGCCGCTTCGCCATGGCCCCGATGTGGTAAATTGCAATCGACGACGACGGAGACCGCAAAGACGCGCCGAAGTGAGTAAGAGTTCAGATTTCGCCGGCCGGACCCCGGCTAAACGAGCAACGTCCTCCCGCTCGCCCGCGCCGCACCACCGCGTGCGGGGTTTTCAGCGCTCGATCGTGCTTATCGTCATCCTTGTCGCGGTCGTCGTTGCGGCTTTCGAGGTCCACGAACGTGTCACCCACGTCTCCGAAACCGATGCCCGCATCACCGGCAACCTGGTGACCATCAGCAGCCGCGTCGCGGGCTGGGTGACCAAGGTCTCGGTAGAGGAGAGCGATGTCGTCGCATCCAACCAGGTGCTGGCAGTCGTCGACGACCGGGAATCGCGCCTGCGCGTGAGGCAGCTCGAGGCGCAGGTACGCACTATCGAGGCGGATCGGGACCGCCTGAAGGCGGAGCGGGATCTCATCGACGACCAGACGCGCAGCCGCCTCGAAACGCAGCAATCACGGCTGCATGCGGCGAGTGCGTCCGTGTCGGCCCTCGAGGCGCAGACGGATCTCGCGACCGCCGAGCTCGCCCGCGCGCGCTCTTTGTTCAGCAAGAAAGTGATTTCGCGCCAGGAGCTCGAGAAGGCACAGGCGCAGGCGCGGCGACTCGAGGGCGAGCAGCGCATGGCCGTCGCCGAGCTCGAGGAGTCCCGCGCCAAGCTCGTCGAGGAACGCGCCGAGCGTGCAAGGCTCAAGGTGCTCGACAAGCAGCTCGAGAAGCTCGTTCACGAGCAGGAGGAGCTGCAGGCTCGATTCGAGCAACAGAAGCTCGATCTCGCCGATCGGACCATCAGAAGCCCCGTGAACGGCGTCGTCGACAAGACTTTTGTTGACGTCGGCGAGTTCGTCTCACCGGGACAAAGGCTAGCCATTGTTCACGACCCCGCCGACATCTGGGTCGAGGCTAATATAAAGGAGACGCAGATTCGAAAGCTCGCGCTCGGACTCCCGGTCGAGATCTTCGTCGATGCGTTTCCGGACGAAACCTTCGGTGGCGAGATCATGAGCATCGGCCACTCCACCACGGGCTCCTTCGCGCTGCTTCCGAATCCAAATCCAAGCGGTAACTTCACCAAGATCACCCAACGGCTGCCCGTGCGCATCGCCATCGAGCAACGCGAGCAAAAGCTGCGGCCGGGCATGATGGTCGAGGTCAAAATTGACATCCGCGGCCGCTGATCGCGCGCACGGCGAGCAGACGCGATTGTACCGGGTGCTGGTCACCGTCACCGGCATGGCGGCAGCATGCAGCATGGTGTTCTCCGGCACGATCGTCAACGTCGCGGTGCCGCACGTGATGGGAGCGTTCGGCGTCGGCCAGGACAAGGCCCAGTTCCTCACCACCGCTTACGTAGCGACCATGGTGGCGAGCCAGCTTCTCAGCGCGTGGTTCATGACGGTGCTCGGTCGCCGCGTGGCGTTTCTGGTGGTGCTTACCCTGTTCATCGCCGGTGGGTTGCTGTGCGCCTGGAGCTCGAATCTCGACCTGATCATCTTCGGGCGCGTCATGCAGGGATTCACCGCCGGCATCGTCCAACCACTGGTAATGGTGACACTTTTTCAGCTCTTCCCCGAGCAGCGTCGTGGCACCGCAATGGCGGTGTATGCAACAGGGCTGGTGCTCGCACTCGGTCTCGGGCCGGTGCTGGGGGGCATCACTATCGACGCGCTGGGTTGGCGGTACGTTTTCTACGTACCGCTGCCAATCGTCGCCACCGCATTTCTGCTCGGCACCGTATTCATGCCGGCCGGCGTGAGAAGCAAGGTGCGCCAGCCTTTCGACTGGACCGGATACGCGCTGCTCTGCACTTTCCTGTACTGCCTGATGTCCGCAATCGCCAACGGGCAGCGGGAGGGGTGGACCTCGAACTTCATCGTGGCGCTGTTCGTCGTCGGTGGCATTGCGGCCGCGCTTTTCATTCGTTCCCAGCTGCGACCCGGCGCCGCGCTCCTCGACCTCACGCTTTTTCGCAATCCCCGATTCGCAGCCGCCGCGAGCGTGGCGTTCGTGTTCGGGGTGGGCAACTTTTCCATAACCTATGCGGTTCCGGTCTTTGCCCAGCTCGTGCAGGGGTATACGCCGACGCTGGCCGGCTTCGTCCTGCTGCCGGCGAGTCTCGTCGTCGTATGCATGGCACCTTTCACGGGATGGCTCTCCAATCGCGCGTCCTCGCAGCTCCCGATCATGGGAGGGCTGGTGCTGTTCGTGATCGGGGCGCTTCTGCTAGCCGGTACTGACGTCAACACGGTCTTCTGGACCATGGCATTGTTCGCCGTGGTGGGCCGCACCGGCATGGGCTTCATCAATGCCCCGCTCTCCGCAACCGCCCTTCGCGCCGTCAGCGCCGAGCAGCTCGGCCACGCCTCGGGCGCGCTCAACTTCTGCCGCCAGCTCGGCGGCGCGCTCGGCATCAACACGCTGGTCGCCTGGCTCGAGATTCGCACCCAGTTCCACAGCGATGCGCTCACCGCCACCCAGGTGGCGGACAACGTGGCCACCCGAGAGCTTCTCGCGGAGACGAGCCGCCTGCTTTCCGAAGGAGGTATTGCCGAGGGGCTGCGCCAGGCGCTGGCCCTGGATCACCTGGGCCGGATGATTCAGGCGCAGGCGGATACGCTGGCATTCCAGGATGGCTTCCGTCTCGTGGCCCTGGTGTTCGTGCTCGCGCTCATCCCCGCCTGGATACTGGGCCGCTCGCGGATCCGCGTGGTTTCCGCGTGAGCGGGTTTCGCCGCTGCGCTTTCACTCAGTGCGTGTCGTCCCAACCGAACTCGCGCTGTATCCGGTGGTACGTGTCGGCGCTGAAACCGCGCGCGCCGATAAAGCGCTCGACGATCTCGGCATCCGGTTCGTCCTTCGCATAGCGCAGCTGCTCCTCGGTGTATTCCTCGTAGATCTTCGCCAGCGCTTCCGATTTCTTCATGGTGCCTTCCTCCGGTAACAGAGCATCCACGATGAAAAACCTACATCTGGCTCATTTCAGGCGAATTTCCGCAACCGATCGATGTGTAACAAGTGTTTCGGCGAATCTGCCGCCGTGCCCGCTCTGCGCGCCCGCGGATGATCGAGCGGCACCTCGCTGGCCGAAAGGGAAGCCCGTGGATCGATCCGGCCAACGCGGCTCGTTGACCACGGGCCGATGCGTGCTCGCGGTGATGCTCGCTCTGTTGGCGGCAGCATCCCCGCTCGACGCTCACGAGGTTCGCCCGGCGTATCTGCAGCTCCGTCAAACGGCGGCCGAGACGTTCAATGTGCTGTGGAAGGTGCCCGCCCGCGGCGAGCTCCGGCTGGGGTTGAAGGCGCAGCTTCCCGAGCACTGCACGCCGCTTTCCAAGACCGTATCCACCAGGAGCGGCGCGGCTTTTACGGACCGCTGGACAGCGACCTGCCCGGGTGGGCTGGAAGGCGGATCCATCGACATCGAGGGCCTGTCCGGCACCCTCACCGACGTGCTCATCCGAATCGAGCGGCTCGACGGTAGCTCCCAGGTCGCGCGCCTGACGCCTCAAGCACCCGCGCTCGTCGTCGAGGCTGCGCCCGGGTGGCACCAGGTCGCGACGACCTACCTGGGGCTCGGCGTCGAGCATATTCTTCTCGGCATCGATCACCTTCTTTTCGTGCTCGCGCTGCTGCTGCTGGTCGAGGGCTGGCGCCGGCTCGTGGCAACGGTCACGGCGTTCACCGTCGCGCACAGCTTCACTCTCGCGGCCGCCACCCTCGGCTACGTGCACGTCCCGCAACGGCCTGTGGAGGCGCTCATCGCGCTGAGCATCGTCTTCGTTGCCAGCGAGCTGGCCCGGTCGCCAGACGAACACGCGAGCCTCGCGCGGCGCTGGCCGTGGGCGATCGCATTCGCGTTTGGCCTTCTGCACGGCTTCGGGTTTGNNCGAGGTCGGACTGCCTCAACAGGCGATTCCCTTCGCGCTGCTGTTTTTCAACCTCGGCGTGGAGCTTGGGCAGCTGCTCTTCATAGCCGCAGTGATCACCGTCGCGCAGTGCGCGAAGCGCATCGCGCTGCCACGGCCTGCTTGGACTCCGCGGCTGGCGGCCTACGCCATCGGCTCGGTGGCTGCGTTCTGGACGATCGAGCGCGTAGTGGGCTTGTAGCAAGCCGCTATGGATGATTTTCGATCCGCCGGCTCGGGCGTCTGCGTGTCGTTCTGCGAATCCGGGCAGAGCGGTTCTGCCTCCTCGGTACCCGGCGAGCGATCTAGAGAAAAAACTTCACGTAGGCCTGCAGACCCGCGTAGTCGAAGTCGACCTGACCGTTGAAATCGAGATCGATGATATCCGTGCTCTCCCTCGCCTCGACGGAAACGCTGAGGAGGTCGAATCCGAGCCCGAATCCGACGTGCTTGAAGGCGTCGTATTCGATGGCACCGCGAAAATCGAGGATGGTTCCCCTGTAATCGTCGATCTCCAGATAAAAGGCTTCCGTGCTCGCCCGGATGAACCACTTGGGGGTTATGGCAAAGTCCATGCGCAAACCGATGACCGGAAGAGGCGCCGTCACGTCCGCGCTCTCCGAGGGGACGAGCCCTGATGTAGAGCTGATACTGAATGAGATGGGCGCGACATACAGCCCGACGGATCCCGCGAGATCGAACCGGTCATCCTGGATAAAGGAGTAGCTGTAAGTACTTTTATAAATATCGAAGTCGAGGCTGGAATTGACCGTGCTTCCTGCTGGATAGGTTTGGTCGCCGATCTGGATATCCCGCTCGAGTACTCCCAGTCCATCACGGCGCAGCGCAAACCACGTGAAATCGACCCGGTGACGCTTGTTCTCGGTGAATCGCCAGAATCCGTCGATTCTTCCGGCAGACGTAGTGGTCTCGAGGCCGAGGGCGTCCTCGACGTCGACGCTGACACCCAAGCCGCCCAAGCCGATGCTGACACTGCTGTTCGTTCCCGCGAAGAATACACCGAGATTCAGGCCGGCCCGCTTCCAGGGGGTGGCCTTGTTTTCGCTCTCTTCAGTCAGTCCCGGTTGAGGCGTTCCCAGCCAGGCGATCAGAAAGACTAACAGCGCCGCTGTTCGTGGCATTTTTGTTCCACCCCCCCCCAAGATTTGTTGTTTCTTGGGGAAGGGAGCCTCCGGCAGAGCGAGCGGGANNCCCCCCCGATTTTTTTGCTTCTTGGTGAAGGCAGCCCGCGGCACGACGACGAGGATAGCGCCGGATCCACGGCGAATTCCCTGGAGCTGCTGCGCCTCGTTATCGCCGGCCGAACATTAGTTGAGCATAAATTCGCGTCCATAGGAAGCACACCGCAGCCGGGATTCCATATCCGGACGAACTCCTTTATCTTTGACTCTCTACCCTCCCTGCGGCTCGACTAACGAGGGCAATTGATCGTGCGCTACGACAAGTTTGCCCATAGCATTCTCCACCGCCGGTCCAACGACCAAGCCTCGAAGATCTCTGGTCCTGGAAAAATTCGATGTCTCGAATCAGATTTGAAACTTCAGTGAACCGTCCAATTCGGCGTTTTGCAGTCCTCCTGCTGGGAATCGTTACTATCAGCGGTTGCGTCTCGATCAATAGCGTGACACCCGAGCCGGCCGCGCCGGGCGAGGTCGTGAGACTCCATCTGAGCAACGTCATAGGGCCCATGAGCGTCGAGCCTGGAGCGACGCTTACGTTCGACGGTAAGGAAATGCCGCTCGATCCTGATACGGCGAGTGTGGTCGGTTTCGTCGTGCCCGAGGGGACGGCTCCCGGCACCTACACAGTCGAGGTGCGCGATGGGGTGGGACTGCTCGAGGTCATCACCATCGTGCCGCTGTTACGGAGTCGCTCGAATTCCACCGACCTGGTGGTCGGAGCCGATTAGGCGCCGCTCGCTCAGAATCCGCTCGGTTTTCCGGGCTCGATACGACCGCTCAAGTTGGGAGTGCGGAACGAATCAACGTTCTGCAGAAGGTAATCGTTCGCGCGTCGCCACCATTTGTAGCATCGACGCGTTGAATCGAAGTAGCGCACCCACCGATTACAATACCTATCGTCTTCGATGGACCAGGTGCCGCTGTCACTGCCAGACAGTCCATGGGTGCCGCGAACCACCCCGTTCTCGTAGAAGACCATGGTGAGCTGTTGTCCTTCCCATGCGCTCCGGAAAGTGTTCCCGCTGATGAGCGTGGAGACTTCTTCACCGCTCAGTGCTACGTCGTCCTCGCCCGGGGTCATGCTCCCGCATCCCGCGAGCAGTGCTGCGAGCAGCGGCGCCACGAACATCGAGAGGTGGCGCATGGACTTCTCTTCCTCCAGGCGCTCGACTTTATGCCCGACTCTGCGTTTCACAACGATTCTCCGCGTAGCTGGCTCTTAGTCAACGACGAGCAGAATACAATCGTTGCAAGGGAAAACCAAATAGCGATAACGCCGATGGAACATCGTCAAGCCTTGGGGCAGCCTGCGGTCAAAGCCACCGATACCATCGAAAAGCCACTCGAGAAATCAACGATTCCCTGTAGGGCTCGGCTTGAGACGAGCCGCCCGGTGGCTGGCGCCGCGTCCAATGGCACGCCCGCAATCGCGGTATCGCAGTGAAGCACGTCGGGGAGCTCCGGCAGCCGCGCAAGGGCCGAGGGGCCGCGTAACGGGGAACGACGGTCCCGCTGACCGGTTAGGCGGGCTTTTCCCTGGAATCGGAGTTCAGGGGGCTCGGAAGCTTTCGATCACGCCCGGGTGTCGGAAGCGCTCTTGGTCTATTCCTCCGAGTGGGTCTCGAACTCACCGGGGGACACGATCTCGATGAGCTCGAGATCCGCCGAGTGCTCTATCTCGCGATGACGGATACCCGCGGGTTGCAGCACGCAGTCCCCTTTGCGGGCCGTGTGCAGACCTTGTCCCTCGTATTCGAACGTGATCCAGCCCTTCAGCACGTAGTACATCTGAAACGTGCATTCGTGGCTATGCCACTGCCCGGTAGCGTTGTCGCTCTTGATGGCGCGGATCACGTGGGCCACGTAGTCGCCGTTGGTGGCGTCTTTGATGCCCAGATCCCGGTACTCGAAGTAGGACCGCAGTCCGCCCGAGTGGAACTCCGCCTTTCCGGCCTCGTGGTGGGAGAATTTCTGTTTCCTGGCCATGCTTACCCCCTGTGTCGGCGCAATTTTCCACATCATAATGCAAATCCGGCGTGAAAATGCTATTCATACGGCTTGCTTGACGGCGGCTCCCGAGCGCAGCGCTTCCAGGCACTGTCGTCCGCCTGCGTTCCACCGGGCGCCGGGGTCGCTGGCCGCCAGGGCCGCTTTGCATTCGGGGGCCGGTTGGCAAGCGCCACACAATTGCACCGGGAGATCGCTGATGTCGACAGACGTTTCGGAAAAGCCGGTTATCGAGGTCAACGGACGCCTCTACCGATGGCCTGTTCGGCCGCTGGTCGTGATATGCATCGACGGCAGCGAGCCCGACTATGCCGATTCTGACGGAGGCGGCTACATCGAGCGCGCCGTTGCGGCGGATGCCATGCCGTTCATGAAGCGCATGCTCGCGTCCGGCACCAGCCGGCTGGCTGAATCCGCCATGCCGTCGTTCACGAATCCGAACAACATCTCCATCGTCACCGGCGTCTCGCCGGCGGTGCACGGGATCTGCGGCAACTACTTCTACGACCGTGAGTCGGACACCGAGGTCATGATGAATGACCCGAAATTCCTTCGCGTCGGCTCCATACTGGCGGCATTCGGCGATGCCGGAGCCCGGGTGGCCGTGGTGACTGCGAAGGACAAGCTGCGCGGATTGCTCGGTGAGGGGCTCGATATCGGCCCGCAACGCGCCATCTGCTTCTCGGCCGAGAAGGCTGACAGTGTGACGCTCGCGCAGAACGGCATTGCGAACGCGCTCGAGCTCGTGGGCAGGCCGCTGCCGACTGTTTATAGCGCCGATCTCAGCGAGTTCGTGTTTGCCGCCGGCGTCAAGCTTCTCGAACGCGAGCGTCCCGACATCATGTACTTGTCGACCACCGATTACATACAGCACAAGCACGCGCCGGGCAGCGATGGTGCCAACGCCTTTTACGGGATGATGGACGGGTATTTCGAGGCCCTGGACGCGATGGGCGCAACCATCGCAATCACCGCCGATCACGGCATGAAAGCCAAGCACGACGCCTCGGGCGAGCCAGACGTTATCTATCTGCAGAGCTTGCTCGACGAGTGGCTGGGCGAGGGGGCGACGCGCGTCATCCTGCCGATTACCGACCCTTACGTCGTGCACCATGGGGCACTCGGCGGATTCGCCACCGTGTATGTCGAGGACAGCGTCGACCTCACCGCGCTCATCGCGCGCCTGTCCTCGCTTCCCGGTATCGAGTCGGTTCTATCGCGAGAGGCGGGGTGCGAGCGCTTCGAGCTGCCTCCCGATCGGGTCGGAGACCTTATGGTCGTCTCGTCCAGGCGAAAAGTCATCGGACGTGCCCCGGAGCATCACGACCTGAGTCAGCTCGACGAGCCGCTTCGCTCTCACGGTGGCCTGTCGGAGAGCTATGTGCCTCTTCTATTCAATCGTCCGGCGATGAACTTGGCGCAAAATCGTCGGCTGCGAAACTTCGACATCATGGATATAGCGCTCAACCATCTCGAAAGTGTCGAGCCCGGGCAGCCGGCGCGCGCGGTAGGAGTTTGAATCGATGACTGCAGATAAAACGGCAACGCTGAGCGTGGTGGATGATGCGGCGGCGCCGCCGCTGCGAGAAGGCCTGCGCATCGCGGGCGAGACTGTCGAGCGAGACGAAACCGTCGAGGTCTTCAACCCGTATACGAATCGCGTTGTCGGCACGGTGGCTCAGGCGGCCGTCTCCGACGTTCGCCGCGCATTCGAAATCGCCGCGGGCTATTCTCCGAAACTTACGCGCTACGAGCGCCAGCAGATCCTGCAACGCATCGCCGAGCGCCTGGTCGAAGAGAAGGATGAGATCTCCGATCTCATTACGGCTGAGTCGGGACTCTCGAAAAAGGACTCCCTCTACGAAGTCGGTCGTGCGTTCGATGTCTTCAGCCTCGCTGGCCAGCTCTGCATACACGACGACGGCGAGATCTTCTCATGCGATCTCACGCCTCACGGCAAACGGCGCAAGATCTTCACGACGCGACAGCCGCTGCGGGCTATCAGCGCCATAACGCCGTTCAACCACCCGTTGAACATGGTTGCACACAAGCTGGCGCCTGCGATTGCCACCAACAACTGCATGGTCGTGAAGCCGACCGAGCTTACGCCGCTGACGGCGCTGCGGCTCGCCGATATTGCCTACGAGGCCGGCCTGCCGCCGCAGATGCTGTCGGTGGTCACCGGCATGCCGGAAGCCATCGGTGACGAGATGATCACCAACGAGCATATCGATCTGATCACGTTTACCGGGGGGGTTCCGGTCGGCAAGTACATCGCCTCACGGGCCGGCTACAGGCGCACCGTGCTCGAGCTCGGCGGAAACGATCCCCTCATCGTCATGGAGGATGCCGATCTCGACAAAGCGGCGGAGCTTGCGATTGCCGGTGCGACCAAGAACTCCGGCCAGCGCTGCACCGCCGTCAAGCGCATTCTCGCGGTGGACGCAATCGCGGACGCGCTCGTGCCCCTGCTGGTGGAAAAGGCGAAGGCGCTGGTGTGCGGCGATCCGATGGATGCGGCAACCGACGTCGGCACGGTCATCAGCGAAAAGGCCGCGGCGCTGTTCGAGCGGCGCGTGGAGGACGCCGTTGCGCACGGCGCCGAGCGGCTGCACGGTGACGCGCGCCAGGGCGCCCTGTTTCCGCCAACGGTGGTCGACAGGGTTCCTTATGACTGCGAGCTCGTGCGCGAAGAGACCTTCGGTCCGGTGATCCCGGTCATTCGTTGCAAGGACATCGACGACGTGATCCGAATTTCCAACTCGACGGCGTTCGGACTCTCCTCGGGCGTTTGCACCAATCGCCTCGACTACATCACCCGCTTCATCGACGCACTGGATGTCGGTACCGTGAACGTCTGGGAAGTGCCGGGATATCGCATCGAGATGTCACCTTTCGGCGGCATCAAGGATTCCGGGCTCGGCTACAAGGAAGGCGTAATCGAGGCGATGAAGAGCTATACGAACGTCAAGACCTATTCGTTGCCCTGGGTTTGAGCGCGGCCATCAGGGCACTGCGTCAGGCAGCATCGAGGGCCCGCTCGCCGGTGTCGAGGATCTCTCGCAAACCGCGAATATCAGTGACGCGCTCTCGATGCGCCCGGTGAAATTCCCGCCCTGGCCGGGCGCGCCATCGGCGCGCAGCGCCTCGCGCGCCCGGGGAGCCAGTCCTGGATTTGCGATGACGAGTTCGGTGGGGCGGGACGGAATCGGCGTCGTGCCGATCTCCGCTCCGGGCGTCCGCTCCAATGGCGTGCCTGGCGCCGGCCGGGCTAGCGGTCCGGGAATTTGAGTGATGGGCGGTCATTTGGCAGAGTGGGTCACTTTTTCAACCGTGGAGGTGATCCCGTGCCAAACAGTGTTTTCGACGAATCCGAACGTTTCATCGCCGGCCTCGCCCTTCGAAAACGGGTGCTCGGCGACGACTACGTGGAACGCTCGATGGCGAGGGCTGCCGAAGACCCTTTCCTGGCGCCGATTCAGCAGATGACCACCGAGGTCGCCTGGGGGCAGGTGTGGAGCCGCCCCGGCCTTGCGCTGAAGGTGCGCAGCTTTCTGAGCATCGCGTTCATTGCCGCCCTCGGCAAGCATGACGAGCTGCGCACCCACATCAGGGGTGCACTCAACAACGGGGCCACGCCCGAGGAGTTGACCGAGGTCCTGCTCCAGGCCGCCATCTACTGCGGTATACCGGCGAGTCTCGAGAGTTTCCGCATCGCGAAGGAGGTTCTCGATGAGCGCAGCACCACCTGACGCTCGAAGCCAATCCGGCGTCGCTGTTAAAATGACAGCCCTCACGGAAGCTGGAGCAGAGCGGCTGTTGCGCCGGCATGTGGCCGCTGCGCGGCGTGCGGGTGACTCGTTCGCGTGAAGACTGGGATCACGATTCATCCTTTGAATTCGGATTTTGTCGCCGAAGTGGGCGACCTGGACTTGTCGCGTCCGCTCGAGCCGTCTCGAGTGGACGCGGTCAAGGAAGCCTTCTGGAAGTACGCCGTACTCATATTTCCCGACCAGTCCCTCAGCGAAGAGCAGCACCTGGGTTTCGCGCGACACTTCGGGCCGCTGGAGACGTCTATCGGTGTTTACCGGACCGACATCACGCTGCGCATGCGACCGGAGCTCTCCGACATCTCCAATCTGACAGCCGAAGGAGACATCTGGTCGCAAGACAGCCGTATCCGTCGCTACAAGACGGGCAACCGCCTTTGGCACACCGACAGCTCCTTCAAGTTCGTGCCAGCCCGGGCCTCACTGCTTTATGCGCGCTCGATCCCGCCCATTGGAGGACACACGCAGTTCGCCGACGCGCGCGCGGCCTACGATGCGCTCCCGCCGAAGACGAAGACGCGCATTCGCGGGATGGTCGCGGAGCATTCGATCTTCAACTCCCGGGCACGTATCGGTTTCAGCGACTGGGTCGAGGCCGAGCAAGAGAACCTCAAAGCAGTGCCGCAGGCGCTGGTGCGAAACATTCCCGAGTCGGGGCGCCGCTCTCTATACGTCGCCTCCCACGCTGGTCGCATCATCGGCATGCGTGAGGAGCCGGGTCGCGCGCTCATCGACGAGCTGCTCGCGCATGCCACCCAGCGCCAGTTCGTGCACACGCATCGCTGGCGCGTCGGCGATCTCGTGATGTGGGACGATCGTTGCACGCTGCATCGCGGCACCGAGTACGATGATCTGCGCTGGCGCCGTGACATGCTGCGCGCCACGGTTTCCGACGAGATCAATTCCTGCGAGCGCGAAGGCATCGATATACCGGAAGAGTACAAAAAGAGTCCGAACGTAAAGCAGAAGGCGGGAGCATAAGATGGACTGCAGATTGGACGGGCGGGTCGCCCTGATTACCGGCAGCAGCCGCGGACTGGGCCGCGCCATGGCGCTGAAATTTGCCGCGTCGGGTGCCGATGTGGCCATCGTCGCCCGGCGCGAGGACGTGCTGGAGCAGACCCGAAAGGAAGTCGAGTCGGCGGGCGGGGGCAGGGTCTTCGCATGCGCCGCGGATGTCGCCGGGGCCGAAGAGATCGAGCGCGTAATCGCGGGCGCCGAGAAAGCGCTCGGACCGGTGGACATCCTCGTGAACAACGCCGGTACCTCGCGACGCATGCCCTTCGAGGAGATCACCGACGCGCTGTGGGCGGAGGATCTGGAGCTCAAGCTGTTCGCCGCGATTCGTGCGGCGCGGCTGGTGTTTCCGGGCATGAAGCAGCGCCGCTGGGGGCGCATCATCAATGTGCTCAACACCGGCGCCAAGGCGCCGCCGGCCGGGGGGGCGCCCACGGCAGTCTCGCGAGCAGCGGGCATGGCGCTGACCAAGGTGCTGGCCGGCGAGGGCGCGCCCCACAACGTGCTGGTCAACGGTTTGCTGGTCGGGCGCATCGAGAGCGACCAGTGGTACAACCGCTGGCGGGACGGCGATCAGTCGCAGAGCTACGAGGAATACCTGGCCGACATGGCGAGCGACCTCAAGCTACCCATGGGCCGCCTCGGCACCGCCGAGGAGTTCGCCAACATCGCCTGCTTTCTCTGCTCCGACGCGGGCTCCTACATCAACGGCTGCGCCATCAACGTCGATGGCGGTATGAGTCCCGTGGTGTAAGTAAGCGCAGCCCGGCGCATGCGGCATCATCCGACGCGGCAGCTGGCACCACCGTCCACGGGCAGAGCCGCTCCTGTGATAAACCCCGCTTCGTCGGACGCCAGGAAAAGCGCCGCATAGGCCACGTCCCATGCGGTGCCCATCTTGTGGCGCAGCGGCACGCGCGCGTCGCGCTCGGCGGCGATCTCCTCGCGTGGCCGCCCGAAGGCCCTGGCGCGTGTATCCACCGCCATCGGCGTGTCCATCAGGCCCGGCAGGATGACATTAGCGCGCACCCCGTACTCGGCGTTCTGAATCGCCAGCTGCTTGGTGAACGCCACCATGGCGGATTTGCTCGCTTTGTAGGCGACCCAGGGATAATTCTCCACTGCGGCGATGGACGAGACGTTGACGATGGCGCCGCTTGCCTGCCTGCGCATGACGGGAAGCGCATGCTTGCAGGCCATCACCGTGCCGCGCAGATTCACGGCCATGACGCGATCGAATGCCTCGGTGGTTATCTCAGTGACCGCGGCGTCGCCTCCGGCAACGCTGATGCCCACGTTGTTGTGAAGCACGTCGATCCGATCCCACCGGCTCACGCAGTCGGCGATGGCGGCTTCGAGACTGGCTTCGTCGGTCACATCCGCCCTGCACGCGGCCGACGTTCCGCCCGCCTCGCGAATCAGCCGTGCGGTCTCCTCGGCCGCGTCCAGGTCCCTGTCGACCGCCAGCACCCGGGCGCCCTCGCGGGCGAACAGCAGGGCCGTGGCGCGCCCGTTGCCCACCGTCGGCCCGGGCGTTTGCCCGGCACCGACGACGATCGCAACCTTTCCCTCCAATCGCATCATTCCCTCCGTCGGCTTGACCAATTTATGCGCGCGACGGCACTAGCGGGAGCGCCACGCGCCCCCGCGACGCGTCGTATCGGCGCTGCCTAGAACTTCCGCGTTTCGCCCGGCTCCATGACGACGAGCTTAGCTGTGGTGTTCCCAAGGGCCTGTTTGAGCTGCTCGGGGGTACCTTTGAGAATTCCGTAGGTGCCGAAGTGCATGGGTATGACGGTCTTCGACTTGAGCAGATTGTTGACCGCGTAGGCTGCGTCGCTCGGATCCATGGTGAAGTGCCCGCCGATGGGAAGCAGGCTCACGTCCGGATCGTAGAGGTCGCCGATGAGCTTCATGTCGCCGAAAACGCCGGTGTCGCCCGCGTGATAGATCTTGAGCCCGTTCTCCAGCTCAATGATGAAACCCGCCGGCTCGCCGCCCGGGTAAAGGAGCTTCGACTTGGTCTTCGGGTCCGAGAACAGGACCTCAGAGCTGTGCTCGGCGCGCACCATGGTGACCTTGATGCCCTCGAGCGGCCTGATGGCGCCGCTCTTGTTGAACCGTATGAGCTGCTCGTACGGAACCATGCCGAGCATTGCAAAGGTGTGGCCGATGTCGGCATTGACCGCCACCTTTGCGCCGCTCATCTTGGCCAGCTCCGCGAGATCGCGGGTATGGTCGCCGTGGCCGTGGGTTATAAGGATGAGATCCACCTTGCCGACTTTGCCGAGATCTTTGAGATCGTCCGGAGTCTTCGGATTCTTGGTAATGAACGGATCGATGACGATGACTTTGCCCTTGTCGCTGGTGATCTTGAATGTGGCATGGCCGTACCATTGCAGGTCGACAGCCTGTGCCGCGGCGAGCCATGCGAGACCGGTAAATCCGGCCGCGAGCATCGCCATGACGGTGCGGATTGGTGTTTTCATGATTTCTCCTGTTGGAAGCGCAATGCGCGCACGATTACGAGACACATTGAGGCATTTCAGTCGCCGAGCTCCGCCCGAAGCCGTGCCGCCGCATCGGCCATCGCTCTAATCTTGCCGAAGGCCACATCGCGGGGCAGGTATTTCATGCCGCAGTCGGGCGCGAGGATGACGTCTTCTTTCTTTACATAGGGCAGTGCGCGTTTCACGCGATCGACGATGACCTCCGGGCTTTCCACGTTCATATCCGCGAGATCGAGACAGCCGACCATGATTTTCTTTCCAGCAAGCTCGCCGAGCACGGCACAGTCGAGGTTGGACTGCGCAGTCTCGACGGAGATCTGGCTGCACGCGCAGTTTGCCAGCTCTGGCAGGAACGAGTAGCCCGACGGTCGCTCGTGAATGATGGCGGCGTAGCCGAAGCAGATGTGCACCGCCGTTGTGCCGGTAATGCCCTCCAGGGCACGATTGAGCGCGTCCAGGCCGTATTGGCGCGCCTTCTCGGGACGCGCCTGCATGTAAGGCTCGTCCACCTGCACGATGTCGGCGCCTGCATCGAACAGATCGCGGATCTCCTCGTTAACGGCGGCCGCGTAGTCCATCGCGGCTTCCTCCTCGGAAGCATAGAAATCATTCTGTGCCTGCTGACTCATGGTGAAGGGACCTGGAACCGTCATCTTGATCGGCTTCGAGGTGTTGGCACGCAGGAACGCGACATCATCGACCTCCACCGGATGCATGCGGCGAATCCGGCCGACGATCCGCGGCACCGGATTCGGATGCCCCGAGCGGTCGAGGGCGGTGCCGGGATTGTCGATGTCGACGCCCTCGAGCGCCGTCGCGAACCGGTTCGAGTAGCTTTCGCGGCGAATCTCGCCGTCGGTGATGATGTCGAGGCCGGCCGCTTCCTGGGCACGGATGGCGAGCAGCGTGGCGTCGTCCTGGGCTTCGGTGAGCCAGGGGTCGGGAAGCCGCCACAGCTCGCGGGCTCGGGTGCGTGGCGGGAAACGCCCGGAGAGCTTCTCGCGGTCAATCAACCACTCGGGCTGCGGGTAGCTGCCGACGAGCGTGGTCGGAAACAGCATCGGGCGGCTCCTCCTCAGAAGTCATGCACCATCGCGCACACCGACGGCTCGTCCGGTACCGCAAAGAGGTGCCTGCGAGCTATTGTCAATTATGTCGGACGGCGGGTCGACCCTTCAATCGGTTCCCGCTGGTGTCTTGACTTGCGCTCGGTGTTCTTTGAGCATGGACGGTGCCGTGCGCATCGCGTGTGAAGCGCCGCAACCCGTTTCATTAAGCAGTCGATCGGGAACTCCGTGGCACCCATTCACATCCAATTTACCCGCTTCTCGGCTTTCTACAGTCCGTTGATCTCGACCATGTCGGGAGGGTTTCTCGCTGCCGAAGGGCTCGAGGCAAGCCACTCCATCGCCGCGCCCGGCAAATCCGCTATCGACGCGCTCGTCGACGGCAGCGCCCACGTGGTTCAGTCGGCGCTCTCCCAGGGGCTTACCTCGCTCGAGAAGGGCGAGGAGCCGGCGGCGTTGCACTTCGCGCAGGTCAACGAGAAGGATGGTTTCTTTCTAACCGCGCGCGAGCCGGATGTGGACTTCCAATGGCACAAGCTTCGCGGCCGCAAGGTGCTGGTGGATCACGGCGGGCAGCCGCTCGCCATGTTCAAGTTTGCATGCCACAAGATGAACCTCGACTTCGCGTCCATCGATGTGGTAGATGCCGGCAGTGGCGCCGAGATGGACGCAGCGTTTCGCGCGGGGCAGGGCGATTACATCCATCAGCAGGGTCCGGCGCCCCAGCAGCTCGAGCACGACGGCGTCGGGCACGTGGTCGCAGCGGTTGGTGATGCCATAGGGCCCTGCGGATTCTCGAGTCTCGCGGCGACGCGGGAGTGGCTGCAGACGGACATGGCTACAGCGTTCATGCGCGCCTACCGCAAGACGCGGCGCTACATGAATGAGACACCTGCCGAGGAGATCGCGGCGGCGGAAGCGGAGTTCTTCCCCGATACCGATCGCGAAGTTCTGGCGAAGACCATCGCCGCGTACCAGCAGCTCGGCTGCTGGACCCCGCACGTGGAGATCACGCCGGCGGCGTACGCGGTCACCCTCGATGTCTTCGAGCACGCCGGCCGGCTGTCCAGGCGTTATCCGTATGAGTTGGTCTGCGCCGCCCCGCCGGCTGAAGACTGACAAGGGAGAGTGGCGATCATGAGCGATGAATTGAATGGCAAGGTTGCCATCGTCACGGGGTCGGCGCGCAATATCGGGCGCGCGATTGCCCACGCGCTCGCCGATCGCGGGGCGTCGGTCGTGATCCATGGCCAGGGAGACCAGGCCGCAGCGGATTCGGTGAGAAATGAGATTGCAGAAAAGGGTGGCGATGCCATCGTGCATCTTGCCGAGCTCACCCGTGAGGAGGCCTGCCAGGGTCTCGTCGATGCGGCGCTCAGCGCCTTCGGGCGTCTCGACATTCTGATATGCAACGCCGCCATTCGGCGCCAGAAGCCTTTTCTCGAAACCAGCTTCGCCGAGTGGCGCGAGGTGCTCTCGGTGGATCTCGACAGCGTGTTCATCATGACCCGGGCCGCCGCGCCGCATATCATCGCTGCCGGCGGCGGCAGCATCGTGTGCCTCGGCGGCTCGCCTTCGCACATGGGTGCCAGCGGGCGTGCCCATGTGTGCGCGGCAAAGATGGGGGTGGTAGGACTCACGCGGGTGCTCGCCAGGGAGTTCGGCGAGCACGGCATCAACGTCAACGTGGTTGCGCCCGGTCACGTGGACACTGCGCGCGGTGCGTCTGCCGGACAGAGGTCGTCGGTGCCGACCGATCGCCCCATCGAAAGAAAGGCGCAACCCGAGGAGATCGCCGCAATGGTCTGCCACCTTTGCCTGCCGGCGGGTTGTTACATAACCGGCCAGACCATCCACGTGAACGGCGGCATGCATTTCGTGGGCGCCTGAGCGCAAGCGAGCCCGGCGCTTCACTGGAAAGTTTTCGCTCTGGATTCCTTCGCGCATCGGTAATACCGTAGCGCTCCAGAACAACAGGAGCTGATAGCCATGCTCGACCAGGCACGCGCAGAGCTTGCGCCCACCGGCGTTCTTCGCGCCGGCATCAATATGTCGAACTTTCTTCTGGTTACCGGCAAGACCCCGCAGGGTGACCCGGACGGTGTCTCTCCGGACATGGCGCGGGCGGTCGCCGAGCGCCTGGGCGTGCCCGTGGCGTTCGTGCCCTTCAAGACTCCCGGTGAGCTGGCGGATGCCGCCGTCGAGGATGTCTGGGACATCGGCAACATCGGCGCGGAGCCGGAGCGCGCCAGGACCATCTTGTTCTCGCCGGCCTACTGCGAGATCGAGGCGACCTACCTGGTTCCGGCCGGCTCGCCTATCGAGAGCGTCGAAGAGGTCGACCGGGAGGGCGTGCGCATCGCCGTCTCCCAGCGCAGCGCCTACGAGCTCTGGCTGAGCGACAACATCCAGCATGCCGAGCTGATGATGGCCCAGGGCATCGACGCCTCGTTCGACCTGTTCGTCGAGAACAAGCTCGAGGCCCTGGCGGGGCTGCGGCCGCGGCTGGTCAAGGACGTGGAGAGGCTTCCCGGCGCGCGTATCCTCGATGGCAGGTTTACCGCCGTGCAGCAGGCCATCGGCACCAAGCCCGACCGCAAGGCGGGCGCCGCCTTCCTGCACGATTTTGTCGAGGAGGCGAAGGCAAGCGGCTTCGTCGCCGGGCTCATCGAGAAGCACGGTGTGACGGGCCGGCTGACCGTCGCGCCGCCGGCGTGATTCGCGCGCGGGCTAGACAAAAATAATCAGCGGCAGAACCGCGTTGCTCACGGAGAGCAGGTAGTCGAAGACGGGCAGGCCCACGACGTAGAGCCCAATCAGGGCCAGCAGCACCAGGTTACCGTAGCGCGCGTTGTAGTAGCGGTATCGGGCCGCCAGCTCGCGGGGTAGAAAATAGGGCAGGATGTAGTGCCCGTCCAGAGCGCCGATGGGAAGCAGGTTGAAGATCATCAGCAAAAGGTTTATCTGCGCGAGATAGAGGAAAAAGAACTCCGGGCCGCGGTCGCTCAACGACGGTATCCCCGCCTTGATGCCCAGCACGTAGAAGTTGATGGTGAGGATCGCCAGAAGCAGATTCATGGCAGGCCCCGCCGCCGAGACCATCATNNTTCAGCGTCAGGCGCCCGGCCTTCTGGGCGGTGTCGTCACCGTAGAGCTTGGCAACCAGGGCATGGCCGAACTCGTGCAGGCACAGAGACATCACCAGCGCGATGATGACCATCACGAAGATGCCGATGTAGCCGTCGTAGATCAGATGAATCACTGGTCGCGCCTTGGCCCCGATTCCGGCGTATCGCGGCCGGTAACCCTACCACGATATGGCGAGCGTGAAGACCTGGTGGGTAGCAGCGATCGATGCAAGACCAGGTCCCGGCCGGCCCCGACGTCGTGAGAAACTCGAAGAAGAAGACCGCATTCGTGACCGGAGCGACGGGTTTTCTGGGACTGAACCTGGTCGAGGCGCTTTGCTCATCGGGCTACGAGGTCATCGCGCTGCATCGCGCCACCAGCGATCTGCGATTCCTCGAACGCCTCGAGGCCAGACGCGCCAACGGCTCGATCACCGACGCGGCAGCGCTGCGTAACGCCATGCCGGAAGGCGTGGACCTCGTTTTTCACGCCGCCGCCAATACCGGTGTCTGGGCTCGAAACAATGACGAGCAGACGCGCGACAACGTCGACGGCACGCGAACCATGCTCGAGGTCGCTCGCGAGAAGGGGGTGAAACGCTTCGTGTATACCTCGTCGATCACCGTTTACGGCCTCGAGGACGGTACCTTCGACGAGGACTCACCGCTGCTCGGTCTCGATTCGTGGGTCAACTACGTGCGCACCAAGGCTCTCGCGGACGAGCTGGTGCGGGCCGCGGCGGCAGCGGGGTTGCCAGTCGTGGTCATGCGTCCTGCCCACATCATGGGCCGGTATGACCGCAGCAACTGGGCCACGCTGGTACGCCTGGTCGCTCAGGGCAGGCTTCCCGGGATTCCGCCCGGCTCGGGCTGCTTCTGCCACGGGCGCGAGGTCGCGAGGGCGCACGTGCGGGCCGCCGAGCGAGGTGGCGATTCGGAAACATTCGTGCTGGGTGGGCCGCCGGCGAGCTTCGTCGAGCTCGTCCGGGTCATCGGCGAGGTCACCGGCAGGAAGGTGCCAAAACGCGCTTTACCCGAAGCCGTCCTGCGCATCGCGGGTCAGGTTTACGTGGCGGCGTCCGCGCTCACGGGCAAAGCGCCGCGCGGGACCCCCGAGGGGGTGGCGCTCGCCTGCCAGAATTTTCGCGTCGATGACAGCCGCGCACGCGGCGAGCTCGGCTACAGGCACGTGCCGCTACACGAGATGGTGCGCGAGAGCTACGCATTTCTGCGTGACGAGGGGCTTCTCTAATACAGACAATCGCGCTCATGCCGGCGACAAGGAGGAGTGAGACCGGCGTCTGCACCAGGTTCCTGTGGCGGGCAGAGTCTGCCAGGGTCGTCGAGGCGGCCGTTTCTCTTTCGTGACCGGATTCACCCCTGTCTCCGATAAAGGCTTCGCTTCCGGGAGCCGATAGATTCTCTTAATGACAGCCGATCCCGGCGACAGAGGCACGGGTCACCTCGGCGAACTCGGCCGCGTGATGCTTTCCGTCGCTCCGAAGGAGATCCTCCATGACGAATCATTCTTGTAACTACCGATGGCCGCTCGTCGTCGTTCTCGGTCTGCTCGTTGCAGGCTGCGCCTCAATGGGCGAGGACGAATGCCGGGTGGCCGACTGGCGCGCCATCGGCTACGAGGACGGCGTCAGCGGAAAGGCCGCCTCGCACCTGGGCGAACGGCGCGAGGCCTGCGCCGAGTATGGCGTTACACCGAACTTTGCGGCGTATCAGCAGGGAAGGGAAGAGGGTCTCCGGGAGTTCTGCACGCCCGCCTCGGGATACCGGCTGGGCCGAAACGGCCAGCCGTTCAGCGCGGTCTGTCCATCGGAGCTGCAGGCGGATTTTCACGATGCTTACAAGTCCGGTCGTGAGATCTACCAGGCTGCCGCCGTCGTGCGCGCGACCCGATCGAAACTGCGCCGCAAGCAACACGAGCTCGAGGAGATTCGCTCGAGTCTCACCAGAAAAACCAGCAAGCTCATCGCGCCCGACACGGATGCGGAGCAGCGCATCGAGCTGCTGTTGAAAGTCCAGGAGCTCGCCTCGCGCAAGTCGGCGGTGGAAGATGAAATCAGCCGCTTGAGCGTCGAGCTCGATCAGCACAACGAGAGGCTCGCAGCGCTCGAGCAAACCTCGGTGTATTGACTCCGGGCCATGAGCCTGTTGCCTTGTGCTGCCCAGCGAACGGCCGACGCGCTTGGCCTGCTGGGAGCGGCAACGGGAATTTCTTTCCTGCGGCGTGTAACACCAGAAGTTGTGTCGCAAGTCCCAAAAGGGACGGCGCAGACTGACTATCGTATCGCCTGCTTACAGGAGGCCAGGCAGGACGTGGTTTTCGCCCGTTATCCAGCATGCCGATGCCGCAATCAGTCCGGATGAAAGCTCTGGGATTGAAAGCTTTCGTTTGTGTCGCGATAGGTTTCGTGCCTGTCATGCACGCGGCAGCCCTGGGCCTGGGCGAGGTTACCCTCGAGTCGCGTCTCAACGAGCCCCTGCAGCTTCGCATCGCCTTGGTCGGTGGAAATCTCGAGGCGGCGACGCTCAATGCGGCGCTCGCCAGCGAGGCCCAGCACAGCGCCGCCGGAATCGAGAGCATCGAGCTGCTGAAGCGGCTGCGGGCCGAAGTCTTCACGCCGTCCCAGGACGAGGGCTATGTCCGCGTCTCGACGGAGCAGTCGATCCGCGAGCCCGTGGTCCGCTTCCTGATCGTCGTCGAGAATGCCCGCGAGCGCGTCATGCGGGAATACACGGTGCTCCTCGATCCGCCGGGCTATTCCCTGCCGGGAATCGTGACGCCCCGGCCCCGGCCCCAGCGCCTACTCCAACCCACGGCGGCGGAGCCGCCAGCGCGCGCGCCGGCGCCGCGCGGCGAAATCCACCCTCGCCACATCGGACCCGTGGCACGCGGCACCACCCTGTCGAAGCTCGCCATGGACCTCGAGCGCGATCCGGGCGTGACATGGGCACAGATGACCTGGGCACTGTTCACCGCGAACCCGCACGCCTTCATAGAAGGAGACATCAACCGGCTCAGATCCGGCGTCTATCTCCAGGTGCCGCGGGGCGCGTCCGCGTCGCGCTGGTCGCACAGGGAGGCCGTCGCACTGATCAACGGCACTCCGGCAGAACGCGTGGCCACCCGGGCGCCGGCAAGCGCACCGGCGGCCCCGAGGCGCGAACCAGCGGCGGCGAGTCGGCAGGCTGCCGGCGATGGCGTCGTGCCGATGCCGCCGCCTGCGCAGGGATCGCCGGCGCCGACAGCCGAGGCCGCGACGACTCCCCAGCCGCTGTTTCGACTGGCCTCTCCCGACGACGTCTACGAGCCACTCGCTGGCGGCGCCGTGGGCGTGCCGATGACGGCCGATGAAAGCAAGCACATGGACGACATGATCGCGCTCGCGAACCGGCAGCTTCAGCACAGCCAGGAAGAAATCGCGCGGGCCCGGTATCAGCTCGCGGAGACTGCAAGGCAGATTTCGACCCTGGTGGAGACGGTGGCGCAGAAGGATTTGGAGATTAAGGGGCTCGAGGACCGCATCGCCGATCTTCGACAGTTTACCAGGGAGCAGAGCATGGTCATGGCGCGGTCGGAGCCGAATTGGATGAATCGGCTCCTGCTCGAAGCGCTTCTGCTGGCCGCCATGGTGGTCGTGCTGGCAGTCACCTTGTCGCGCTGGACGGACGCGCGCCGTCGCCGGCAAGGGGGCCGCGAGATGCAGACGCTCGTGCTCGCACCGCCGGCGCGCATTCAGACACCGGCCGTGACTGCGGCGACGGGGGCGGATGACGAGATCGAGTCAGGCGCCGGCGAAGAGGAGTGTGCCGCGGACGGGCCGGCCGATGAGGGGATGTCCATCGATCACCTGGAGGTCGACGAGAGCGCGGCCGAGGGCGATCCGCTGATGGAAGCCAACGCCTACTTCGCCTACGGCTATCACGCGAAGGCCAAGGACGTGCTCGCGCAAATCATCAAGCAGAATCCGGGACATGCCGAGAGCCGCCTGATCATGCTGCGCGTGCTGCACGCCATGCGCGAGAAGAGGAAATTCAGAAGGCACGCGGAGGCGTTGCTGGAACTCGTCGACGACCGCTTCGACGAGCGCTGGGCCGAAGCGGCGCGCCTCGGCCGTGCGCTTTTTCCGGAGGAACGGCTCTTCAACGCCGACGCGCACAAGCGCTCTGAGGATACGACCTGGGAGGAAACCATATGGACGGGGACACGCCCCGATGTTTCCGATCTCGAAAAGGACGCGCCCCTGGACGCGGACGAGTTCAAGTACGTCGACCTGTTCCTTCTCGATGAAGTCGAGAATGCCGAGCTCGGCGATTCCCTCGACGCCTCTTCTCCTCCGCCGTCCGAACGCGAGGATGTCGAGGCAGAGCTCGCCGAGTGGCGCCCGGACGCCGCTGAAGGCAGTGAGTGCGGCGGGATAAGCCTCGATCGCGCTGAATTCGCCGGTGACGCCTCGGAGGAGGAGCCACGCTAAGCGGCATGGGTTCAAGTCGGCTCAGGTGCCGAACGCAAGAAACTGCGAACGCTCTGCAGGAATCTGGGAAACTCCGGATCTCTTGCCATAATCATGTGATTCTTGCTGTCCAGCGTGACGAACTGGGCCCGCGGAATGCGCGATGCCAGTAGCTTGCCCTCCGCAATCGGTGCGACCGAGTCGCCCGTGCAATGGACGACCAGCGTTGGCACATCGATGCCTTCGAGGAGATCGGTCACGTCGATCTCGTCGAACATCTCACGAAAGCGGGCGATGTTCTCGGCCGGCCCGCAGGCTCTCTGAAATTCGTTGAACCAGGCGGCCTCCTCCTGCGTGGCATCCGGCATGAAAAGGGATGTCATGGTTTGTCGAAAGGCCGGATTTTCGTTGCCCCACCCTTGACGAATCAGCGTCACCAGCGCTTCGCTCTCCGCCACCGCCTCCGGACTCCCGCGCCTGCGCCGCCCACGGGCATAGCCGCCGTAGAGAACCAGGTGGGAAACTCTCAGGGGATGCCGCCGTACGTAGGCGATGGAGACGGAAGCCGCCTGCGAGGCGCCGAAGATTGCCACCTTCTCGTATTGGAATTGGTCGATGACGCGCTCGAGGTCGTCGACCATTTTCTCGAACGAGATGTCGACACTGTCCCAGTCGGACATGCCGTTGCCCCGCTGATCGTATCGGATGATTTTGAAATCCTCGGCGAGATGGGAGAGATAATGACCCCACGCGGGATTGTCCCACTCTTTTTCCAGGTGACTCATCCAGCTTCCTGCCAAGACCAGGGGATCACCATCGCCGACTTCCGCGTAGGCGATGCTCACGCCATCGTTTGAAAGGCAGTAGCGCACGGCGCTTTGGTCTGTGAGCCCGATGCGCTTGCCGGATGCCGCGGCATGGCTCGGGGCCGGGGTGACCAGGAAGGCGCGAACCGGATTGGAGATGTTCTTGAGCCGCTTGGGCCCTATGTCTTCGAATCGGACCGGGAGCTTCGTGCCGACGGCCTCGCGGACCATTTCCGAAACGCATATGCCTCCGCGCGGCGCGATCGACTCCAACCTGGCGGCGATGTTGACGCCATCCCCGTAAATGTCCTCGTCGTCCCAGAGAACGTCGCCCAGATTGAGGCCCATGCGGAACTCCACGCGACGCTCTTCGGGCACGCCCTCGTTGCGTCTCGCGACTTCGGCCTGTATTGCGCCGGCCGCGCGTACCGCGTCGGTCGCCGAGGGAAACTCGGCCAGAAAGCCGTCGCCCGTCAATTTGACGATGCGGCCCTGGTGCTCGGAGACTGTCGGTTCGATGATCTCCTGGCGGTACTCCCACCACGCCGACATGGTAGTGTCCTCGTCGAGCTGCATGAGACGGGAGTAATCCGCCACATCAGCGGCGAGAACAGCGGCCAGGCGCCGCTTGAACTGCTCTTCGCTCACCGTCTCGTGCCCTCCCGGAGATCGCGCAAGGCGCCGAACCGATACGGCGCGCGATTTTTGACGACCCAACAGTACCAGCCCTGGGAAGCGCGATCGAGCCGCCGGTCGGGCGATGAGCGCTTTGCATCATTCTCGATCATCGTATTCGCGCGGCGCTTGCGTCCAATGGTGCGGAAAATGCGCTCGGGCCGCATAATACGTCGCCGGGCAGCCGAATGATGACCTCGAGATTGACGCTGCGCCCAGAGGAGGTGATCCGATGCCGTTCCCGGACGGCCCCGCTCTCGAGCCTGCGCCTCTGCGCCCTGCTGCACCCGGCACCAGGATGGTCTGGCGCCGCCTCGATGGCTACGCCACGGAGCGCGGTGTCATTGGTTCCGTGGATCAGGACTTGCTCGCCCATTACCAGTGGGAAGGACAGCCGCGTTCCATGTACTTCTTCTGTATCAACTGCGCCGGCGACGAGGTGAGCTTCGATCACGCGGCATACCAGAGGTTGTTTCCGCTCGAGCGCGGCAAAAGCGTGACCTTCCGGCGCAGCGTCGGTGAGTGGGACTGGGTCAATCGCATCAGCGTCATCGGAACGGAGCGACTGAGTCTGGAGTTCGGCGAGGTGGACGCTTATGTTATCGCCTCTGCAACGGAAGGTCAGAACAATCCATTTCACGCCGAGAACGAGATCTGGTACGCGCCGAGCATCGGTTGGAATGTGCAGTTTCGCTACCGAAACAGCCTTGGCGAAGCCTACAGCTGGCAGGCGGTCGAGTTCATTCCGCCCCACTGACGATTGCAGCTTCAATCGAGTGTCAATGCGGTGCGCTCAGCGCGTGATTGGAACGATTGAATGTACTGAGCCCGAATTGTCGATCCGGCAGGGCCGGTCACAGGAGAGCAAGAAAGTGAATATTCGCCCGATTGGCCCTCACTTCGCCGCCGAGGTGAACGGTGTTCAGCTCGCTGACGTTGGCGACGACGACTTTCGCCGCATCGAGGCGGCCTTCTACGAGCATTCGGTGCTGGTATTTCACGAGCAGCAAATTAGCGAGGACGAGCACGTCGCGTTCAGCCGCCGATTCGGCGAGCTCGAGATGACGATGGTCAACGATCCGAGTGGCGGTGGCGGTCCGGTCAATCACATCGGCAACGTCGACGCGCATGGCCGATTGATCCCCATGGACGATGCGCGCATGGTCTACAACTCGGGCAACGCGCTCTGGCATACGGACAGCTCGTACAAGCCGGTTCCTGCCAAGGCGTCGTTGCTGTTCGCCGAGCACGTGCCGCCGAGCGGTGGCGAAACCGAGTTTGCCTGCATGCGCGCGGCCTATGACACGCTTTCTGTTGAGGAGCGGGAGACAATCGAGCATCTGGTCGTCGAGCACGATCTTGCCTACTCGCGCAGCAAAATCGACCCAGAGATGATGAGCGAAGCTTTTCGAACGGAGGTTCCGCCTCAGCGCCAGGCGATGGTTCGTGTCATTCCGGAAACCGGGCGCAAGACCTTTTACACCGGCGCCCACGCGGCGCGCATCGTCGGGTGGCCGGAAGATCGCAGCCGGGCGCTCATCGACAGGTTGAATGCGTTGGCGACCCAGCCCCAGTTCGTCTACCGGCACCAGTGGGCGGTCGGCGATCTGGTCATGTGGGATAACCGTTGCTGCCTGCATCGGGGTCGCCCGTGGGATGGGGCGAGATATCCCCGAGTCATGCGGCGTACGACGATCGCCGGCGCTGGCCCGACCGTCGTGCCATCCCGCGTGGCCGAAACGGAAAGGACTTGAAGTCGACTCGTTACGAGACAGCCACAGGCGTCGATGGCAGCCGGTCCGGTAGCAGGCGCAGGTGAGGCGCGTGCCATGACAATCCCTCGAGCCACTGCCGGCATGAGCGGCGATGGTGTCTACAACCGTCACTCGTCTTTTCAGCGGGCAATCGTCGAGCGCGCCGAGCATCGTCTGGTCGAGGCGGTCAGGCGGATAGGCGCCGTCAAACCCGAATTCACGGTTGTCGACTACGGCTGCGGCCCGGGCCGAAACTCGGTCATTGCGTTTCGCGCGGTTATCGGCGAGTACCGCAAGCACTCCGCCGACGGCCCGATTGTTGCCATTCACAACGATCAGATCGGTAACGACTGGAACGATTTATTCGCCAACGTTTCGGGGGCCGATGGCTACCTGTCAGGAAACACCGCGATTCGCTCCCAGGCATCAGCGTGCTCGTTCTACGAGTCGGTGGCCGCGCCCGCGTCGGTGAGCCTCGGCATGTCGTTCACCGCTCTTCAATGGCTGCACGCCGCCGTCGAGCTGCCGTCGCCGAACACGCTCTACTTTGCCGACCTCGAGGACCCGGCCCGGCGCGAGCTGGCACGGCTGGCGGCGCGCGACTGGGCGCAATTCCTGCGCAAGCGGGCGCTCGAGCTGCGCCCGAATGGCCGGCTTCTGGTGCAGTGCCTCGGCGCGGTTGCCGATCCCCATGCGCCGGGCGGCATCGAGCCGGGGGTGCGGGGCCTGTTCCGGCTGTTGTGGGAGGTGGCATCGGATCTCGCCGACGATGGGCACGTGGACCGCGGCGTGCTCGACAAATTCGTCATGCCGCAGTGGTTTCGGACCGTCGAGGAAGCCCGGGCGCCCATCGAGCAGGAGGCGGATTTGTCCCGCGCTTTTGCCATCGAGGAGCTATCGATCGAGTCGGTGGCGCTGCCGTTCGCGCAAGCCTATCGCCGCAACGGCGATGCCGATGGCTACGCGGCCGGCTACGCCGCTTTCGTGCGCGGGTTCAGCGAATCCACGTTCCGGGACCTCGTGTTTGCACCTTCGAGCGGCGATGCGCGGGCCACCGCCGAGCTCACCGAAGAGTTCTTTGCCCGTCTCGAGGCGCGCTTCCGCGCCCGCCCCGGCGAGCACGATTACGCGGTCCGCTCCCTGGTCGTCCTGCTTCGCCGTAACTGATCGTCGCGCCCCCCGCGCGAGCCCTGACAGCGGGCGATCACTTTACCTCTCAGCCCTTGCTCTCAGCGGCGCATGACCGCGCCGGTCGGATCGTAGGGGCTGTTTTCGATGATGCGTGCACCGCGCTCCACGCCGACGACATGAGCGCTCAGATCGCCGCGCTCCCCGGCGTGCTCCACGTCGATGAGGGCCATGGCCAGACTCTTGTCCACGAAGTGGCCGTATCCTCCCGAGGTGATATAGCCGATGCGCTTGTCGCCCTTCCAGACCGGCTCGTAGCCGGAGGCATCGGCGTCGTCGGCGTCGATCTCCAGGGTGACGAGCTGCTGCGGCGCGGTGTTGCGCTCGCGCTCGGCCAGCGCCGCCTCGCGGCCGACGAACTCGCCCTTGTCCCAGGCGATCCACCGGTCCATGCGCGTCATGCCCGGCGTGTAGCGCTGGGTGAACTCGTAGGTCCAGATGCCGAAGCTCTTCTCCAGACGCAGCGAGTTCATGGCGTAGAAGCCGTACTCGCGAAGCCCGAGATCGGCGCCGGCTTCGAGGAGCATCTCGCGCAGGACGATGTGCTCGGCGGCTGCGCAGTTGATCTCGTAGCCGAGCTCGCCGGCCACCGAGAGTCGTCCCACCGGGGTGCGCAGCAGCCCGAGGTCGAGGGTCGTGCAGCCCATGAAGGGCAGGGCGTCGTTGCCGACGTCCTGGTGGGTGAGCTTCGCCAGCAGGTCGCGGGATCGCGGCCCGGAGAGTGCGAAGCCCACCGTCGCGTCGGAGATGTCGCGCACCGAGACTTCGTGCTGCGGGCCTTCGGCGATGCGATCCAGGAACCAGCGCATGTGCCACTTGCGCAGGTAATACGAGCCCATGAGCCACCAGGTGCCGTCGCCCCAGTTGAACAGCGTGAGGTCGCCCTTGAGCCGTCCGTCGGCTGCCAGCATCACGGCGAGCCGCGCGCGTCCCGGCGCCGGCAGGCGCGTGGACATGACGCGGTCGAGCCAGTCGCGGGCATCCGCGCCGGTCACCTCGAAGCGCGAGAAGCCGGAGGTGTCCACCATGCCCACCGCCTCGCGCACTGCGCGGCATTCCTCGGCAACGATGGGGAAGGCGTTGGAGCGTTTCAGCGTCGGCGTTTCCTCGAAGCCGGGCGGAGCGAAGAGCAGCGGCGTCTCGAGCCCCCAGGTGCATCCCCACTTGCACCCGGCAGCGCTCATGCCTTCGTAGGCCGGCGATTTTCTGAGCGGCCGACCGGCGGGCAGCTGCTCGTTCGGATACGTCATCACGAAGCGGCGTGAGTAGAACTGACCGGTAGTCTGACGGATGTACTCGCGGTTCGAGGTGAAGTCGCCGTAACGCGCGATGTCCATGGGCCACACGTCCGCCTCCGCTTCGCCGTGGATCATGAGCTCGGCCAGCGATTTGCCGACGCCGCCGCCCTGAAGGAAGCCGGCCATGACACCGCAGGCGAGCCAGTAGTTCCTGAGCCCCGCCACCGGTCCGACCAGCGGGTTGCCGTCCGGCGAGAACGTGAAGGGCCCGTTGACCCAGCGCTTCACGCCCACTTTCTGCAGCACCGGGTAGCGCTCGTAGGCGATGGTCAGCTCGTTCGAGATCCGGTCGATGTCCTCCTGGATCAGATCCATGCCGTACTCCCACGGCGCCCCGTCGATGTGCCAGTGCTTGTGATTGATCTCGTAGATGCCGAGCAGCACGCCCTGCTGGTCCTGGCGCAGGTAGGTGAAGCCTTCCAGGTCCACCGTCATCGGCACCTCGAAGTCGAGCGCCGCCACCTCGGGGATGGTCTCGGTCACCAGATAGTGATGCGCGAGCGGTGAGAGCGGCAGATCGAGGCCGACCATGCGGCCGACCTGCTTGGCCCACAGGCCGGCGGCGTTGACGACGTGCTCGGCGTGGATGGTGCCCTTCTCGGTCACCACGTCCCAGGTGCCGTCGGCGCGCTGGTTGAGCGCCTCGACCTTGTTGTGCTCGATGACGTCCGCGCCGCGTTTTCGCGCGGCGATGGCATAGGCAAGCACGGTGCCGGTGGTGTCCACGTAGCCCTCGCGATCCGCCCACAGGCCGCCGAGCACACCGGAAACGTCCATGATGGGGCACTTCTCCTCGATCTCCGCCGGCGTCATCAGGTAGCAGTCCTCGATGCCGATGGTCTGGAAGATCCGGTAGGTCGCCTGCAGCCATTCCCAGCGTGCCGGCGCCGAGGCCACGGTGATGCCGCCGGTCATGTGCAGGCCGATGTCCTGGCCGGATTCCTTCTCGATCTCGGAGAGCAGGTCGATGGTGTAGGCCTGCAGCGCCGCCATGTTGGGATCGGCATTGAGGGCGTGGATGCCTCCGGCCGCATGCCAGGAGGAGCCTGCCGTCAGCACCGAGCGCTCGACGATGGCGACATCGGTCCAGCCGAACTTGGCCAGGTGGTAGAGAACCGAAGCGCCGACGACGCCTCCCCCGATAATGACGACCCGATAATGCGATTTCATTTTTTCACCCGTGCAGTCACGCGCCCCCCGCCGGTGCAATACGCTCCGCGGCCAACCGCGAAAGGCTCCGTTCCCCTCGCTGATCGGTGAGTCGTGGGCACGCTAATGCACACGGCGTCTGCGGGCAACCGCCGAGCCCGGCCCATGGCGGCGCGGGGATCGCAGCAGGCGAGCCTCCGGCAGGGCTGTCGGCGCACGCATCGTGCTTCGATCTCAGCGCTTCGGCACGACCGAGAGCACGGCGTCGGCGAAGGGCTCCGGCGCCTCCTGGGGCAGATTGTGACCCACCAGGGGAATGACTTCGCGACGGTAGCCAGCCTCGAAATGCCGCGCATGGTCCGCGCAGCCGCCGATGCGCATGACGCCGTCACCATCGCCGTCCATGGCCACGGTGGGCACCCGGATACGGGGCTGTGAGGTGAGCTGCTCTTCGATGGGCTCGACCGCCGGGTCGCCGGGCACGAGGCCGTAGCGGTGGCGGTAGGAATGGATCACCACGTCGACGAAGTCGGGATTGTCGAACGACGCGGCGGTGCGGGCGTAGGTCGCGTCGTCGAAGTCCCAGTGGGGTGACCAGAGTTGCCACAGCAGCTTGCACAGGGCGTGGCGGTTCTGCTCCAGTCCGCGCCGGCCGCGCTCGCCGTGGAAGTACCACTGATACCAGTAGCGGTGCTCGTTTTCGGGAGACTGCGGCTCGAGCGCCTGCGGAATATCCTGGATGTTGTATCCGTTGACGGTCACCAGCCCGTCGACCCGCTCGGGCCAGAGGGCCGTCGCGATGCAGGCGGCGCGCCCGCCCCAGTCGTAGCCGGCGAGGGTCGCCGAGGGAAGCTCGAGCGCGTCCATGAGGCTCAGCAGATCCTGGGCGAGCACGGCCTGCTGACCCGATCGCGGCGTCTGCGCCGAGAGAAACCGCGTGGGCCCGTAGCCGCGCAGATAAGGCACGATGACGCGGCAACCCGACGCCTCAAGCCGCTGCGAAACCTCATCGAAGGCGCGCACGTCGTAGGGAAAGCCGTGCAGCAGGATGACCGGCTTGCCCTGCCGATCTCCTGCCTCCTCGTAGGCAACCTCGAGGACGCCCGCTTCGATGCGTTTCGACTCGGTCATGGCCGCGATGATAGCGGTCCGGCACGTTTCGATCCCCTCGCCAGACGCCTCGATGGCAAGCCCGGTGCGCCGGCGCCGGAGGGCGCTGACGCGCGCCGTGCCGCGCCAGCGGGTCAGCCGCTCTCGATCAGGTCAAAGGCTTGCCCTCGCGAAGGGAGAGAAACTGCCAGATTTTCAGAATCAGCGTATTGCGATTCTGCTGCAGCCGGTGCAGGCGGATCTCCACGTCGATCCACCAGGCCTTGGCGCCCGCCACCGTGAGCAGATTTGCATCGATATCAGCCTCCACCAGGCTTCGCGGCAGCCAGGCGACGCCGAGCCCGTCGCGCGCGCGAATGCGAAGCGCACCCGCCATGGAGTTTTCGTAAATCGACGTCAGGCGTGCGCTCAGATCCCGGGAGGAGAGGATCGGATCGATGTGCTTTCCGATGGGCGCCGATGGTCCGAAGCGCAGATAAGGAATCGACAGCGCGCGCTCGTCATCGAGCGGGAAAAGCGCGCGGCCGTCCGCGTCGGGCTTACATACCGGAATCAGCTCGTCCTCGCCTATGACGAGGGATGCGGTCGCCCTGGTATCTTCGATGCCCGGCGCATGCTCGCTTTCATAGGCGACCAGGAAATCCACCTCGCCGCGATGCAGATCGGCAATGCAGTTCGGGAGGTTGTCGGCTCTGAGCCGCGAGATGATCGGCCCGAACGCTTTCTCGAATGCCTGCAGCCAGGTGGGAAAGAAGCGCCAGCCGATGGAATGCTGCGCACCGAAGGTCACCACGTACTTGTCCGGCTGCTCGAGGGATTCACGGATCTGATCGCGTTCCGTCTCGATGCGGTTGACGGCCTGGTCGCCGGCCTCGAGCATCTGCCGCCCGGCCTCGGTGAGCTTGATGGGGTGGCTCGAGCGGTCGACGAGGGGCGTGCCGACCCAGGCCTCCAGCGCCCTGATGCGGCGGCTGAACGCCGACTGACTGATGTGGTTGATGTGGGCGGCCTGGGAGAAATTGCCCGTGCGCGCGAGACAGGCGAGGTCCTTGAACCACTCGAGATCCATCGCGCCGGGCTCCTGGAGGGGCGGGTCGGAATGGATTATGCAAAATTTGCATCATGAATGCGAAACATAGCATTGGCCACCGGCGCCGCCAGCGGGCACCCTACCCGAAACGAACCGGCGCCGGGGCACAACGCCTCGGCCTGCCAGCCGCAGGGGGAAAACGTGCTCGATCTGGACCGCTTTGCTCGCGTGAGCCTGTGTCATCAACCCACACCGCTCGAGCCGATGCCGCGGCTGAGCGCGCAGATCGGCGGTCCGAATATCTGGATCAAGCGCGATGACTGCACCGGCCTCGCAAGCGGCGGCAACAAGACCCGCAAGCTGGAGTTCCTGATCGGCGAAGCGCTCGCCGAGCGCGCCGACATGGTCGTCACCCAGGGCGCGGTGCAGTCGAATCACGTTCGCCAGACGGCCGCCGCCGCGTGCCGTTACGGGCTCGATTGCCACGCGCTGCTCGAGCGGCGCGTGCCCGACACCGATCGCGAGTACGAGAACTCGGGCAACGTGTTTCTCGATCGCGTCTTCGGCGCGACGCTCGAATACCGGGAGCCCGGCCTCGACATGAACGCCGAAGCCCGGCGGGTCGCGGACGAGCTCCGCCGCGATGGCCGACGCCCGTATTTCATTCCCGGCGGCGGCTCCAATGAGACCGGCGCTCTCGGTTACGTGGCCTGCGCCGAGGAGCTGATTGCCCAGGCCGATGCGCTCGACGAGAGGTTCGACTGGATCGTGATGGGCACGGGCAGCACCGGGACGCAGGCCGGGCTGGTCGCCGGGCTGCATGCACGAGGCGTGGATCTGCCGGTGATGGGAATCAGCGTCCGGCAGGCGCGGGAGCTTCAAATCGAGGCCGTGCACGAACTGGCCGAACACACNNACTGGCCGAACGCACCGCCGTCCGCATCGGCAAGAGCGGCGTCCCGGTCGAGAAGGTAATCGTCGACGACGGTTATGTTGGCCCTGGCTACGGTATCCCGGCAGAATCGACCCTGGAGGCAATCATGGTGGTCGCAAGAGCCGAAGGGATCCTTCTGGACCCGGTTTACTCGGGGAAGGGCTTTGCCGGTTTGCTCGGTCTCGCCCGATCGGGATTTTTCAAAAGCGGTGACAATGTCCTGTTTCTGCACACCGGCGGATCGGCGGCTTTGTTCGCATACGAAGGGGCGTTGGCCGAGGCAGCAGAGCGTCTCGAAAAAGTTTCATCCGCCGAGCATGTAGTCGAGCTCGACGGATAGAGTGGGGAGCAGATGGTCGCAGACTAATCGATCGATGGAGGAGAAGATGAGAAAGACAATATTGGCTTTAGTGAGTGGCACGGCGCTCAGCCTGGCCGCCGCGCCGGTGCTGAGCGCTGAGAAAGTGAACATCGGCGTGCCGAGCTGGACCGGCGCACAAGCTATCGCTCACCTGCTGCAGGCAGTGGTGGTGGAACGTATCGGGGGCGAAGCCGGGCTGGTACCCGGCAACAATGCCACCATATTCCAGGCGATGCACCAGGGTAAGGGTGATATCGACGTGCACCCGGACGTCTGGCTGCCCAACCAGGAGAGCTTCACGAAGAAGTACGTCGATGGCGCGGGCACGGTGGCTCTGAACCAGAATCCCTATGAAGGGAATCAGGGTTTCTGCGTGTCATCGAACTTCGCGAAAAAATACAATATCACCGACATCGCCGATCTCGGCCGCCCGGACGTGGCCGCGAAGATGGACAGCGACGGCAACGGCAAGGGCGAGATGTGGATCGGGGCGCCGGGCTGGGCGTCCGCCAACGTCAACGAGGTGAAAGTGCGGGACTACAATTTGCTGCCCTTCATCGATCCCATCCGGGCCGAGGAGAGCGTCAAGACGGCGCGCGTAAAGGACTCCATCGCCAAGAATGAAGGCTATGCGTTCTATTGCTACAAGCCGCACGCCATCTGGTACATGTTCGACGTCAAGATGCTGACCGAGCCGAAGTTCGATGCGGCGAAGTACGTCATGGTGCAACCCTCCGATTCGCCGAACTGGTACAAAGAGTCGAAGGTGATGACGAAGGATGCACTCAAGAACGTACAGATCGCATATTCGAAGTCCCTGCAGAAGCGGTCGCCGGCGATCTACGAGTTCCTGGGACGGTTCTCGCTCACCGCCGACGATGTCAGCAGCTTCGCGTACGAGGTCTCCGGCAAGGGTCGCGACCCTGGGGAGGTTGCTCGTGAGTGGATGAAAGCAAATTCGAGCCGAGTCGACAGCTGGCTCGGTCTCTGACACGCGGCTCATACAGAACGTGCGATGGCGCCCGGCATCGAAGCCGGGCGCCACTGCGGTTCAGGTGGTAACCTCGAGATCCATTGCAGGAACCGGGATCCTCGCCACCCATGGCAAGCTCGGCCCAAAACGGCACGGTCATCGAGATCAGCGATGTCTGGAAGATCTTCGGCCAGAACGCTGATGCCATCCTTGCCGAGGCTCGAGTCGGCACATACTCCAAGCAAGATCTTCTCGAGCGCTATGACGCGGTGGTCGGGGTCGCCGACGTCAGTCTCGATGTCAGGCGCGGTGAGATTTTCTGCGTCATGGGGCTCTCCGGCAGCGGCAAGTCGACCCTCGTCCGGCACATAAATCGTCTGCTGGAACCGACGGCGGGGAAAGTGGTCGTCGATGGTGTCGACGTCATGTCCCTCGCTCACAAAGACCTGCAGCAATTCCGTAATCGAAAGATCGCAATGGTCTTTCAGAATTTCGCTCTCCTGCCGCACTGGTCGGTGCTGGACAACATCGCCATGCCGCTCGAGATTCGCGCGGTAAACAAGAACGAGCGGATGCGCATCGCTCAGCGGATTCTCTCAATGGTGGAGCTCGAAGGCTGGGGCAACAAGTTTGCCCACGAGCTCTCCGGTGGCATGCAACAGCGTGTCGGCCTTGCGAGGGCTCTGGCGGCCGACGCCGACGTGCTGCTCATGGACGAGCCC
>JABAHO010000051.1_pt1 | contig 48873 bp, 43 predicted proteins | sample 7062071 | NCBI WGS metagenome assembly JABAHO01 (sample SAMN14534356, study PRJNA622989) | marine sediment metagenome | biome: marine biome [ENVO:00000428]; feature: marine pelagic biome [ENVO:01000023]; material: deep marine sediment [ENVO:00002113] | place: India: Gulf of Kutch | collected...
CCGCCATGTGGGAAGATGCGACCACCGGCCTCAAGCACTTCACCGACTTCGAGAAGATCGCGTTCGTCTCGGACGTGGACTGGATAAACCACATGGTGAGCGCCTTCGGCTTCGTGATCCCCTGCCCCGTAAAGGTGTTCAAGAGCGCTCAGCTCTCCGAGGCGAGCGACTGGATCAAGAGCTGAGATACATCACTGCGGCTTGCTATGCTGCCATTCCTCGAGCGTCCGGTGCGCGGCTTCAACCGCCTCGCCGAGGCTCTTCGCCTCCCCCTTGCCCGTTCGCGCCGCCAGCTCGATGACATATCCGTTCGGATCCCTGAAATAGATCGAGTGCACGAAGCCATGATCGGAGATGCCGCGCGTCTCGATTCCCGCTTCCTTGCCCTTGGCGAACATCTCGTGCAGCACGTCCTGATCGACCTCGAGCGCTATGTGAAGATCGTAATCGTGCTGATCCTTGAACTCGAATGGCCGATCGGGCGCTTCGAAGAATGCGAGAAACGATCCGTCGTCCATCTGGTAGAACGAGTGAAGGACGCTCGTCTTGCGTCCGCTTTTGGTTTCCTTGATCTCGAATGCACTGGCAAGCGGAAGGCCGAGAAAACCCTCGTAGAACTTACGCGTCTCCTCGGAATCCCGGCACCGGTACGCGTTGTGGTGCAGACCTTTGATCATCCCAGTCTCCTCCTGTGCTTCATGATTTGCTCGCCTCAGCTCCTGGCACGCTCGCCCCTGGGATCGTAGAGGGCACGCAGACTCGCGGTCGCGGCAATCGGCACGCCGGCGACGTCGATCTGCCAACTTCCCGAAGCGATGTAATCGGCATCGACGCCGTCCTCGCAGCGCACGTAGCCGAGCCCGACGGAGCCGCCGAGCGTGTGGCCGTAGTTGCCCGAGGTCAGATAACCGACGGTCAGCCCGTCGCGCAGAATCGGCTCGTGATGATACAGCATGGCGTCGGGATCCTGGAGCAGGAACTGCACGAGGCGCTTTTCACGCTTACCCGCGTCGATCTGGGCCAGCACGGCGTCACGCCCGATGAACTGCACGGGCTTGTCGAAATGGCACACGAAGCGCATGCCTGCCTCGACGGGCGTGTCCTCATCGGCAATGTCGTGGCCGAAATGCACAAACTTCTTCTCGATGCGGCACGAGTCGAGAGCGTGCATGCCCGCGGGCACGAGACCATGCCCGGCGCCCGCCTCCATGAGGACGTCGTAGGCGTGCCTCGCCTGATCCGAGGGCACGTAGAGCTCCCAGCCGAGCTCGCCTACGTAGGAGACGCGAAATGCCCTGCCGACGGCGCAACCTATCTCGACGTCGCGCGTAGTTGCAAATGGAAACGCGTCGCTGGAGAGATCCGCCGAGGTGATCTGCTCGAGCAGCGCGCGGCTGCCCGGCCCCATGACCCCTAAGACCGCCCAGGCGGCGGTAATGTCGGTGAAGACACAATGCGCATCGTCGGGCACGTGCCGTGAAAGCCAGTCGAGATCGCGATTGGTCACCGCCGCTCCGCTCACCACCATGTAGCGATTCTCCGCCAGGCGCGTGACGGTCAGATCCGCCTCGATGCCGCCGCGCGCGTTGAGCCAGTGCGTGTAGACGATGCGCCCGGGCTCCACGTCCACGTCGGCGGTGCAGATCCGCTGAAGCACCTTGCAGGCGTCGTTGCCCTGTATCAGATACTTTGAAAAGCTCGACTGATCGAACAGCGCAACGCCTTCGCGCGCGGCCCGGTGCTCGGCCGCCGAGTACTCGAACCAGTTCTGCTTGCCGAAGCTGTACTCGTAGCGCGGCTCGACGCCTTCGGGCGCGAACCAGTTGGGCCGCTCCCAGCCGGCGGCCTCGCCGAAGCAGGCGTTCTGTGCCGCAAGGCGCTCGTGAATCGGCGAATGCCGCACATGGCGCGCGGTCTCGTACTGCCGGAACGGATAGTGATTGGCATACAGCAGGCCGAGGGTCTCGGAGACGCGCTCGCGCAGATAGCGTGTGGTGCCCTGAAATGAATACATGCGCCGGATGTCGTTGCCCCACAGGTCGAGCGGCGGATGCCCGGCGTGCATCCACTCCGCGCACGCCTTGCCGATGCCGCCCGAAGTCTGAATGCCCACCGAGTTCAGCCCGCAGGCGACGTAGAAATTCCTGAGCTCCGGCGCCTCGCCGACATGGAACTGATCGTCGGGCGTGAAGCTCTCCGGTCCGCAGAAAAAGCTCCGCCAGCCGACGTTCTTCAGCATCGGCACCCGCTCCATGGCGTCCTCGAGAACCGGCATGAGCTGCTCCTCCGCGTGACCGGGCAGCTCGTCGAAGCAGAAATCCTCCGGAATGGCTTCCATCGGCAGCGCGATCGCGTTGGGCTCGAAGGCGCCCACCAGAAGACTGCCGGCGTCCTCTCGATAGTACGCGCACCTGTCGTAATCGCGCATCACCGGCAGATCGGAAGGCAGGTCGTCGAGCTTCTCGGTGTGCGCGTAGTAGTGCTCGCAGGCGTGTAACGGCACGTTCACGCCGGCCAGTCGACCCAGGTCCCGCGACCACAGGCCAGCGGCGTTGGCCACGAACTCTGCCCGGATGTCGCCGTGATCGGTGGCAACGCCGCTCACGCGCCCGTTGCTGCGGTGGATGTCGAGCACCTTGACACCTTCGAGACAGGTGGCGCCGTGCTGGCGCGCACCCTTGATGAACGCCGTGACCACGTCGACCGGGCTCGCGTGGCCGTCCTGGGCGACCCAGCTGCCGCCGAGAAGCCCCCGAGGCTCGAGCAGCGGGTAGAGCGAGCGCATCTCCTCCACGCCGACGATGTCGACGCGGGTGACGCCGAAGGCGTTGTTCATCGCCGCGACCCGCTTGAGCTCCTCGAAGCGCACCTCGCTGTGGGCGATGCTGAGGCTGCCGACCTGGCGAAAGCCCGTGGACTGTCCGGTCTCCTCCTCGAGCTCGTGGATGAGGCGCATGGAGTACTCGCACAGCCTGGCGTGGCTCTCGCTCGCGCGCATGGTGCCGACCAGCCCGGCCGCGTGCCAGCTGGTGCCGCAGGCAAACTGCCGGCGCTCGAGCAGCACCACCTCACTCCAGCCGAGCTTTGCCAGGTGATAGGCGACGCTCGCGCCAATCACGCCGCCGCCGATGACGACCGCGCTGGCGCGCTCCGGTAGGGCCTGGACCATGACCGATCTCCTCGTGGGCACGGATTGGAATTGCGACCCTAAATACCACGGCGCGCAGGGCCAAAAAAAGTCTGCGCCGCGTCTTTTGGCGCGATCTACGCCGTTGTGCCCTCGCCGAGATCGCCGAGGCGCTGGGAGAGAATGCGCTCGTAGCCGAACAGCGCGGGCAGGCCGCCGGTGTGGATAAACAGCACACGCGACCCCTTGCCGAAGACGCCCTCGCGCGCCAGGGCAACGAGACCCGCCATGGTCTTGCCCGTGTAGACCGGATCGAGCATCAGCGCCTCGAGGCGCGCCGCCATCACCATGGCCTCCATGGTTTCTGCGTTCAGACGCCCGTAACCCGGCGCGAGGACCCCGTCGAACACCCGGACGTCGTCCGCATCGACACAGGCGTCCTTTGCGATGAGCGCCGCAATCTCGCGGCAGCGTTTGAGCACCCGCGGGCGCTGATCGCGCGCGCCGCGCCGCACGCAGACACCGGTAACCGGCACCCGGTTGCCGAGCGCGCGCAGTCCCACCAGCAGCCCGCTGTGGGTGAGCGCGCTTCCGGATGCCACCACCACGTGGTCGAACGCGACATTTCGCTCCGTCATCTGCACGGCGAGCTCGCGCGCAGCGACCACATAGCCGAGGCCACCCAGCGGCGGGTGCTCGATGCCCAGATGAATGACGTAGGGGCGACGCCCCTGCGCGGCGAGATGTTTCGCGATGGCCTCTATCCCGGCGTCCGCCGCCGACTCGTCCTCACCCACCGGGAACGACGAGAGCCGCGCGCCGAGCAATCTGTTCAGCAGAACGTTGCCGGACAGTCGATAGCTTTCGTGCATGTCGGGCACGCGCTCTTCGAGCTGTATGTGGATGTCCATCCCCTGGATACGCGCAGCCGCTGCGGCGAGGCGAACGAAGTTCGACTGAACGGCGCCGGTAATCAGGATGTAGTCCGCGTTCTCAGCGCGGGCGGCGCCGAGATAAAACTCGAGCTGCCTCACCTTGTTGCCGCCGAAGGCGAGTCCCGTGCAGTCGTCGCGCTTGATGTGGAGATCAATGCCGAGCTCTCTGCCGAGCGCCGGCGCGGCATCGAGGGGCGTCGGCACGTGCCCGAGCCGCACCCTGGGAATTGCGTCGAGTGCGTCGAGCGCCACTTCGGACACCGCGAGCAACGCCCGGTTAGCGCACTACCAGGACGCTGCAGGTGGCGTGGCGAACGACCCGAGCGGCGTTCGGGCCGAGCAGATAGCGCGCCAGGCTCGGGTTTCCGGCCGCCATGACGATGAGATCGGCGCCGATCTCATCGGCTATCCGCAGGATCTGCTCGTAGGCGCGTCCCTGGGCGACGATGGCCTGGTTGGGGACGTCATTGGGGACGTTCTTGTCGATGAAGGCGCGCAGCGCCTTCTTGGCCGCCTCGAGAGTGTCTTCCTCGAAGTGCTCGGGGAAATACTGGCTGATGACGCTCATGCCAAACTCCGGGAGGACCGTGAGCACATGCAGATTGCCGCCGTCGCGACACATCTCGATGGCTTTGGGCAGTGCCTTCTCCCAGGAATGCTCCTCACCGAGATCGATCGCGAGTATTACGTCTTTGTACATGTTGCACCGATCCTCTAAGCGCTTGCAGCCTGCAGCCTCTTTCGTCGCCCAAGCTGAGCCATCACGATAATTCCGAGCAGCAAAAGCGCCGGGATATAGAAAAGCTGGCGCGGCGGCCGATCCGCCTTCCTCTCCACGCTCGGTATCTCGTAGTCGAAGTCGATCTTCTGGCGCTCCGCGGTGCTGCCGAACACGACGTTGTCGACCAGTGCCTTACCGTCCTCGAAACGCAGCTCCAACCCGGCGTTCGCCAGCCGTTCCTTGCCGTCACCCTTGGCGCCGAGCGGCAGCATGACGATCTTGTCGATGCTCCGCCCTTCGAGATCTTCGCCGACGACACGAATCCGAATCTGGGCGTCTTCGGGCAGACTTTCCGCAATCTCGTAGATCGCCGTGGCAGGCACCGATTCGAGCGGCGGATAAATCATGTCCATCCAGAAACCCGGTCTGAACAGGGTGAAGGCGATGAGGATCAATGCCAGCGACTCCCACAGCCTGCTCCTGATGAGAAAATACCCCTGGGTGCCCGCCGCGAAAAGAAGCATGGCCAGCAGTGCCGTCACGATGGTCGAGAGCAGCAGATACCACGTCCGTACACCGATCAGCAGGAGCTCGGTGTTGAATATGAACATGAACGGCAGAATGGCCGTGCGGATGTCGTAGGCGAATCCCTGGATGCCGGTGCGTATGGGATCGCCGCCCGATATGGCCGCCGCTGCGAATGCCGCCATGGCGACCGGGGGCGTGTCGTCGGCGAGGATGCCGAAATAGAAGACGAACATGTGCACCGCCACCAGCGGCACGATGAGTCCGCTCTGCGCGCCGACGGTGACGATCACCGGCGCCATCAGCGAAGAGACGACGATGTAGTTTGCAGTGGTCGGCAGACCCATGCCGAGAATGAGGCTCAAAATAGCCGTGAAGATCAGCATCAGCAGAACGTAGCCGCCGGAGATGAACTCCACGAACTCGGCCATCACCAGCCCGACACCGGTCAGTGTGATGGTGCCCACGACCAAGCCCGCCGCCGCCGTAGCGACGCCGATACCGATCATGTTCCGCGAGCCGGCAATCATGCCGTCGAACATATCCGAGAGCCCCTCGCGCAGGAGGGCACCGGCGTCCTCGCCCGTCCTTCGTAAGAATGCTTTCAGCGCTTTCTGCGTGAGCAGCACGAAGAGCATGAACACGCTCGCGTAAAGAGCAGACAGCCCCGGAGATAATCTCTCAACCGTCAGACACCACACGAGCACGATGACGGGCAGCAGGTAGTAGAGACCGGCTTTGACCGTGGGACCCGTCTCCGGCAGCTCCTTGATCTCCAGCGAGGTTTCCAGCTCCGGAAAGCCGATGGCGTATTTCACCAGCCCCACGTAGGCGGCAATGATCAGGACCGCGGCGATCCACGGTGTAGCGGCGCCGAAAGCGCCTTTCATCCAGCCCAGACCGTAGTAGACGATGGCCGTCAGCACGACAAGGCCGAGAAAGGTCGCGAGAAAACTCATCAACTTCTGCGCGGCAGTGGCCGTTGACCTTCGCTTCGCAAGTCCCTTCATGTCTGCCTTGCACGCCTCGAGATGCACGATGTAAACGAGCGCGATGTAGGAGATAAGCGCCGGAAGCGCGGCATGCTTGATGACGTCCAGGTACGAGATTCCGACGTACTCCACCATCAGAAACGCCACCGCCCCCATGATGGGCGGCGTCAGCTGACCGTTGGTCGATGACGCCACCTCCACCGCGCCGGCCTTCTCCGCCGGGAACCCGACCTTGCGCATCAGCGGAATCGTGAACGTGCCGGTGGTGACGACGTTGGCGATGGCCGAACCGGAAACCAGGCCGGTCATACCGGAGGACACCACCGCGGCCTTGGCCGGACCGCCGCGTAAATGCCCCATGAGCGCGAAGGCGACGCGGATGAAGTAGTTCCCGGCGCCGGCTCTTTCGAGCAGCGATCCGAACAGCACGAACAGAAACACCATGCTCGCCGATACGCCGAGGGCGATACCGAACACGCCCTCAGTGGTCAGATAGTAATGCGACATGCCCTTGGCGAGGCTCGCTCCTTGATGGGCGATCATCTCGGGCATCAGGTGACCGCCGAATGTGTAGGTAATGAACACGACACAGACGATGGCGAGCGGCGGTCCCAGCGCGCGACGGGTTGCCTCCAGAATCAGCACGATACCTATCACCGAAACGATGAGGTCCTCCGTCGTCGGCAAGCCGGGTCGCTCGGACAGCTCGCGATAAAAAAGGAATATGTAAGCGGCACAGAATGCGGCCACGGATGCAAGCACCCAGTCCAGAATGGGGATGTATTTACGCGGCGAGCTCTTCAGCGCCGGATAGGCGAGGTATGCGAGAAAGATGGCGAACGCGAGGTGAATGGAACGCACTTCTGTGGAGTTCAGCACGCCGGCCCCGATGACGTAGGGCATTGGCGAGGCGTACCAGAGCTGGAAGATCGCCCAAGCCAGCGGCACGACCCACAAGACCCTGGCCGGAATCCCCGTGGGCGCGCGTGCCCCGGTATCCGACTCGGCGATCATGTCCTGCAGCTTGCTTTGATCGACGGCTGGTGAATCGCCGCTCTTGTCCTCTGCCATCCTTATCCTCCCAGAATTCCTATTGCGGAACGGTCGAGGTCACTCCCGCACCGTCAACTCGACGACTGCACGCGCCTAAATCATGCCCTTTTCACGATAGTAGCGCGCCGCGCCAGGATGCAGGGGCGCGGACAGACCGGAGGTTATCATCCGCCCGGGCAAGAGATTCCCGAGTGCCCTGTGCAGTCGTTTCATGCTCCCCAGATTATCGAAGACCGTCTTGACCACGCTGTAGGCCGTCTCCTCGTCGAGATCCGAGGATGTCACGGCGGTCACCATGACGCCGAAGGTCGGTATCAGCTCGCCATGTTCACCGTAGACTCCCATCGTCACTTCCGATGCAGCGAGAAAACGGCTATTAGCCACGAGCTTGTCGATCTCGACTCCCGAGACGGGGACGATCTCCGCGTCACACAGCTCGAGCGCCTTGGAAATCCGTTCGTTGGGATGGGACACGACCGAGACCACGGCCTGCACACGATTGTGGCACAGAGCGAGAAGCTGCTCTCCGTCGCTCAGCTCGTCCGTGAACTGAAAAGATTTTCGAGTCCAGCCCTTGGAATTCATGACCATGTCCATGATGACCCGTTGGCTGGAACCGGGATTGCCGATGTTGATGCGCTTTCCAGCGAGGTCATCGAGCGTTTCTATGCCCGAGTCGCGGCGTGCGATGACGGTGAACAGTTCCCCATGTAACGAGAACAGCGAACGCAGATTGTCGAAGCGCACGTCCATGAACTCGACGGGGCCGGAGCCCTGGAATGCATGGAACTGCCAGTCCGACTGCACGATGCCGATTTCGATGGCGTTGTTACGGACCCCGGAAAGCACCGCCAAGGGTTCCGCCGCATGCCGCCCCTCGACCTCGGCGACCTCACAGGTCGTGCCGGGCGTGGCATTGCGGATCAATCGGCAGATGGCCCGCCCAACGCTGGTGTGCACCTGCGCGGTCGTGCCAGCACCGATGACGAGGTCGGCGGCGGAGGCACGTGGCGGCACGACCGCCACCGCGAGAATCAAAGCGACGAGCGCGCCCCGCGGTATCGCAAGCTTCCCCATCGTTCCCTCCCGGGACCGTCCGTGTTCCCTTCTTGCGGACCGTCGGAGTCCGTTCCGGCAAACGCAGGTATGCGTTTTCTTTTTATCGAGCTTTTCCGCCGACGAGGGACGCCATTGCTGTGCCGCCATCATCGGCAACCGCAAAGCTTCGGATGTGAAAAAAAGGTGGGGGAGCAAGCTCCCCCACCGCGAGTTGAGTATTACATCCAACCCCGTTCTTTGTAGTACCTGGCCGCACCGTCGTGCAGGGGCGCGGAGAGCGCATCCTTGATCATCTCGCTTTCCTTCAGGTTGGCGAAAGCCGGGTGCAGTTTTTTGAACTGATCGAAGTTATCGAACACGGCCTTTGTGACGATATAAATCGTGTCGGCAGACGTGCGCGTCGAAGAGACGAACGTCGCGCCCACGCCGAAGACCTTGGTGTCGTTGGGGTTACCGCGATACATGCCGCCGGGGATGGCCGCATAGCGGTAGAAGGAATTGTCCTTGACCAGCTTGTCGACTGCCGGACCGGATACCTCGACCATGACGGCGTCACAGGTCGTGGTGGCTTCCTTGGAAAGCCCGTTGGGGTGTCCCACCAGCCAGAAGAGCGCGTCGATCTTGTTGTCGCAGAGGGCCTGGGGCGTCTCCGCAGACTTCAGCTGGGCGGCCAGCTTGAGACCGTGCTTCGCGTCGGGATGGCCCATAGCCTTCCACATGAGGGTCCAGGTGGCCTCCGTGCCGGAGCCCGGATTGCCGATATTGACGCGCTTGCCCACGAGATCGTCCACGTGCTTGATGCCGGCATCGGCGCGCGCAATGATGGTGACGGGCTCGGGATGCACGGAGAACACCGCGCGCAGCTCCTTGAACGGACCGGCCTTGATGAAGGAATCCTTGCCGGTGCCGTTGTAGGCGTGGTACTGCCAGTCGGACTGGGCAACGCCCATGTCGAGCTCGCCGGCGCGGATGGTGTTGATGTTGTAGACCGAGCCGCCGGTGGACTCCACCGAGCAGCGCACGCCGTGCTCTTTCTTGCCCTTGTTCACCAGCCGGCAGATGGCGCCGCCGGTGGGGTAATAGACACCGGTCACGCCGCCGGTGCCGATGGTCACGAACTCGGCGGCGCTCGCGACGCCGGCGGCCAGGGCGAGGCCTGCGAAGGCCGCGGAAGCGGCAAGTACTTTTCTGATCGTCATGAGTTTCTCTCTCCTCGGTTGTTCTGCGTCCATACAGCCTTGGAAGAATTTCCGGCGACCCGGAGGCCTGGGACATGACCTGCCCGTCCTCCCGAAAGCCGCCTCTCCAGATTCGGGTAACGCCCGAGAGCGCACCCCCCGGTGGGGAATGCCCACCACCGGGTCGGCCCGATCCACTTCGCCGGCCACCAGCTCAGGAAATTGGCGCCAACACCGCGGTCCCTGGTTCGATGTTCTTATCTGTTCAGGGCTTGAGGGGCAACCTGGCGGCCATTATATGGGCGCCTCCTTCAGAAAACGAGTAACAGCCGGTTAGGGGTCACTCCTGAGGCGAAAAATCGGCTCGCACGGACCCTGAGTTGGGCTTCCCCTGGCGCTGCTTGACTTTAGTTGCTTTGGAAACTAAATAAATTCCATGGAATTAAATGATTCCCGGCGCCGCCTGCGCCAGATCCTCGTCTGGCTGGGCGCGGCCGAGCAGCATCTCGAGAACCGCTTGAATCGGCTGCTCAAGGGAGCCCACGTGCCCCTCGCCCAGTTCGTGGTTCTCAACCACCTGGCCAGCCTGCCCGCCGAGGGCTGGACCGTGAGTCGCCTGGCGTCCGCGCTCGATACCGGGCAGCCGGGGGTCTCGAAGATTCTCGCCCGCCTGGTGGCCAAGGGGTACGTTTGTATCGACGTCGATTCGAGGGATCGCCGGCGCAAGCGCCACGTGCTCACCGCGGCCGGCCGTGTCGCCCACCAGGACGCCCTCAGGCGCGTCGCGCCCCTTACAGAGGCGCTCCTCGCCGATTGGGACGAGGCGCAGATCGCCAGTCTCCACGCCCTGCTCTACCGGCTCAAGACCCGCCTGCGCGCCCTCCCCGCCGACGGCTGACGCGGGGGCGGAGCCGCTGCGCGTGCGCCAGCGGCTGTCGACAGCGGTGATGCGCAATCATCCCGGCCGGGGCAGGACCACGAAATTACCCACGTGCCTTTTCTCGAGAAACGCGCTCTGTGCGTCACGAACGCGCGCGAGGGGAAACGTCCCTGCGAGCACGGGCCGGATCTCCTCGCGCTCGATGTAGCCCACCAGGGCTTCGAAAATCCCCAGCGGCATCACGGTCGCGCCCTGGAGCTCGAGATCCTTGAGATACAGGGTGCGCAGATCCAGCTCGACCACGGGCCCGGCGATGGCGCCGGCGGTGACGTAGCGCCCGCCGCGGGCGAGCACCTCGAGAAGCGCCGCAAAGCCCCTGCCGCCGACCACGTCCGCGACCACCTCGACCTCGCCCTGCGGCGCGGCCGAGCGCAGGGCCGCCTCGAGATCTTCGCTGTCTCTCGGAATCACGTGCTCGGCGCCGAGCTCGGCGACCGCATCCATCTTGCCGCGCCCGGCGACGGCGATGACCCGCGCACCGCGGCGGCGCGCAAGCTGCACCAGCGCCGAGCCGACCCCGCCCGAGGCGCCGGTGACGAGCACGCGCTCGCCTTCGGCGACGCGCACCCGCGTCAGCATGTGCTCGGCGGTGGAGTACGCGCACGGAAACGTCGCCAGCTCCGCATCGGAGTAGCGGGATTGAATAGCGAAGGCATTGACCGCCGGCGCGGTGACGAACTCGGCGTAGCCGCCGTCGCGCTCACTGCCGAGGTAGCCGGCGCGGCTGCGATCCGACGGATCCCCGGCATCGCGCAGCCACGGATCCACCAGAACGCGTTCGCCCACCCGCGACGCCGGCACACCGGCACCGACGGCGACGACAGTGCCCGCGACGTCGGCGCCCTGGATGCGCGGAAACGCGATACCGGCGCCGCCCCAGGTCGAATCATCGCCCCTCGCCTGCTCGAAGCCAGCGGCACCCCCCGCGTCGGTCGCCTGGGTGACGCTCTTGCTGTACCAGGCGGTGCGGGTGTTGATGTCGGTGTTGTTCATGCCGCAGGCGCCGACCCGGATCAGCACCTCGCCCTCGGCGGGCTCGGGCGTTTCCACGTCCTCGCGGTACTCGAGCTTTTCGAGTCCGCCGTGCCCGGTGGTGAGCACGGCGCACATGCGCGCCGGAACATTCATTTCAGCCGCCACCGACGCGCTCTCAGGAGGCCTCCGCGTCGAGCTCGGCCCACACCTTCTTGGCGATGCGAAAACACTCCACGCCTGCAGGAATTCCGCAATAGATGGCAATCTGCAGGAGAATCTGCTTGAGCTCCTCACGGGTGAGCCCGTTATTGATCGCGCCGCGGAAGTGCAGCTCCCACTCGTGCATGCGGTTCAGGGCCGCGATCATGCCGAGATTGAGCAGGCTGCGCTGCCGGTAGTCGAGCGTATCGTCGCCCCACGCCGCGCCCCAGCAGTACTCGGTGACCAGCTCCTGGAACTCGCGGTTGAAATCGTCGGCCGCATGCAGAGACCGCTCCACGTACTCCTCGCCGAGCACGGCCTTTCGCGCGGCGAGTCCCTTTTCGAATCGTTGTTTGTCCACGAATGCGTTCTCCTAGTGCTTGATCACTTCACAGGCTTCGTCCAGAGCGCCGACGGTCTGGTCGAAGTCCTCGTCGGTATTGACCGCGCAGACGAAACGGCGCACGCCCGGCAGCACGTAGATACCGCGCTTGAGCAGCTCGAGATCGAGCTCCCGCATGCGCGCCTGGTCGCTCGTCATGACGTCGGTCTGATTGTGCGGCTCTGCGCGCAGGAACAGGATCTGCCACAAGGAACGCCTGCCGGCGGCGATGGCCGGCAGACCGTGGCGATCGAGCACCTCCTGGAGCGCCGTCGTGAGCTGCCGGGATTTCTCGTGAAGCGCATCGTAGAATCCGGGCCCCTCCAGCACCTCGATGGTGGAGAGTCCCGCCGCTGCGGCCACGGGGTTTCCGTGCAGGGTGCCGTTGACGTAGGCGAAGTCGGAGCTGCCCTTGTGCTTCGGGTTCGCCCGCTCGATGACGTCGGCGCGCCCGGCAACGCAGCCGAGCGGCCCGCCGCCGCCGACGATCTTGCCGTAGCTGGCGAGGTCCGGCGTAACCCCGAGCCACTCCTGCGCACCGCCGAGGGCGACACGGAAACCGGTCACCACCTCGTCGAAGATGAGCAGCACGTCATTGGCGTCGCAGATACGCCGCAGTCCCTGCAGGAACCCGTCCTCCGGAAAAATGATCCGCTGCACCGGCTCGACGATGATGGCGGCGAGATCGTCCTTGTGCTCCGCGACGATGTTCTCCACCACCTCGAGCTCGTTGTAGGGCGCGATCAGCACCGTCGACGGCAGCGCGTCGGGCACCCCGCCGGTGTCGACGCTGCCGACCGGGTAATTCGCCGGTGCGCTCGGGAACACGCTCACTGCCGAGTAGTCGTGATTGCCGTGGTAGGCGCCTTCGAATTTGAGAATCTTGTTGCGACCCGTGAAGGCGCGCGCCATGCGCATGGCGTAGAACGTCGCCTCGGAGCCCGTGGTGGTGAAGGTGATCTTCTCGGCGCAGGGAATGATGCGATGAAGCTTTTCGGATAGCTCGACGGCGACGTCGTTCAGAGTGCCGAAGTAGTGCAGGCCTCTCGCCACCTGCTGCTGTACCGCTTCCACGACTGCCGGATGGGCATGGCCGAGAATGTTCGCGCCGGCGCCGCCCACGTAGTCGATGTACCAGCGATCGTCGACCGATTGCAGACGCGAGCCGACGCCGCGCTTGATAATGAATCGCACGTCCTCCGGCAGCGAGTAGCCGCCGAGCCCCGCGCCGGGCAGATTGCGCTCGGCAAGAGCGTAAAAATCCGTCTGACTCATCTCCAGCTGTCCGCCGTCTCTATCGACGCTCCTCATGGAAGTGCCTCCTTACCCTCCGATTTCGCGCGCGCCTGCCGGCCGGATCATATACCGTCGACGGGCACCAGCGCCGGGCTTGGTTATCCGAGAACCCCCGCCAAGCGCATCATACCCGGACGGCCGGCGGGGGAACGCGCCTCCCATGGCACGAACCGAATTTGAATCCCATCGCACTGCAGGAAATTACCGGCTAAGGCACGCGCGGTTATGGCCGATAATCCTCAAAGGTACTCGCCCCGAGCCCGTCGGAGCCATGAAAGTCCTTGCCATCGACGACTGCGAAATTACGCTCGAATCCATGCGCGTGTTTCTCGAAACGGAAATCCCCGGTGTGGATTTCACCGATTATCCGAGCATGCGTCTTGGCAAGCCGGGGCCGGATTTCAACTGGGCAGCCTACGATGTTCTCCTGCTGGACTTCGACCTCGGAGCCGGGCAGACGGGGTTGGATTGGCTGCAGGAATTCGCCGATCGACCGGGCTTCCCGGCGACCGTCCTCATCACCGGCGTCGCTGATTCCTACGTGGTGGCGAAAGCCATCAAAATGGGCGTCGCCGGCTACCTCAACAAAGGCGATCTCACGCCTCAGCGCCTCACCGAGGTGGTCTACGAGGTGCTGGCCCACCCCACCTGCGGCGCTCGCAGCGTCCCGATACTGACCGATGTGCCGGAAGAGCACATCACCACTCAGGATTTCGCGCTGGAACGGGCCTCCAAGGGACGCACCGGAATCATCGACTATCGCTTCGGCGAAATCATCGGCCGCGGGCGTTACTCGACCGTCTACAAGGCCGAGCGGATGCCCGACGGCGAGTTGGTCGCCATCAAGATACTCGACCGGAGCATCGCGCATGCCGCCGAGAACGTGCAGAGGTTCACGCGTGAAGGCGAGCTCGTATCCTGGGTTGACAGCCCGCACGTGGTCAATGTCTTCGAGCAGGGACTGACGAACAGGTTCGGCTTCATCGTGATGGAGTATTTCGAGGGAGGCGATCTCAAGCAGCGTATCGCAGAAGGCATCGCACCCGACAAAGCGTTGGAGTATCTGCGCAACATTGCCCATGCGCTTCAGGCCATACACGAGGCCGGTGTCGTTCACCGGGATCTGAAACCGACCAATGTCATGTTCCGCCGCGACGGCAGCATGGCGCTCATGAATTTCGGCGTGGCCAAACGCATGGGGAAGGGACTGGATCTGACGCATGTCGGTACCGTCATCGGGACCCCGTACTATGTGAGCCCCGAGCAGGCGCAGGGGATGGCGGTCGACGAGCGCTCGGACTTGTACAACCTCGGGCTTTTGCTCTACGAGATGCTGACGGGGGAAAAGCCCTATCTCGGCAATACCGCAAGCGCTCTGCTCTTCCAGCACGTCCACTCGCCCGTGCCGCAACTGCCACCGAACCTGGTGCGCCTCCAACCGCTGCTGGCGAGGCTGATGGCGAAGGCTCCGCGGGATCGCTTCAGCGGCGTCGCGGATTTTCTCGATGCGCTCGCCGCCTTCGAGGGATCGGGGCTTTCGAGGGCTCTGCCGGCCGGCTGACGCCGTTCATCGCGCCTTGCGCGAGAGAAACCCACTGCCTCACCAGTGACGTCAATTGCGCGCATCGGCGGCTGAGCGCCCGCTGCCACCCCGGCTCGAGGCACGCGAAGCGATCGCCGCAAAAAACGCGATCTCACCGCGGGATTTTCTTAGTCACAGCAAATGAAATCGCCAGCGGCCGCTCCCGGCTTGAAGCAGAGAAAAACAGTAGTAAGCTAGCCTTTCGCATAACTCATACCCGGGGAAGATTTCGTCTCGTGGATCAGGATCGCCTGCCGCGCAAGCTCGCGGCCGTTCTCTACGCCGACGTAGCCGATTACAGCCGGCTGACAGGCGCGGACGAGGACGCGACGCATCGGCGTCTGAGCGAGTATCTGGATCTGATTGCCGGCGCCGTCGAGCACCAGCAAGGCAAGGTGATGCACTACGCAGGCGACGCGGTGCTCGCCATGTTCGAGGCCGTCGTCGACGCCCTGTCGTGCGCATCGACCATTCAGGCCGAGCTCAAGGAGCGCAATGCCGATCTGCCCGACGCGCGCAAGCTGCAATTCCGCATCGGCGTCAATCTCGGCGACGTCATCGAGGATCGCGGCGACATCTACGGCGACGGCGTGAACATCGCGGCGCGCCTCGAGAGTCTCGCCGAGCCGGGCGGCATCTGCGTCTCGGGAAGCGTCTACGACGCCGTCAGCAGCTCGCTGCCGTTGCGCTACGAGTACGAGGGCGAGCAGAGAGTCAAGAACATCGACAAACCGGTACGTGTGTACCGCGTCGTTCTCACCGACGCCTCGGGCGAGGCCGAGGCGCCACGGCCGGCTCCGCCGGGTCTCGACGAGCAGCAGATTCGATTCTGCACGTCATCGGACGGTGTCGGCATCGCCTACGCGGTCGTCGGCCGGGGTTCACCGCTGGTGAAATCCGCCAACTGGCTGAACCACCTCGAGTTCGACTGGCAGAGCCCTATCTGGCGTCACGTCTTCGCCGAGCTCTCCCGCGACCATCAGCTGGTGCGTTACGACGAGCGCGGCAACGGACTGTCGGATTGGGACGTGGAGGACATCTCCTTCGAGGCGTTCGTACGCGATCTCGAGGCCGTCGTCGACGCGGCGGAGCTCGAGCAATTCGCCCTGCTCGGCATCTCCCAGGGCTGCTCGGTGAGCATTGCCTATGCGGTCCGGCATCCGGAGCGGGTTTCCCGCCTGGTGCTCTACGGCGGCTACGCCGTCGGTTGGGCCAAGCGCAGCGCCGAGGAACGGGAAAAGGGCAACGCCATCGTCGAGCTCATCCGCCAGGGCTGGGGGCAGGACAACCCTGCCTTCCGGCAGATCTTCACCTCGCAGATGATGCCCGGGGCGACGGCCGAGCAGTCGCAGTGGTTCAACGACCTGCAGCGCAACACGACGTCGCCGGAGAACGCGGCCCGGCTGCGCCTCGCCATGGGCGACATCGACGTGGTTTCCCTGCTCCCCCGCGTCACCACACCGACGCTGGTGCTGCACACGCGCGAGGACGCGGTCGCACCGTTTGACGGCGGGCGCAAAATCGCCTCCATGATTCCGGGCGCGCGCTTCGTGCCCTTGGAAAGCGCCAATCATCTCCTGATAGAGAGCGAGCCCGCCTGGCCGCGCTTTCTCGCCGAGGTGAGAGCTTTTCTCGAATAGCGATTCAGAGCGCCGTCAGCGCGGGCCACAGCCCGCCTGCGCCGCCATCAATGGCGATCTTTCCGAGCCGCATGGCCCAGACGCTCTCGGCGCCGAAGTCGTCGCGCCACGCCCACAGCCGGCGCGTGCTCTGATGCAGGCTGTACTCGCGGGTGAAGCCCATGGCGCCGTGCACCTGGTGGGCGATGGCGGCGCCCGCCCCCGCCGCCTCGCCGGCACGGACCTTGGCCGCGGCCACCGCGAAGAGCGTGCGCCGGTCGTCGATGCCATGGCGAATGATGGCCGACGCCGCGGCGTCGGCCGCAGCCCCCGCGGCCGCCACCTCGCCTGCGAGCGAGGCGAGGCTGTGCTGGATCGCCTGAAAGCGGGCGATGGGGCGTCCGAACTGCACGCGCCCGCGGGCGTACTCGAGCGACAGCGCGAGAATTCGCTCGAGCGCGCCGGCGATCTGCTGGCATCGGATTGCCGCACCCATACGCAGCAGTGCGTCGAGCGGATCGGGCCCCTCGATCGTGGCGCGCTCCGAGCAGCGCACGCCTTCGAAGTCGACCGCGCCCTGCGCCTCGCCCGCGAGGCTGACGCCGTCGGCGCGTCTGCACTCGGCTGCCCGCACCAGCGCCAGCATCGGCACATCCCCCTGCTCGACGATCACCGCCAGATGATCGGCGCGTGCGGCAAACGGTACGCCGCTCGCGTGTCCATGCAGCACGCCGTCGGCGTCGCATCGAATGCGCTCGCCGGCCCGCACCGGCGCTACCGTCATCGGTCCGACCGGCACCGGCACGCCGGCTTGCGCGAGCAGCCAGCCGGCGCACAGGGTCTCCGCCACCGGCACCGGCAACGCACCCTGCGCGGCGCTGCGGGCCACGGCGAATCCGTCCGCCAGGGAAGCCCCGGGGCCACCCGACGATTCCGGCACCCAGGCGAGCGACAGCCCGGTGCTCTCGAGCGCGTCCCAAAGCTGCGCCGGCCATTTTCCATCCTCGGCCGCGTTGACGATCTCCGGCGAGCACAGATCGGCGCACACCCGGGCGGTGGTCTCGACGATGAGCGGATCGGGTCTGAGCATGGCTGCCGATCGTGTCGGTTTTGCGTCGGGATTGCTATCCTGCGAAGCGCTCGACATACCGGTTCTACGCGATGACCCAGACTATCAGCTTCGACCCTGTCGATCTGCCGCCGGCCGCCGAGGCCATGCGAACGCGGGTGCGCGACTTCATCCACCGGGAGATCGACGCGGGCACCTTCGAGCCCGGCCTCGGCCCGGGTCTCAATCGGCACTCGCCGGAGTTCAGCCGCAAGTGCGGCGCCGAGGGATTCATCGGCATGACCTGGCCGAAAGCGTTCGGCGGCCACGAGCGTTCCTTCCTGGAGCGCTACGTGGTCACCGAGGAGCTGCTGGCCGTCGGTGCACCGGTGTGGGCGCACTGGGTGGCCGACCGGCAGAGCGGCCCGGTGCTGCTGCGCTACGCGCGCGAGGAGATCCGCCGCGACATTCTGCCGCGCATCGCGCGCGGCGAATGCTATTTCTGCATCGGCATGAGCGAGCCGGACTCGGGNNAACGGGCGCAAGATCTGGACCAGCAACGCGCACCGCTCGCACTACATGATCGCGCTGCTGCGCACCTCCCCGGCCACCGAGGAAAACCGACGCCACGGCCTGAGCCAGTTTCTCATCGACATGCAGACACCGGGGATCACGGTCAACCCCATCTACAATATGACCGGCAACCACGACTTCAACGAGGTGGTCTTCGACGACGTGGTGATTCCGGAGAATCATCTCATCGGCGAGCCCGACGTGGCGTGGAAGCAGGCCACCAGCGAGCTCGCCTACGAGCGCAGCGGTCCGGAGCGTTTCCTCGAGACCATCTACGTGCTCTACGATCTCGTCGACCTGGCCGCGGCCGACGCCGGCGAGCGTCTCACCGAGGGCATCGGCCGGCTGGTGGCGCAGCTCGCGACGCTGCGCAACATGTCGCTCTCGGTCGCGGGCATGCTCGAAGCCGGCGCGCTGCCGGAGATCGAGGCGGCGCTGGTAAAGGAGCTCGGCACCAACTGGGAGCAGGCGCTGCCGGCGAGAGCCCGCGATCTCGCACCCGTCGGTCCGTCCGCGCCCGGTAATCGCATGACCTTCGACGAGACCCTCGCCTACGCGACCCTGATCGCGCCGAAGCTCACCATTCAGGGCGGCACGCGCGAGATTCTGCGCGGCATCATCGCCCGCGGTCTGGGTCTTCGCTGATCCCGAGCATGCCCGACCTCGACGCGCTCTTCTGGCCACGTTCCATCGCGCTGGTCGGCGCCTCCCCGGACAAGCACGGCATACGCGGGCGCATCGTCGATGCCGTTCGCCAGCACGGCTTCCATGGCCCGATCTATCCCGTGAGCCGCAGTCACGACGCCATCGACGGACTGCGCACCTGCCCCTGCGCGAGCGCGCTGCCCGAAGGCGTGGATCTCGCCATCGTCACCATCCCCGCCGTCTACGTTGCCGACGCGTTGGAGGCCTGCGGCGAGCGCGGCGTGCGCGCAGCGGTGATCATCAGCTCGGGATTCGCCGAGGAGCGCGGCGAGGAAGGCGCTGCCCGCGAGGCGGCTATCCGCCGGGTCGTCGAGCGCTACGACATGGCGGTGCTCGGTCCCAACGGCGAGGGCTTCATGAACGCGGCGACGCCGCTCACCGCCACCTTCAGCCCGACGGTCTTCGACGTCGAAAACGGACTCGTCCCGGAACACTCGACCGGGGGCGGCGTTGCGGTGGTCTCCCAGAGTGGCGGTATCGGCTTCTCGTTCTTCAATCGCGGCCGACCCAAGGAGCTGCGCTTCAGCTTCGTGGTCAGCATGGGCAACGAGGCCGGCCTCGAGAGTCTCGACGTGCTCGACTACCTTCTCGACGACGCGAGCACCCACGTGCTGCTCGGTTTCGTCGAGGGCTTCCGCACACCCGCCAGGTTCGCCGGGGTCGCGTCGAAGGCGGCGACGCTGCAAAAGCCGCTGGTGCTCGCCAAGGTGGGCCGTTCCGAGGCAGGCGCTGCCGCCGCGGCCTCGCACACGGCGTCCCTGGCCGGCTCGCAGCGCGCCTACGAGGCGATGTTCGCGCGCTACGGCATCGTGCCCGGGCGCGACGTCGACGAGATGCTCGACATCGCCGCCGCCTTCTCGTTCTTTCGCGATCGTCTGCCGAAGGGCAAACGCGTTGCCATCCTGACGCCATCGGGCGGCGCCGGCATCTGGCTCGCCGACGTCTGCGAGGCCCACGGTCTCGAGGTGCCGCCGCTCGATGCCGCGACCCGCGCCGCCATCGATGCGCTGCTGCCCGCCTACGGCACGTCGCGCAATCCGGTTGACGTGACCGCCCAGGTCATTTTCCAGCTCGGCTACGCGCCGGTGCTCGAGCGCCTCGCCGCCTCGCCCAGCATCGATGCGGTGCTGGTGGCGGGCTCGCTCGGGCTGCTGCGATACGTCGAGCCGCAGCTCGATGCGCTGACCGCGCTCGGCAAGCGCATCGACATGCCGGTGATCTTCTGCGCCTACACGCTCGCGCGTCCGGAAGCGGTCGCACTGCTCGCGGGCGCCGGCTTTCCATGCCTGACGAGCATGCCGAACGCCGCGCGGGCGATTGCGGCGATGGCGGACTACGCGCGCTTCCTCGACCGCTTCGCGCGCGAGCGCGACGCGTTGCCCGCGCCGATGGCAATCCCCGCCTCCGTTGCCGCGCGACTCGCGAGCTCCCGGGGCGTGCTCTGCGAGCACGAGGCCAAGTCGGTGCTCGCCGAGCTCGGCATTGCCGAGAATCGCGACACGCTTGCCGAGAGCGCCGAGGATGCGGTGTCGGCCGCGGCGCTGCTCGGCCAACCGGTGGCGCTCAAGGTACAGTCGCCGGACATCAGCCACAGGCATCAGGCGGGCGCAGTCGCACTCGGCCTGGATTCCGCCGATGCAATCCGCACCGCCCATCGCGTCATCCTCGACAATGCGCGCAACCATCACCCGGAGGCCGACATTCACGGCGTGCTGGTCTCCCCGATGAGCGCACGCGGCGTGGAGATCATCATCGGCATCAGCCGCGACGCCGATTTCGGTCCCGTCCTCGTGCTCGGCGCCGGCGGCACGCTCGTCGAGGTGCTCGACGAGGTCATCGCCACACCGGCGCCGGCGAGCAGGCTTCAGATTCTCGATCTGTTGGATACATGGAAAGGTAAACGGCTGCTCGACGGCAGCGCCGGTTCCCCTCCCGCGGACATCGACGCGCTCGTCGACCTGGCGGCGCTCGTGTCCAGATTCGCAGCGGCAGCCGATGCCGTGACGTCTCTCGATCTCAACCCGGTCATCGTCCATGAACGCGGTCAGGGAGTGAGCGTGGTCGATGCGTTGATCGTCACCGACAAATGCCAACCCACCCGCGCGCCTTCGGCCGCCGCGGACTGAAAAACGGAATCATTCACTCATGAGCAATGACACGACCCTCACGATTGCCGACTACGTGGCGACGGTCGAGATCCATCGACCGCCGAACAACTTCTTCGACTTCGATCTCATTCGCGAGATCGCCGACACCTACGAACGCCTCGACGACGACGAGCGATGCAGGGCCATCGTGCTGTGCTCGGAGGGCAAGCACTTCTGCGCAGGCGCGAACTTTCAAAGCCGGGAATCGTGGGGGCAAGAGCAGCTCGACGAGCAGGCGCGGCAGCTCTACGTGGAAGCGGTGCGGGTGTTCAGCGGCCGCAAGCCGGTGGTGGCAGCGGTGCACGGCGCGGCCATCGGCGGCGGACTCGGGCTGGCCCTGTCAGCGGATTTTCGCGTGACCTGCCCGGAGGCGCGCTTCTCGGCCAATTTCTCGCGCCTCGGCTTTCATCAGGGGTTCGGCATCAGCATCACGCTGCCGCGGCTGGTCGGGCACGCGAATGCGAGCCTGATGCTGTTCACCGGCCGGCGCGTGAAAGGTGACGAGGCCCACGCCATGGGCCTCGCCGATGAGCTGGTGGCGCAGGCAAGCGTGCGTGAGCGCGCTCAGGCGCTCGCGGGCGAGATCGCGGGCTCGGCGCCGCTCGCCGTGCAGTCCATCCGCGCGACACTGCGCGCCGGGCTTGCCGACGAGATCGCGCGCATCACCGAGCACGAGCTCGCCGAGCAGAGCAAGCTGCGCCTGAGCGAAGACTTCAGAGAAGGCATCGCCGCCATGGCCGAGCGGCGCGCCCCGGATTTCAAGGGCCGCTGACGGCAACGGCGAGCGCTCGCATGGCCCGTTCGACAAGCATCCGTCAGGGTCTGCTGCGCAGTCTGCTACTCATCGTCGTGCTGGTGGGCGGCGGCATCATTGCCGTATCGGTCTACGCAGCGCGCCAAATGCTGGAGTCGCTCGCACGCGAGGTCATCGGCCACAATCTCACAGTCACCGAGGTCGAGCTGAAGCGGTTTTTCGCGCCGGTGGAGGCGGCGCTTCGCACCGCCGCCGACTGGGGCGGCAAGGGACTGCTCGATGACGACCGCCCCGCAAAGCTGAATCCCCTCTTTCAGCCGCTGCTCACGGAGTTTCCCCAGATCTCGACGGTGGTGATCGCCGACGACACGGGGCGAGAGTACATGCTGCTGCGAACCGCATCGGGATGGGAGAACCGTGAGACGCGGCGCTCCGAATGGGGATCGCGCACGCGTTGGCATCTATGGCGCGACGGCGAGAAGAAACCGCAGATCGTGACCCGCGAGCTCGATTACGATCCGCGCCGGCGACCGTGGTATCAAGGCACGCTGCGGGCCCAGGTCAGTCTTGTGCGCGGCGCGCCCGGCGCCGACGCGCCGCGTATCCACTGGACCAAGCCCTACACGTTTTTCACCACCGGTGCGCCGGGAATGACCGTCGCGCTGCCCTTCGGCAACGCAAAGAAACGCCAGCGCATCATCGCATTCGACATATCCCTCGAGGACATTTCCCGCTTCACCAGCAATCTGCAGGTCAGCGGTGGTGGCGGGGTAGCGGTTTTTACCAGCAACGATCGCGTCATTGGTGTTCCGAAGCACCCGCGCTTCACCAGTGCGCAGGCCCAGCGCGAGGCGCTGCTCAAACGTTCCGTCGAATTCGGCTGGGTGCTCTCCGCGCAGGCCCACGACGCGCTCGCCTCGCGCAACGCTGCCAACCGCGCGGTGCGCTTTGCCAACGAAGGTGAGGTTTACTGGGGGCAGCGCCGCCGATTCAGTCTCGGACCGGAGCGTTTCCTCTGGATCGTCGTGCTCGTGCCCGAGGCAGGCATTCTCGGCACGCTCGTGCAGCTGCGCACATGGGCCATATCGATCGTCGTCGTCGTGCTGCTGATTGCACTCGTGCGCGTGCTGCTGCTTTCGAACCGTTACAGCAACCCCATCGAGGCGCTCGCGCGCGATACGGCGCGGATCAGCCAGGGCGACCTGGAAGGCGGCGCTGGTATCAATTCGAACGTCACCGAGATACAGGATCTCGCCGAAGCCCACGAGCGCATGCGGCAGCGCCTGCGCTCACTGGTGCGCATCGAAGACGATCTGAAGGTTGCCCGGCGTATCCAGCAGAGCGCGCTGCCGGACCGCATTCCCTACGTGGCGGGCTTCGACATTGACGCCTTCAGCGACTCCGCCGACGAGACCGGAGGCGATACCTACGACGTCATCGGCTACCGCGTCGATCGGCAGGGTCGGACGATCGCGCTCTCGGTCGACAACGCCGACCGCGCCTTGCTGCTGCTCGCCGATGCCACCGGCCACGGTGTCGGACCGGCGCTCTCCGCCACTCAGATTCGCGCCATGCTCAGGATGGCGGTGAGATGCGGCACGAGCCTCGAGCACATCGTGCAAAACGTCAATCAGCAGCTTTGTGACGATCTCTTTGGCGGTCGATTCATCACCGCATGGCTCGCCATCGTGGATGCGCAAACGGGTGCACTCACGAGCTTCAGCGCCGGCCAGGCGCCGATGCTTCACATTCACGCCGAGGGCAAGCACATCGAGACGCTCGACGCCGACGCCCCACCGTTCGGTATCATGCGCGACCTCGCGGTGCCGCTCGAGCCGGCGCGAGTCATGAAGCCCGGTGACGTTTTCGCCGTGCTCTCCGACGGCATCCTCGAGACGACCAACGCAAACGGCGAGCGGTTCGGGCTCGAGCGCGCCCTCGATGTCATTCTGCGGCACCAGGAAGACACCGCCGGACTCATGGTGACGCGTCTGCGTCAGGCCATCGCCCAGTTCACTCCGGGAATGAGGCCTGTCGACGATCGCACGGCGGTCATCGTCAAGCGCGAGCCCGCCTAGGCGATCAGGTCACCAGCGGCAGCGCCCGCGCGCGCCGCACCCCGTGCAGCGCCAGGCCGACGATCGAGCCCAGCAGGATGGCCCCTCCGAGAATCGTCAATGCGCTCGGCTGCTCGGAAAATGCGATCCACACCCACAGCGGTCCGAGGATGACTTCGGTGAGTGAAAAGAGCGTCAGCTCCGCGGCCGGCACGTGCCGCGAGCCGAGGGTGTACAGCAGCAGCCCGCCGCCGATGCCAACCGCGCCGTAGGTGAACGAGAGACCGACGTCGCCCAGCGGCACGAGGAGCCCCTCCCCGGTCGCCACGCACAAGGCCGCCGCCGTGACGCCGCTGATGACGCCCGCGAACAGCACCGCGGGCACCATGTCGACGCCGCGCCCGCGCCGCAGGGCCACCGAGAAGCCGGCAAAACCGAGCGCGGCGCCGAGCGCGGCCAGATCGCCGAACAGATCGCCCTCGGCGATGCCCTCGCCGATCATCACCGCCACGCCCGCAAACGCGCCCAGCATCGCCACCCAGGTGGCGCGTGAGACGCGTTCGCCGAGCGCGATCCAACCGAGCAGCGCTGCGGCGAAAGGCGCAGCGCTCAACAGGAAAAGCGTGTTCGCGACCGTCGTGTGGGTGATCGAGAAGACGAAGCCGACGAAGGCGCAGGCGAGGAAACAGCCTGCCACGAGCCCGTTCCAGCCGGCAGCGCGCAGCGTGGCCAGAAACCGGCCCGGATAGCGCGTGGCGAGCACCAGCGCGAGGACGGCGACGAGCGCGAGCGCCCGGTAGGCGAGGAACTGCCATTCGCTCGCGCTCTCGATGAGCCGAATCAACGGCCCGCCGACGCTCATGAACACGCCGGACAGCAATACCAGTCCCCGGCCCTGCAGGAAGCCCGCATCCCCGATGCTCGTCGTTGCGGCGGTCATGGGCGGGGTTGGAGGTGCGCCGGCGCGCTATTCCTTTTTACAGGGCCAGCTTTCGGAGAATGCGGTCAGGGCGAGACTGGCGGCGCTGAAGTGCAGGTAATCCGGCCGCTCCTTTATCCAATCCAGAAACACCTGGCGCAGGTTGGAGCTGGTCACGCCCTGGGGTATGCAGGCCTTCCTGGCGGCGTCGCCCCACTCGGCGAATGTCGCATCGGTGTCCGCCACGGCCTGCAGGTAGCCGAGACACAGCAGATACTCGGCGGTGCTGGCGTTCGGCTCGCCCGCCGCGGTTCCCTCGCAGGAGGCCTTCAGATCGTCGCCGACCTTGAAGTACGCGGTCGAAGCCGCCCAGCTCGCCGCGAACGGCACCATCAGCATCACGCATAGCAGCGCGCGCGCCAGGTTCAGAGCTCGAATCAAGACCAATCCCCCCCTCGAATCAGCACCCCAGTCGACGCGCGAAAGCATATTGCACTGCCCGGCGCAGCACCAGCGCGACGGCGGAAACAAATGAAACACGTCGACCGCCCGGTGAAATCATCCCGATACGCCGCATCGCTAGGCTCGAGCCCCGGATCATCAACACGGCACCGGAGAAGGGAACATGGCCAGCATCGGCACCGCGCTCGCAGCGCCTGGAGCAAGACCGCGACCCGCGCGGCCCGCCGCCAAGGCCACGCTTTGCCTGCACTGCAGCACGGGCTCGTCCCGACAATGGGCTTCCCTCGCGGCGGCGCTCGGCGATGGCCGGCGCGTGATCGCGCCGGACCTGCTCGGCTACGGTGACAATCCGCCCTGGCCGCGCGGCCAGGCTGTCAGTCTCGACGACGAGGTCTCGCGGCTGATGCCGCTCCTCGAGTGCCAGGATGAGCCCGTTGACGTGGTCGGTCATTCGTTCGGCGCTGCCGTTGCCTTGAAGCTCGCTCTGCTCCGGCCGCACCGCGTGCGGAGCCTGTGCGTCTACGAGCCCGTGCTGTTCGGGCTGCTGCGCGAGGACGCCGCTTCGGACGCCGCGCGCGCGCAGATTCACGCGATCAGCACGCGCGTCGACCGCGCCCTCACGCGCGGCGCGATCGAGGCGGCTGCCGCCCTGTTCATCGACTTCTGGTCGGGTGATGGCGCCTGGAAAAGCATGCCGCAGTCGCGCCGCGACGGCGTGCGCGCACGCATCGAGAAGGTGCGCGCCGACTTCGAGGCGTTGTTCACCGAGCAAATCACCCTGGCTGCGCTCAGGCGTCTGCACGTGCCGGTGCTCTGTCTGTCGGGGAAGCGCTCGCCCGCCGTCGCGCGCCGGGTGGCCGATCTGCTCACGAGCACGCTTCCCGATGTGCGCAGCAGACGTTTCGTGCAGGCCGGTCACATGGGGCCGGTGACCGATGCGGATGCGGTCAATGAAAGCATCGTCGAATTCTTTAGATTCCTATCCCGGCGCGAGTCAGAACGCACACTGCATGCTCCGGACTCAGTGCCCTTGCGCGCCCGCGCGGCGTGACGACCCGTCAAGACGTCGTGTCGATAATCTTTACAAGACGACCACACGGATAACGCATTGAATTGCAAACGTTCCGAAAAAGCCTGTCCTCGCCTTAGTAAATAGCCTCCTCAACCGCGCACGATCTCTGTCGGGAAAATTTACAAGGCGACCGTCCCGAGCCCCCGATCCGCGACCGGCACAAAGATTGCTTTTACACAACGGACAAAAAAATTTACGATTGAGGGGCTGCTATGTATGCGCTGATTGTCTTCACCCTGGGTTGGCCGGCACCGGAACCGGTAAGCACGTTTTCCCGCATGGAAGTCTGTCAGGCCGTGAAGGCCGAGATGTCCGGCGCGCTCGCCGACGTCGACATGAAATGCGAGAAGATGTCGCCGCTGATGCTTACCGAAACGGATCTGATCGCGAAGTAGCGCTGCCCGGCGGATTCAGGAAATAATCTTGTCGTCCCGGTGGGACGACAAGCGGGCAGCAACTTTCTCGGTGATCGTGCGCATGTCCGCCTCGTCGCGCCTGATCCCATAGGCCATTGCCGGGAAATCCAGCGGCTCCTGAATTTTCCAGATTTCCGCGTGCTGCTCGGTGGGAAAGATGCGTGCCGGATTACCCACGGCAACCCAGCCGATCGGGACGATTGCCCCCGCGATCAATCGAGACTTCAGATGCACCACGCCATTCACGCGCACCTCGCAGCCCTTTTCCAGACACGCGCCGTGGAATACCGAAGCGCCTGTCGCGACGAAGCATTCGTCTTCCAGGATGCAACCGACCAGATGCGCGTGCGGCCCGACGAGACAATGATCGCCGATGCAAACCGCATGATCGCCGGTGCTGCGAACGACCGAGTTTTCCATGACGATTACGCACTCACCAATGGCGATCGGCTTGCCGGTGGCAATGAGCCTGGCGCCGAACATCACGCGACTGCGCGGACCGATGGTCACGTCGCCACACACGGTCGCCGATGGGGCGACATAGGCGCCCGGATGGATTTGGGGTCGCTTGCCTTCGTGCTCGAGCAGGGGCATGGCTCACCTCCCTTCCAGGCCGGCCGCGAGACCGTCCATGAGCGCGTCGACGTCGTCAGACGTGTTGTAGACGTGCGGAGAGACACGAATCGAAAGGCCACGCAGCGAAACGCGCACGCCGCGCGCCTCCAGGGCCTGCATGATCGCGGGGATCTTATCGGGATCGGCGGGCCGAAGCCCGATGATGTGCGCAATTCGCTGCGAGACCGGGGCTATCGAGAACCGTCCGTCGTCGCTCAGCCGCTGCAGCGGCCGCGTGAGCTCGGCGCAGTGCGCCTGAATGGCATCGGCGCCCCAGGCCGAGACCTGGCGCACGCCCTCGGTCAGCATCGGCACAGTGATGTAGTTGGCATGCTCGCCGACGTCGAAGCGCCGCGCGCCTTTCTCGTACTCGCGGCGATAGGCCGTGGCGGTCGTATCCTGGCTTCCGGCGCGATTGCTCCAGTGGTGCTCGAACGGCTCGGCATCGATCAGCCGTTCGCCCACGGCGGCGAATCCGATTTGATAGGGGCCGAGCAGCCACTTGTAGCCGGCGCACACCAGCAGATCGGGCCGCACGCGCTCGAAGTCGAAGTGCGAAGCACCAATCGCCTGAGTTCCGTCGACGACGAACAGGGCGTCCACTTCCCGCGTGCGTGCGCCGATAGCCTCGAGATCGAAGCGTACCCCATCGGTCCAATGCACCGCCGAGACGTTGACCACAGCGGTGTTGACGTCGATGGCGTCGATCAGCCGCTCCGTCCAGACCGACGCCACCGCGTCGCTCTGCTCCGGCCTCGCCACGCTTCGCAGCTCCGCGTCGACGGCGCGGCAGCGCTCCATCCAGGCGTAGACGTCGCTCGGAAATTCCTCCTCCATGATGACCACGTTCTGCCCGCGCCTGATGCGCGTGTTGTGCGAGGCGATGGCGACGCCGTAGCTCACCGCCGGCGTGAGGGCTATCTGGTCGCGGCTCGCGTGGATGAGAGCGGCGACAGCCTCGCGCAGCGCCTCCGACTCCCGCGCATACTCCTCCGGCCCGAGGGCGAGCGGAGCGATCTGGCGGCGCAGCCCGGCGATGCCGAGCGCTTCGGCGGTGCGCAGCAAAGGCGCCCTCGATGCACAGTTGAGGAAATGCAGCCCATCGGGCAGCGAGAAAAGGGATTTCTGAGCTTCGAGCATCGTGTCGAGGCGATGGTAGCAGAGATGCTTTTGCCCATGCGGATCGGCATAGGAGCGCGCCTGCCGGATGGCCGTCCCGTGGCGAAGGCATGCCACCCGGCGTCCGCGCGGGCATACGCCGGCAGTGGTCCTGGAGCTTCAGCAGGTCTGCCGATCTACTTCAAGAAAAGAACGTAACACATTATTTATAAACACTTATTTTAGGATAATTGACCATGACCGACGAGCAGCTCAAATCCATGACCGTCAGCGAGCTGCGCGCACGCTTCAACGCCGCACCCGCGTACCTGCAGACCCTGCTGGCGCGAAAGCGTGCCCTCGACGCGGGCACGCTCTGGGAGATCGACCTGGGCCAACGCGCCACGCCACGGCCGCAGCGTTCAAAAGCCTGAGTGCAGGCAGCCGCGCGCGTCCCGCATCTCCGGACTCGTCACCCGCGTCGCTGCCGCGTAATCTAGGCGCCTGCGTACGATTCCCTGGAGACCGCCCATGAGCCTCTTACTGCGCTGTCCACACATCGTCGACGGAGTCGGAGCGAGCTTCACCGAGCACGGCGTGCTCATCGAGGGTGAGCGCATCGCCCGCGTCGCGCCCATGGCGGAGTTCGAGGGATACGCCGGCGAGGCGATGCGGCTCGACGATACCACGCTGTTACCGGGGATCATCGATTGCCACGTGCACCTTTGCTTTGGCGCCGAGCCCAATCCCGGGGAAGCCACCGAGAGAATGCGCCCCGGAGCCATTGCCGTTCGCGCGCTCGCCAACGCCCAGCAGAGCCTGCGCGGCGGCATCACCTCGGTCCGCGACTGCGGCGGTAAGGATTACCTGGAATTCGCCGCCCGTGACGCGTGCAATCGCGGCCATTTCCAGGGACCGACGATTCGCGCCGCCGGGCGCATGATCTGCATGACCGGCGGCCACGGCAACCGCTTCGGGCGCGTCGCCGACGGCATCGACGAGGTGGTCAAGGCCGTGCGCGAGCAGATCCATGCCGGCTCGGACCTGGTGAAAATCATGGCAACCGGCGGGGTCATGACGCCCGGCGTGGACCCGGAAGACGCGCACTACTCGGCCGAGGAGATGGCCGCCGGCATTGCCGAGGGCCATCGATTCCACAAGCCGTGCGCGAGCCACGCGCAGGGTACCGAGGGCATCCTGAACGCGGTGCGCGGCGGGGTCGATTCCATCGAGCACGGCATCTTCATCTCGGAGAAGTGCATCGAGGAGATGCTCGAGCGGCGCACCTACCTGGTGCCGACGCTCTCGGCATTGAAGAACATTCTCGATGCCAGCGACCCGGGCATTCCGGACTACGTGCTCGAGAAGGCGGCGCGGATCTCCGAGACCCATCAGCGATCCATTCGCATGTTCTACGAGGCCGGCGGGCTGATCGCCATGGGCACCGATGCAGGCACGCCCTTCAACCACCACGGCGACAATGCCCAGGAGCTGCGCTACATGGTCGAGGTGGGGATCGCCCCCATGGACGCGATTCGAATATCCACTTCCAACGCGGCCGATCTCATGCGTCTCGAGACAACCGGCCGCATCGAGGAAGGCGCCATGGCGGACCTGCTGGTGGTCGCCGGCAATCCCCTGGAGGACATCGAGGCGATCGCGGACCGCGCCAACCATCGCCTGGTCATCAAGCGCGGCGAGCGGGTCCACGCGGCGCCCGGCGAGCCCGCCGCGACAGTCGCCTCTCTGGCCGCCGCCCAGTAGCCGGCGAGGTGACGCACACGGTCACCGTCATCGGCCTCGGGGTCATGGGCCAGCGCATGCTCGGCAGCATGGCCCGCAACGAGCGGTTCCGCGTCACCCGGGCGTGGGATCCCGACGCGGCCGCCTGCCGCCTTACTCGGGAGCAGTATCCACACATCCAGATCGCCGAATCCGCCGAGGCGGCCATCGGCAGCCCCGACACGAACGTGGTCTACATCGCCTGCCCGCCGGCTTTTCACAGGCTCCATGCCGTCGCCGCGATGCAGGCCGGTAAGGCGGTCTACTGCGAGAAGCCGCTTGGCGTCGACGTGGCCGAGAGCCACGACCTGGTGGCGCGGGCCGAGGCCGCCGGGGTCGTCAACATCGTCAATTTCTCGCTCGCATCCGCCGCNNGGCATCGACGTGCGCCTGCACTTCTCGCAGTGGCCCCGGGAGTGGCAAATGGATGCTGCTGACTGGCTCACGTTTCGCGAGCAGGGCGGCTTCACCCGCGAGGTGCTCTCGCACTGGGTCTACCTGACCGAGCGATTGTTCGGACGCGCCGTGCTGCGCAGCGCCTCGGCGCGTTACCCCGACGACGGCCGTCTCGCCGAGACCCATCTGGTCGCGGAGCTCAGCGCCGGCGGCCTGCCGGTGTCGGTTGCCGGCAGCGTCGGCGGGGTCGGCCCCGATTGGGTCGAATACACCGTGTGGGGCTCACGCCAGTCGTGCCGCATCTTCGACTGGAACCGGCTTTTCAGCAGCGACGGCGGCGAGTGGCAGGCGCAGCTCACCCACATCGACGATCCGCGCCAGCTCGGTTACCAGCTGCAGCTCGAAAACGCCGCGGCAGCCATCGACGGCGCCCGCCATTCGATGCCCGACTTCGCTGACGCACTCTCGGTGCAGGTGCTCATCGAGGACATGCTCGCCGCCCCGGAGTGATCACGGCGCGCGCGACAGCCGTGCCGACTCTTTCAATCGATGATTCGGGCCGCGCGCATCGCGGGCGGCTGCAAGGCAAGCGGAACCGCCGGCACGCACCGGCGGCTCCGCGTGCGTTGAATCAGCGCTATCTGGCGGCCGCCGTCTCCGAGATTTGCGCCACCAGCGTGTCGGCGTTCAAGTTGCGCACGGCGTGCTTGAGCAGAATTTCCGACGCCGATACGGGCTCCCCGTAGTACGCCGTGTTGCGCTTGAAGTCGGGGTGAATCACCGTGCCTTCGGCACTGACGCCGCCGAACAGTCCCTTGCCACGCGAGAATATCAAGACGTCCGTGGTCGCCGCCTGGGCACCGATGCCGGCCGGGCCTCCAGTGATGGCACCGTCGGCGCCCACCTGGAACTTGGTCGACATCAACGCGCTCATACCGGCATCCGACATGACGAGATAAATCACCTCGGACTCCTGGGCGCCGGCCTGCAGGCCGATGCTCGCCGAGCCGACGGTATAAAAAGCCGGCTGACTCCAGGTCCCGGTTTCCACGTCCTTGGCGACGACCAGGCCGCGCCCCCCGGATCCGGCGAAGATGAAGCCGCCCTTACCGACGCGCGGCACGATCAACAGCGCCCGTGCCTTGGATACGTTTTCCCTGAACCAGGCCTGCGCTCGGTCTGCCTCGAAGTTGCGCAGCGTGGCGACGGCGTCGTCGACAACCTTCTGGGCAGCAGCCTGGGCCTCGGTGGCCGCGCTGCTCTGCGCCGGCTGAACGCTGGTTACCTCTTGCGAGTCGTCGGCCCTTACGGTGACGATCTTGTCGGACTCGGCGGCCGATGCCGCGACCGTGACGGCCATGGACGCGGCCGAGACAATCAAAGCGAAGCGCTTGACTGAATCCATCGAATATCTCCCTGTGCAAAAAAAAGCGAATTTATAATTCGAAAGAGTATAGTCGATACCTCAAAAAACGTCATGTTATCAACAAATTAAAGCCCCGATGGCGCGGCTGGCCATGGTTCCTCTGCCCCGGCGGAGAGCCAATTGCCGCGCCGCCGCCGGCCGCCGGCGCTCGCGGCCCCCGAAGGGAATTAAGCGATTGCGACCGAAAAGTCGCCGCTCCGGGCGCGAGACGCCGGGTCGACGCGGGTCTGCCCTGGCTCCGCCCGCCGGACGCACATCGTTCANNCTTCGCCCGCCGGACGCACATCGTTCAGCACGCGTTCATGGAGTCACGCCTAGTGTCATGACATGATAAAAAGTCATGGTGCTGCTGTGCGACACGGATTGTTAATGAGACCGTTTCGAAAAATGCAACGATGGGCGATGGCCGTGCTGCGTTCCATGATTCCGGTGTGCCTGGTGTCGGTGCTCTACTGGCCGGCCGCGCCCGCCGCAGGCGATACGGGCACGGGATCGGCGCCCGCGCCTGCGGAACCGTCCCATGCCAGGGCCCTGCCGGTTCCCTTCGGGCCCGGCGAAGTGCTGACCTACAAGGTCATGTTGGGCGTTTTTACCGTCGGCGAAAGCTCCATGCAGGTGGGCGCCATCGAGCCAACGCGCGGAGTCGACACTTACCGCCTCGAGTGGCGTATCAAGGGCGGCATTCCGTTTTACAAGGTGGACACCCATTTCACGTCCTGGGTCGACATCGAGCGGCTGGTCAGCATGCGCTTCTTGCAGGACCAGCAGGAAGGCCGCCACACGCGTTACCGCGACTATCACTTTTTCCCCAAGAAGGGCATGTGGAAAAGAACCGACAACGGTGAGGAAGGATCTCTCGCAACTCCGCTGCCGCTCGACGACCTCTCGTTCGTCTATTTCGCCCGTTCCCTCGAGCTCGATGTGGGCAAGGAGTACCGATTCAATCGCTATTTCAAGGACTCGGGCAATCCCGTCATTCTGCGGGTGCTGCGACGGGGTGAGCGCACGGTTCCGGCGGGGACCTTCAAGACCCTGGTCTTGCAGCCCATCATCCGCACCAAGGGGCTCTTCGGAGAGGGCGGCAAGGCGGAGATCCATCTCACCGACGATCCCCGACGCCTGCTCGTGTACCTGAAAACCGAGGTGCCCGGCATCAGCATGACCATGCATCTCACCAGCATTCGCCAGGGAGCGCCCATCCACGGCGATCCCATGGCGCGGCCCGAGGTGCGCAGCGGCCCGCACTTCTAGATCGGCCCTCCGCCGCCTCCCGCAGGCGGCGCCGGCCGCTGGACTTGTCCCGCCTCGCGTTCTATATTCGTTCTACAGAACGAATGGAGAACAATCGCCATGAACCGTCCGAGCCCGTATTTCATGCACGATCAGGCCCGCCACCGGGTCGCGCGCATCATGCGCGGCCACGACCGCCGCCCGCTGGCCGTGACCTCGGTGTGGCCGGTGATTGCCGTGATCGCCGCCCTCACCCTCATCAACGTCTTGAGCGCGATGCCGGCCCCATGACGCGGGGCAGCGCGCTGACGCCGCGCCAGCGGAGCATCCACGCGCACCTGCTCGCCGGCCACGCGGCCGGCGAAGCACCGCCCACGCTCGATGCCCTCTGTGACGCGCTCGGGCTGCGCTCGCGCGGTTCCATGCACGCGCACGTGAAAGCGCTGATCGACGCCGGCCTGGTCGAGCCGATGAACGGCAAGCAGCGCGGCGTGCGCCTGCGCGCCGGCCCCGAGCCGATCTCTCGGCCGCTGCCCCTGCTCGGACGCATCGCCGCCGGCCGCCCCATCGAGGCTGTGGAGGTGGCGGAGCAGATGGACGTGCCGGCGCATCTACGCACCGACGACTCCTGTTACGTGCTGCGTGTAAAGGGTGATTCGATGATCGAAGACGGCATCCTCGACGGCGACTGCGTGGTCGTCGAGAGCCGGGGCTACGCGCGCAACGGAGAAATCGTCGTCGCGCTCATCGATGGCATGGACGCGACCCTGAAGCGCATTTACCAACATCGCAACGAGGTCGTTCTGGCGCCGGCCAACTCCGAGATGGAGCCGATCACGATGGCGCCCGAGCGCGTCACGATACAAGGCGTGGTGGTGGGCCAGATGCGCTCATACCGCTGAAAACGCCTTCGTCGTCGCGCGTCGGAAAGCACACGGGGGGCTCGTCGGCACGGCCTCGGAATGGCCGGGCCCCGCGAAGAAACCAAAGCCGCGTGCGATCAGCAGGCGTTCAATTTATTTTCGCGCGGAAGCCGAACGCCAGAAAAACAGTTGGACGAGGCGGCCATTCTCGCGGCTGTCGCCAAAAGACTTGCCGGCCGTGTGCCAGAACCAGGGTCTGAAGATGACCATGCGGTTGAACCGCATCGGCACGGTCATCAGGTGTTCCCACTTGCTGAGATCGTTGCCATCCCGCTCGATTGTCTCGTCGGCGAATTTCGAGCAGTCATCGAAGCCGTGAGCACGCGCTTCCGCGTGTGTGGTGTAACATCGGTCGGTGGCGTGCTCGCGATGCCGGTAGAACTCCGTGCCTCCCTGGCAGTGCTCGTCCGGCGTCAGATAAAGGATCCCCGCCCAGTGCGCATGACCGTCGATGTGCACGTAATAGCCCCGATCGCCCTCGTCCTCTGCCATGGTCAGGCGGAAGCGGCCGTGCTCGGCAGTCCCGTAGGCCTCCACCGGCTCGTGAACCAGCTGCGAAACCACGTCGTCGATCCCATTGGGCAGGAATCTCTGAGCGGAATTCCTGCCCGGATAGTTCTTCTTGGCAGTCGCCACGGGAAAATCGAACTCGAGAGCACGCTGACGCACCACCTCTGCGTCATCGTAGAAGCGATCGATGATTAGAATCGAGATGTCCAACTCAGAGCATCGCCACGAGGGCCTGCGAAATCATCATCCGGTCAATCGCCCGCGACTCTCCGGCCAGGCACGTGGTGATTCGAGACATGGAGAAACTATACCGGAACCACCGAGGATCGCCCAGCAACAGACAGGAGCACTCGAATGCCGATCCACTCGACATGGGACAATCGTGATGCATCAGGGCGGTAGCTCCCTATTCCTTCGACGCGCAGCGCTGCAGCATCGCGTTCAACGCGGGCGTTCCTTAGCAGCGACCACCTCGATAACCGCGCCTGTCGTCGCTGACGCTCAGGGCCCCTGCTCGGCGTCCCGCATCAAACGATCCATCTCGCGTCGCTGCCGGGCGCCATCCTCGCCATAAAGAAAAGCAATGAGCGCGTAACGCTCTCCGCGGGTGACGTTCATCGCCTCGTGCAGCAGAGAGCAGGAGAAGATGACCGCCTCGCCCGCCCGTGGCTTGTAGAGATGCGGGCCATACTCGGGAAAGCGGAGCTCACCGCCCTCGTATTCGTCTTCGTTGAGATTAAGCGTCATGGCGAATCGGCGATGCACGGTTTGCGGCGAATAGTTGTCCCTGTGGACCCTGAAGTAACCCTGCTCATCGGCACGGTAGCAGACAATCTTGAACTCCTCGCACTTCGTGGCTTCATAGTAGAAGGCCTTGTGAATCTCCGGCACCACCCGCCGCGCCATCCGCCAGTTGAGCGCCGAGATGATGTCGTCATCGCGCACATAGTGATCGAACCGCTTTTTCATCGAGTGATCGACTTGGTGCTGCAACACGCCCTCGACAATCGTGTGCACGCCGCTCTCCTCGTTNNCCTCGATCAGCCGTTTGCACAGCTCGGGCTCCAACACCCGCGGAATCATAAGAATCGGCGCAACATCGCGGGGCCGCGCGGCGGCGCCAAAGAGCTCGAGAGACGCGAGCCGTGCACGCACGCGCTCGATGGCCTCGAGCGCCTCGTCCGCGGATGCCCCGAGCACCTCGAGGATGCGCTGATTGGGATCGAGCACAAAGATGAGGCAGCAAGCGTCGAGCGCCTGCCACTGAAATCCGAAGGCCCGACTCGCCTGGCCGTCCGTCTCGCGCATGAACCAGCCAGGGAAACCCGTCGACGCGGCCACGGCGCGCGCCGAATCATCATCGCAGGGCGAGATCACAAACCCGTGAGCGAGCGCCTCGGCGCTTTCGCCACACCATGTGCCGAGGGCCGCAATCGCCGCTTCGAGCCGCCCGGGATCCGTGCACAGAAGCACGATCAGCGGCTTTCCCCGAGACTTGTCGTAGAGACTGACCTTCGCCCCACCAGATTCCGGAAGCAGAACATCCGGCACGCGATCGCCACGACAGAGCGGCGGCTCGGGCGCGGAGCTTTGTCGCGGGGAGGTCATGCTCGATTCCAGCTTTTCCGTACCGGCGCGTCGGCGCTAGGTGTCTCCGAGCGCGGCTTCGATGGCGGCGGTGGCCATGACGAGCTTGCAACGCCGGCCCTCTTCGCGCAGCGCCTCGAGTCGCGCACGATTGGCGGCCGTGGCGCCGCCAACGGCGTGCGCGGCGAGCGCGCGGGCTCGCTCGATGTAGAAGATCGTGTACGGCAGCGGCTCGTCGCGGGTGTATTCCTCGAGTGCCGATGCGTAGCGTTCCATCTCCTCCCAGTCCTCTCGCACGATCGCCTGCTCCATGGCGTCCCGGTAGAAATAGAAGTAGCAGTGGCTCACGCAGCCCTGCGCGAGCAGCGCCTCGCCCTCACGCAAGGCCGCGCGCCGACGCTCGTCATCCTTCGCGGACAGGGCGATGAAGCCGAGGATCCAGGGACCGGTGAAGGTCGGGCTCGTCTCCAGGCTCACCGCGCGCGCCTCTTCCAGCGTCGCGCGCGCGCCATCCAGGTCGCCTTCGAGGGCCTGCACCCGCCCGAGCTCGCCGAGATCGCGCGCCAGGAATCGTCGCGCGTCCAGGCGCTTCGAAAGCTCCAGGGCGCGCTCCAGATGCGCGCGGCTCTCTTTAATAAGGCCCATCTCGTAGCCAATGTACGAGAGCACCCCGCGGGCAACCAGCTCCGCCCGGTAGTAGCCGCCGCGTTCGGCTCTCTCTGCTCCGGCTTCGGTCTCGCGGTAGGCTTTCTCGAGCTCGTTACGGTACAAGCAGGTGGTGCCATACATATAGGTATGCGCCACCTCGATCTCCTCGAATCCGTGCTCGCGCGCGATCTCGAGGACACGCTCGAAATACCCGTGCGCGGTCAGCATGTGGCCGCGCAGGTAGTTGGCATCGCCGAGCCCGCCGAGCGCACGGGCCTCGAGCTCCGCCGAGCCCGCTTCGCGCGCATGGGCGAGCGCCTGCTCGTGCTCGGCGAGGCACTGCTCGATCCGTCCCATCGGGAAGTAGAGGTTGCCACGAACGAAGTGGATTTCGGCCAGAACCGCCGGCGGGCTATGGACTTCGGCCGCCGCCTGGGCCTCGTCGAGGGCGGCAAACGCCTGGTCGAGCCGATCCACGACGCGCATGCATCCTGCGAGCCCGAGATTGAGGCGCACGCACGCGTCGAGACGCTCGCTCTCGTCCTCCACACCGGCGAGCAGGGCGAGACCGCGCGAGTAGTGGCCGATGGCCTCGTCGTGGGCGGCGCCGGCCGCGGCCAGATCACCCGCGGCCAGCCAGTGTGCAATCGCCGGCTGCGCCATGCCGGCCTCGGTGTAGTGATGCGCGAGCACCTCCGGGCGGTTGGCGACGCGCTCGGGGAACTGCTCCTCGAGAGCACGCGCGATGCCCGCGTGGATGCGGTGCTTGCGACTGCGCAAAAGGCTGTCGTAGGCGGCGTCCTGGACGAGGGCGTGCTTGAAGACGAATGTCGCGGCGGAATCGGTGCCGCGGCGATAGACGAGCTCCGAGGACACCAGATGGTCGAGACCCTCCTGGAGCGCCTGCTCCGACAGCCCGGCCACCGCCGAGAGCAGCGCGTAATCGAACTCGCGGCCAATGGCCGCGGCGATCTGCGAGACCTCCTTCACCGGCGCGTAGCGATCGAGACGGGCCATGAGCGACTCCTGGAGCGTATCCGGGACCGACAACGACGTGAGCGGCCCCTCGAGCGTAAAGCGGTCCCCGTGCTCGGTCAGCATCCCCGACTCCACGACGCTCTTGGTCAACTCCTCGACGAACAACGGCACGCCGTCGGTCTTGGACAGGATCTCGCGCAACACCTCTTCGGGAAGCGAGCGCCCGCCGAGCACCTCCCGCACCAGCTCGCGACTCGCAGACTCACCCATGCGCTTGAGGGCGAGCAGAGTGACATGGGGCTCGCTCGTCCAGGGCGGCGAAAACTCGGGGCGATACGTCATCAGCGCCAGCAGCGGCAGCCCGGCGGCGACCTCCACCAGGCGATGCAGCACGTCGAGGGACGAGGGATCGATCCAGTGCAGGTCCTCGAATACCAGCAGCACCGGTCGGCTCTCGGCAAGCCCCGAGACCTGCTCGACAAGGGCCTGCACGATCGCGGCGCGCCGCTGAGCGGGCTCGAGCTGCGGCGTGTCGTAACGCCCGAGCGTGTCGACGGAAAGCAGCGGCGCGAACAGCGCGACGTGCTCGCGCCAGCGACTGCCCGCCTGGCGCACCACCTCCTCGAGGCTGGCCAGACGCGCCTGCGGATCGCGCGCCTTGTCGAGACCGGCGATGCGCTCCAGATGCGTGATGAAGGGATAGAACGCACTGTCCTGGTGAAAAGGCGAGCACTGGAAGCGCAAGCGGGTATGCGGCTGCCCGGTCACGTGCTCGCGCAGCGTCTGGGTGAGCCGTGACTTGCCGATGCCGGGCTCGCCTTCGAGCAGCACCACCTGCCCTTCACCGCCCATCGCCGTCTCCCAGCGCCGGGCGAGCAGCTGGAACTCCTCGCTGCGCCCCACCAGCGACGTGAGCGTTGCGCCGTGGTGCGCTTCGAAGCGCGTCACCGCCCTGCTTTCACCGAGCACCCGGAACAGCTGCACCGGCTCCGAGAAACCCTTGAGCGCGTGGCCACCGAGCTCCGCGTACTCGAATCGCCCGCCCAGCATGCGCCGCGTGCGTGGCCCGATGACCACGGTGCCGGGCTCTGCGGTCGACTGCAGGCGAGCCGCCAGATTGGGGGTCTGCCCGACCACGGCGCGCTCCTGGGAGGAGGCCTCGCCGACCACGTCTCCGACCACGACCATGCCGGTGGCGATCCCGACGCGCACGCCCAGCGCGTCGACGCCGGCATTGTTGGCGGGCATCGAAACGCCGGTCACAGCGTCCACGATGGACAGCGCGCTCAGCACCGCGCGCTCGGCGTCGTCCTCGTGAGCCGCCGGATATCCGAAGTAGGCCAAAACGCCGTCACCCATGTACCGGGCCACGTAGCCGCCGAACTCCCGGACCCTTTGCGTGCAGATATCCTGGTAGGTCCGATTGATCTCGCGCATGTCCTCGGGGTCGAGCGCCTGAGAGAGCGCCGTCGAGCCGACCAGGTCGCAGAACATCACCGTGAGCTGGCGGCGCTCCCCTTCCTCGGTGCGCTCCACCTCCGCGGGAGCCTCCTGCACGGGCTCGGCCGCGGCGGGCACGTCCTGTGTGAGCTCCGCAATCGCCTGCTGAAGAATCCGGCGGTGGCCGAGCTTGAGCCCGAGCTCTTTCAAATCGTCCTCGGTCAGCGCACCGAGCGCGCGGAAATCGACCGCGTTCTCCGCAAAGACGCGCTCGTACTCACCGAGCCCGAGAGACTCGAGCCACTGGCCGATATCGGAGACAGAGGACTTCGGGGTTACCATCTTCAATGCAGTGAATCTTCCTCGGCACACCATACTTTATTCAACGATTCTCCGAAACGCGCCGCGCTCCGGAGGACTGTCCTCACGTCTCCTTTACCATTAGGCTGATCTTTGACGCCTGACTCCGGGTCGACCATCGCGACACCAACGTGACCGGCACCACTCAGACACGCGCCACCCTCGCGCTGCTGGCCTCCACCCTGCTGTGGGGCACGTGGTGGATTCCGCTGCGAGAGCTCGAAGCAGCCGGGGTGAACAGCGTCTGGACCATGGCCGCGCCCATGGCCCTGCCACTGCTGGTGCTGGCGCCCTTCGCGCTGGCCCGCTGGCGCCGCATCCTGAGTGCCGGATGGCCTGCCTATGCCGCAGGTTTTCTCGTGGCCGCGGCGATCGCGCTGTATGCCGAGGGGCTTCTGCGCGGATACGTGGCGCGCGTCGTGCTGCTCTTCTATCTGGCCCCCGTGTGGAGCGCCATCGTCGGGCGTGTTTTCCTCGGTGTGCCAATCACGCTCAGCAGAATGCTCACCATCGCCCTCGGTCTGACCGGCATGGTGGTCATATTCGGCATCGACACGGGCATTCCAATACCCGGCAGCACCGCCGAGTGGATGGCGCTGCTCTCGGGTATCACCTGGGCCGGCGCCTTGGTTTTCCTCAACCGCGCCCACTCCGTGCCCGCGTTCGACAAGTCCCTCATTCATTTCCTGTTCCTCGGCGCTGTCTACGCCGCCATCGCCTCGATTCCAGGCGGCGGCGAGTGGGCGATGCCCTCGTCGACGCAGACCGGGCCAGCCGCTTTCTGGATCCTGGTCGTTGCGCTCGTCTGGCTTCTGCCGCTCATCTTGCTGACCATGTATGCGTCGAGCAGCCTCGATCCCGCCAAGGTATCCATTCTGTTGACGCTGGAGGTGGTCGTCGGCCTCACAACGGCTGCTCTGCTCACCGACGAGCCGTTCGGCGCCCGCGAGATGATCGGCGCAGTGCTCATCGTTGCGGCCGGCCTGGTCGAGATCCGGCACGTGCCCGCGCACAGACCCGGGGAAAGCTCGAAGACTCATCGTCCCTGAGCGCAACCCGCGCGCTAGGTGGATCGTCGACTCAAAGCACGCTCGAGCATCGGCAGACGGTCGTTGCCGAAAAAAATTCTCTCGTTCCAGACGACGGTGGGCACACCGAAAACACCGGACTCGGCCGCATCGGAGAGGTTGTCCTCGAGGTGCGCTTTGTACGCGTCGTCCGAGACCACCTCGGAAATGACATCAGCGTCGAGACCCACCTGTCTCGCCTGCTCCTCGAGAACGTCCAGCTCCGAGATGTCTGCACCGTCTTGCCAGTACGCGCGCATCACGCCGAGCACGAATGGCTCTGCGACGTCGTTCTCGGCGGCATACAGGCTTGCCCGCAGCGCGCGCGATGGCCGCAGCGGATGGCGGGGGTGATAGCGGACCTCGAGCCCCTCGATCTCCGCCCAATCCCGAAGATCACGCCGGTACCAGTCGACGAAGGCCTTGTTGTCCGTAGGCAGCCGCCGGCCCTGGATGCGATCCATCAAATTCGACAGGTGGATCGGTCGCCACTCCAGCCGTGCATCGTGCCGCCTGGCGATATCGCCGATCCGTGTCGCCGCCAGATAACACCAGGGACTGTTGAAATCGAACCAGAACGCTAGCTCGGTGGGCTCACGCGCGCGCTCGCCGCGAGCGTCCGAGGGCTTGACCCCGAAACGTTCGAGATTGATCACGCGCCGCACGTGCCTGCCGCGCATGAGGGTCTTGCCCTGCTGAGCGGCCTGCGCCTCGAAGGTGAGCACCGCCCCTTGCTGCGCGATGAGCTCCGCCATAACCGTCACCGGTCGGCCGACGGCGCCCGGCGCCAGATGTTCCACGTCCACGTGGGTTCCTACGCTCGCCTCGTCGCCCTCGTAACAGGGTTGCACCAGCAGATGGCAGGTGTGCTCCAGATAGCCGATCAGTGCCGGGCTCGAGAGAACATCTACACCGGTGTTGCCGATGCTGGCCGCAGTGGCGGATTCGCCGGGTAGGTAGTCGTGCCGGTATCGGGTTCCAGTGATGATGGGCTTCATTCCAGCACCTCGAGGCGGTCGGCATCCGCCATCTCGCGCAGCTCGCCTTTGCGGATCTTGCCGCTGGAAGTCATCGGAAAGGTCTCGGTCCGGAACCATCGCACGGGAATCTTGAACTTCGCAATCCTGCCGGTGCAGAAACGCGCGAGCTCGCCCGCGCCCACTTTATTGCGCAGCGCAACGGCCGCTGCCACCGTCTCGCCGTAATGACGGTCTCGGATGCCGAACACCGCAGCCTGCGCCACCGCCGGGTGCCGCGCGATTACGTTTTCAACCTCGACAGGATAGATGTTTTCACCGCCGCGGATGATCATGTCCCGCAGCCTTCCCCCCTCGATGGCGACATGGCCCTGCTGCGTAAGACGTCCCAGATCGCCGGTCTTCAGCCAGCCCTCCGCATCGAGGGTCTCGACCGTCTCGTCCTCGCAGCCGTAGTAGCCGAGCATCACGATGGGGCCGCGGACCTCGATCTGGCCGATGGTGTCGGCGGGCAGCGCTTGCGCCGTGCGCGGATCGGTGACGCGCACCTCGCATCCGTCGATGGGCGGCCCCGCGGTATCGAATCGCGCCGGGTCGTCGAAAGACGGGCATGCGATCAGGGTGCTCGCTTCGGTCTGACCGTACACCTGGGTCACCCAGGGAATGGGAAAGCTCTGCGCACATCGGCGAAGCAGCGCCCCGTCGACGTCTGCTCCGCCGCAGGTCCCGGTGCGCAATGAGCCCAGATCGTAGAACGACCTGCGCGGATGCTCGAGCATCGCCAGAAACGACGTCGGCACGCCGCTCAAGGCGGTGCACCTTTCCCTGGCGATCACCTCGAACATGCGCTCCGGATCAAAGAAAGGAACGCCCACGTAGCAGGCGCCGGCCTGCAGGCAGCCGAGCACGTTCATGATGCACCCGGCACAGTGAAAAAGCGGAATGATCGAGGTCCATCGATCGTCCGGCGTGATCCCGAGTCGTTCCGCGGTCACCCTTGCATCGAGCAGCATGCCTTCGTGGGCGAGCAGCGCGCCCTTCGGAAAGCCGGTGGTGCCCGACGTATATTGCAGCGACGCCACGTCCCGGGAACTCGACTCCGGAATGGCGGTCTGCACTCCCCCACCGCCCGCGACCAAATCGTGGTAAAGGAGACAGCCCGCGTGCCCCACGTCGAGGACGACGATCTCGCGCAGATCCGGCAGCTCGGGGCGCAACGCGCTGACCATCTCCAGGTAGGCGTGGGAGCGAAACTGCGCGGAGAGAAAGATGACGCGTGATCGCGACTTGGACAGCGCGAAGCCGAGCTCCTCGCGCGCGTAGTGCGTATTCAACGGCACCAGAACGGCGCCGGCGATGGCCACCGCAAGCTGCACCACCGGCCATTCGATGCGATTCTCCGCGAGCAGCGCGACGTGCTCGCCCGGAGCGACGCCGAGCTCGAGGAGACTTCTCGCAAGCGCCCGCGACTGTTGCCACCACTCGGCGTAGGTGAGCTCGCCGCCCGAGTACGGGAATGCGAGCGCTCTCTGCGCGGGCCGCTCCCGTGCCTGAACCGCCAGCACCTCGCCGATGGTGAAGTGCTCGAAACGTTTCACGCCGCGCTACCGTGTGTGGCGCACTCGCCGCATCGGCCAATCGGGCAGCGGATACCTCGCCATCGCGCGGGCATCGTTGACGGGATTACGAAGTGGGGCCTGCTTGTAGCTCGCATTGCCGATAACCAACGCCACGCGACCGGCGGCACGCGCCACGTCGGCCATGAGTTGCCCCGCAAACGCCAGAGCGCTGAAGAGCAGCCCGGTGAACGAAAGCGCAGATGTCCCGCGTGCCATGCCAATACCCGTGAATAGCGCGCCATGCGAGCTCAGAACCGTGGTCAGTATGGCGCGCGGCGCAAATGAGAGCAATCACCCCACCACTGACCGGGATGCGCTCAATCAGAGACGGCCAGCGGAATCGCGCCGGAGCACTTCGAAGGCCGGAACGATGACCGACCCCGGTCGCCGCCAGATGAGAGGACCGATTGCCACGGCACAAAAAGGCAGTTTATTCTTACGACTCAACTCAGACTCACCGCAGATTCAGCGCTTATTCCAAGCGCGTCTGCGGCGAAGCGGAGAACGTCCGCCGCCGTTCGTCCGAGACATGGAGAGAGGTAACGTATGGGCTATCTTGATTGGAGGATCCGCACGGTAAAGCTGTCAACCTGCAGCTGTGACTACGGGTGTCCCTGCGAGTTCAACGCGCCGCCGACGCGACGACCCTGCGAGGGTTTCGAGGCTTCGGAAATTATCGAGGGCAATTTCGGCGACGTTCGGCTCGACGGGCTGCGCTTCGGAGCGACGTTCCGGTGGCCGGGACCACTGCACGAAGGTGGCGGCATTGCCCAGGCCATCATCGACGAACGCGCCGACCAGGCGCAGCGTGACGCCATCCTGTCGATCCTGTCCGGCGAGGAGCAGGAACCGACAACCATGTTCAATATCATCGGCTCGACCATCGAGACCGAGGAGGAAACCCTGTACCTGCCGATCGACATGGCCTGGGACATGGAAGGACGCAGCGGTCACATCACAATTCCTGGTGTGGCCGAGGGCACCTTCGAACCGATCCGAAATCCCGTGACCGGTGAGCCGCACCTGGCCAAAATCACCCTGCATGTCGGCTTTGAGTTTCGGGAGGCGGAGATGGCCAGCGCCAACGCAAGGGGGATCGGCGACATAAAGTTCGACTACGACAAGCGCTATGCTTTTTTGATAGACGTCACCTACGGTCCCCACGGCCTCGTCGAGTAACACCCGAAGGTCCACCCCGGCACCTGATCGCAGGAGGCGGTAAGACTGCGTCCTCAGGCCGCGTTGCCACGCGCCCGCGCGCGGCCGATTGCATGCGCATTGCAGCCATCATGACGATCGAGAATGGTCTCCGCCGCATCGACGATCCGAGAGTTCAGCTTCGCGCGGCCGGCCGCACTCCAATTACGGACAGGCCAAGCTCACTCCAGCGCCAGCCACAAGAAGTTATCGGAAACTCGGCAGGGATACACCTCCAGCTTGGTCCGATTTCGCGACACGTCGCCCAGGAACTCCCATCCTCTTGTCGTGCCGTCGTCGCTCAAAACCGGTGCCCATTCTCGAATCTCGCCGGTCTGAAGATCGAAACAACTGCGATGCCAGCGGCACACAAGACCACGATCTTCGGTGAAGTCGCTGCACAAAGGACGCGGAAGTCCAGTGTTCGTGTTGATGCCGAGATCGCCATCCTTGAGATCCCGCCTGTCAAACATCGGCAGATGAAGATGCGGGCAGGCGTTGTTGAAGGCGTGATACGAACCGTCCGCCAGGCGAGAAACCACCACGTCAACGTCCTCGACCTCGACGATCCGCCACTGCGTCGGAGCGAGGTCGTCCTCAGCCAGCACCCGATACCATCTCTTACCGGCGAAGAGCACCGTCTCGTGCTCCTTCGGCGCCAGCGCCGCTCTGGCTTCCGGCGTCAATGCGCTGATCTCATACAAAGTGATTCGCTCGCTGGTTCCGCGCAGACGCACCCGCACGTAGTCGGCGACCTCCACANNATCGAACCCAGTGAGCCGATCACGGCGGGACCGAAGTGCAGCCCGACGCGCACCTCGAACTCGACCTCGTACATTGAAGCGCAAAAAGGCTTCATTTGATCGGCGAGCTGCAGAATTTCCAAGGCCGTTTTAACACCGCGAAGTGTTGGCTGGGGTTCATCGGTCAAACCGAAGATGGCCATGACGCCGTCCCCGACGAAGCGGTCGATGAAACCGCCGTTCTTTTCAATGATGTCACCNNGACATGGAGGTCGAATCAACGACATCGCTGAACAGGACGGCCACAGGTTTTTCCTCGCCCGCTCGCGTCGCGACGGCCCGGTCGAGCTGGCTGCACATCGCCAGGTCGGTTTCATCCAGAACCAGTCGCCGGACGCCGAGATCGGTATCGGGACGCAGCTGGCAGGCGAGCCGTACCTCGGGGCTGAAGCCGAGACGCTCGGCCATCGCGGATTCGAGCTCATTGCGCTCGTGGCATCCATTCAAGCCTTCGGTCACCCAGATCCTGCAGGTTGAGCACTTGGCGCGTCCACCACAGGCGTGCGCGAACGCCACACCCGAGCGCAGCCCGGCCTCGAGCAACGTTTCCCCTTCGCTGACCTCGAAGTTCAGGTCATCCGGCTGAGAGGTGACTCTCGCCATAGCAGCTCCTTTCGGGCGCGCACGTGTCCGTGAGCAATGTTGCCACATTCCCGAGAATCTTTCGTGAATTTGCACGGCCTGGATCTCGGCATCGACCTAAATGTATCGCGTCCAACTGCTCGAGGACGCTTGTTCATCGATGTCTGCACCAACCACGACGCGCCCTCGGCGCCCGCCCTGGACCCCTTGGACGAATCCATATCTTTGAAGCTAGATTGCCGATCTGGCCCGATGAGCGGTGCGGGTCAGGCGGGACGGCGTAACTGGGGCGCCGGTGAGCGGACTCGAACCCCCGACCCATGGATTACGAACGGAATATGCCCGGAAACAAACGGCCGGAATCAGCCAACGCCCGTCATTTCGCGCCCAAGGAAACCGACGTTTGAATGTCCGGCCCCACTCGAGACCAAGCCGTTCGGTTAGCCCATCGATGGACTGGGGCTGTGAAAACACCGCTCCAAAACTTGCACACGGAGGCCGAAGACGGTCCCACAATTGTTCTCCAGTCAGCCCTTTTCCGGCTCGCGACCCTGCCCAGTCTCGGGATAATATCCACTGGAAGCGCTACTTCCTTCCCGGAGAGAGGGCATCCCGGTGGCCGAACAACCGACGGGCACGCTCGCCGTTATCCTCCACGCCGATGTGGCCAGTTCCACTGAACTGGTCCAACGTGATGAGCGTCGGGCTCACGAGCGCATCACCAACGCATTCCGACGTTTTTCACAGATAATCCAGGAATACGGTGGCGAGGCCCATGAGATCCGTGGTGATGCCTTAGTCGCTGAATTCGCCCGCGGCTCGGATGCGGTGTGTGCCGCTATAGCGTTTCAGCACGAAATCACTGAAAACAACAAATCGCTGGACGACGATATTACTCCGGAGATTCGCATCGGCATCAGTCTTGGCGAAGTCGTGATCGCCGATAACACCGTCACCGGTGCCGGCGTGGTATTGGCGCAGCGCGTCGAACAGCTTGCCGAACCCGGAGGTATTTGCATTACCGAGGCTCTTCGCGAATCGATTCCGAGCCGCCTACCCTTAGACAACGAAAATCTCGGTAAGCACGAATTCAAGGGCTTTGAGAAATCGGTGCGCGTCTACGCGGTACGAATGCAGCCCGGTGCCGTACTCCCAGCGCCGGAACCGCAACAAGCCCCAAAACGAATGCAGATATCCCTCGTTCTCGTCGCGGCAGCAAGTATAGTCCTCTTAGCTATCGCCCTGGTTTGGCTGAAACCGTGGGAGTGGACCGAGGGGAGCCGACGTCGGTCGAAAAACTGGCACTGCCGTTACCGGAGAAGCCCTCTATCGCGATCCTGCCATTCACGAACTTAACTGGAAACTCTGAGCAGGACTATTTCGTCGACGGTTTTACCAACGAGATAATCACCAACTTATCCAAGTTCCCCGAACTCTTTGTAATCGCAAGTAATTCGGTCTTTACCTACAAAGGTAAAGCCGTGCGTATCAACCAGATAGGTCGTGAGCTCGGTGTGCGCTACGTACTCGAAGGCAGCCTCCAGCGAAGCAGCGACAATATAAGCGTACATGCCCAGCTGATTGAGGCCGCTAGCGAGAAGCACCTCTGGGCAGAACAATACAAAGTGACGCTCGAGGAAATATTTGCGGTCCATAGGGAATTGAGTCAGCAGATTACCAGTACATTGGCCTCCAAGGTCATGTATCTGGCGCAAACTGCAGTCCTCAAGAAAGACGAAAGGAGCTTGCTCGCTTACGAACTCTATCTGAAGGGGTCGAAATACAGCTTTGGCAAGGAAGCGTTCGAAGAATCGGCACGCTTGCTTGAACGCGCCATCGCGCTCGATCCCGATTTTCACGAAGCCTACTCAGAGTTGAGTTGGCGGTATTTAAGCCTCTGGCGTCACCGACTTGCTGACGATCCGGATGAAGCCTTGCGCCGAGCAAGAGAAAGCGCCCATAAGGCCGTCACACTCGATCAACAGGACTACCGAAGCCATTGGTCGCTCGCTGCGCTCTACCTCTGGGCTGATCAGGATCACGATCTCGCGCTTGCTGAATTAGAAAAAACCATCGCGATCAATCCCAATCAGGCAGACGCGATGGGCACGATGTCGTTGCTCATGGCCTTCCTGGGTCGTGCTGAGGAGGCTGTCGACTGGATCGAAAAAGCGAAGCGCCTCAATCCGCACTATCCGGTCTGGTATGACTGGAACGCCAGTTTTGCGTACTACATGGCGCGGGATTACGACAAAGCCTTGCTTGGAGCAAAGAAAACTCTCGCCGTCTACCCCAAGTCAATCTCGGTATTACGCATCTTGGCCGCCACCTACGTCGAGATGGGTAACATGAAAAAAGCCAGGGAAGTGGCAGAGAAGATGCTTGAAATCGATCCGGGTTATACGCTCTCTGGTACGCGCAACGTACCGCTCAAGCGCAAAGCGGACCGCCAGCGTTATTTCGGCGCTCTGGCCAAGGCGGGGCTACCGGAGTAGTTCATCCAATATCTTATTAGTTGCTTAGGGGTCTTGCTGCCTCTGACCCCCTCCCCATGTTGCATCCACTGACGAGTTAGGAGATTGGTCAAGCCGCCTGCTCCAGTTGCTGCCGATATTCAACTGGCGTGAGATAGCCGATGCCGCTCCGCCGTTATGGTTCTTTTCTCGTTGCTGCTTAGCGGCCGCGAGGCGGTGGCGATGGCAATTGCCGTGCCAGCAGTTTGGACTGGTGCGGAAGTAGGATATGCGCTACAGGAGGAGCAAAAACAGATGGCGCTCAAGGCACAGGGCTATTGCGCCGATACCATGGGCCTCGCCTTGGATCCGAAGCTGTTGACGGCGTCCAAGGAGCACTGTACTCAGGGCCTGAAGGACAACAAGAAGTCGCCGTGAAGTGCG